>VOFK01002551.1_pt1 | contig 35068 bp, 41 predicted proteins | sample 5384121 | NCBI WGS metagenome assembly VOFK01 (sample SAMN12384730, study PRJNA508395) | human gut metagenome | isolation source: healthy gut J | host: Homo sapiens | reverse complement strand
GGCACCGGCTCCATCACAAACGGCCGTGACATCGACGATTACTTCGGTCTGGACACCCTGAAGAAGATGGTCGTCCGTCAACCTCTGGCTGCGACCGATCTGGTCGGCAAGGTCGATATCGTCTGCACCGTCGAGGGCGGCGGCGTTTCCGGCCAGGCCGGCGCCATCCGTCATGGCGTTGCCCGCGCCCTGCTGGGCGTCAACGAGGAGTCCGTGCCACGCTGAAAGCCGCCGTCCTGACCCGCGATCCTCGTATGAAGGAAAGAAAGAAATACGGTCTCAAAGCAGCTCGTCGCGCTCCGCAGTTCAGCAAGAGATAATCTACAGCTTAATAATGCTAAAAAGCCCGGAAATACGCCATTTCCCGGGCTTTTTCTATGCCTGAAATCGCCTGATTCCGATGGTGAAATTTGAGGAAATTTGACTTCAAATTAACCCATTTTGATGGGTTTACCATGGGTTTACGGCCTATTTTTGAGCCTAATGGGTGGGAAAATGGGTTTACAGAAGGCCATTTTGGAGTGGAAATTAGCCCCATATCCTTGACAGATTTTCGGCAAAAAAATCCGGCTGAAACGGAATGAAAAACAGTGTCAGGTTCGTTTGGCGAGTTCTGACGAATTCTGCAAAAAAATTTAATATCAGGTATCCTGTTACATAGAGCCTTGGCTCATTCTTTGAAAACGAGAATGGGTCGAGGCTCTATTTTTTTCGCCTGAAATCCAGCGAAGACAAATCTGAGTAGGAGGTAACAGGTATGACGGATTTCAATCAGAAGACCCATGACACCGATGTGGGCAGTCATGGCGGACAGTCAAGGCAGATGATGGAGGTGTTTGAGAACCAGGAGTTTGGTTCGATCCGCGTGTTGCAAGAGGCGGGCAAGACATTCTTCTGTGCAAGCGATGTGGCGAAAGCGTTGGGGTATGTGAATCCCTATGCCGCAGTGAAACGCCATTGCAGAGGCCCCCTAACGAAACGCGAGGGGGTCGTCCAGAAGGTGAATCAGTATGGGGATGCTGGAGAGCAGATCGTTGAAATCGCCTTTATCACAGAAGGCGATGTTTACCGGCTGATCGTTCACAGCAAGCTGCCATCGGCAGAACGATTTGAACACTGGGTGTTTGATGAAGTTCTCCCGTCTATCCGCAAGCATGGAGTGTATATGAGCGATTCCATTTTGGATCAGGTGATTCAGCACCCGGAGGTCATCTACACCCTGGCGCAGGAAGCTTGTAGCCGAGAGGGAGCAGCTTGAAGGTATCCGCAAACAGCTGGATGCGGCACAGCCCAAGGCAGACTACTTCGACACCTTTGTGAATTCGGAGGACTGCACTTGCATCCGGAATTTCTGTAAGGAAATCGGAATCCCGGAGAAGACGGCAGTAGCTCTCTTACTGGATCATCGCTATCTGTACCGCAGTCCGAGCGGCTGGCTGATGCCTTTTGCAGACAAATCTGCAAGGGGCTATTTTATTGTCCGGGATTGCTACGGCAGAAGTGGAAAACTGGTGCAGCAGACGAGAGTGACCTGCAAGGGAAAGAATCATCTCTTCAAGTTGTTTAAGAAATGGGGTGTGATCGAATGACGCTTTTTACAGAGGGACGCCTTCAGGCGTTTGAACGCATGATGCAGGATACCGGCAAATACCATCGACGGGAGGACAGCGAAGATCGTTCGCGCAAATGTCCGAAGAAAAAAACGGAGCCTGCGAAAAAGGATGGTGAGCACCATGCCGGTATTCAGGGTTGAGAAAAACAGCAATTACACAACGATGTGCAATTACCACCTGCGGGATCAGGGTCTCAGCCTGAAAGGAAAAGGACTTCTCTCTATGCTGCTTAGTTTACCGGACACATGGAACTATTCGGTACGGGGATTATCTTCGATTACACCGGATGGCGTAGATGGGGTGCTTACAGCTCTGAAAGAACTGGAACGTCTTGGATATCTGGAAAGGAACCAGCAGCGTGAGAGTAACGGTCGGATGGGCAGAGCGGAGTATGTGATCTATGAGATGCCAAGGAAAAAAAGCCGTGTTCGGAATCACCGTGTACGGAAAAAGCCGTATACGGTAAATCCGGATACGGACACACCGGTTACGGAAAATCCCGCGCAATTAAGTACTAATAGAACAAGTACTGAAACAATCAATAAAAGAGAGAAGAAGGAAATCCAGCACCGGTATGGCTCATACGAAAATGTCCTTCTCTCTGACACAGAATACGGCAAGCTCCGGCAGGAGTTCCCAGGAGATTATCAGATGCGAGTTGAACGGCTCTCTGAGTATATGGCCTCCACCGGCAGGAGCTACAAAAATCACCTTGCCACAATCCGGAGCTGGGCGAAGAGAGAAAAGCCGAAGTACAACCCGGCAGACTACACATTTGAGGAAGGAGACAGCTTATGAGCGACATGGTGCCTGAAGTTTTGAATGCGGCGTTGGATTCGTTCTTTACGCCGAAAGAACCCGGAGAGCAGGAATACCAGGGCGAGGACGGACTGCTGTATTGCCGGAACTGCCACACGCCGGTGCAGTGCAGGGTAAAGCTCTGGGGCAGAGACAAGATTGTTCCCTGCCTTTGCAGATGTCAGCAGGAAGCGATGGCGGAAAAAAACGCCAGGATGAACTGGTGGAGCGGCAGCGTAAAATCAGGCAGCTGAAAGCAACGGGGATTCAGGAAAAACATCTTCTGGAATGGAATTTTGCCGTTGCAGAAGATAATAAGGATATCCAAATGGCAAAACGCTATGTGGAGCAGTGGAAAAAGGTCAAGGCTGAAAACCTTGGCCTTTTGTTATGGGGAGATGTCGGAACCGGAAAGTCCTTTGTGGCGGCATGTATAGCAAATGCGCTGCTGGATCAGGGCATTCCGGTTTTGATGACGAACTTCTCCAAAATCCTGAACCAGATGGGTGCCATGTATTCGGAAGAACGATACAGGTATATCGCTTCGTTTTCCAATTATTCTTTGTTGATTCTGGATGATCTGGGAATTGAGCGCAGCACCGAATATGCATTGGAGCAGGTCTACGCTGTCATTGATGAGCGGTACAAGTCCGGGCTTCCGGTCATTATCACAACCAATCTAAAATTGCAGAAATCCGCAATCCGCAGGATGTGGCATACGCCCGTATTTACAGCAGGATTCTGGAAATGTGTACGCCGGTGCGAATCAGCGGAGAGGACCGCAGAAAGAGCATTGGAAAAGAAAAACAGCAGGTCGTTAAGGAGGTACTTGATCTATGAAGTGCAAGGCAAAAAAGGCGTTTTTCGCAGGTAAGAATGACATCTATCACCGCTGGAAGGAGGTTAAGAAGCTGAATGGCAAAAGCAAAAACCAGTATTACAACAGAAAACCGCAGTGGCTCAGCTGCCGACGCTGCGGCTAAGGAGAAGCGGACGGAGATGCCGCTTTCTGACCTGCATCCTTTTGAAGGGCATCCCTTTAAGGTGCTGGATGACGAGCTGATGGAACAGACCGTAGAGAGTATCAAGCAGATCGGTGTGGTATCCCCATTGATTGTACGACCTGATCCGGAGGGTGGATTTGAAATTCTTTCAGGACACCGCAGACTTCATGCAGCGCAGCTGGCAGGTTTGGAGACTGTGCCGGTCATCGTCAAGGAAATGGACGATGATGCAGCAATCATCTTTATGGTGGACAGCAACTTACAGCGGGAGAATATTCTTCCCAGTGAGAGAGCGTTTTCCTACAAGATGAAGTTGGAGGCGATGAAGCATCAGGGGGAACGTGGGGATTTAACTTCTGGCCAAGTTGGCCAGAAGTCGGTTGGAACAGTTTCAAGAGACATTGTGGCATGCGGAATGAAAAGTAAAATGTACAGCGGTTTATCCGCCTTACCAACCTAATCCTGAAATTCTGGATATGGTGGATGAGAAGAAAATCGCCTTCAATCCGGCGGTGGAGCTGTCTTACCTGAAACGTCTGAACAGAAGGAGTTTCTGGAGGCAATGGACTATGCACAGGCATCCCCATCCCTGTCGCAGGCACAGCGGCTGAAGAAGCTCTCACAGGAGGGCGGCTGTACGTTGGATGCCATGTGTGAAGTGATGAATGAAATCAAAAAGGATGAGCTTGACCATGTGACGATTAAAAACGAGGTTCTTCGGAAGTATTTCCCGAAATCCTATACGCCGAAGCAGATGCAGGACACGATTATCCGGCTGCTGGAAAAGTGGCAGCGAAGTAAACAACGAGATATGGAACGATGAGAAGGAGATTTTTATGATGATGAACTTTAAGAAGAATCAGAACAACGCGGTGTGTAGCATGGACTGCAAGAACTGCCCGAACGGTGCATCGCAGCCCAGTCCGATGGATGATTCCATGTTTGAGAAGTCCATTGCGATGCTTCATAACTGGCTGATGCTGGAGGCAATCCGTGAAGATCACCCGAAGGAGCGCATTGTGATGGTGATCCTGCCGGGGGCTGGCGGCGAACTCCTGACCGAGGATGGTAGTCGAGACATCTTTGAGGATGTTTACGATGAGATGGAGGCTGATCTGGTGGCAGATGGGGAACTGCTTCTCCATTATGATAAGAGCGATGTGATCGAGACTGACAGAACCCGCTATCTGCTGGGAGCTGCGGAGGTTTCGGAAATCGACCAGAACGGCAACGAATGCAGCATCAATCTGTTTACGCTGGAACGCACCATCGACTATGTGAACAAGAACCTGACGGTGGTTTCCATTGGCGGCGAGTTGGTTCCGGCACTGCGCCTGATCTAAGGAGGTGCCTATGAAGAAATTTGATGTGGAGATTACAGAAACTCTCCAGAGGAAGGTTTCCGTGGAAGCTGCCTCACAAGAAGATGCGGAACGCATGGTGACGCAGGCTTGGAACAATCAGGACTATGTTCTGGATTCCGGCGATTTCACCGGTGTGGATTTCAAGACCGTGGGAGAACATGAATTGGCAGAGACCAGGACAATGGATGTGCTGCTGGTACAGCCCAATGCCTACCCGAAGAAAATCAGTGTTGGCACGGAGCTGGAAGATTTGCAGGCTATGGTCGGCGGGGATATTGAAGTCAACCTATCCATTTGAGGATGAAGTGGCCATTATTCTGAATGAATCCGGTAAAATCAATGGTTTACCGAACTGAACCGTGCGATTTACACCGAAGACGGGGATATGCAGGACATTTATGCCGGTGATTTTCTGGTGGTAGGGTTGACAGAGGATGACTTTGGTTCTCTGACTTCGGAGCAGATGCAGAAATTTGAGGAGCAGTTCCATCAGCCCCAGATGTTCGTTCGTATGGGGCGCAGCATCATGGCGATTCCGGTCCCGGATGACATGGTGAAGAAGATGGAGGAAAAGACTGCAAAGCCCCAAGAAAAGAGTAAACCTGCACCGGACCGGGACAGTTTGTAAGGAAGGAGGCGGAGATTCATGCAGGAAGAAGTTGAAAATCGTACCGTCAATCTGGCAATCAGTACCACGAAACTGACATTTCGCACTATCGTGAATGGCTATAATGCGTGGAAACGGCACCATCAGGCAAAGGCGGCTCAGAAATCAGCGCAGATGCCGCTTGGAAAGCAGAGCATCAAAGAACTGATCGGTCAGAATCAGGGAGTCAGCAGTATCCCCATTGAGAAAACGGATTTGAAAGGCTTTGAACAGGTGGCACGGAAATATGGTGTGGATTATGCCATTACGAAAGACCAAAATGTAATGCCACCCAAGTACACGGTGTTCTTTAAGGCGAAGGATGCGGATGCACTGACTTCCGCTTTTGAGGAATTCACCAACCGAAAGCTGAAAGCAAAGGAAAAACCGAGTGTTCTGGAGCAGCTTAACAAGCTCAAAGAGCTGGTTGCTGCAATTCTTCCGGATAAGGTTCGCCACAAAAGTCAGGAGCGTGATCTATGAGTAATAAGACAAAGAAGCAGCTGCTCCTGAACCTACCGTACTTCATTGCCGGTCTTGTATGTACCAATCTGGGAGAAGCGTGGAGAATTGCCGAGGGCGCAGACATGTCTGAAAAGCTCCTCGGCTTTCTTTCTGCCCTGGGTGCAGCATTTTCCAATCCGATGCCAAGTCTGCATCCGATGGATTTGCTAATTGGTGTGTGCTGTGGAGCAGGTCTGCGGCTTGCCGTGTACCTGAAAGGCAAAAATGCCAAGAAATATCGTCATGGTATGGAGTATGGCTCTGCCCGGTGGGGTACGCAGAAAGACATCGAACCGTTTGAAGATCCAGTGTTTGCAAACAATGTGATTCTGACCCGGACGGAGCGGCTGATGATGGGCAATCGCCCGAAGAATCCGGCTAATGCGAGAAACAAAAATGTACTGGTGGTCGGTGGTTCCGGCAGCGGTAAGACCCGATTTTGGCTCAAACCCAACCTTTTACAATGTCACAGTTCCTATGTGGTCACTGACCCGAAAGGCGATATCGTAATCGACTGCGGCCAAGCCCTTTTGAAGAACGGATACAGCATCCGGATTTTCAACACCATCAATTTTAGAAAGTCGATGCATTATAATCGTGCGACTTGTTTCGCATAGATTTTTCCAAGTCCATGCACTACAACCGTGCGACTTGTTCGCCGCTGAAAAGGCGGCGCACAGCGCTGTTTCAATCAGTTCTGTGAACTGATAATTCGAGAGGTGGAATGAAGGGGTAACGCCCTGAAACGCCTCCCCTGATACTCCGGCATGCAGAGGCCAAACTCTGTGTGAAGCCCGGTAAAGCCGGCAGAGAGATGCCGTAACAGGTTAAGCTGACGAAAGCTGTCCAGAGGTGGACGGTGCATCCTATATGCCGGGGGTCTATAAGATACCCATGGTGAGAATGACAGAGATGTCTGACGAAACTCCCGAATGTAAAGGTCTAAAAGTGCCACGCTCAGAAATGGGCGTGTGGGTTAAAGCCCAGGCAGTACGGTTTAGTAGAAATGGTTGTTACGAAACGCCGTGGCACGTTACAGGCGTGTCCAAGCTGTCAGGCCCAGAGGGAACACCTAAAGGTATGTATGTACAGATAGGATTATCGGAACAAGGAAAGGCAGGAAGTCTACTGGATAATCCGGCGAAGAATAATAAGCGGATGAATTCCTGCTGAAAAGCAGTGGTCGAACCGATGATATCGTCTGCGAAAAAGAGGACGGTTAGGAATGGCCACAAGTCAGGCAAAACGTCAGCAGTACACAACCACTATTCATGCAGTCGAGTAAGAAAAGAAATTGTCGCTCGGTTTCATAGAAATGGGGTGATGTACATGGCACAAAAAGCTAAGAAGAAAAGCAAGCTACGCCATGCGGAATACTATGACATGCAGAAAACCTTTGACAGTCTGTATGCAGACAGCAAAAGCGGTGAAGTCTTTGGGCATCTGATGGATATCATCAGCGCCCCCAACAACATCAAGCTGGCATTTAGAAATATCAAAGGCAATGATGGCAGTCATACCGCAGGCACGGATGGGCGGACAATAGAATCATTGGCAGTCATGTCAGAGGATAAGTTTGTAAAGCTCATCCAGAAACAGTTCAGGAGGTATGAACCAAAAGCAGTAAAAAGAGTAGAAATACCAAAGCCAAACGGAAAGATGAGGCCTCTGGGAATACCGTGTATTATTGACCGAATAGTACAGCAATGTATTTTGCAGGTCATGGAGCCAATCTGCGAAGCAAAGTTCTATGAGCACTCTTATGGGTTCAGACCGTGTCGGAGCGCAGAAAATGCGATTTCCTATGCGTATGGACTCGCCCAAAGGAACAAGCTTCACTATGTAGTCGATGTGGACGTTAAAGGATTCTTCGATAACGTCGACCACAGAAAGCTGCTGAAACAGATCTGGACTTTAGGTATACGGGACACCAAGTTGATTCAGATCATCAAGGCCATGCTGAAAGCGCCAATCGAAATGCCTGATGGGGAAACCGTCCTCCCATCCAAGGGAACGCCGCAAGGTGGTATCCTTTCACCATTGCTGGCAAACATTGTCCTCAATGAACTGGACTGGTGGATTGCCTCTCAGTGGGATGAAATGGTGAGGCACATGAAACATCCGTGTAAAGTGACCTACTATCCCAACGGCGCAGAGAAAAAGTGCAACAGCTATACAGCCTTGAAGAAAAGCAACCTCAAGGAGATGCGGATTGTCCGTTATGCGGATGATTTCAAGATATTTTGCAGAACCAAAGAGGATGCAGAGAAAACCTATTATGCAGTCAAAGACTGGCTATGGAAACGGCTAAAACTGGAAGTGTCTGATGAAAAGTCAAAAGTGACTAATCTCAGAAAGCGTGATAGTGAGTTTCTGGGTTTTCGCATAAAACTGCGGCGCAAAAGTAACTCATGGGTGATAACTTCAAATGTCTGCGATAAAGCCATACACAGAATCGGCAAGGAAATGGCTGATAGTGTCAAGGCAATACAAAGCAGTAAGACGGCTGAAGAAATAAGCCTGAATGTGGGGGACTATAATGCCAAGGTTATCGGAGTGCAGGACTATTACTGCATTGCGACAAGGGTCAACTTGAATTTCAGCGATATCGCCCGTCCAATCAATGGACAGCTTCTCCATCGTATTGACAGAATCAAGAAGCAGGGCGAAATCAAAAACAGATATCTGAGGAAACGATACGGAAAATCGAAGCAAATGCGATGGATTGGAGAAACGCCACTGGTTCCATTAGCTTACGTGCAATTCAAGATTCCAATGAGGAAAACCGAAAAATCAATCTGTATACGCCCGAAGGTAGAGCAGAGATACACGATAATCTCAGGATTGACGTAAATTCAATGCTCTGGCTGATGAGGCATCCGATACCGACCGAATCAGTGAGATACAACGACAACCGGGTCTCCCTCTATGCAGGGCAAGACGGTAAATGTGCAATCACCGGGAAGAAACTGGATGTTCAAACCTGTATCTGTTACAGGAAAACAAACAATTGTAAGAAGGGCAATGACAGCTACCAGAACCTGTTGCTTCTTTCTTTGCAGGGATTGGCAATAGTCAGCTCGGAAGACATGATGTCTGTAGTGGCGTTGGTGAAGGAATACTCTCTGAATGCCAAAGTTATTACCAAAGTGAACAAACTGCGTGCTACCGCAGGACTGCCGCTACTGGCGGCAAAGTAGCAAACTTAGCCAATGTGAAAGAGTGATTGTGTATCACTGCTGAAACTATGCTTGATGGAACGCCGGATGCGGTGAAAGTCGCATGTCCGGTGTGAAGTGGGGGAAAACCCGGAGATAATTTCAAAGGGTTACCTATCACTATCTTTGTCGTATATCCGCAACGAGGCCGACATCCTGAAATTCGTGAACGCCCTGATCACCAACACCAAGGGCGAGGGCAAGGAGGGCGATCCGTTCTGGACGAAAGCGGAAACGCTTTTGTACTGCGCCCTGATTGCCTATATCATTTTTGAGGGGCCTGCCGAGGATCGGAATATGAATACGCTGGTGGACATGATCTCCGGCATGGAGGTCAAGGAGGATGATGAAAACTATAAAAACGCCGTGGATTATATGTTTGACGGCCTTGCCAAACGCAAACCGGATTGCTTCGCCGTGAAGCAATACCGCAAATTCAAGCTAAGCAGCGGCAAGACGGCCAAAAGCATCCTCATTTCCTGCGGCGCACGTCTGGCTCCCTTTGACATTCCCCAGCTCCGGGAGATCATGTCCTATGATGAGCTGGAGCTTGACCGCATGGGAGATCGCCGGACGGCTACTTTTTTCTGCATCAGCGACACGGACAGCACCTACAATTTCCTTGTGGCGCTGGCCTTCGCAGATGTTCAACCTCCTGTGTGAACGGGCGGACAATGTTCACGGGGGCCGCTTGCCCCATCATGTGCGGGTACTGTGGGACGAGGCGGCCAACACGGGACAGGTACCCCAGCTTGAAAAGCTGGTGGCCGTCATCCGTTCCCGTGAGATCAGCCTGTGTCTGCTGTATCAGCAGTTGGCCCAGTGCAAGGCCATCTACGACAAGAACGCGGAAACCATCCTCGGCAACATGGATAGTGTGCTGTTCCTCGGTGGACGCGAAAGCTCCACCATCAAGGAAATATCCGAGAACTGGCTGGGTAAGGCCACCATCTCCATGCAGACCGAGGGACGCTCACGGGGCCAATCCGAAAGCTACAGCCAAAATACCCAGCGGCTGGGCCGGGAGCTGATGACCCCAAGCGAGCTTGCCACCATGCCCGGAGATCGGTGCATTTTGCAGCTTCGGGGCCTGCCGCCGTTCTACTCCAAGAAGTACGATTTGAAGCAGCATCCAAACTACAAATACACCGCCGAGGCCGACAAGGTGAAAAACGCTTTTGACCTCAACAGCCTTGTGACACGGCGGATGGACAAGCTCAACCCCAACGAAACCTATACCGTTTACAAGGTGGACGTGCCGGACGAGGCGCTCATAGGCGAGGACGAGGACATCCTCAACTATGACGACCTCGACGACCCGGACGCCTTTGTATAACCTCTGGTCACGGTGGCCAGAGGAAGTAGCTGCCGCCAGAAATGGCGGCTTTTTTCATGGCCGGGGCTTTGCCCCCCGGAGAAATGGAGGACTTATGCAGTTTTTTGCTTCTGCTGTTACTACCCTGCAAACGCTCGTCGTGGCGCTGGGCGCTGGCCTTGCCGTGTGGGGCGTGGTCAATCTGCTGGAGGGCTACGGCTCGGATAACGCAGCGGCCAAAAGCCAGGGCATCAAGCAGCTCATGGCGGGCGGCGGCATCATCGTGCTGGGCACGACCCTGATCCCTCTGCTGTCTACCCTGTTTTAAGGGTAGCTGCCGATGGGTATTCTCACCGAATGGATCACGGAATGGCTCAAAGGGCTTTTGATCGAGGGCATCATGGGAAACCTCGAGGGGCTGTTTGACACGGTGAATACCCGCGTCGGGGAAATATCCGTACAGGTGGGGACTACCCCGGCGGCATGGAACGCCGGGGTGTTCTCCCTGATACGGCAGCTTTCCGAAACGGTGATATTGCCGATTGCCGGATTGATCCTGACCTTCGTTGCCACCTATGAGCTGATCCAGATGATACTGGAAAAGAACAATATGCACGAGTTCGACGTGGCGAATATCTACAAATGGGTATTCAAAACCACTTGTGCCATCCTGATCCTGTCCAACACGTTCAATATCGTGGCAGTCTTTGACGTGTCCCAAAGCGTGATCGCAAGCGCGGCGGGCATCGTCACAGGCGCAACCAACATCACGCCGGATATGCTGGCCGATCTGGAAATGACCCTTGAAACGATGGAGCTTGGCCCTCTGCTGGGCCTGTTCCTGCAATCGTTCCTCATTAAGTTTACCATGCTGGCGCTGAACATTTTTATTTTCGTGATCGTCTATGGCCGCATGATCGAGATATATCTGCTGACCAGTTTAGCCCCCATCCCCGTGGCGACGCTCTCCAACCGGGAACTTGGCGCGATGGGCCAGAATTATCTGCGCTCCCTGTTTGCCGTGGGCTTTCAGGGTATGCTGATCCTCGTCTGCGTGGCGATCTATGCGGTGCTCATTCAGGGGATCGCCACAAGCGGAGATCCTATCGGGGCGATTTGGGGCTGTATCGGCTATACGGTGCTTCTGTGCTTCATGCTGATGAAAACCGGGACGATCTCCAAAAGCATCTTCAGCGCCCATTGAGAAAGGAAAGGTGATCTTATCGCTGATACCGCCGCTTCTGGTCATGGTGGCCAGAGGCCGATCCCGGAGGGCCTGCACCTCTCTGACGGCATTGAGGGCTTGCGCTCCCTGCCGAAGCATAGCGTGGATATGCTTCTGACCGATCCGCCCTACGGCACGACCCGGAACTTTTGGGATGTGCCGCTGCCGCTCCCGGAGCTGTGGGAGGCGGTGAAATGGGCCGTCAAGCCGGAGGGCGCGGTGCTGTTTTTCGCACAATGCCCCTATGACAAGGTGCTGGGCGCGTCCAACCTCGCCATGCTCCGTTATGAGTGGGTATGGTACAAAAGCCGCTGCACGGGTTTTCTCAATGCCCGCCGCGCTCCGCTGAAAAAGACGGAGAACATTCTGGTGTTCTACCAGAAGTCCCCGGCCTACTTTCCGCAGTTTGAGCAGGGCAAGCCGTACAAGAATCCACCGTTGCAGCGGGAACAGCCCCAACTACGGAAAGTTTGAACGCACCAGCGGCGAGTCCGATGGGCAGCGCTTTCCGGGGAATGTGCTGGCGTTTCCCACAGTGACAACCACCGTGCATCCCACGCAGAAGCCCGTGGCCCTGTGCGAGTACCTGATCCGCACCTACACACGCCCCGGCGAGGTGGTGGCGGACATCTGCGCTGGCTCCGGCACAACTGCCGTGGCCGCGCTGAACACGGGCCGCCGCTTCGTCTGCTTTGAAACCGCCCCGGCCTTTTACGGCCCCGCCACGGAGCGCATCCGGCGGGCGCGGGAGGCTGTGGTATCTGGCGGGAAAGGAGAATGATGACAGGAACCTACGAGATTATTTACGCCGATCCCCCGTGGCGCTACTCCGCAAAGAAAGTGCAGGGGGCGGCAGAAAACCATTACCCCACCATGAGCATTGATGAATTGTGCGCGCTGCCTGTGGCCGAGCTTGCGGCCAAGGACAGCGCCCTTTTCATGTGGGCCACGTTCCCGCAGCTCCCGGAGGCCCTGCGGCTCATCCGTGCGTGGGGCTTCACCTATAAAAGCGTCGCTTTTGTCTGGCTCAAAAAGAACAAAAAGGCGGATAGCTGGTTTTATGGGCTGGGCTTCTGGACGAGGGCCAACGCCGAGGTCTGCCTGCTGGCGACCAAGGGACACCCCAAGCGGCAGGCCGCCGATATTCACCAATTTATCATTTCCCCCATCGAGGCCCACAGCAAAAAGCCGGACGAAACGCGGGACAAGATCGTTTCCCTCATGGGCGACAGGCCCCGCGTGGAGCTGTTCGCACGGCAGACCCCTCCCGGCTGGGACGTGTGGGGCAACGAGGTGGAGCCGACAGCGGGCCTCTGGTCACGGTGGCCAGAAGATAGCGGAAAGGAGGATGTTTCTTGCCCTATGTGAATGTTCCCAACGATCTTTCCAAGATCAAGACGAAAATTGCCTTTAACCTTACCCGCCGCCAGCTTATTTGCTTCGGCGGCGCGGCTGCCGTGGGTATCCCCGTGTATCTGCTGACCCGTCACGCGCTGGGCGGCACCGGGGCGATGTTCCTGATGATCGCGATCATGCTCCCGGCCTTTTTCATGGCGATGTATGAGCGTGATGGCCTGCCCTTTGAAAAGGTGGCCCGGAATATCATCCGGGCCAAGTTCCTGCGGCCCGGTGTGAGGCCCTATCAGACGCAGAATATCTACGCCCCGTTTGCGGGAAAGGAGGTCACACTTGAGCAAAAGCCCCAAGAAGTCAAAAAGCCTGACGCGGGCCGGTAATCGTCCGGCGACCATATCGGCCCAGCAGACCATTCCCTATGTGCGGATGCTGCCAGACGGTATTTGTCAGCTCCCCGGCGGTGTCTACACAAAAACGCTGGAATATGAGGACATCAACTATTCCGTTGCGTCCGCCGAGGATCAGACGGCCATTTTCGGCGGCTGGAGTTCGTGGCTGAATTATTTTGACAGTTCGCTGCCGTTCCAGCTTTCCTTTGTCAACCGCCGCAGCCGCTCCGGGAGCCGCTACAAGGTGAATATCTCCGAGGCGGATGACCGCTTCAACAGCGTCCGCACGGAATACACGGGGATGCTGAAAAACCAGATCGCCAAAAGCAACAACGGTATCGAACGGGCCAAGTACGTCACCTTTTGCATCCCCGCTGAAAATGTGGCCGCCGCCCGCCCCCGTCTGGAACGTGTAGAGGCGGACGTAATCGGCAACTTTAAGCGGCTGGGGGTACAGAGCCAGCCCCTTGACGGGCGGGAGCGTCTGGCCCTGCTGCACGGCCAGCTTCACCCCGGCAGCCGGGAGCCGTTCCGCTTCAAGTGGGCGGACATCGCCCATACGGGCATGGGAACGAAAGACTTTATCGTGCCGGACAGCTTTGACTTCCGGCAGAGCCGCTCGTTCCGCGTGGGCCAGACATGGGGCGCGGCGTCCTACTTGCAGATTATGGCGTCGGAGCTGTCGGACAAGCTGCTGTTGGAGATTTTGGAGCTGGATGCCGAGCTGACTGTCACCATGCACATTCAGACGGTGGACCAGGTCAAGGCCATTAAAACGGTCAAGGGTAAAATCTCCGACATCGACAAGATGAAAGTGGAGGAGCAGCGCAAGGCTACCCGCGCCGGATATGACCCTGACATTCTTCCGCCCGATCTTGTCACCTTTTCCAAGGACGCCGCCGAGCTGCTGGCCGACCTGCAAAGCCGCAACGAGCGAATGTTTCTTTTGACGTTCCTGATCGTCAACACCGCCCCCACGCGGGAGCGGCTGGAAAACGACATTTTCACCGTGAACGGCATCGCACAGAAATATAACTGCGCCGTCAAGCGGCTGGACTGGCAGCAGGAGCAGGGCTATATGTCCTCGCTGGCTCTCGGCTACAACGGCATTGAAATTCAGCGCGGCATGACCACCAGCTCCACGGCCATCTTCGTTCCCTTTATGACGAGGGAGCTTCGCATGGATGGCCCGTCCCTCTACTACGGCATGAACGCCCTATCCCATAACGTCATCATGGCTGACCGCAAAAAGCTGAAATCCGCCAACGGCCTTTACCTCGGCTCCACGGGCAGCGGCAAGAGCTTTGCCGCCAAGCGTGAATTGCTGAACGTCTTTCTTGCCATCCCGCAGGATCGCATCATCGTGGTTGACCCGATGGGCGAATATGCCCCGCTGGTGGAGCGGCTGGGCGGTCAGGTCATCGAGATCGCGCCGGACAGCCCCAACCACATTTCTCCGATGGATGTTCAGATGGACATGGGCGGCGGGGACAGCCCCCTGTCCCTGAAAGCGGATTTTCTGCTGTCGCTGTGTGAGCTGGTGGTGGGAGGCCGGGATGGTTTGCAGCCCATCGAGAAAACCGTCATTGACCGCTGTGTGCGTCAGGTGTACCGGGAAATGGCGCTGGGGCTGGAAACGGCCAAAACGCCGCTGCTCCAAGATTTGTATGAGGAGCTGCTGCGCCAGCCGGAGCCGGAGGCCAAGCGGATCGCAACGGCGCTGGAGCTTTACTGCACAGGCTCCCTTAATCTCTTTAACCATCCTACCAACGTCAACCTCAATTCCCGTGTGGTGTGCTTTGTGCTCAAAGGCATGGGCGAAAACCTCCGCAAGATTGCCATGCACATCACCAACGATTTTGTCACTTCTGCGGTGGGAACCAACTTCAAAAACGGCGTGGCGACATGGTGCTATTTTGACGAGTTCCATATCCTGCTCCGTGACCCGCTGACCGCCAGCTACTTCGTGACCGTCTGGAAGATGCTCCGCAAACAGGGCTGCGTCCCCTCGGCCCTGACGCAGAATGTGAAAGACCTGCTGGCCAGCCGGGAGATCGAGAACATTCTGGACAACACGGATTTTATGGTGTTGCTGTCGCAGGCGCAGAGTGACCGCGCCATTCTTGCCAAGCAGATCGGCATTTCAGAGCACCAGCTATCGTATATCACGCAGTCCAACTCCGGCGAGGGCCTGCTGTTCTATGGCAGCGTCACCATCCCGTTTGTTGACCGCTTCCCCCGTGGCGAGATTTACGACCTGCTGACTACCAAGCCGGAGGACGCTGCCAATGGAAAACAGGCAGAATAAGCCGCCCAAGGGCGGGGCTGCTTCTGGTCACGGTGGCCAGAAGTTCCATACCGACAGCGAACAGGCCAAGCTCCACAAGTCCAAGCTCCGCATGGAGAGCCGGGAGGAACGGCTGAACAAGGCCCGTGAAAGGCTGGCAAAGCAGAAGCCGCCGAAAAAGCCCGGCCCCATCAAGCGGATCGCCCGGATCGCCGGACACGAAACCCACGCTTTTCTGCATGGAAAGGTGTATCAGGAGGAACGCGACAATGTAGGCGTGGAGGGCGGCCATTTTGTGGAGCGTTCCGGCGAGGCCGCGCTGCACTATGGGCGGCACAAGGTACGCAGGGCCATCCGGGAGCACCCGGCCAAGGCTGCCGCCCGTGCGGAGTCCCGGTACATCAAGGCCACGGCGGACTACCATTCCCGCAAGTTCGCACAGGAGCAGCCGGAGGCGCAGAGCGCCGCCGCCCGGTTATGGCACCGCCACAAGCTGAAACGGGAGTATCAGCGCAAGGCGCGGGAAACCGCCAAGCAGACCGCCAAAGCCGCCGAACAAACCGTATCGGCCACAGAGCGGTTTGTCCGGGAAGCGGCGGCGTTCGTCAAGCGGCATCCCGTGGGGACGCTGCTTGCGCTGGGCTGCCTGCTGGTGGTGCTGACCCTGCAATCGTGTATGTCCTCGATGGTGTCCGTGGGAAACAGCACCCTTGCGGCCATCGCCGCCAGCACCTATAAGGCAGAGGACGCGGATATGCTGGGGGCCGAGGCCGCCTATTGTGCGCTGGAGGACGAGCTGCAACACTACCTCGACACCTATACCCGTACCCACGATTACGACGAATACCATTTTGACCTCGACACCATTGAACACGATCCCTATGTACTGATTTCCATGATCTCCGCACTCCATGAGGGCGCGTGGACATTGGACGAGGTGCGCGGGACGCTGCAAGACCTCTTTGACCGCCAGTACATTTTGACCGAGGATGTGGTGGTGGAGGTGCGCTACCGTACCGTTACCCGGACGGACAGCGAGGGCAACGACTATGAGGTGGAGGTGCCGTACAACTATTACATCTGCTATGTCACGCTGGAAAACTTCAATCTCTCCCACGTCCCGGTTTACATGATGTCCGAGGAGCAGCTTTCCATGTATGCCCTGTATATGTCCACGCTGGGAAACCGGCCTGATCTGTTCCCCTCGTCCGGCTATATCGGGAAATATATCACCAACCGCCCGCCGGAGCATGAAGTCCCGGAGTCCTATCTGGATGATGAAACCTTTGCCGCCATTCTGAAAGAAGCGGAAAAATATCTCGGTTTCCCCTATGTGTTGGGGCGGCAGCAGCCCGTCCACGTCCTTTGACTGCTCCGGCTTCGTCAGCTATGTCTACAATCAATGCGGCTGGAGCTTCGGGCGGCTGGGGGCGCAGGGCCTTTATAACATCTGCTCCCGGACGAGCAGCCCGGCCCGGTGATCTGGTGTTCTTTGTCGGCACCTATGATACAGCGGGTATTTCTCATGTGGGCATCTATGTGGGCGACGGCTGGATGCTCCATTGTGGCGATCCTATCAGCTATGCCAACCTGAACAGCAGCTATTGGCAGTCCCATCTTTACGCCTACGGGCGACTACCGTAAAGGAGGTTTTTTGATATGGCAATTACGAAAAGCGCAAAGATCGAGGCCGAGATTGAAAAGGTCAAGGCCAAAATTGCCGAGCAGCAGGCACGGCTTAAAGAACTGGAGCAGAAGAAGCTGGAGGCGGAAAACAGCGAGATCGTGGAGATCGTGCGCGGCATGAGTATCTCCCTTGCCGATCTGCCGCTGGTGCTCCAGCAGCTCCGGGGTGGCGCTTCTGGTCACAGTGGCCAGAAGCCGACAGAACAGGCGGAGGTGACGGAATGAAAAAACTGCGGCTTTTGCTGATAACGCTTTGTGTGTCCGTCCTCATGGGCAGTATGGCGGTCACGGCCTACGCCGGGGGCGGTGAGGAATGGGACGGCCTTGCCCCGGTGGAGCCGCTGCCCGCCGAAACCGTTGACCCCGGCGAGGACTTCACTGAGGACGGCAACCTTGTGACCCGTGATCTGCTCTACGATAAGGCCACCAACAAGCAGTTCATCACGGTGCAGACCAGCGGCGGCAATACCTTTTACATCGTCATCGACTACGATAAGCCCACCGACGAGGACGGCGAGCAGTATCACACCTACTTTTTGAACATGGTGGACGAGGCCGACCTGCTGGCGGCGATGCAGGCGGCGGGCGGTGAGCTGCCGGAGTGTTCGTGCGTGGATAAATGCGCCGTTGGTGCTATCAACACGGATTGCACCGTCTGCGCCGTGAACATGAGCGAGTGTCAGGGCAAGGCTCCCGAGCCTGCGCCCGTGGTGGAGCCGGAGCCTGACCCCGAGCCGGAGCAGCCCAAGGCCACGGGCAACGGCGGTATGCTTCTGCTGGCGCTGGCCGTGGTGGTCATTGGCGGCGGCGCTGGCTGGTACTTCAAAATCTACCGTCCCAAGAAGCAGCGGGCCGCTGAGTCCGAGGCGGACTACGGCGGCGAGTATGACGGCGCGGAGGACTATGACGAAACCGATCCCGAGGATGACGGGCCGCCGTGGGACGAGGACGGTGAAGAATGAGATTTACCAACAGCCCCTATGAGGACTTTATGAAAGAAAAAAGCTACTTCAAGGGCGTTCCGCCCAACCTGCCGCCCAAAGGCTCCCGCTGTGACGGCTGCCCCTACTGGCATGGGATCGGCTGCGTGTTCTGCTACCGGGAGCAGTTTCGGTCAAAGACAGGGGGCAAACATGAGCCGTGAATTGACCCGGCAGGAAAAAACGGCGATTCGTAAGCTGGTGATAAGGTGGTGCGCCAACTACGATAAAGACTATGGCTGCCTGCCGCTGGACTGCCCCTGTTATATGCTGGGGAAATGCTGGACGGGCGCTTATTGCCGCTATTTCCGTTCGGCGGTGCTGCCCCTTGATCCCGTGTTGGAAAGATCGCTGACAGCGGAGCGTATCACGGAAACCCGGCCCTGCCCGGTGTGCGGCAGGGCTTTCCTCCCGGACGGGCGGCAGCGGTACTGCTCCCCGGCCTGCGCCCGTGCTGCAAGGCGGCAGAAGCAGCGCGGCTATATGCGGAAATACCGGGGGTAGGCTGTGAGCATTTGACCCCGGAAAACACCCTTAATTGTAGGGCTTTCCGGGGCCGCTTCATGGGCGGGGCGTATGATTTCATAGTCCCGCCCGGTTTTGCAGAAATATTGCTAACATTTTGGAAAGGAGGTCGTATGGACAAAAACCAAGGCTATGAGATCATCAAGGCCGTCATGCTGGAAAACGGCAGGGGCTTTGCACTGGGGTATCATCCAACTGCGCCCCCTCGCCCTATGTCACATGGGCTTGCTATGATGACAAGGGCGGCCAACGGCAGTATGAATGGGGGCATTACGGCAGCGACCGTGCCGCTCTGGAACAGGACTTTGCAGCGCGGGTGCAGGAATACCAGCGCCTTTACAATGTCGGTGTCAAGCAGACCGAGGCTCCCGGCCTTTACAAGTATTACTCCACACAGCGCCCCGTGGACATCGGAACATTCCCTAAGCCGCCCCGTAACGCCCCGGATGAGATCGTCAACTACGATCAGCGCGTCCCGGTTGAAAATGGATCATTTCTGGCGTGGGGGCATTTGGCCTACACGCGGCCATTGACGAAACGGCAGGCGTCTGACTATGAGCTGCGGCCTGCGCCTGACAATCCCGACAGACCTCGTTCTATTAGGGAGCAGATGAAAACCGCCGCAAAACAGGCCGAGGCTGACCGGGGACAATCCGTCCCAAAGAAAAATGCCCCTGACCGGGGCGACAGATAGGAGGATATTTATGGAGCAGGAACGCACAATCCCAACAGGAACGCCGAGCTTTCGATGGAGCAAAATTATAATCAAATCGACGGCATCATCAACAATCTGCCTGTGCCGCCCCCGGAGGAAAAGCCGCTGGATAGGGTACGGGAGCATCCGCCCAAGCGCCGGAGCCGGGAGCGTGAGGAGCGTTGACAAAAAAGCGCGTCCGCAGCGTCCCCATCTATGTGTGGGTACGGCCTGACGAGCTGGAGGTCATTCGGGAGCGCATGGCCGAGGCGGGCATCCGCAACATGAGCGCCTATATCCGAAAAATGGCGCTGGGCGGCTATGTGCTCCACGTTGACCTTGAACCCGTCAAGGAACTTGTGTCGCTCCAGCGGCGCTGTGCAAACAATCTCAATCAGGCGGCCATCCATGCCAACAGCTACGGCGGCCTGTACCCGGACGAGCTGAAGCGTCTGCAAAAGGACTATGCCGACCTGTGGGGGCCGCTGTCTGATCTGCTGGCCCAGCTCTCCGCCATTGTAACGATGTGACACAGGGGGAACGGCCTCGCGCCGTTCCCCGGCTGTCCGCACCTCTGGTCATCGTGACCAGAAGTGCGGAGGGCCGGGACATCCTTGAGTGCCGATTTTTTCAGAGTTATAATAGACATATACAGGAAAGGAGGAACCCCCTATGCGGATTATATTCAAAATCCTTGCCGCTCCCTTTGTGTTGGTGCTGACCCTGCTTGTGGCCGTGCTCTCGTTCCTGCTGAGTCTTTCCGCTGGTTTGCTCTCCATCCTCGCGTCGGTGCTGGGGCTGCTGAGTGTCCTGATGCTGTTTGTGGAGAAAGACATTTCCACGGGGATCGCGGGGCTGCTGATGGCGTTTGCCATTTCGCCCTTTGGCCTGCCTGCGCTGGCCGGATGGCTGCTTGCCAAGCTGGACGAGCTGAACGGCTCTCTGAGGGGCTTCATCACGGGCTGAGTTCTGGTCACGGTGGCCAGAAGATGCAGAAAACGGCGGCTGATCCCAGCCGCCGTTTGTCGTATGGAAAGGAGGGCTGCCTACGGCCACAACCTACCTCAAATCTCACAAGCGGGCCGATAAGCGGACGGCCCTGCAAAGTCTGAAAGACCGCTTTGACTATGGCCTGAACCCGGAGAAGCTGGGGGCCGTTTCCTCCTACCTCTGCGATCCGGCCACGGCACACGCCGAGTTCATGCTGGTCAAAAATCAGTATCAGGGCGAAACTGACCGCAGGGCCGGACACGGGGCGTTGTGCTACCAGATCCGGCAGGCGTTCCCTCACGGCGAGGTGACGGCGGAGGAGGCCAACCGCATCGGCTATGAAACGGCGATGCGCTGGACAAAGGGGAAGTATCAATTCTTCGTCTGTACCCATATAGACAAAGAGCACATTCATAATCACATTTACTACAATTCCACCGCCTATGACCGCTCCCGGAAGTTTCGCAACTTCATCGGCTCCTCGTTCGCCCTGCGGCGGCTGTCTGACCGGGTATGTCTGGAGCACGATCTATCCGTGATTGCAAATCCCAAGCTCCACAGCAAGGGACGGTATCTGCACTACGGTCAATGGCTGGGCGAAAATCAAAGCTCTCGCAGAAAGAACAGATCCGCCTTGCCATAGACGCGGCCCTGACGGAGCGCCCCGTGGACTTCGCGGATTTTCTCCGGCGCATGGAAACGGCAGGCATACAGGTCAAGCACGGGCGCGGCGGCGTGATCTCGTTCCTTGTGCCAGGACAACAGCGGGCGGCCCGTTTCCGGGCGTCCACGCTGGGGGACGGCTACGGCCCCGAGGACGTGCAGGCCGTCATTGACGGCAAGGCTCCCACACGAACGGCCACGGCGCGGAAAGCGCCCGCACCCCGCCGTGTCAATCTGCTGATCGACATTCAGGAGCGGATGCGTCAGGGCAAAGGCCCCGCCTATGAACGCTGGGCCAAGGTGTATAACCTTAAACAGATGGCGGCTGCGCTGCAATATCTGAAAGAGCACCAGCTCTTTGAATATGACGATTTGGCCGCAAAGACTGACGCTGCCACGGAGCAGTTTCACACGCTGGCCGAGGACATTCAGCAGACCGAGGCCGAGCTTTCCCGTGTGTCCGATCTGATGGCCGCCGTGGTGCAGTACGCAAAGACCCGCCCCGCGTTCGATGGGTACAAGGCCGCCAAGTACAGCCGGAAATACCTTGCCGAGCATGAGGCGGAACTGGCCGACTACCGGGCGGCCAAGGCGACAATGGCCGAGCTGCTGGGTGGCGAGAAGCTCCCCAAAATGGACGTACTAAAAGAAAAACGCCGCCAACTGGCAGCGCGGAAAAGGCTCTTTATTTGGAATACCGCAAGGCCCAGCAGGATATGCGGGAGCTGGTGGCGGTTAAGGGCAGCGTGGATCACCTGCACGGGCTGACGGACAACCAGCGCAATAAGGAGCAGGCCCGTTAGGGACGGCGACGCAGACAATGTTTCTTCTGGTCACGGTGGCCAGAAGTCCAGCGGGTTTGGGGGCACCCCAACAAGCATTTCCGCAGCGCGGAAATTGCAAGTGTCAATACACTTGCCTTGCTTGCCGCTAACGCGCTCCCCCGGAACCCTCGCGAAAAACGGAGGCAGCGCCGTTTCTTACGCTTCCTCCGTTCCACGGTTTTCTATGATTGCATTGATAATACCCTCGACGAGCCGCAGCTCGCTTTCATTGAGGGAATTAAGCTGAATGTTGATACGCTTCTTTGCGGCTTCATCGGCTCCCATGTCGGGATAAAAGTATTCGTCCACGGAGATACCGAACATTGTTACCATTTGGAAAAAGGCGTTTAGGCTCGGATGCTGTCCGTCATTTTCGTGATACATAATGGTACGCGGATCGCGGTCAACAATGTATCCTAATTGCTCCTGCGTCATGCCTTCACGCTCACGGGCTTTCTTGATAGCAAGTCCGATCCCGTGAAAGTCAAATTTGCGTTCGTCACGTTCAATTTTCATAGCATCACCACCTAATGTAATTTTACATTTCATGTGGCAACATTTGAACGGCGTCAAATTTCATTTCACTGCATATTTAATTTCATGCTAAGAGAATTGATGACGCTGAAAATGTGATGTAAAATGTACTTATAATTAAATTTGTCCCGAAGATCAGAAGTTGGTATCTAAAATAAAATCAGAAATATTGTGAGGTTTCTGTGACATTTGGGTGCTACACTGAAAATGAAGGAGTGTGATACCATGCGAATTTTAGTAGTCGAGGATGATCGACTTTTGAATCATACTTTATGCTATAACTTGAATACTGCGGGCTATACGGTTGATTCTGCACTGACAAAATCAGTGGCCGGTAGTTTCTTGACGAAGCAGGACTATGACCTGATTGTGCTGGATGTAAATTTGCCGGACGGGAACGGTTTTGACTTCTGCCGGGAGGTAAAAGAGCGCCGCCCCGATACCGCTATTATCTTTCTGACCGCAAATGATATGGAAAGCGATATGCTCAAAGGGTATGAACTGGGCGCAGAGGATTATGTGACAAAACCTTTCCCTATGAGCGTCTTTCAAAAGAAACTGGCGGTGGTGCTGGGGCGGCTGACAAAACAATATGGTGGTGATACTTATGAGGATGGCACACTGACCATCAATTTTTCAGAGATGAGTGCTGCCCTGTCAGGAAAGCCACTTACATTCACCCCACTGGAATATCGACTTTTGAAAATCCTGATGAAAAATCCACAGATCGTTTTGACGCGGCAAGTCTTGTTGGAAAAACTGTGGGACGCAGACGGAAATTTTGTGGATGAACACGCTCTGACTGCGGCTATCAGCCGGGTACGAAACAATCGAAACACCCGACCGTCAGTACATCAAAACGGTATATGGTATGGGCTATATGTGGATCGGAGGGGCGCTGAAATGAATGTGCGAAAACTTTCCGTCAACAAAGCCTGTATCTTTTTAGCTGTTCTCCTGCTGGCGGCAATGGTGACGGTTTCAGTGGCTTTATATGCGTTGACCCAAGATATAACCGCTGTTTGGTATGTACTATTGTTCGGCATCTTTGTGCTGTTTTGCTCTATTTGTTTTATGGTGCTGGTTCGCCGCAAATTGGCGATGTTCTCCGATGCTTTTTGCAGTTTGATGGATGATATGTTGTCCGGGAATATGCAGCCGAAACAGACTGTGGAAGAAGAAAGTCTTTTCTATAAAATTGAATATCGGTTGAACCGTTTGTATGAAGTCATGCAGGAAAACAAGAACAGCATTGCACAAGAGCGGGCTGACTTGCAAGAACTTATTTCCGATATTTCCCATCAGGTCAAGACCCCGATTGCGAACTTGAAAGTGATTAACAGCACCCTGCTTGAAAATGAAATCCCTGTGCAAAAGCAAAAAGAGTTTCTTACAGCACAGGCCACCCAACTTGATAAACTGGATTTTCTCATGCAGGCTATGATTAAAACCTCGCGTCTGGAAACAGGTGTCATTTCTCTGGAAAAGAAAAGCCAGCCGCTTTATGACACGCTTGCCGCCGCATTGGGAGGTATTCTTCTGAACGCCGAGAAAAAACAGATCAATGTTCAAGTGGACTGCCCGGAGAACTTGGTCGTTTCCCATGACAGAAAATGGACAAGCGAAGCACTGTTCAATATTTTGGACAATGCAGTGAAATATACGCCGGAGGGCGGTCAAATCCGTGTTTCGGTTGAAAGTTGGGAAATGTATGTGAAAATCGACATTGCAGATACAGGCATTGGCATTTCAGAACAGCATCAGGGAGCAATTTTCAAGCGTTTCTATCGAGAGGACATCGTACATGATGTAGATGGAATTGGTATTGGTCTATATCTGGCTCGTGAGATCGTAACCTTGCAAGGCGGTTATATCCGGGTAACATCCGAGGTTGGGAGGGGTTCAACTTTTTCCGTCTTTCTGCCTCGACAATAAAATAAGTACGCTAAAAAACAAAATGTCACAGGCCTATGACATTTGAGATTTAATTAAACAGAGGTATTTTGTTTCCCGTGACATTTCTGTGAGGTTTACCTTTTATGATAGAGCCATCAAGAAAGGGTGGTGTTCTATATGAACATATTACAAACGACAGATTTGAAGAAATATTACGGCACCGAACCGAACATTACAAAAGCATTGGATGGCGTGACCCTATCCATTGAGGAAGGTGAATTTGTTGCCATTGTTGGTACTTCCGGCAGCGGTAAGTCTACTTTGCTGAACATGATGGGCGGGTTAGATACGCCAACTTCCGGCAGTATTAAAGTAAAAGGGAAAGAATTATCGAAACTCAAGGATGAACAGCTTACCATCTTCCGCAGACGTAACATCGGGTTTATCTTTCAGAATTACAATCTTGTTCCTGTGCTAAATGTCTATGAAAATATTGTCCTGCCGGTGGAGCTGGATGGTGATACCGTGGACAAGCGGTTTATGGATGAAGTCGTGAAAATGTTGGCTCTCGATGGGAAGCTGAACAGTATGCCTAACAATCTGTCCGGCGGCCAGCAGCAGCGTGTAGCGATTGCCCGCGCCCTTGTTTCCAAACCAGCTATTATACTTGCAGATGAACCGACAGGCAATTTGGATAGCCGGACAAGTAGTGATGTTCTTGGTTTGCTGAAAGTTACAAGTCAGAAGTTCCATCAAACGCTTGTAATGATTACCCATAACAATGAAATTGCCCAGCTTGCCGACCGAATTATCCGTATTGAGGACGGAAAAATCGCACAGTGACAGGGGGTGACATTGATGGATGATATTTTATTTGGGAACAATAATCAGGCAACAATCAATCGTCTTGCCAAAAGAAGCTACCGCGCTAATAAGCAGAGAAATGTTTTCGTTACCATCGCATTATTCTTGACCGCCTTTATGATTACATCTGTGTTTAGTTTGGGGTGCAGTTATTTTGAAACCTATCAAATGCAGCAAATTCGTGCGATGGGCACGACTGCGGATGTGGCAATTACAAGCCTCTCAGAAGAACAATATGAAGAATTGAGCCGATCCAGCTTGGTATCCGTAGTTGGTGTCAGTCAGAGATTGGGCAGCATTGATACATCTGGAATGGACGATGCCCTGCTGAGTATTACTTGGATAGACGAAACAGAATGGCAAGAACACCGTGTACCAACAATTTCGGATATACACGGAGATTATCCGCAAGCAAAAAATGAAATTATGCTCCCTACATGGGCTTTGCGTGCAATGGGGATTGATGATCCACAGATAGGGATGAATATTTCCCTTTCCTATCAGCTCGGAACAGATTATCAATACAGCCCCGATGAATTTGTTTTGTCAGGCTATTACACAGATTATTCGGCTTCGCGTGCAGGCAACCGTGGTGCTGCTTATGTTTCGGAGCTTTTTGCAACACAAACAGGGCTTCCCTTTGATAGTGTGTCTACCGCAATGATTTCTTTTTCTGATGACAGTAATGCCCTGCGATCCTGTGAAAAACTAAAACGGAAGATTTCGTTTACAGAAAGTCAGTCCTTTGAAATTGTACCTATTGCTCAGAGTAATTCCACCACCATTGTTCTTCCACTGGCTGCTATTATCGTCTTTATCATTATCAGCGGCTATTTGCTGATTTATAACATTCTGTATATCTCAATTTCAAGAGATACACAATTCTATGGACAGCTTAAAACGATAGGCACGACAAAAAGACAAATCAAGCGAATCGTGCGTTCTCAAATATTCAGAACGGCGGTGATCGGTATTCCCAGCGGCCTGATTGTCGGTGGTATTGTTTCGCTTGGACTTGTTCCGTTTGCCATGAATATAATGTACTCAGGCGATACAGACCTTGGGGAGATAGTGTCCTTTTCCCCCATTATTTTTGCGGGTGCCGCAATCTTCACATTTTTTACCGCAATCATCGGCAGCATGAAACCAGCGAAAATAGCTGCAAGTATTTCTCCTGTTGCGGCTTTACGCTATACGGAGGCAAATACAAGGAGTTACCGAGATCATAAGAGCCATAGAACAAAATTATCCCGGATGGCACGAGATAATATTTTTAGAAACCCTAAAAGCGCTGTCCTTACTTTTGCGTCCTTATTTTTAGGCTTAATATTGTTTTTGGTTTCTGCTGGTTTACTATCAAGCCTAAGTCCAGACAATTTTGTAAATCAATGGGGAGAAAGTGATTTCGCATTGACTTACAGCATTTTCGAAGAAGGAAACCTGCTCTCTGATGAAATGTTGCAGCAAGTTGCAACAATGCAGGGAATTGAAAATCTGCGCGTCACTTATTCCGCTTCACCGTGGCCCACTATGGATGTCATTTACAGCGAAAATGTATTCGGGAAATATATTGATTCCTTGGATGGCGTATCGGGTCTTGATTTTTCAAATGCGGAAACACGGAAAAACTATACAGATAATTTTTGGAGCGGCGTTTACGGAATAGATTCCAGATATATCGAAGAACTTAATAAAACGCTTGATAAGCCTATTGACTTAACAGCCTTTGAAAAGGGAGAGTTGGTGGTTTTGTCCGCTATGACGGATGCTGAGGGAAACCCATTGATTCAGCCAGGGCAAGCAATCACCGTTGTCGGTGAGTCCGGAGAACTGGCCTTTACAGTGGCAACTGGCTTTCTGGACGCTGATTTTCAAAGTGGTCGAGGAAATGAGAGAGGTACTGCCCCTGATTTGTATATCAGTGAGCAGGCATTAGAGAAGTTGTCTGGAGAAACTAAAATCTTTCGGATTGCTTTTGATACTATTGATAGCAGTTATGATAAAGGGATTATGGAGCAGCTTCAATCCATTACTGCTTCGTCACCGGGCATTACGATTCTGTCACGATATGAAAAGCAGCAAGAAATGGCCGGATATTTGCTGACCTCAAGGATTATAGCCGCAGGGTTGTCCACTGTATTTTTGCTGATAGGAATTATGAATTTCATTAACACAATGGTTGTTAGTGTAAATACTCGGAAACATGAATTTGCCACACTTGAAAGTATAGGAATGACGAAAAAGCAAATTAGAAATGTATTGCTTTGGGAAGGCGGGTATTATTGGAGTATTTCTTTCCTACTGCTTGCCACACTGGGAACAGCGATATATATTCCGATATACTCAGCCTTTAGAAAAATGGTTCCTTATGCAGCTTTTCACTATCCTGTATTTTCTCTGTTGGTTGTCGCAGCTATTGTTTTACTGGTCTGCTTGGCAACTCCCGTCATAACTTTCATGCAAAATGTTAAGCAAAGCGTTGTAGAGAGACTGCGGCAGAATTAAATATTTGCGATGAAAACCGGGAGATTATTCTCCCGGTTTTTCAAATCTCACAGGTTCGTGAGATTTCAGCCCATTATTCTGTCGAAACAGCGTGTGTCGGTGACATTTCTGTGAGGATTGCTTGTTAAGATAAACGCAAAAGGAACAAGCTGCCGCACGACGGCAAAAGAAAAAAAGCCGTCGTACAGCAGTCTATCAACACGCCCATTTGAAGCGGCGGCTTTGATTTTCAGAGCCGCCGTTTCTTTGCGTCTACACAAACCAATGACGACTTGCAGGGGCACGGTAGCCGATTGGAGGTTATTTTGCCGTGTCCATTTTATTATTTCATTGTTCGCGTGATCTGCACCAGCTAAAAAAAGCGTAGCTCCTCCATCGGAGCAGCCCGGCTTTGAAAGTGAAATTAAACATCATGTAACAAGATATTCATTTGCTTGCGTCCGCATAGTGTTATGCTGTGCGGGCGTTTTTATATGCCCCTGCTTCTGGTCACGGTGGCCAGAGGCTCCAAGGTGCCGGGGGCCGCCTGTTCTCCATTTCAATCCGCACTCACCAACCACCTTTTGAAATGGAGGACAATCATGACGACTATCAACCTGAAACGGTATTACCCCTATATGACCGAAAATGTGATGCTGGAAGTTTCGGACGAGATCGCCGCCGCCCTCTCGATGGGAGGCCGCCTGTGCGACAGCTACAAGCGGCAAAAGCGCAGAAATGGCGAGTGCTCGCTGGACACCGATCCCGGCTTTGAGGCCGACGTGCTCCGCCAGCCCACGACCCCGGACGAATACGTTGAGGCGCGTGAAACCACGCTTGCCCTCTATGACGCGCTGGCCCAGCTCCCGCCCACGCAGGCCCGGCGTGTGTACCAGCACTATCTTCTTGGCATGAGCAAGGCCGAGATCGCGGCAGCCGAGGGCGTTGGCCGGAGCCGCATCTGCTGCTCCATTGAGCGCGGGCTGGCCTCTATGAAAAATATTTTGAAAAAATCTCTGTAAGAGGGAGTACATTTGCCCCCAAAACCTCCTGATAGGTGAGAGGAGTTTTCTTCCTCGCCTTGAAAACTGAATAGACAGTATTTCCGATACGAAATCCGCGTGATAGCGACGTAAGGCGCGCCGCCACGACAGCCAGCTCAGGAGGTGATGGACAAGCTGGCCGAGCGATCAACGCAGCCTTTGACCCGGTGTTGGCAAACCGGGCGCGAGGACAGCGCGGAGGATAATGAAACTTGCTCACGCCCTCCCACAGACTTGAGGGGGAGTCCCTGCGGTATGCGCCAGCCCTCCACGGGCAGCGGTACTGTGGGGCTATGCAGCCGAAGCCATCGGCGGTCTGGAATACTCCCCGTGCCGGGGATGCGTGGCAAATACGGCACACAACGATCATACAGGGAGCCGTCAAACCGGGCCTTTCTGTCTTATGACAGCCCAAACCATTCCGGCGCGGCGGCTCCCTCTTTTGTGGATTGAAACGGAAAACAACTGTCCCGCTGCTTCTGGTCATCGTGGCCAGAGGTGGGGCAAGGTCAAAGGACGGCGCTTTTGTGCCGTCCTTTCACGTTTCCCCACGGACAACGGGAAACCATCAAATCTATTCACACCGCTGATTGTTATAGGAGGTTTTCAGATGACGGAGGCAAGAGTCGGCTATCACAAGGAAGTCAAAACCGCGTCTTTTCAGGGCAAATCCATCACCGTGGAAAACCTGACCCCGATGCTCTCTCCCCGAGCACGGGATAAGCGCAAGCGTGAAATTGAAAGCTGTCTGTATGAGGTCTTTGTGAAGTATGCGCCGGGACGGGCGCAGATGCACTAATGCGGGACATCCTTGAGATACGGGGCTGCCAGAGGTATAATATAGGTGTAAGGTTTGGTAGCTCCTACACGGAAAGGAGCACCAAATGATTATTCGTGAAGATGCCATTTATGGCAGACAGTCCGTTGACCGCAAGGACAGTATCAGCATTGAAAGCCAGATCGAGTTTTGCAAGTATGAATTGAGAGGAGGCAATTTCCGCAAGTACACAGACAAGGGTTATTCCGGCAAGAATACCGATAGACCCAAGTTCCAAGAAATGATGGCCGATATTCGCCGGGGCCTGATCAAGCGCGTGGTGGTCTACAAAGCTGGATCGTATCAGCCGTTCCATTCTGGACTTCGCAACCATGATGGAAACTTTTCAGGAATACAATGTCGAGTTCGTTTCTTCCACGGAAAAGTTTGACACGTCCACCCCGATGGGGCGGGCCATGCTGAATATCTGCATCGTGTTCGCCCAGCTCGAACGTGAAACCATCCAGAAGCGCGTGACCGATGCCTACTATTCCCGCTGCCAGCACGGTTTTTCACATGAGCGGCGCGGCCCCCCCTACGGCTTCCAACTGGAGCCGACCACCATTGAGGGCATCCGCACAAAAATGATGAAGCCTGACCCGGAAACGGCAGATATTGCAAAGCTGATGTTTGAAATGTACTCTCAGCCCGGAATTTCTTTCGGGGACATTGCCCGTTACTTTGCCGACGAGGGCATCCTGATCTACGGCAAGGAAATGAAACGGGGCTTTATCTCCCAACTTTTGAGAAACCCCATTTACGCACAGGCTGACCTCGATATGTACGAGTTCTTCAAAAGCCAGGGTACGGTGGTAGTCAATGAAGCCACAGATTTTGCCGGGACAAACGGCTGCTATCTCTATCAGGAGCGGCCGGGACGTGCAAGAAAGAAAAAACAAGCACCTGAAAGATCAGATACTTGTTCTGGCTCCCAGCGAGGGGCTGGTATCGTCTGATACATGGCTGCGCTGCCGGAAAAAGCTCATGGCAAACAAGACGTTCCAAGGCGGGCGCAAGGCAAAGAACACATGGCTTGCCGGAAAGGTCAAGTGTGGCCGCTGCGGGTACGCGCTTATGAGCGTCGGCAATCCAACAGGTGTTCAGTATCTCCGCTGCTCCAAGCGGGCTGACAGTAAAAGCTGTGACGGCTGCGGGACGCTCCGCACACGGGAATTTGAAAGGTTTCTGTACGGCGAGATGGTCAAGAAGCTGTCTGTGTTCCAGACGCTGACGGCAAAGCGAGAAACGGTCAATCCCAAATTGACCGCGCTGAACATGGAGCTTGCCCGCGTGGAGGACGAGATTGAAAAGCTGCTGAATACTTTGACCGGGGCTAATGCGGTGCTGCTGTCCTATGCCAACAGCAAAATCGAGGAGCTGGACACACGCCGCCAAGCCCTGACAAAAGAGATCGCGGCGCTGTCAGCGGAAACCATGTCCCCGGAACAGATTGAGCGGTTGTCGGTCTACCTGAACCAATGGGAAGAAATTGACTTCGAGGACAGGCGGCAGGTTGCCGACGGCCTGATCTCACAGATCCGCGCAACCGACGAACACGTTTCGATTGAGTGGAAAATTTGACTTTTACTTATCCATCGCACACGACAAAGGGCTGTGTGCCCTTGTCAAGATGTAAGCATCATCTTATGCAAGGCCTTTATATAATCGGTCAATGACTCTTTGTTTTCAGGCTTGATCGCATACTCATTTTCTAACAAGCCTAAAGTGTTCTTTTCAATTTTAGCCCAAAGCGATTGTATCGATTCTGTATGTTGCTTTAGTTGCTTGCTAAATTCGGAAATATAGCTGGCAGCCTTTTTTAGATTGCTTTCTCACAAACGCCGCCGTACCATTGCCGCCACTTTTTTTGAACACGGTTGATTTCTTCAGTACATTCGTTTATTCCAGAACTCATCGTTTCCATGCCTGCGGATATAGCTGTAATCTCATCATTCATCTGGCTGGTATCTTCCTCAATATCCGCTAAAAAATCTAAGAATCCCTTTTCCCCTTCAGGAATCTCCAACGAATAGTCATCTGAAACAAATAAACTTTTCAGCTGAATTCGATTTTTATCAAGGAAATCGCTTACAGGATTACTAAAAACGACCGTTCCATTAACAGCGCCTCTAAGATTCTTTTCTAGATATTCAATAAGATCAAAAAATTTCTTAAAATGGGTGGAATAATCCTTGGCACGATATTGTTTTTAGATCGAATGGCAGCTTTCCAAGATCATCTCTCGTAATAATAATTGTCTTCTTATTGAAACTATGTGCGAGGCCCAACTCATACATAACATTTGGATTTAGCCCAGTAAGATCTGCTAAAATAACATCCGCGGCATATATTGGAGAAATGATGTCAGCAAGAATGTTTTGCTGATTATCTTCATCACCTGCATGTGAAAACTCAAAGTCATCTTGAAAATGCTCTTTGAGCATTTCGTATGATTCAAAAAAATCATCTGAAAAGGGCATAATTACAAAAACTTTTGATTTTTCCATACTATCCTCCTCAATTATCAATGACAACCTACTGTCGTATAGGCTTTAACGCAAGCAAAAAAGCATTACGGCAATCACACGCTTGATGCTTGCTTTGTGGTATGATTGCTGTAAGTACTCCACGTAGGCTCATAATCTGCGGTCGCCTGGTTTCCCCACATATCCCAGCCTTCACGGTCACCACGAGCAAATAGCTCAAGAAATGGCCCCGGAGAACAGCTTTCGATGATCGGGATAATCTCATCCGGCTTCCGTGAGTGTTCACGCTTTTTTGCGTCCGAATGAGATTGACTTGCGAGCGAGCCGGAGCCAACGTCCTAAAATTGTCGCCCCTGACCCCGAAAAGGAGAATTTCGGTCACATTACGGAAATAGAAGCCGACTCCTCGTCCATCCGGGCCGCCATCCTTCCGGACCTTTTCCCAAATGATATTTCCCTTGTACTCAAATCCCCACGCTTTCATAACAGCCAGACCATCCGGTAGGAGAGCATTGGGAACCCAAAGGTACAAATGGCTTTTTGCAGCAGCGACCTGCTCGACGGGCAACGCCATTATGTCTTCTAATGGCATTGTCTCATATCTATTCAGCTTCTTGTTTTCTGGAGCGACTTTTCCGGTGCGGTTTTGAAAGCGCCAAGGCGGATCAGCATAAATCGTTGAATAGCGCTTATCACCGCAAAAGGAGAGAAGATTTTCAGATGTTTCCTGAAGCGTGCTCATCTATGTATCCCTCCTTCCAATCTGAAACACAAGTTTTCTTAATGCCAATAGCCAAAACGGGACACCCACCATTACGGCGTGACTCTAAGCGATACAGCAGTTTCCCCATCCCACGGCAGAGGTTGTTCCCCGGCCGGGAAAAAAGAAGCTTATTAGTTCGCCCGGTTTTAAAATCGATATACCTGCGGTAATCCTCGCATCAAAGTGCAGCCACCTACCGCATCATCGCATATCGTTGCGTATAAAAGGCATAATACGCCCTTTCCACGCGTGCGTAAAGTAGTTTAACACAAAAGACCGGCAATGCAACAACTTTTTTCAAAAAGTTCATTAAAAAGCTGAAATTTTTTTGTCATCCGTTCCGCGTGTTCGCACTACACAATATATAGTGTTTTTAGCCCTATATCGGCAAATATGTAAAGCTTTTTCACCGTAAAAAGTTCCGTTACACCGACGCCGTATATTATATATAATAGTATAGGATTTTTTCGGCATTAAAACAAAAAGCATTGTGTTACCGTCATTTGCGCGGCAAATCGAATAAATCATCTGTTCTGTCTGTTCTTGTCGGTTGACATTCGGTTAAGAATACTATAAAATTATATATTGATATTTTCGCGCACAGCCGGGTGCGCTAAATACTTATAAAGGGTGATTAACCAATATGAAAACACAGAAAAAGACCATGGATCAGATAGTTGCTCTCTGCAAAAGCAGAGGTTTTGTCTATCCCGGCAGCGAAATTTACGGCGGCCTTTCAAACTCCTGGGACTACGGCCCGCTCGGCGTTGAATTCAAAAACAACGTAAAAAAAGCCTGGTGGAAAAAGTTTGTTCAGGAAAATCCTCACAATGTAGGACTTGACTCGGCCATACTTATGAACCCCGAGGTTTGGGTTGCAACAGGCCACGTAGGGGGCTTCTCCGACCCGCTTATGGACTGCCGCGACTGCAAAACAAGGCACAGAGCAGATAAGCTTATCGAGGACTTCAGCGGTCAGTCGGCAGACGGCTGGACCAACGAAGAGATGAAAAAATACATCGAGGACAACGGCATAACCTGCCCGAACTGCGGCTCAAAGAACTTTACCGATATCCGTCAGTTTAACCTTATGTTTAAGACGTTCCAGGGCGTAACAGAGGACGCGAAGAGCCAAATCTATTTGAGACCCGAAACGGCACAGGGTATATTCGTAAACTTCCAGAATATCCAGAGAACCACAAGAAAAAAGGTTCCCTTCGGCGTTTGCCAGGTAGGTAAATCCTTCAGAAACGAGATAACTCCCGGCAACTTCATATTCAGAATACGTGAATTTGAGCAGATGGAGTGCGAATTCTTCTGCAAGCCCGACACCGACCTCGAATGGTTTGATTATTGGAGAAGCTACTGCCACAATTGGCTTCTCAACCTCGGACTTCACGACGACAATCTTCGCCTGCGCGACCACGCAAAGGAAGAGCTTTCATTCTACTCAAAGGCAACCACAGACATCGAATATCTCTTCCCGTTCGGCTGGGGTGAGCTTTGGGGCATTGCCGACAGAACCGACTACGACCTCACAAGACATCAGGAGCATTCGGGCAAGGACCTCTCATACTTTGACCAGGAGGAAAACAGAAAATATATCCCCTACGTCATAGAGCCGTCACTCGGTGCGGACAGAGTTGCACTCGCGTTCCTTTGCGACGCTTACGACGAAGAGGTAATTGACGAAGCAAAGAACGACAAGCGAATTGTTTTAAGACTTCATCCGGCTCTTGCGCCCATGAAAGCGGCGGTGCTTCCGCTCTCAAAGAAGCTCTCGGAGGAAGCAGGCAACATTTATGCCGAGCTTTCAAAGCACTTCGGTCGATTACGATGACGCCGGCTACAATAGGCAAGCGCTATCGCCGTCAGGATGAAATCGGTACCTGTTCTCAATAACCTATGACTTCGACAGCAAAGAGGACGGCTGCGTTACAGTTCGTGACAGAGACACTATGGAGCAGACAAGAATACCTGTTTCAGGCCTTGTAAAATACATTGAAGAAAGACTCGAATTTTAACATTCGGCAAGGGTAACCATTATGGCAGAGGTGATAAAGCTAAAAAGCTTTTTGCTTATTGTAAACTGGTTTCCGC
>VOFK01004291.1_pt1 | contig 35101 bp, 55 predicted proteins | sample 5384121 | NCBI WGS metagenome assembly VOFK01 (sample SAMN12384730, study PRJNA508395) | human gut metagenome | isolation source: healthy gut J | host: Homo sapiens | reverse complement strand
GTGGATTGGCAAAGGTTGGGTTTACAACTGCCGACGGAATTCTATTAGAACTTGCGAAAAGTAAAGGAATAAAAAATAATGTAGAATATTATTGATGAATTTGATACAGATTTAAAAACCAAACATAGATGTTTGTCGTGTATGTTGTATCTTTTAGAAAAAAAATGAAAGAGAAGGACATGCGATGTCAATTGGTTTATTTTAAGAAATCAATGTATGAAAGGAAATGGTTCCGCATGCTCTAATCATTTTGTTGAATGTATGAAACATTGAAAGTATTTATTACAATAAAAGATTCCATGGCTTATCCATTGAAGTCTACATATGAAATAGAAAAAATATAGCAGAATATAATGTTAGGGATTGATTAATACATCATCAAATAGGACTTTATTGTGCAAAATATTATATTGTAAATGGTTTGTGAATGTCAGATGAACACAATTAGAGTGTAAAAAATATTTGTAAGATATAACATATGCATTCTTAATGGTGCAGGCGGTACCGGAAAATCATTTTGTACACAAGCAGTCATTAAGCCTAATAGCAGAGACTTAATAATAAATCATTTTAAATTATTTTCACCAACTGGCAAAACTGCAAAGTGCTGTCCCAGATTACACGCAAAAATGCCACAACAATACATAGAAAGGTTTGGGGTATATGCCACCTAACACTTGAGTTATAATGAAGAACATAAACTTGATTGTGATGTACTTATTATTGATGAGTTTTCTATGACAGATATTTTTTTTCTTGTTTAAAAATAATGAAGATGCAATTATTTTAAGTAGAACAAAATTATTATTGATTGGAGACAATGCCCAATTACCATCAGTATCATGTGGAAACTTATTACATGATTTTATGGAATCACATATTATTCCAACTGTTACATTAACAAAGGTGTTTCGTTATGGCGGGTTAATGAAAGTAGCAACAGATGTCCGTTTTGTAAACCGTATCTTAATAATGTATGTGGTTAACAACGTTATGGTTTGGCGACAATAAAGATTATGCATTTGTGAACATTGGTAGTGATATTATGGTCAAAAAATGCAGTTGTATTATATATAGCAAGTTAAGGTTACAAAGCAGAAGAAATTCAAGTATTAATCGCATACAAAAAAGGCAGGACATTGGGTCAATCTCGATTAATAATGCCATTCAGAAAGCTGCCAATAAGAATTATGGCTGCGATGAATATATGAAAATTGGAGATACGGTTTATTATAAAGGTGATTCCAGGGAATTCAAAAAATGTCAATAATTATCACGCACAATTATATGTAGATGATGAATTTTGCTTAGAAGAAGATATGGACGAAACTTTATTGCAAATGGTGAGAGACGGAGTTGTTAAAGCAATCAAAAAAAGAATATTTGTTGATTGATTTTGACGGCGTAATAGTTAAATATTTTTAGAAATGATATGCAAATGGTTGGGCTTGGATATTGTATCACAATTCATAAAAATCACAAGGCAGTTCTATTAAAAGTTGTAATCTTACTCCCTCAAGCTTACTCAATTCTCCCAATATATGTTGGATTGACAAGAATACCATTTATGCTGTTAAGAAGAAGGCAATTTTGCTAGGATCTTTGTAATATATGTTGGATTGGCGAATCATTGACAAGAAAACAACAAAATAAGAAAAAAGTTCAAACAAATGAATAGTAAATCAGTTATTTAATTTCAATTTTAGATACGATTGAGTCAGAAGACAGAAAAGTTCAAAAGATTTAATCCCAGATTATTTCCGGAATGATGCACGATTCCTCAATATGCTCTTGAAGAGTGGAAGTAATGAAGATTTTTCAGAAGAATAAATACACAAAATTTAATCATCCATTACTTGCAGGAGATGTTAATTTTCGAAATTCTAAAGGCGTGTCATGAGTTGCCTGATAATGAGTAAGTCGAAATTTGAATGCTACAACCATCGAAAGTCATATGGGTGAAATGAACAATGGACAAGAGAAGTTCAACTGTTCTTGCCTTTTGCCTCAAATTGAATGAATTTCTCAAAAAACTTCTTCTCATTTGGTAGACTATTTGGCGAGTAGAAAAAGATATTGAAGTTCTGTTTAATGGATATGAGACATCAATACAACACCATCGCTTGATACATACATATTGACCTTTTGGCAAACATAACGGTGAAAAATTGACAGATGTTGCTCACACTGACCCAAGTTATATCTCGTGGGCGAAAAAGAGAATATAACAAAAGAACCACTTAGAACTCTTTGACAAAAATATAGGTGGTAATTATGGAATGGTTTAAGAAGTGCTAACAGATGGATTTACTAAAAGTACCGTTGTTGAGTATTAGTGTTAATCTAAAATTCTTCAAAAATATGGAGCGAAATATTCTTGTACTTGTCGAGTTAATAAGCTATTCAAGAATGATTGGTATATTAAAAAAGAACAATGGAAGATTTATGTGAATATATAAGAAAAAATTATAATATGGAGGACTTGGAATGAAGAAATTTGAAATAGGTCTATGTATTACAGCGTTAATCATATGTGGTATTGGCATAATTTTTGGCAGCAATCGGTGCATTCTTGTCAATTTTGCAGAATGATTGGCTATGGGTGTTGGTTGATATATTACTCATTATATTAAATGGGTTGAATATATATCTCAATTATACAATGATATCAGATGAATTTGGCTGGTAGGAGGAAAATGATAAATATGAATTCTTTGGAGAAATTATTTCCATCAAAAAAAGAACTAATCAAACAAGCTTATTCAAGAAAACTTCGGTACGATATGTGGGATAAGCAATCACCGATATATGTATATAACATTTTTTGATAGTACGATTAGGAAAATGTCGAATAAAGGACAAATAAAAGAGATGTTTCTTTATCCTATATTTACATCACCTTGTGTAGCATTTTCGGATAAAAATCAGCAGAAATATATAAGCAGGTACAAGATACACTTGATACTAAAATTCAAGAAAAGGTCAAAGAAAGTTTTAAGATGGGATATTCTAATTTGGTAGAAGTTAATAAGATAAGAACGATATAGAACAATGACTTAGGAGGACAATTATATGACTTTGGTAGATATTATGAGAAAGTACAAGATAGATAAAGTCGGTTATGGAATACAAAAAAGAAAAATATTGATTTTTTCAAAAGTCTTTAAAGCAAAGTATATAGATGTTTATGCATTTTACTATGACAATGAAGAATTTCCATACGAATATACATGTATTGATGTTGAAGGAATGGGTTATGGTTGGTTATGGTGTGCCAATAAGATTAGAAGGCATTTTAAATTTTTACAACGTAAAGCGGTAATACAAAAAGCAATGTTTTACATAGATAACATTAAAAATGATTGTAATGTTCTTACTTATGAGCGTGACGGAGCAAATTACTTAGGGTTCATGTATTCGCCGGAACTTTACGTGCAGATACGAACAAGTAATAAAAGAATTGCATTATGATTAATAGGAAGGAGAATGTATTAATGGCGGTACATAGAGAAAAAAAAGAGGTAATTTATATAAAACGATAAAAAGATATTTCCTAAAATCCTCATAAAAAGACCTTAATGAAAATGAACGAATTTGTCCAGATTGTCATGGTCTTGGAGTGAAGATTAACACACGTGTTTTCGGAACTGGAGATAGTTTGGAAAGCCACCCTTACAGAACTGAAGCTCTTGCATTGTGTCCACATTGTTTTTAATGGTGTGCAAAAAAATATGGTATTGCGGTCAACCTTATAAAGGTCATTGTGATTGTGAAGGGCAACTGGCAGAAGACTTAAAAATACAAGAACAGAAGTGGAAACTATACCTAAAAGCAAAAGAAGTTGACGAAAAGGATGTAACAACGATGCTCTATTGCGAAGAAAATGAGGGGATATTATTCTACAGTCGATGATTTTGCGGAAGATTTTATGTATAACCATAGTGAGCTGTTTGATGCCCTTGGCATAAGACCAACAAGATTATGGGTTGCATCAGAAGAAAAAATTCATATTGATGCAGATGAAATTGTTCTGGACGCTTGTTCCGTATTAGGAGAAGATACCGAATATGTTTGCGATAATGATTCTTTGCAAAGTTGTTGGATGATTGGTGTGAGGAACAGACAGCAACTACGACATATTATCCTTGCTATAAAAGAGTATGTCGTGGTGAATTGGGACAAAATATATAGAGGAAGGGTGATTATATGGAACATATTGTTCAATTTGCAATCAGTATAGATGATGACACAATAAAAAGAAACATTGAAAATAGCGTAGAAAGGCAAGTGACCAGGAAGATAAAGAAAGGATTGTATGAAGGCACTTGTTGGTAAGAAAAAGTATTACAAAATTGTGATTATACTCAAAGTTAAAAATGGTTGATGATAATATTCAAAATTTTCTAGCCGAGAATAAAGATGAAATCATCAAGATTGCAGCCGATAAATTGTCTGAAAAAAATTATCTAGAACAAAAGCAGTCAAAGAAGCGATAAACAAAAGTATGAAGAATTTTTATAAGGAGAATAAATACATGTGGTTATTAAAGTTGCATTTTGCATTTTCAATATTGTGTTTGATTACATTTTTTTGGAGTTATGATGTTTTCGAAAGATGTTTAAAACGGAATGGATATGTAGACGAGATTAAAGGTAAGAAAATATTCGATATTATCTTAGGTGTATTCGATCATTTATTTCTCTATCCTACTAATGTTTGTTCCTATTTTAAACATATCGAGGGCGTTATCATAATATTTCAAATGATAAGAATGTCAAAAGATGAGTTTATGGACTGGTAACAAGACAAATTTGAAAGAATTTTAGAAGTCGAAAAAATGACTAGCGGTTGAAACTGAGATTTCAAAGGAATTTTTTACTATATATAGATGATATTTTTAAATATAAAACACAATATATAGTGGGTGAAAATGAGTAAAACATGACGTAGCAATGGGATACGAAGTGAAGAGATAAAATAAAAGAACCTATAACAATTACAGATATCGAACTTGAAAATAATAAACAAAAACGGTATGTATTATTTAGAGGTAGAATTTTTTAGGGAGAAACAGATACTTTTTTGTCAAAGGGTACGACTACATTGGAACTCCAGTAGACATCAATAGACTGTCATTTACATTGGGGAGTCGAAATAATCCTTCATATAACGGAACAATATTATATTGAGACAATGAACTTGGGTTTTGGAGATTTAGTATCTAAAGATGGGAAAATTTGATTTTGAGATTGTGGGTGACAAAAGAAAGAATATGACTTTATCTGAAATAGAAGAAAAAACTCGATTTACAAAATCAAAACTTATAAGTTAGGTGAAGTTATGAACCCATATGAAATAACATTTAGAGCATTATTAGGAACATTTTTGAAACATGGAATATGTGTTGAGAGAGTGAATGTAGGCGAAATACTATTTTACATTTCTCTTCCTAAAAATTCATATGTTCATGGACAAGGTTGTATCAAAAACATTGATGACCAAGCAAAAATAATCAAAAAAGCTTCTTATTAATATAGGTATTCTTCCGTCTGACGGAAAAGTGAAATATCGAGGTACAAATGTTTGTTGGACAAAAAGATTGGTGGCAATGAAAATTTTATTAACAATATTGAGTTAGTGTTAGGAGAATATTAAATATGAAGAAAAATAAAAACAAAGTTGTTCTGCCAGTGGCATGTGAAAATCCGAATAATGTATCAGTTTAACTTTAAGCCTTAATCAAGTGGGTGTGAAAGTTTCTGACTTTGAGGGCGAAAAAACCGGTAAAGATAATTCTTACCTCTGTTGATAAAGATTGTGGTGTTTACTTTAAAATGTATTATGTTACGGAAGACGGCAATATTTATCCAATGGAGCAAAGATGACGAATAAGATTGCAAATAAAACTATTGTTTAGAGAGGAGAAAAATGCAAATATGAAAATATAGCATTAAAAACAACAAAGACTTTAACGACAGATAATGAATTAAAATTCTCTGTCGGTCAGGATATTGCATTTATGTTATATGATGAAAAATCAAATTATCATGATCACTACATGAAAAAGTGAAATAACCAAAAATAACAGAACACTATTACAATCAAAAATATCAGGAGTTGATGGAGAGATATTAACGGGAAAATGATTAATAAATTTAATTGAACGGATAGTTTGCGATTATGTTTTATTTTTGGTTAAGTGGCAAACTCATAAAAATGAAAAAAGGATATGGCATAATAAATAAAAGAACAGAACAACACAATATATTAAGTATGGGTCAGATTTTTTATAAATTCATAGATGAATATTGTTGTTTAAAATCTAAGGTATCTATAATTATGCAAATTATATAATATACGTCAGAGGTATAAACAATGGAAAATGGATCTAATGAATTATTTCAGTTGAAAATACAAAATCAATCCATATAAAGAATATTGGAATGTAATGTAGGTCAAGGGCATTGAGAATTCTTGATAAAATGTGAAATCATTTTGTTGCTAGTAAAAGATTGGGCAAACCAAATATTTACAGGAAGACCTAAAATTCTAAATATTAAAGCAAGCAAGTGGAAGATTTGTTCTTTCTTTTAGATAGTAATAAAGTAAAATTAAAGAATTTATGTATATTTTTGCATGGAAACCATTCAAAAATTTAATAACTTATTTAGAACTAATGCGAAAGATAGAATACTACAATGTCGATTTATTCCAAGATGTAGGGATATATAATGGAAAATGTATACGAAATTGAAACACCTGATATTTCAAAAATTCTGATAGGATAGCTGCTATTGACATGGGGAGTTAATAATTTTATAACTATGGTAAACAACATTGGGTGAAAATCCGATAGCTGTTAAAGAGGTGGAATTAATTAAACTATGTCAATTAATCAGTTTTATAATAAACAAAGGCAAATATTCAATCAGAATTGAAGAAGGTAAATGATAAGGAATGGTCAAAGAAATTACAAAAATTTACTAATAAACGGTACGAAATGATTAAATATCAGATGCATTGTATTAGCAAATATGTAGTTGATTGGTGTGTTCTATGGAATTGACACTTTAGTTGGGGAGGGTATAACAATGAATGGAAACAAAAGGAAACAGGGGTCTGCAAAATTTTCACATATATTCATATGAACTGTTTATAAAAATGTTTCATATAAGTGTGCGAATAATGGATTAAGTTTATAGAGAATGAAGAATCATATACTTCTGGGACATCGTTTTTTAGACACAATGAGATCCCATAAGAAAGTATAGAAAAAGAACGTAAGTATATAGAGGATTATTTGTGCAATTGTGGGGAAAGAAAATAAATGCAGATGTAAATGGGGCATATCAAATTATGAAAAGGTATTTTCCAAAGATTTTATCAATGGAATAAAGGGTGCAGGTTTACACCAACGATTATAAGCAACGTGTTAAGTGAGTAATAACGTGTATGGTGAGGATTTCAAAGAGGAGGAATATATGGTTCAACAAGAATAATATATCATTGATATTAATAAGAACATTTTTGGCCGGATAATATGAATAATGAAATCATACGTAAACTTTCTTAATGGGAATGGCTATAATTGAAGATAAAACGAATAAAAAATATTAACCATGAATAATGATCAAAATTATATATTAATTCTTATGGAGGTTCAATAGATGATATGTGGGGTTTTAGTGATATAATTCTTGCAAGCAAAAACTCCAATTTATACATATTGTCTTGAATGCGCAAAGTGCAGCATTTAACATTTTCAACATAAAAGATTGCTTGAACATTCAGTGTTTATGTATCTAAATCAGATGTCTTGGTGGAGACAGGAAACACCAAGACTTTGTTGAAAAAGGGTCGAGGAAATGGACAACATTAATAAAGCAAAACAAGAATACGTAATAAAAGAACAAAAATTCCTGAAGATGTTATTAGGAATGTTCGTGTGACAAAAGAAAAGATTTCTATATCCATTCTTCTAAGGCAATAGAATATGGCGTTGTAGATAAGATTTTAATGTAAATAGATGCTGAAATTGAACTTAGATAAAAAAAGGAGAATAACATTAGAAAAGATAACAAAATAAAATTTACAACAAACGAGTCTGATGATTGGTCAATTCTTTGTGGAGATTTTAAAACATGCAATCATCAAATTTCTAAAGAAGAATGGGTAGAACTACTAAGATATCTTTGGACATGAAGTAGACTACAAAGAGATTTCAGATGAAGATATGCAGGAATTGATGTAAATGGATACTGATTTGATATATGATGCTATTGATGTGATTGAGATATTGTGTGATTGCATAAGAGACGCGCCAGCAAGTTGCGATGCATGTTACTTAAATGAATATCCTGAAACATGTAAAGCAAATAGAGTTATTGAGGAATTTGAAAAATATAGAAATGAGAATAACTAACGAATTATATTTTTTAATGGATTACATCAATACATAGAAATGGAGAAATAAAAATATGAAGTGTTTGATAACATCGGCAACGCTTATGGGCGGGAAATGGATACTTGAGAAATATCCTAATTTAAATAACTATCAGCCATCTATAGATGAATGTTTTATATACAATTACATTTTCGATGGCTTTGGGTACTCAGGACGTTATTATTGTTGAAATTAATGATTTATGTCAATTAATTGATGACTTCAAAAGAAGGTGTTATTATACTCTCCCGTGAAAATGATGGCTTTGAATACGACGACTTATTTGAAAAAAAGTACAATATTAAATATCACATAATAATTTATGATGATTATATAGAAAAATTATAGCTGTCAAACGAAAGGAATAGAATGAACAAAAAATACAACATTATTTATGCAGACCCTCCTTGGGATTACGGCAATACCAAAAATCTTAATGGTGAATTTTGGGGGGGATGGCAGACAAGCACTATGATGTAATGAAGTTTAAGGATTTGTGTGAATTACCCATAGACAATATTACCAAAGATGATTGTTTTCTATTTTTATGGGTTACGTCACCGTTCTTAGAAAAAGGATTTGAACTTATTAAAAGCGTGGGGCTTTAAATATGCAACGGTTGGATTTGTATGGGTAAAAATGAAAAATGATATGTCCGAAGTTCGTAAAGACGGATTGGGCAAGTATACGATTTCAAATGCTGAATATTGTCTGATTGCTCGTAAAGGTAAGTATTGGAGAAATGCAAGAAATGTACAGCAGATTATAGAATATCCAAAAAACAGAGCATTCGGAAAACCAAAAAAGAAATAAAGAGATAAAATTGTTTCATTGTGTGGTGATTTACCAAGAGTAGAATTGTTTGCAAGAGATTTATGTAAAGGTTAAGTTGGGATTCTATTGGCAATGAAATAGATGGTAAAGATATTAGAGATGTTATAAAAATAGATTAATTTTAATTCAACAGAGCAATTCTGCTCAAACTTTCCGGAAAACAAATAGAGGATATATTATTGTAGCTACAAAACAAGATTTAGAACGGATAAGAATGTTCACAGTGAGTAAACCTGCGCAGGTACTAATTAAAGGTGAACAAATTTGAAAAAATACAATAGAAAAAAGATTGGACAGGAAACAAGAACAGTATCTTTAAAACATTAGGTGCAAGTAACCACACTGACAAAGAAAGACAAAATGAAGATTATTATGCAACTGACCCTATAGCAATAGATGTTCTTATTAGAGATGGAAAAGTGACATTTGATAAGCCTATTTGGGAGTGTGCTTGTGGGACGAGGGGATTTATCTGATAGATTAAAAAGATTATGGTTACGATGATGTATTCCACCGATTTAGTTTATAGAGGTTATGGCAAAGGTGGAATTAATTTTCTTACATATGATGGTGTTTGGGAGGGAGACATACTAACTAATCCACCATATAAATATGCAAAAAAGAGTTTATTGAACATGCAATGGAGATAATTCCTAAAGGTCGTAGAGTATTTATGTTTTAAAAGTACAGTTTCTTGAAGGTAAGGCTCGTAGAAAATTATTTGAAAAATATCCGCCTAAATGTGTCTATGTATCAAGTAGCCGAATTTTTTGTGCAAAAGAACGCAATGTTTGATGAGATGAAAGCTGGCGGTGGTAGTGCGGTGGCTTATGCGTGGTTTGAGTTTGAGAAAGGATATAAAGGAAAAGAGTGAATTGAAATGGATAAATTAAGGGAGAAATTATATAAAGAAATGGAGAGTTGGGTTAGTGATTTGGTCACTGACTCCGACTTGCCAAAACGTGAATTATTATCGAGCTTATGCATATGAATATTGCATTAAGAACGAGATCATTGATTTTTTCGATGGTTGTAATGATGAAGAATGGAATGATTATTATAATGACCTACTTCAAAAAAGACAACACATTGGAATATCTATACGGAGAATATATGGAATGTGACACAGCTAATATACAAGATGTCATTATTGATTTTATGTGTTTTGATAAGGGATATTATGAATATGTAAAAACGAATAAATGTGAGAAGAATATTGACAAAGGAGGTTGTGCTTTTGAAGAAAAGTATTAATCATATATCAAAGATAACGATGAATATAATGATGTCTGAAAAGTCAGAAGGAGCACTCTTGTCTGATGTATATGCAAGACAATTGCTCATAAGCCAAATAAATAGTCAAGAGACATATGAAGAGATAGATAAAAATTTTGATAAAATAAAAAATTGTGAAACTTTTTATGTGAATGATTTCAACATAGACAGCAAGGGAGCAAAAGGTTGAAGTTATAGATTTGAACCAACCAACTAACACAGACCATCTACTTGAAGTAATTGATGCTCTTGCTATCAACTTGTTGTTATAAATATCCTAATCATAAAGTACATAACTTTGATGATAAAGAAGAAATTTTAACTGATGTGGGATTAGATGATTGCTTCAAACGAGAACTTGTCAAAGAAAGATAAAAAGAGGTGGATAAATGCCAATAAAAAAAGAAGAAAATCTTATTCTTAGTTTGATTAATTCAGAAACAGGAGAAGAACTTTTGTTACATAGATAATTTGGAAGACAATCTATTTAGTGTTGAATCGAGAAATTATTCATTTGATAAAGATAGGAAAGCTTTGAGTTCTTTTATCGATCTTTTCTGCACGTAGCTTGTCGATAGATATTTCTATTGGTGCAATAAGTTTAACATCACTGATAGGAATTGATATTTCTAACGCACCAGATAAATACAATTTTTTTCAGATTATAAAAGTCAAACAAGCCCGTAAACACAAAAAAAGAAAAGAAATAAATAAGAAGTGGATTAAGCGATATGGTTATAAACAGATATTGGTCGATAGTAAGGGGTGGAAGTTGAAAAACACATACAGATGGATATTATGAATTTGTAAAAATAAAAATAGAAGGAGAATATTAATATGGATAATTTAATATCATCAGATATTATGCCATCGGCACAAGAAGCAAAGCAGATGACGAAAGAAAGTATTAAGAATTTCAATAGTCAACAACTATCAGATATTTCACAAAAAGATTACAAATGCAATTACTGATGGGGATTTTGCTATTGAATATAAAGACCATTTAGATGATAAAACATACAAAAAAAATTTAAAAGAACTTGGCTATAAAATCGACATGATATCGTTAGTTCCTAAAATCTGTAGTATCAGTTGGTTGTAAAACAAATGAAAAAGATGTAATAAACGAGGAGGAATAATAACGCATTATGTTTGAAACAGAAAAAAATATGAATTATGGCATGGCGATTGTCTTGAATTAATGAAAAAATATTCCTGATAAATCAGTTGATTGTATTATAACAGATTTACCATATGGCGTTACTGCCAAGAATAAATGGGATACTATAATTCCTTTTTCGAGCCGTTATGGCAACAATATAAGCGAATTTCAAAAGACAATACAGCTATTATTTTATTTGGACAAGATAAATTCACAGCAAAAATGTATGCTGTCTAATGAAAAGATGCATAGATATAATCTTATTTGAAGAAAGTGTTACCTACGGATTTTTAAATGCAAATAGGATGCCATTAAGAGAACATGAAGATATAATGGTGTTTTATAAAAAATTACCTACATATAATCCTCAAAAAGTAAAAGGAAGTCCTTGTCATAAAAGGTAAGGTCGTTGGGAAAACGAACGATTCTCAATTGAAAAATAATAATTATGGCAATTTTTAAATGTGTCGAAACAGAAGGAGATTTGAAATTTCCGGCATCTGTTTTAGAATTTGCTAAGCCACATCCAAGTATCACGCCACCCAACCCAGAAAAGTGTAGAATTATTAGAATGGTTACAGTAACGAACATAAATAACATTTTTGATTCTTGTATGGGTTCGGGGACTACTGGTATGCATGTAAAAAAACCAAACAGAAAGTTTATTGGTATTGAATTAGATGATAATTATTTTGAAGTGGCAAAAGAAAGAATATTAGGGATGCTAAAATGAAAGTTCGGTTTCAAAGCGATAAAAAGAGGAGGAATTCAACAAATAATGAATTACGATTTTGAGGAAAAGAAAATGCAATTACGGCAGAGCACTTAAAGAACGGTGAAATTTGAAAAAATTGTTGGATATGGGACAATCTATGACACCTATTTTAAATCCGGTCAGCCTGTAATTTGTAAACCAGTGACTAAAGATACACTACTAAAGAAAAACGATATTGTGCTATGCAAGGTCAAGGGAAATTATTATTTACATAAAATTTCTGCTATCAAAAAAATGGTGTTAGTTATCAAATATCTAACAATCATGGACATGTGAATGGAACAATTAATAAAAAAACAATATCTTTTAAATTGTGGTAGAAATATTATAACGAAGAAAAGGAGAATGTTTAATTATGGAAAAACAGTTTATGTGGTTATGGGGGCTTCATCCTCGAGCCATAGAGTGAATGAAATAAACGCCGTATTCAAAGAGAGAAGAAGAAAAGCTGAAGAATATTGTTTTCGTCATATTAATTGTAACATTAAAGAATATAAGTTACAGTGATGATAAAACTTTATACACCTCTTGAAAGTTATTTATGAAGGCGAAATAATGAACGTGCACTTCCTATCAAAATATTTGAGCATTCGACCAAAGAAGATGTTAAAAGTGGTGAATTTGTAGCTGTGTTTTCATAGATGGGAGTACTCCCTTGCTTTGAAATTTCAAATAAACAAAAATACTTCCCTGACAATTATAATGTGAAGAAATAGAAAAATAAAAACATAACAAATATTACAAGATGTTATAAATAATAGTAAGGCAGAGCTAAAAAGGAATTCCAAAGTTAGATGGTTTTTGGACAAATGATTAGAATTCCTCGATTTACTCCAGTCCAAATTAGAGAAAATTATTGCTGAAAAGTTTAATGTGAAAATTGAAGATTAAATAATGAAAAAACGAAACTTCGTTTCAAAGAAAGGAGAATATATGCCATATGAAATATTCAGTAGAAATAACTTTTCTAATGAATAATTGGCTACGTCTTAGAGGGTAGGTTTCCCCAATCAAACAATAAGTATCTCAACAGAATATCAGGAAGTACAAAAGATAGGATGTGGTTTGTCTAATAATATAAAACAAATTGTCGTGAATTTTAACGCACTGGCACATTCTGGTAGCATAGGTAGTAGAAATATGTTACAAGATTTAAGAGAAACAATTAATGAGTGGTTATTGAAATTAGAAGCAGGTATGATGGATGCTTAAGCCACAAAGCAGAAGAGCAGATGAAAGAGGTACGGAAGAATGGGAGTTTTGAGGTATTGGCAATAATGTTGTTCTAAAATATCACGGGTTAATACAGTGGTCATGGTTATGGGTACTTAGTCCAATTTGGATAATAGGCATTTTGGCTATTATACATAACATTTTTAAAGATATATAAATAAAGGAGAATACATAAGAAATGAAATTTTGCAAACACATCAGTAATGAACTTCGAAAACGGTTTTTAAGAGGTTTAAGAAATCTTGAATCATGGCCTAAAATAATTACGGTTGAGGAGAACAGAAGTCATATCACGGTGAAAACGATTTGGTTTGGCACAAAGAGACTTATAAAAACAGGCAGTGAGCACAGAAAATTTATGCGTCAGATTTTTTGTATCGGTTGATATAACTGCTCCGCTTTATTGGTGGAAAGAATTTGATACGTATATGTTTGGTACAACCGCGAACAGTACATCGATTGCACAAACTTCTGGTGTCACCTTATTACTGCCGAGCGTTTGAAATTGACGATTACAATTCAGATCTTGATTATGACGGCACAAAACTGGTGATGTGATAGACAAGCATATAGAATTTTTGGAGAGTATGCGTGTAAAGTATCTTGAAACAAAGGATAAGGCATATTGGAAAGAACTTATCAGATGGTTGCCAAATCAGCGTGGCAGCAGACAAGAACCGTTACAATGACATACGAAAATCTTTTTGGCGATAATGTTCAAAAGGTCAGAGAAGATTTCACAAATTGACAGAATGGTCAAAAATTTTCATCGATTGGGCGAGAACACTTCCGTAATACACAGGAATTGATATTTCCTGATGAGGCGAAGTGAATATATAAATGTATGTTGTATTCTATGGTTGTGGAGGTTATAAAATCTTCCAGACCAAAGAGGAGGCTTTAATTTTTTTGCGAGCATTTAGGGATAACATGGATAGATAAGGTGGGTTAAATGAATAAAATAACACGAATGAAAGAATTGCTTATTACAATAAATCGGTAATGAGTGATTATGATTTTTGATTTAAAACTTGAAGAATTGAAACAATTAGCAAAGAAATAGAATTGTTTTCTTCTTTTGGCCAACAAGTTGGATATATATCAGATGAACTTGCAGAAGTTGAACATAAATCATCCGATGCTTCACTTCTTGATAAACAAAAATCTACACGAACTAATTCACTTAGCCGGATACAATACTGTTTTCTATCTGTAGCGACGGTCTACTACTTCAAAGGTACTTGAATGAAAATTACTAGCAGAAACGAGAGTGGAAACGGTACTAAAGTGGCAAGATGTTTCAAAATGTATTAATGAACAATGTTCCCAAAGAAATTCAAACATTGATGAACGGCGAAACAATGTTGGATGGGACACTTTTCGAGAAGAAATTAATGCCACCACCAATGGGTCAAAAGTATAAGCATCAAACTTTTTGTGTCTGGTTCATTGCAACTCTTGGGCTGAGTCAGCAAGCTGCCGGAAAGACATATGAGATTTATTGCATGGAGAGTTATTAAAGGATTTAGTCATAAATCTGTATTTTGATTTAAAAAGAACAGAGAAAATGGGTTTGAAATTGTTCCGACATTCACATATTCAAATACTTCATCTGACTTAGGTAACATATCTAAAGTTAGATGCTTTTAAGAAACCAAGCAGACTTATATAACATCCCATATGATGGTGCAGTAATGGTGATAGAATAATTATGCCATTGCTGAATCAATGGGGAGAACTGATAAGTTCTTTAAACATTCTATAGCTTATAAAATGAAGATGAATTATATGAGACTGTTCTTAAAGACATCGAATGGGGTAGTCTAAGAGTGGTTTAATTAATCCTATAGCAGTATTTGACCCAGCAGATTTGTCTGGTGCAATTACAACAAGAGCTACCCTTCATAACATAACGTACATCAAAGATATGATGCTTGGAATTGGTGATAGAATTAGAATTTATCGCTCAAAATATGGTCCATTCTAAAGTACACGATAGTATGAACAAAGTGGTAATTTAACATTCCATTGCTATATGTCATCCAAGCCAACAATCAAGGAGGTTGACGATTCAGGAGTTTTGATTTGTACAAATGAATATTGTGAAATTATTAAAAAGGCACCAATGCTCATGCAGTTTCAAAAATGCTTAATATTTAGAAACTTATCAGAAGCATCTCTAAAAGATTTATTCAACTTGGATATGAAGTCCATCCCAAAGGTATTTCAATAACTGAGTTTTGGGAACAAATTCTCTTGAAGGCTTTGGTCCAAAAGTCTGTCATCAGCTATTATCAACTTGATTTAAAAGAAAAGTAATACAATAGAGCCAATTTCTGTATTCATTAAGCATTCTAGATTTGTTTGGGGAGGAAAAGTGCAAGCATTTCAAAGAGGTAATGTGAAAATTTGAGGTATTTATTGATATTATCAAACTTAAAGGGGAGAACAGCATTACACACATATTGATGGTATTGGGGTTGAATTAGTCACATCTTTGATTGTTATGGAACAAGTACAGTTTAGATATTTTAGATTTGGCAAAAATGAATTTACTTTTGAAAAAAGAGAATAATACCAATGTGGATACACTTCAAGGTAAAAGTTTTTGTATTACCGGAAGAAGTTAATCAGTTACTCTAATCGTGCCGAATTAGTTAAAGAGATTGAAAATCATGGTGGCAAAGGTTGTAAATTCTGTTACAAAAAAGACAGATTACTTAATCAACAATGATGCCGAAAGTGTGTCGTCAAAAATAAACGGCTAAGAGCTTGGGTATTCCAATTAGCGAAGTTAAATTTAAACAAATGATAGAAGGAGAAATGTAAATAATATGATTCATATTCAGAAAAGTAATGAGGGAATAGATATTCCAAAGAGAGATTTTGTTAGCATTAATATATCTACTAATCTTTATTTTAACGGTAAGGGGATAAAGAGATATGTTAATAAGGTTTATATGAAGATTAAACCAAATCCGATAATGTATTGTGCGAAGATGAACGCATTGGCAGAGAAGATTGTATGTATAAACTTGAAGAACTTAAAGATATTACATCAATTACTGTTGACGGTGAAACTTATAAAAGTACCTTGGAAAGACAGTAAAAGGAGTATAACATAAATGTATGGGGAAGATACAAAGAAAAATGGCGATGAGGTTGAAATAACAATCTTTAAACCAATGGAGAAAAATAGAAGATGATTTATTCAAATGATGATCCAATGGCAATTTCTGCTATGGAGATTGCAAGGACGGGTAACTATGGAGAATATGATTATGATGATTCTCCGATAATTTGTCCGATTTGTAACGAAGAGGTAGAAGTGTTATATAAGAACATATTCAATAATGAGATTGTCGGATGTAGCGAATGTATAAAAAAGAAACTTATGAAAACGAATGAGAAAGGAATTTAAGTAATGAAAAATTTGAGAAAAAAGTAATATGTGGAGTAATGGCGGTTGTATCAATAGCAACAGGAATTGTAGGTGTGAATGCAGATGAGACAAAGTGGGAAACACATTATGTTTCTGCTCAAAGTGGTTTGAATTGTCGAATCAAGCCAAGCACAGAAGATAGTGAAATAATCAAGGTATTCCCAAAGGGTACAGAACTTCAAGTTATAGGTGTCGATGAAACAGGTAAGAAGTGGTATGAAGTTTGGGACGGCGAAACTCAAGGATATTACTATGGTACATATTTTGTTGATAATAAAGAAAGATTTGGACAAGCAAACAACTGCAAGTGAGGGTGTAAAAGGTTCATATCTTGGAAACTTTTTATGTCACTGGCTATACTGCATCACCATCTGAAAACGGTGGTTATTCAGTGACTTGTATGGGGGATAATCTATACTCATCAGTCGGATGGGCTATTGCAGTAGACCCTAAAGTTATCCCATTGGGAACAAAAGTTTACATAGAGGGTATTGGATATAGAGTTGCTCGTGATACAGGCGGTGCAATTAAGTGGGTAATAAAATAGATGTATTGACTTCATCAAACAGTGAATCGAATGCAATTACAGGAAATTATAATGTTTATCTTGCAGAATAAGAAAGGGGAATTTTAATAATTGGCAACTAAGGCACGATTGAGAGAACTTGCACAAGCCGATTTGCAGCGTGAGTGTAGGGCATTTGAGAGTAGAAGTGGAGAAGTCGTTATTCGACAGGCTTCTCCCGAAGAATTGAAAAAAATACAGAGCAATAGCAAATATAACACGAAAAAAAGGGATTAAAATTACTATGATAGAAACGATTGTTTTAATAGACACAATGGAAAAAAAATAAAGAAATTCAATGTAGCATGCCAACATCATATAGGTGATGTTACGGTTTGTAGTGGTAGAAATATTGCGGACGGCAAAGAATTATATAAGTATAGAATTGATGGCAAGTCAATACTTGGCTTGTATAGTCTTGATTTATCTACTCCGGTTAAAGTTGAGATAGAAGGTGATATAGATGAAGAACTAAAAATCAGTTATTAACGAAATAATAGCTTAATTTAAGGAGAAGTGCGTATGACAAAAAATTTGTATTGTGTAGTTGGTGAAAGTGGCGCTGGAAAAGATGTGAACTTATAAACTATATGTGTAAGCGTTATGGCTATACAAAAAGTAGCTTCATATACTACAACGTTCAATAAGAACAGATGATGAAAATGATATATTAAATCATACATTTTCAAATGTCAAACAATATCAACAGGATAAAGAGAATAATGAGATAATAGCTGAAACTTTTTTAATGGGAAATCTTTATTGGGCAACTAAACCTCAAGTTGACAATGCTGATTTTTATATCATTGAAATGGATGGGTTAAAAAAATTAAAAGATACATACAAAGATAGACATATTATTACTATATATATGTTAATGAAGCCACTAAACTTCGTATGGAAGAACGTGGGGATAGCGAAGAAAAAGATTGAAGAAAAAGAATTAAAAAAACGATAGAGAAGCTTTTGCTGATGTTGATTCCCAACATTGGGATTGTATCGTAAGGAATTCAAGACATTCTGATTTGAGTGTGATTGCAATGAAGTTAAATGATGTGATTAAAAAAGCTTTGAGTCAAAGGAGGAATGATACGTTTGTTTAATGTAATTAAGAAAGATGGAACTGTCGAAGAATATAACGAACAAAAAAATAATCAATGCTTGTAATAAGGCAGCAAGAAGGGCAATGTATGAATTTTCAGATGCTGATTATGCTACTATTTTAAATGATGTATTGGTAAGAATAGAAGAAAACTATGATGATAATACCAATATTGAAATTTATGATATGCATAATATAGTTGAATCTGTTCTTGAAGAAGATTTTCCGGCAGTCGCTAAAATGTATAAAGAATACAGAAATTACAAAAAGATTTCGTACATATGATGGACAAAGTATATGAACGTAGCCAAACAATAAGGTATATTGGTGATAAAAATAATGCCAATACAGACTCAGCATTGGTGGCAACAAAAAGAAGTCTAATATATAACGAACTAAGTGGGGAATTATATAAGAAGTTCTTTTTAACTCATGACGAAAAAACAAGCAATGAAAAAGACGGATACATTTACATTCATGATAGAAGTGCAAGATTGGATTCATTTAACTGTGATTTGTTCAGAGTGGGCGAAGTCATGCATGGTGGCTTTGAAATGGGTAATATATGGTACAACGAACCGAATTATCTCGATACTGCATTTGATGTAATGGGAGATATTATATTATCTACTGCGGCACAACAGTATGGTGGCTTCACTGTTCCCGAAGTGGACAAAATTTTTAGAGCCATATGCAGAAAAAATCATATAACAAATATCGTCAAGAATATTTAGATTTATTCAAAGATGAAGATTGTAGTAATGTATATCAATCAAGATATCGTGATGATAAAAGCAGATGAATATGCCATCAGCAAAGTACAAAAGAGAATTTGAGCAAAGGGTGGCAAAGGAATAGAAATGAAGCTGAATTCTGTTGGTTCGTCACGAGGGACTATCCCTTTGTTACGATGACATTAGGACTTGCAACGTCAAGATTCGGTAAAATGGCTTCAATTACTCTGCTACAAGTTCATTCGGAAGGACAAGGAAAAAAAAAAAGGATTTAAGCGTCCTGTTTTGTTCCCTAAAATAGTATTTTTTTATATGATAAAAATCTTCATGGAGACGGAAGTGAAGAATATCCTTGTGCTGATGTTTTTAATGCCGGTATTGATTGTAGTAGTAAAAAAACAATGTATCCTGATTGGTTATCTTTGACTGGCGAAGGATATGTACCAGAAATGTATAAAAAATATGGTAGAGTGGTTAGTCCAATGGGATGCCGGGCTTTCCTATCTCCTTGGTATGAAAGGGGTGGTATGCACCCAGCAGATGAAAATGACAAACCTATATTTGAAGGTCGTTGTAATCTAGGTGTTGTATCATTACATCTACCTATGATTCTTGCAAAATCGAGAAAAGAATCAAAAGACTTTTTATGAAGTATTAGATTATTATCTTGAAATGATTAGAAATCTACATAAAAAGAACATATGATTATATCGGTGAACTTCGTGCGAGTATAAATCCCGTAGCTTTTTGTTAAGGTGGTTTGTTGGGCGGACATTTAAAACCGACAGATAAAATAAAATCTTTACTTCCACCTATGACTATGAGCTATGGTGTTACGGCTTTAAATGAGTTGCAAAGATTATACAACGGTAAATCAATACGAGAAGATGGAGAATTTGCTCTTGAGGTTATGAAGTATATTAATGATTATACCAATAAAATCAAGGAAGATGACCATATTCTTTATGCCATATACGGTACACCTGCCGAGTCGCTTTGCGGACTTCAGGTTGAACAATTCCGTAAAATATATGGAATAGTTGAAAATGTCTCAGATAAGCCGTATGTAAGCAATTCATTCCATTGTCATGTATCAGAACAAATGTCACCAATAGAGAAACAAGACAAAGAGGAAAGATTTTGGGATTTGTTTAATGGTGGCAAGATACAGTATTGTAGATATAATTTAGGCTATAATATTTTAGCAATAAAAACTCTTGTGTTAAGAGCTATGGAAAAAGGATTTTATGAAGGTGTTAATCTTGCAATGTGTTATTGTGAAGAATGTGGTTATCAACAAGTGGAAATGGATGAATGCCCTGAATGTGGTAGTAGTATGATTACTAAAATAGACCGCATGAATGGCTACTTAGGATTCACAAGAGTTCATGGCGAAACAAGATACAATGAAGCCAAAAATGCAGAAATTGCTGATAGAAAAAAGCATGTAATGTTTTTTAAATTATGACAGACATAAAAACATACAACAGAATCAAAGACTTCATAGAAAGTCAATTTAAAGTGCATCTTACTCCGTATCAAGAAATGCTTCTACACTATTATCTTGATACGGAAGTTCAAGATAAATTATCTTCACTTTATGAAGATAGAAAAGATGTTTAAACATTGACATTCAATATTCTATTTTAATATTTAATTGCATTTGTACAGATGTGCATATACATTAAATTGAATTTGTTCTTTCTTTTTTTTATCATAAATTTGTATTTATTGATATTGATGTCAATGTTGGAACATTCAAAAGAACAACGTAAAGGATATATACCTGCTATATCCGAACGGGAGAAAGGAATTTAATGGTAGTAACGAAAGGAAAAAGAACCGTAAGTTTAGTTTTTTAGGAAGTTTATTTTTTTTGCGACAAGCATGATTAATTCATAAGCGATACCAAATATAAACGAAAATGTGATGAATGACATAAGTGATGTGTGGTCAGTTCACTATACAACACAAGTCATTGAGAAAGCATTAGAGCCAACTCCGTCACCAACACCTGAACCAACCCCAAGTCCTACACCAACGCCAACACCCTTAAATCAAAAGCAGTAGAAACTGCAAAAACAATATTTAGGCGTTCCATATGTATGGGGAGGAACAACACCAAGTGGGTTTGATTGTAGTGGACTTGTTCAATATGTTTATGGACAAATAGGTGTAAATATTAGCCGAACAACCTACACTCAAGTCAATGAAGGAAGATATGTGTCACGAGATGAATTGCTTGCTGGCGATTTAGTATTTTTCGGTGATAGTTCTTCGCGCCGCATCATGTAGGAATGTACATAGGAGATGGATTGATGATTCATGCTCCGCAAACAGGTGACGTAGTAAAGATTAAAAGCTTGTCAGCAAGAAGTGATTATGCTACGGCACGAAGAATAGTTGAATAAGACAGAAAGGAAGAATGATAAAAAAACATGATAGCAACTTTTAATTCAATTCTTCTCATTATAGCTATTGCGTTGATACTAGTTCATTATTTTTTTAGATAAACCAGAAAACAATCGGGATGTAGCTATTTTGAAGAAAGTAACCAAAGACCAATTTATAAACGATATGAAAAAGCCACTTTTGGTACAAAGTATGACTATCAACAACTTTCAGACTATTATGACCTTTTAAACCCTCCTACAAGGGCTACAAAGGGCTCTGCTGGCTATGATTTTGAAAGTCCAATTTCATTTTGAATTAAAGTCAGGTGAAACAATAAAAATACCAACAGGTATCAGAGCAGTAATAGATGAAAATTGGGTGTTGAAGATATATTCGAGAAGTTTTGGGATTTAAGTATCGCTTATGGTTGGATAACCTTACAGGAATAATCGACAGCGATTATTCAAACAGTGATAATGAGGGTCATATATTTATCAAAGTGACAAACAATTCGCTTGAAGATAAAATTGTAAAAAAATCAATCGTGGTGACAAATTTGCACAGGGCATTTTTCGTGCAGTATGGAACTGTAATTGATGATGATGTCGTTGAAGAGAGAAACGGTGGCTTTGGAAGTACAAATAAGTAAATTATTTTATACAGTGAGTAGGGTGTAATTTGCATCCTACTTATTGTGCTACATAAGGAAAGGAATTAAATGGATAATAATAAGGGGAAAGAAACTATTGAATTATTGACAAGGGCAGAAGCAGCTCGGTATTTGAATATATGTTTATCGACTTTAGATAAATTGATTAATGACAGAAAGTTCTACGGCAAAGTTAATATTAAGCGTAGAGTGTTTATAGATAAAGGGCAATTAAATAAATATATACAAGAAAATATGTATTAATTGGTCAAATCACTTGAAGATGTTATTATTGTGTGATATAATTGTAATCAAATAGTAATACAAAAAGTGATTTGTTTTGCCAGCGTGAAAAAGAGAAAAGGGAGGAAAATAAAATGGCAAAACGATTTAATGGCGAAGGTAGTATAAGACAGCGTTCCAATGGTAGTTGGGAAGCAAGATATACTAATCCTATTACTAATAAACAACAAAGTGCCTATGGTAAACGAAGCAAGAAGTGCAGAAAAAAACTGAAAGAAAAATTGCGTGAGCTTGATGAATTAAAAAAAGAGAAAAAAGAATGCAGTCAAAAAGGAGAATTAAGTGGTAAAAATTTAACCTTGAATGAATGGTTTGATATATATATGATAAAATATAAAAAAATAGAGTAAAACCTCAAACCTATTCCACATATTATAGCATATATAATAATTGGATAAAATGTATGTTGGGCGATACCAAATTACAAGAGATCACTTATTCTCAAGTGGTAACTATTTTAAATTCAGCTAATCTGGAACGAAAAAGCAAAAGAAACAATAAAAATTATTTCGACTGTTTTTAATGATTGTATGAAAGAGGCATTAAAAGAAGGACTAATAAAAACCAATCCTGTTGTTGATACGTATGATAAAAAAAATGGGAGAAAATAAAAAACGAAAAAGAGCTTTAACTCAAGATGAACTTAATTGGTTTTTTTCGAGGACTAGACGAACGGTATCCTAAAAATAAATTCATGTTCCAGTTAATGTTGGTAACTGGAATTAGAGTTAATGAACTAACAGCATTGCGTTGGGAAAATGTGTCATCGGATTTCAGTTTTGTATCTATTGAAAAAAAAAACTACACAATATCACAATGTTGATAAAGACGAATATGTCTGTGAACACTGTATCCCCAAAGGTAATATTAAACGCATAGTTCCAATAATAGACGATTTAAAACCTTTATTTAAACAACACAAAACATTTGTAGACGAAAAATTTAAAATATGGAATATGTCTTTAAATGAAGATGATTTTATTTTTCAAAAAGCACCCAAAGAACAATTCAAATACAACTCTATTTTAAAAAATGATTGAACATGTATTAAAGTATATATATGAAGAATATAACATAAAAATAGAAAGATTTACTCCTCATTACCTTAGACATACTTTTGGTACGTCAGCGTTACATTCAGGAATGTCTATTGTTGATGTTCAAAAATTGGCGGTTGGAAAGATAGTAAAACATTATTAGAAGTATATGCTCATACGGATAAAGAAACAATGGTTAAAGAAATCAATAAACTTGAAATTGTTATTTGATATATTAAGGGTAAATTTAGGGTAAATCATAAAAAATTAAGGCAATTCATTAGGGTAAGCATTGAAAATATCGCATAAACACTATGTAAATTATCAATATGATTAAACGAAAGTTAATTTTTTTGTTAATTTTTTGTTTAAATCGCAAAAAAGCTATTGCACAAATAAAACTGATATGTTAAAATTGATATATGTAAACCAATGTTATGTTTGGAAAAGGAGAAATTATAATGAAAAGAGTAATAAAAACAGCGTCGGCAATATTGCTTGCACTTGCTATGACAACACCTGCATTTGCGGCACCGACAGATACAGATACTACAACAGATACACCTATTGCTACACCTACAGCAGCACCGTCAACATCAACTCGCTTTACTGATATTAACAGTGAAGAATTTGCTTGGGCAAAGTCATATATTAATGATATGGCGGGCAAGGGCTTTATTTCCGGTTATGAGGACAATACATTCAGACCTGACAATGATGTAACAAGACTTGAGGCATTTGTCGCTTTTCACAAGAACAATGGGGGTCAAATGATTCTGCCAATACTGAATTATTGGAAATCGCACACGATAAGTTCGACAGTGTTATAAAAGAGTACGGCTTAAAGTGGGGGGTACTGATGAAATCGCATATTTGATGTATAAGGGTGCTTTGAAGAAAACAGACCTTGATACATACCTAAAAGATGATGAAAAAAAAGATACACCGATGAAACGTTATGAGGCTGCTATAATCATAACTAAGGCAATGGGCGGCGAAGAAAAAGCACTTTCAGAATGGGTGTAGTGCTTGATTACACAGACGCACGTGAAGTTCCGTCAAATGCTATTCAGTATGTGTCTTATGCAACAGACGCGGAATTATGGAAGGTATGGGAGGGTCTATTCTCACCTAATACAGCCGTTAAGAGAAGTCAAATGGCAGTTATGCTTTCAAGAACTGTAGACAAGACAAACTATACATTTGAAAAGAATAAGATAACAGCTGTTGATACCGAAAAACAAGACAATCACGGCGACAAATTCAAAGGCAAAAGGAAACTCAATACACATATACAGACAGTACAGTTATAAAGAGCCTTGGTGACGAAATACAAGCGTCAAGACTTGTTTTCGGGTGTTGAGGCAGTGTTCGTGAAGTCGGGTAAATACACTTGTAAGCGTTGACACCGTATCAAGGAACCGGACAGAACAATCACAGGCAGATTTGTTAATTCATCTGTTAAATCCGGCGTTGTATCAATAAAGATTAAGCCGATGATTCGAAGAAAACGAAACTTTTATGAATGTGCGTCGAATATATCGGTAACATATGACGGCTCACCGGGCAACTGTAAGAAGTTTTGCAGACGGTGACGTTGTAACAGTAAATCTTGTAAACGGTAAAATCGCATCTCTTGCAGGCGAATCAAAGACAACACAATAAGCGGTGCAACAATCGAAAATATGGAAATCGGTGACGATATTAAAATAACAATCGCCACGGAAATGATGCTACAACGGTAAAAACATATGGTTGTAAGCAGTGACGTTGTCGTAAAGAAAAAATACTTCAACTGTTGACCTTTCAAGTATATACAAGGGCGATAAGGTTACACTATATTGAAGTACGGTGTAATCACACAAATCAACGCAACTTCAAGCACAAAGGTTATTGAAGGTACAATTCAGTCACTTACGATTGCAACTAAGTCAATTATGGTTGTAAAGGTTGACAATAAGGAACAGACATATGAAATTCGAGCGGTGTACAAATTCTTATAAACGGTGAAAAAAGGCAACTTTGATTTCAAGAGTCCGGCGATATTGTAAAGCAGTTGAAAGTGACGCAATAACAAGATTGTCGCAACATCAACTCAAAGAATCATCGGGTTCAATGTCCGTTGACCGTTACGGGAGTAATACTTTCTTGGCGTAATCGGTGGCACAGCCGGAGGGATCAGCAGATTCAAAACAAAATTCTGCAAGACGGAAGTAACTTTGTAACGGCTGCAAATGAAAAAATGAAAAGTCGGACAAAAGGTAGAAATTAAAGGCACAATTTCAGGCGGCGTATTTTATCGGTAAGCTTGTTGTTTTCTGAATAATATATGCTTTAGATAAAAGGGCGGAAGTGTTTCGGATGGATAATTGCATTTGTATTTCTTTGTGTAAGTAAAGTTATCGTGGTAAAAACTTTGATAACTTTTGACAATATAACGCAGTATTTGGCTGTAATTTTGACGCGGTAAAGCCGTTCTTCATCGCATTTATAAACATTACCCGCAAAACGTATGCAAAATGGCTTAAATCGAAAGTCATTTATAAAAAAACATACGCTCGGCATAAGTATTATAATAAATATATGTTTTGGCGATTATGGCTGTTCTTGCAATTTTGAGAATGTTAATTCCGGCATTGTACAAGAATATTATGGATTTGTATAACAATTTTGCCGAATTATATAATTCATTCCAAGACTACATCAATAACTTTGAAATTATCAAAAAATCAAGCTTGTTTTTGCAAATGGTATTGATTTGTACAGTGAGATGAATAAGATAGTTACGTCAATAGATATGTCGCAGTTCGGCAAGTACGCACAGGGGTGTATACAATATGACAACGGGATTGTTTGATATATTTGTTGCGGTGATTGCGTCAATATATATGCTTATTGACAAGGAACAGCTGAAAAGGGTATTTTTTCGTTTGATGGGAATATTCCTAAAAAGAAAAGCGTGCAAATTCAATTACGGAACACGCAAAACGTATAAATGATATTTTTAAAATTATCTTTACAGCAAAACTTATGTGCAGTGTTATAATGGCTGTTACAATTATTGTGCAGTATCGTGCTTATGATTATGAAGGTTAAGTATGCGCTTATACTCGGTCTGTTTATCGGCAATGGATATGACACCGTATTTCGATTTCGATTATATCATTTGTTATTTTCACTGATTGTAACGTTCATCACAGGCGGTGTGGAAAGGCGGGACAGTGTTGTTTGCTTGTCCTTCAACAGATTGACGGAAACTTGTTGGTCCTAAGATTATGAAATTCACTTTCAGACCTTTGTGGATTATTTTTCGCGGTTACGTCGGCGGCGCATTGTTCGGTTTTATGGGAATGTTGTTCTCAGTGCCTGTTCTTGCTATAATTCGTGCGATTATGTCGGACTATTTTACGGCCAGAGAAATGAAGAAAAATGTCAGAGAAAGCGAAAATAATGAGTAAGAAAAATTGCGGTTATAGGCGGAGGGGCGCCCGGGGACTTTTGCGGCGATGTTTGCGGCACAGAACGGAAACAGCGTTACAAATATATGGAAAGCGGTGAAAGAGTAGGCAGAAAGATATTTGCAACCGGCAACGGTCGCCGTAATATGACCAATATGAATGCTGATATTGAAAATTATCACCGGCAGAAAACTCAAAAGTAATGGTGCAAGAAATACCTGGTGGAAGAAACACTCTAATTTTTTTCTGAACTCGCCGTGGGCAAACCAGCCACAGTGAAAAAGGTATTCAGTATTCAGATCGCTATCTGGCGGTGCTTTCGCTTGATGTTTGAGGTTTAGACTTGATTCGCTCGGTGTTAAGATTGTAACATCGTTTGAAGTCGAAAAGTGAAGAAAAAGAAAAGTTTTTAATGTTAATACTAACGGACTGGAGTCGAATATGCAAACAACAATGGTGTCGCAACAGGCGGGAAAAGCCGCACCGAATTTAGGTTCAAAAAGGTGTCGGATATGAAATTTTAGAAAGTTTCGATTGCTTAAGGTGACGGGCTTTCAACATCACTTGTGCAGATAAAACAGAAACGGACGTTGTTAAGAAGTTGAAAGGTATAAAGCTGGTGGAATGCAAAATGTATCGGTAACTTAAGAATACGGCGAAGTTTGTTTACCAGAATACAGTTTATCAGGCCTGCGGTGTTCTTCATCCCTCGTCACGGCTGAAAAAATCAAAAGACGATTTCTGCTGATATTCAGAACCCCGGAAAATCCCTTTCGTCGGAATGTTTACCCAAACGTGTCGGACAGGCACTTTTAAAAAATATTGTGGAATTGAGCCGCTTTCAAGATACAGGTAACGCTGGGGTGAAAAGGAACAGACGCATATGTTCAACAATAAAAAATTTAAAATTACGGGTACAATGTCGTAACAAATGCACAGGTTACAAAAAGGCGTGATTACGGGACGATTTTAACCGAATACTATGGATCAAAGCTTAAACGGTTTATACGCAACAGGCGAAGTACTTGATACAGACGCAGACCGGTGGATATAATTTGCAGTGGGCGTGGTCGTCGGGGTATCTTGCCGGGAATATCCGTAAACTAGGAAAATAATATAAGGAGTGTATTTTATATGAAAGATTCAATGAAAAATAACTGTGCAAAATATCAGTTTGTATATATGTTTTTAATGCAAGTTGCGGCATCAGGTGTGGCATTTGTGTTTGATTGGTTTGCGTTTTGGTTTACTTCCTGTCAATGAATATTGCCAAAAAGAAATAATTTCTGTTATATTCATAGGTGTAAATTTTGCAATGCTTTGGCCTTATATACCTGCAAAAACTTTGCAATAAGAGGCGTAACAAATCGTATACACCCTTTAAAGCCGAGTAAATTAAAAGGTGCTTATGTTCAGGTGTACTTATTTCCGTTGTTACAGCGATTTTGATGGCACTTTTGCATTTGTATGGAGCGAAGTTCGACGAAATCATTCACGGGTTTGTGCCTACAATGAGCCAATGTAATTTTTATTGATGGAGTTTCCCGTATAACGGCATAATGGGACCCAGAATGGAACATATACGATTTATTCGGGTATTTTTAATGCTTGTGGTGCCAATATTGGCGACATATTGCGGATGATATATTGCAGAAAGTAAAAAGTTTTGAATTTGTAGAAAAAAATTGAAGAGTTTAAGTGTACGAAAAGAGAATAATTCATATAAAGTTGTTGAATTTTTATAAAGCTATAGTATAATATATATTTTTTGACGAATTTGTTATTTATAGGAGTAGAGATGAAAAATAGAATTCATATATTTGGAGGTCATTTCGGCAGCGGAAAAACTAGTTGCACTGAATTTCACGCTCTACAAAGAGAAAGGAGCGAAATGTTGTAATCGTTGATTTGGATAGCAAGCAACCCTTATTTCAGAACAAATGATGCAAAGAAATGTACTAATAAGCGGAATAAAAGTTGTTGCAAATAATTATGCGTCGTCAAATGTTGATAATACCGAACAATGCCGCTTTATTATTTTAAGCGTGTTTAATAATTCTGTTGTTGTTTTCGACGCCGGCGGTATTTTAGATGACGGTGCATTGGCTTTGTGATCAGTATGCAACAATATTTTGATAAATACGGTTATACGCATTTTATTAAAGACAAAAACGTCCCTGACAAGAAACTGAAATGATGAACAATCGCAAGAATAGAGAGTATCGTTTGAAATTTACGGATATATCAACACGAATTTATCCGACCAAACAAATCGAAACTACTTTATTTTCGATGACGACGAAATTAAAATGCTGTCAAAGAAAATGGCATAAAGTCACAAAAAAAAAATCGATGGAATGCTCTTTCAAACGTTCCGACGAATTTGAAGCGGGGATACCGTATTTCGCATGAATATCTGTATTTTAAGACCAGTGAAAAAAAGGAGTTGATTTTTTTAAAAAGTTACCTTCAACCAGCAACGCTGTAAAAAGTTGTGAACTTTGCGTGGGTGTTCGCCCCAAGAAATTTTCTTAGAATATCGGACGATAAATGAATGAAAAGGGTTACAAACCCGAAATATTTGAACAAGATAAATGTATCGGTTGTGCATTTTAGCGCGACAATTTGCCCCTGACGCGGCTTATCACGATTGAGAGGACCGGACAGATGGGTGAAAAGGTTTTAATGAAAGGTACGTGAGGCAACAGGAGAGCAGGCAATTGCTCCTGGCTGTCGTCACTTTGTTATCCGATACCACCGCAGAGAGACGAACTTTCGGCATATATGGCGAAGAAAAGCTGAAAATAAACGGGTGCTATTTCTTCCGCGAGTGAAGCTCGGCGACAAATATGGCATATCGGTGCGGCTGCGGCAGGTGTGAGAACGATGACAAGTTCATCAAGTCCGGGAATAAGTCTAAAGGCTGAGGGGATAAGCTATCTTGCGGCAGGAGGTTTCACCGTGCGTTATTGTAAATATAGTTCGCGGAGGTCGGGACTCGGCGGTATTCGAACCACAGTCAGATTATTTCCAAGCTGTAAAAAGGCGGCGGACACGGTGACTATCATTTAATTGTTTTAGCACCTCAATTCCGTACAGGAGCTTGCTCATTTAACAGCCGAAACGCATTTAATATTTCCGATGAATACAGAATTCGGACTATGATTTTGGGTGACGGTACTTTGGGACAAATGATGGAGCCTGTCGACTTAGATGCAATACCTGAGCCGATTTATGCCGTGACAAACCTTGGGCGGCAAGAGGAACGATAATAAACGTAAGAAAAAACATCGTTGAAACACTTTATTCTGAGGCGGCCAGAACTTGAAAGAAAGTTTTGGAACGTGAGAAAAGCACAACGCGTCAAAGAAAAATTTGCAGCGATATGAGGCAACATGATATTGATGGCACATATAATCATTCGTCATACGGTATTACTTTAAGAGTTGTCGAAACAGCGGTTAAGTTTCCGCCGTGAAGAGGGAATAAAAGTGGGCGTTATACGTCCGGATAACACTTTGGCTGCTTCCTGAAAATATTTTTTAAAACGGTTAAAACTGAAAGCGTTTTTGTCCGTTGAAATGAGTACTGCACAAATGATTGAAGATATTAAGCTTTTTGCGTGAATGCAGCGCACCTGTTTATTTCTGCGGACGGCCGGGCGGTATTACCGACACCGGATGAGGTCGCGAAGAAAAGGTTAAGAGCATAATGAAGGAGGTACAATAATATGAAAAACGATATTTAAAAAGCCAAATTCATTAACCGATACAGTTTTTCACTATTGCCCCGGCTGTTCGCACGGAATTGTGCATAGACTTGTATGTGAAGTCATTGATGAACTCTGATATTAGCGGCAAAAACCATTGCGGTTGAGCCGGTAGGCTGATGCGGTAACGGCACATAATTGCTTTTGACTTTGATGTTGTACAAGCGGCACACGGCAGAGCGCTTCAGTGGTAACGGGTATAAAACGTTCACTGCCGGACAGGGTTGTGTTCACATATCAAGGTGACGGCGACCTTTGCGTCAATAGGTACTGCCGAAACAGTACACAGTGCCGCAAGAGGCGAGAATATAACCGTTATATTCATCAATAATACAATTTACGGAATGACAGGCGGTCAAATGGCACCAACGTCACTTCCGGGACAAGTTACGCAGACATCACCTACGGACGTGACCGAAAATACAAGGTCCCCGTAGAGTGTGCGAAATGCTTGCCACATGACGGACCATCATATATTGCGAGTTTCAACTTCCAGATTCCGTACCGCATATAAAGGACGCTAAAAGGGTTATAAAGAAAAGCATTTGAAAACTGCAGTGATTTCAATAGTCGAAGTGTTTAATTTGTCCGGTCAAATTGGGAATGTCACCCGGTTGAGGCTATGCAGAGAGCCTTCAGAGATGAAATTATTCCTGTATTATCCGCTTTTGGTGTTTTTAAAGATATTGAGTGGACGCTGAGGAGGATAAATAATGAAAATTGTGAAACATACTTCTGTCGATTCGTCAGGGATTTTGTTTACAGGAAAATACCTGCGCAATATCAAAAACTTCTTTACGGACCCGAACGTGGCGCAAATTGTCACGTTATATTAGATGATGAGCCGATTGGTTGCCGATTGTTACAAGACCGAATATCTTTGTGGGCAATGAATAACCGTCACTTGATAAATTTGAAAATACGGTTTCGGACGGCGGATATGATGTGTTTATAGATACGTCGCTTATAGACAGAAGAAGTGGAAAGAGGGACGTAAACGAAATTTGCGTAGATACTACCAGAAACAGCTCATAATATAGATAATCAGGAAATCTTACAAATATGGTTATACTCAGTGCTAATAATGTTAAAAAAAACGGAATTGTTTACAATCGATGAAATGAATACACAATGAAGAAATCTTTACCGGAAAACAAGCATAAACTTATAGAGATGAATATAAAGCCGTAAAAGAAGGATATAATTTAGTATAGATTGCTGAGTGATTTTGTTATGGCAAAAAAGAAAAAAGGTCTTTTATGTAATAGCAAGCTGCTTTTATGATGCGGGAACAGAATTTATTACGGAAATTTGGAAGATAAAGCTTATTCTTGCTCTTGACATCGTGGAAAGCAGTAAAAAAGAAGAGCCGTGGACGTATCTGCAAAAGATTAAGGTACAGATTATGGACAACACAGGCGAGGAAAGCTTGGTAAAGATCGGGTTTATCGTAAGTGCAAGCAGAAAATCTTTATAAGGCTAATGACATCGGTTGAATGGTGGCTGCAAGACGCTATGAAAATGATGGGCTAATTAAATTTAAGCTGCTGTATTTTTTATGTGACAGCTTATTTACATTTATAAAATCATAATCTGAAAAGGGTGAAAAATGTGAATTTAACCAAAGAAAATGTAAAAAGAAATTGCGGAATAATATTGTTCACGTTTGTAGCGTTGGTTATAGTGCAGAACTACGAAAAGGTCGGAAACGCTATGGGAATTTTGTGGGAATAATTTTTCCGTTTGTTTTTGGGCGGAATAATAGCTTTTATACTTAATATACCTATGAGAGCGATTGAAAAAGTTGCTGTTCAAAAAGCAAAAAACGGAAAACAAAAGAAATATGCAAGACCGCTCAGTATGATTATGACTTTTCTGCTTGTAATCGGAGTGATTGCGGGTGTGATACTTATTGTTGTGCCGCAAATAGGCGGAACGGTGAGAGAACTTACAAAATCGGCAGAGGCATTTTTTCCCAAAAGTACAGAAATGGGCAGAGGATATGTTCAGTAATAATACGCAAATCCATGATTGGATTGCAAGTTTGCAGTTTAATACCGACAAACTTATGGATACTGCGATAAATTTCTTACAAAACGGTGCGGGAAATGTTTTAAACGGTACATTTACGGCGGCAAACAGCTGTTGTATCCGGAATAACGGCATTTTTTATCGGCTTTGATATTTGCGTTCTATCTGCTTGCAAAAAAAAGAAACGCTTCAAAGACAAGTCAATATGTTTATGCAGGCGGCTTTGCCTGAAAAAATAGTTAATAAAATAACGTATGTCGCAAAAATTGAGCAATGAAACTTTTTCAAGCTTTATAACGGGACAATGCCTTGAGGCGTTGATTTTGGGTACAATGTTCTTTGTTACATTGTCAATAATACGATTAAGCCGTATGCACTTTTGATTGGAGTTTTAATCGCTTTTACGGCACTTATACCGATATTCGGTGCGTTTATCGGCTGTATTGTGGGTGCATTTTTGATGATTATGGTAAGCCCGATGAAAGCACTTATATTTGTAATTGTGTTCATTGTACTTCAGCAGATGGGGGTAATTTAATTTATCCGAAAGTTGTCGGCGGTTCGGTCGGCTTGCCGTCACTTTGGGTTTTGGCGGCTGTTACAATAGGCAGCAGCCTTATGGGCGTGGCGGTATGCTGTTCTTTATACCGTTTACATCGGTGATATATACGCTCGTGCGTGAATGGACATATAAACGTCTTGAACAGAAAAAACAAAAAAGAAAATAACAATGATGAGAGTAATGAAAGCAGTGTGTAAAAGCACTGCTTTTTGCGTAATCTTTTATTATAACATATTTTAAAATTGTGTGCAAATAAACAATTTTAAAAATAAAAAAAATCGCTGATTTGACAAGAATTGAAAGTCGGGTTAAAATAGTGATAACAAATTAAAGCAAAAGGAGAAAAAACACAATGAAGTTTATACACTTATCCGATTTTGCACATAGGAAAACGCGTGAATGGTTTTCTATGATAAAATGACCAGAAATACATACTTGAACAAATACTTAATATAATCGCAAATGAAGAAATTAACGCGGTTATTGTATCAGGCGATGTATGATAAATCGATACTCTGTGTCGAGGCGGTTACGGTATTTGATGATTTTCTTACGGAGCTTGCCACGAAAGATATACCGACATTAATAATAAGCGGCAACCACGATTCGCCGGAAAGATTGGGGTTCGAAGTAAAATAATGCAGAATAAATTGTGCATATTATTCGGTTTTTTGACGGTGAACTTACAAGTTGAAAATTGATGATGTTCAATTTTTTATATGTTGCCGCTCGTAAAGCCGATAATGGTAAGAAGGTTTTACCTCGAAGTCGAAACGTATGAGGACGCGGGTAAGGACGACATTGAGAATACGATATTGATAAGTCGCAGAAAATGTTATACTGTCACATCAATTTACTTACCAAACAGGGTGCGGGAAACAATGAAGTGATTCAGAAAGGTATCTGTAGGCGGTCTTGATAATATTGATATATCGGCGTTTGATGATTTTGATTATACGGGCTTTGGGACATATCCACAGACCGCAGTCGTTAAGTGAAAAAGCGCGATATTGCGGTTCAATCACCCGCCGAAATATTCATTCTCTGGAGGCAAAATGATAAAACCGTTACAATAGATCTCGGATGGTTCATGGTGCAAACAATAGCGTTACAAAACTGCTACGCACGATATGCAGACAGATTAAGGGCAGTATTGAAAATATGTTGTCTAAAGTAATAAATGCGGCGGTTCTGATGATTGTTACATATCGCAGCACCGACAAAGACAATATAGACGCAATGGACAAAGTGAGAGGGTACGTATCCGAGTGTTATGCAATGGCGTTGAACATTGATATGAAGGAAACTTCTAAGAGGTGTATATGAGGCGACA
>VOFK01000139.1_pt1 | contig 35139 bp, 45 predicted proteins | sample 5384121 | NCBI WGS metagenome assembly VOFK01 (sample SAMN12384730, study PRJNA508395) | human gut metagenome | isolation source: healthy gut J | host: Homo sapiens | reverse complement strand
TAATGTCTTTTCTCAAAACTCTGAAATAAATGTAGTAGTATAGTCGGCACCGTATACCTCTATATGAGTCATTGAATACCGCCCGAATACCTTTCATGCGTATCAGATCTTTTTTTCAAAAATCTTTTAAATAGTTACGTAATGCATCTCTGTCAAAGTTATCTAAAACAAGTCCTTCTCCCCCTGGAGAAGAACGTTTAACATGTTGGTTAGTATATCCTCCCATTACTGTTTCTATTCGCCATTTCCCTTTGGAAGCGATATTTTCAATTTACCACTTGCACTGACATGAGAAGTCAGATCACGATATTCGCCATCATCTGAGAAAGCTGATACAGCAATAATATATTCATTATCTTTATCATCTATTAAGAACTTATCAATTATCCCATTCGACTCAAAAACTCAATGAGCGTTTTTAAAAATTTGGCCCCCATCTTGTTTTTACAACCTGTTTACCTCCAAACGGCCATGCAGAAGAAAGTGCCAAATCGACCTTCATATTCAGCCGTTTAGCATTCTTCAATGTATGGTTCACCATATTATACCACTCATCACTCCTATACGTTAATTGCTTGTCCTCGTATCCTTCCACACCATACGTAGCTATAATTACCACACCACCATATCCAGCTTTTTTGCATATGCATCCATATGCTTATCAATTAGGTCTTCTGTTACCGCATTTCTAGCCAAAACCACCACACCCAAGGACGTTGCTTCAGCACTGTATTGGCGTGCGTCGTCATTATTCTTGAATTTCACCAGCTTTGTAATGCTATGCACCAAACAATACTCAGAATGAAATATAAGAGGAACTTTTTCACTAGTATTTTTATTTTCTCAGTAAACAAACAATCTTTTATACCACCCAATGGAAGCTAAAGAAAAAAACTAATACAATATTAAATAATAACAATAAGGAAGCATCAATGTATATATACAGGCATTGATGCCTCCCCATAACTATTCAATAATCCTAATTATACACACTTATTTCAAAATCCACATAACATCATCTACATCATCCGAACCATCGTACTGCCGTTTGATCGCTTCTTTCACATTAGCTTCATTTGTTTGGTATTCAGCCCTTGGATACCTCCACCTCACAGGAACCTTACCGCTAGGATTACTCATATTACTACCAATCTGATATGCAGGAACTCCTGTACGACGCATATTATAGAAAGGCTCCCAGCCTGAATTATTGAAGAACGAAATGTATTTCTGATTAAGGATTTGCTCTAAATCGTTGTTGTAAGCAACCGCAGGACTATTGATATAGTCAGAAATAACAGCTTCATCAAGATTGTAAGATTCCATAGAAGCCCGTATACCTGCTTTTGTAATAAGCATCGGCATCACCTTCAATCCAACCTAAATTGATAGCCTCGGCAATATTAAAACACTGTTCTGAATAACCTAACAAAATCATAGGCTCCCCTACAGGTGTACAATAATATTCACGATTGAAAGTTGAGGCCTGTTCACGTGTTGCATAAATAGCATCGTAGAGATCGTTCGAGAGTTCACTCCACCATACTCATTCACATCAAAGTTTGAATTATCAGGATTAGCATCCTGTGCAACTTTTGTACGTTCGGCAATCACAGAAATACGTGGATCGTTATATTTCTTAATCAAGTCATAATAAGTATTTCCAATTCTATAATAATCAACATTAGCTTTCAAATAGAACCACAGATAACGATTATCTTCGATATCGTACCAACGGTAAGTAACATTATCTGTATTTGAACTGAAGAGCGGATATTTTGTGGGATTATTCACAATCTCTGCAAATTGTTCTTTGATTTTTAAATCGGCATCATCAGAACGTTTACTCAAATTGATTAATGTACGAAGCCTTAAAAGCATTCACAGCCTTTTGCCATTGTGCTACATCCCCATTAAAATGAGGTCTCCACTACCTAATGAAACTTTCTCTTGTGCAGCCTGTGCCAAGATGGAATTGGCTTCTTCCAGCATGCTCAAGCAATTTTTGAAACACCTGTTTTTGAGTATCGTATTTAGGGGTAAATTAGCTTCAGACTGTCCTTTCATTGCCTCAGTCATAGGTACATCACCCATCTGCATAGTCATGTCAATATAATTCCAAGCCTTAAAGAAGTTCCCTACCCCTTTGTATGCAGGGGAGTTTACACGATCAGCCTCAAATTCCATTGCTTCTACATCACGCATGATATGTGCATGTAAAAGTTAATCCTGCCTCTCCTCCCAAATAACCTTGGAACTCAAGATCACCCTGTTGAGCTGATATAGATGCGATGTATTGTGACCAACCACATTGTACCCCAATCAAGGGGCGATAACATCCTAAGGTATTTTTAATAATTGTATTAAGAAGCAAAGTAGGAGGCACCTGCCCTTGAGAGGCCGAATTAGGATTATTCTCATATTCAGAGAATGGTTGACATGCAGAAAGCATGAACACGCCTGCCACCAAAGCTGCGAATTTATTTTTTAGTATTTTCATAATTGTTGTTTTTTACTTTTATCCATTTAGAATGTTACGTTCACATTAAATCCGATATTGCGGAATGAAGGAGTTTGCAGGTTATCCCACACTGTATTCTCATTATACTGATCAGGGTCTACTAATCCAGATTTAGTAATTAGGAAAAGGTTACGACCTACCAAAGAAACACTAGCTCCTTTAATAGGAGTTTTTGTCAAATGTTTAGTGAGGATCATAAGTGAGCGATACTTCACGCAGTTTCAAGAATGAACGATCAACCAACACACACTCATCTATACCATAATATCCTTTAGAATTCTGCACATAATCAAAATAATTAGTTGGAATATCATTAGGAGCAAACTTACGCGTGTCACTAATAACATTACCTTCTCCATCGCGTTTCAACTCACCCGATACAACTTTTTACGCCTTCTGCAATGTATTCTTTACCAGCATACCAGTTTTGGCGCTCTTGATCATCAATATCAAGTGAACGCCCACCAGCCCACATATATCTGTTATATTGGCTAAGCATCTTACCACCAATACAGGCATCAAACGAGAAGTTCAGTGATACTGGGCCATATGACATATTGTTACTGAAGCCAACCATCAAATCATTATTAGAATATCCCAGTTTTTGTTTGATATTATCCTTTTGAATATTTCCATTATCACCTATAATCACCTGCCCTGCATACTCGCTATTTTCCGGAGCATACATTATGGCTGAACCATAAATAGCATCCATACGATCACCAACTTTTAACTCACCGTATTGCGTTTGCCCTTCAGGTAATTCATGTAAATAGTTGCGATAAGAAGAAAAAGATTCAATACAAGATCCCAATTAAAACCTCTTTTCATTTCTAAAAGGAGAAGCGGTAATTGAAAGTTCCCAACCTTTACGTAATGTTTTCAATCCATTCAAACAATAAAGCTCCATACCCCGATGTTTCTGAAATGGGTTGATTGTAAGTCTGTGGACCATCAATAAAATAAAAATAAGTTGCGTCAAAACCTAAACGGTTGTTAAACAAACGAAGTTCGCCACCTACTTCATAACCAGTACTATAAGAAGGTTTGATGTCTTTAGAGTAAATAATTTCAGGAGAAGTCAAACCTAAATTGTTATTCCAGGTACCAGTTTCACTATACACAGGTGAAAAGTAATAAGGAGAGAAAGCACTACCCACACGAGCATAAGAGCCTCTTAACTTTTAAGTAGCTAATAAATTCAGGCATAGGAATATATTCTGATACTACTGTAGAAAAGCTGTGCAGATGGATACAAATAACTATTTTTTTACCAAAAGTAGAATAGTAGATGACCATTGGTTTACGAGCCGTCAGATTTAACATCAAATAGTTTTTCCAACCTAAATCCAAATATCCATAAACCGCATACTCAGCCAACTCACGCTTACTACTGGTAGGGGTAGTCGGTTTCATTGAATTTGATAAAGTGTAAATACCAGGAACAGCCAAGCCGTCAAGTTTCAGCATAGTGTGAAGCGTCATTATATTGACGTGCATTAAATCAAGCATTGCACCTACATCAAATATACCTAATTTCTTATCATATTTAGCAATCAAGTCTGTTAAAATCTGAAAATCATTTTTGTAGCTTTGAGAATAATTTCCGTTGCGATTATATGCAGTAGAATAGGCTGTACGATAATCCTCCATTAGCTGATTCATGTTTACACCTGTACGCAAAGTTATGTTCAATTCGTTAGTTACATCATATTTCAATGATGCACTGCCGTATGCTGTATTCTTGTGATAGCCATGCAAATTTTCATATAAAAATGAAATAAGGATTTGTTATAATCGAATGAACCATTGTCGTAACCAGGCCCAATATCAAAATTACGTTGCTGCAAACCTTCAAGCCAGGAGCCCAATAATTACGTAAATCGCGTACATCCACATTAGCACCGGCCCAAAGAATCATAGAGTAAATAGGACTGTTCCGACCATATCCCACAGATGGGAAGTTTGGTGAATCAATCTTATTATAATTAATATTGGCATCAAAACGCAATTTTTTGGAGAATTGTATACCACCGCTCATATTCACAGTATAACTGTTCAATTTAGTATTTTCAAACACACCCTTTTGATGCATTTCACTTAAAGATATACGGAAATCTCCTTTATCAAATTTCGTTTCCACACTTATATTATTGTTTGTCACCACCCCTGTACGCAACATATTTTTTTTTAAATTATCCTTACCGCGTGGAATCCAAGGTATAGCAATTCTGTTGCCATCGGCATCATAAGGGCTATTCCATTGTGGAAGTAACCTACCATCGAGTTCCGGCCCCCATGCTCCCCAAAAATTCATCGGTACTATTACCCACACGATATTGACCTTGATAACCTGTTCCATATTTTTTTTCTGGTAAGATGGATTTGCAATCATACCTGTGTCGAATCCAGTGGATGAGTTTACTGAAATTTTAACCGCCTCTTTAGCTTTCTTTGTGGTAATCTGAATCACACCATTCTGTCCCATCTGTCCGTAAAGGACAGCGGCAGCAGGGCCTTTAATACGCACATACTCTCTATATCTTCAGGGGCAACCTCCCAAAACGTTGCACTTTCAACTGGTACTCCATCAATTACAACTACAGGAGCCACGCCACGCAAAAGGAGTGCAGGGGTATCAAAAAGGTTAGGAGAATTTGACACCTTGAGTCCAGCAATCTTGCCGGTTAGATTAGAAGCAGTATTAGCAGCCGGAATCTTGGTGAGCGCAGGAGCATCTAAATCTTGCACCGCATAACCCAACTTCTTTTTCTCTTTTTTTTGATACCTAAGGCAGTCACCACCACTTCATCTAAAACTTCGGTATCAGATTTTAATACTACATTGATGATTCTCCGTCCCTTCACCTGTTCAACAACAGGGACTAATCCCACAAATGAGAAGCGAAGTGTACTTTTATCATTTTCCACTCTCACTGAATACTTACCATCTATATCAGTAATCACCCCGTTTGTAGTACCCTCCACTTGTACAGTCGCACCAATAATAGATTCTCCTTTTCATCAACCACCGTGCCTGTCACAGTTATGCTCCCATTCGTCTGAGCGAATGATACTGTTATACACATCAATAGTACAACAAAAAATATGCTAAATTGCCGAATTGTCTTATACATATGTTCACTATGTTTTTCTAAATTAAAAAAGTTTATTATTTACCAGCATCACGTACACAACGCACTAATTGCCAACCTTCATACTTTATGAGTCAACTAATACCACTATCACCTCCATCACCGCGGCGATGATAAAGTAACCAAGGATAGTTGGAATCACTAACATCAATAGACCACCAAGTTGTTTCACGTGCTCTAAAGTATCCCAACCTTCCATGTACCATCTCCATTGCGTCCTGAACAAGCCCAGCCATTCCAACCAGCAGAATTAGCATAGTGGTCATGCGCCAAAAAGCCCATTCATGTAATTCATATCACCTGCAGCAAAATCTTCAGTGCTGGCTCCAATTGACTCTAGCAAAGTCATCAATTCGGCTTTACTGGGTACATGCCAGCCTTCAGGGGCAATACCTCGCTCATCTGCTACTGCATACCAATTATAAATGCCACCATACGCTTTTTGCACTATGATCACTCACATTTTGATTGAAAGTATCTGCAGTCCACTGCCAATCAGCAGACTTCACCAAAAATCCAACTGAATGCGCCTACCATATCTGATCGACCAGCCATTTATCAAATTCTGCATTATGATTCTTATCACAGTACAGAATTTCGTCTCCATTATTATAGTGTGTAGTTCTTAGATTCTCGGCTAGCCAATATTGGTCACCAATCTTCACTATTTTGTATTGATTACCATCATAATCCTTAACTGGCATATCGATTTGTATGTTCTCTGTATACAAAGTATTAGAACCCTCAACACGATACCCTCGAATATGGTAAGTATCACCAGAAAGTAATTTAGTGATTTCACCAACTACTACATTTCCACCTTTGCCGACAAACTTCTTGTCATTCATTGTAGGGTCTTTAGTACGTCCCATGACCAACCCATATTCTGAATATTTACTCACATCACCATTTATTACCATCATATAAACGACTTTAGTGTTGGTTACATCCACAAGACTAAGCACACAATCACCTCCTGTTGCCTGCGAAAGAGTAGATTCAAAACAAAATCTCCGAATTAATATCAGTAGAAGTCATTCTTCCTTTGATTGACTCACCTGTTTCCTCCAAGTATAGATATCGACGAGTATTATCAGAATAGTAAATGGACAATCGTTCACCTCTCACATTCCACGTTCCATCTATGACTGCTCCTGTTGATGAGTTTTCTTTGAACAGTCCATTGGCTTCGAAAATCATCGTCTTGCCCAAAAGAGCTAAATCATTGGATGTACCATTCATAGCCCTGGTAACCAACCATGTACCCAAAATGCGTTCATCATTTATATTCGCTTCGGGGGCCGGCTGTTGAGTAACTTCGAATGTTTTGGCATAATTAGTAGGAAGTCCTTTACCGTTAATAGAAACAGTAGAGGTTCGAGGGGAACCTGTGACATTATCCTTAAACATAATACGTAAAGGAATCTGACGAGGAGGATTGCCACTAGCCACCTCATCCTCAAGCATTACAGCCCATCCATCAGCAGATGTCACTTCTAACTTCAGGTTAGTTTTAGCTTTTAGTTGAATGACATTCTCAAGCCCGTCTACTGTAATCGAAGTGGGCATATCCACAATTTCAAAACCATCAGGGTTAAGTTGCACAACTTCAATTTTGCGTTCAACCGAACCTGCTTTCACTGTTACTTCTGCCAAACGCTCCTCAATTTTTTCATTTTTTTCCACTATAATTTGAAAAGAAGAACTCCCTGCCGAACCGCCTTTTATAGTAGGCTTGCACCATTCGGCATTACTTTCCACTGTCCAATTAAAATTGGAATTAACTTCGATAGTTTCAGTAGCTCCTTCAGAAACTACATTTATTGTTTCCGATGATACCGTCATTTCATAAATAAAATCAGGTAATAGTTCATCATTGCTGCAAGCAGCAAAAAAAAAGTGAAACAATAGGCTACCATAAAGGTAAAAATAATGTTTTTCATACTTAACTTGTTTTTTTAACATTAACAGCTGTTTTTCTTCATCGCAAAATTATATAAAGAACCATTTCTAAACAAAAATTCTACAAATTTTATGATATAAAATGGCAGAATATCTCCATTTTGCATCTTCATACTTCACCACATAACAACAATTAGAATAGTGGCATTCAATATTAGACACCTATAAAGTTTCAGGTACCAATATCTATAAAGGAGTAGTTTTATCCCATAACACCCTAAGAATAAGAATATTGCAAAAAGCATCAGATAATAAAAAAATATGAAGCCAAGATAGAAAGCCCGCCTACACACAATTCATAACAACAACATTTTTTTATCAAGTCTAAAGTACCTATAGATCACCCATTACAAAGGCGACTACCACCTTAAGAAAAACACAAAGCATATGCCCTTAAAAAACGAATTCAAATTTCACCGCACTATAATCAACGAACAAGTTACTCATTCAGCACAACACACCATTCTGACACAATTTTATAAGTTTCTGACAGAGTAGTAATATTTTCTCATATACCACCTCAAAAGGTTATCTAACAATAATTTGTCAATATCGTGTAAAAAATCTGCATCAACTTGAACTACATACAATAAAAGCATACCTTTGAATTGTAAAAAACATCAAATCATTTTATCCACAAACTTTATGAAACCAATAAAATCTTTGACTTTCGTACTAATAGTATTGTTTTTATCGGTATTTATTATACCACTTAGCCTAGCACAACCTCAAATGTCTGTGAACTATCGTAACAACCTTTACCCTCTTCAACGAAAACCTTATATACAAAGCCCAATAGGTAGTATCAAAGCCAAAGGGATGGCTCAAAGAAATGCTTTTCAGACAACGTAATGGTATGTCTTCACAACTTGACAAACTCTATCCGGAAGTTATGGGCATCCGTAATGGCTGGTTGGGGGGTGACGGTGACCAATGGGAAAGAGGTCCATATTGGATAGATGGATTGTTACCCCTATCCTATCTCCTGGACGATGAAGAAATGAAACGCAAAAATACAACCCTGGATAGAATGGGCTTTGAATAGTCAACGTAAAGACGGTTTTTTTCGGGTCCTTCACGCAACTACGAACCTGAGCCAGGGCTACAGCGTAACAACTCAGAAGATTGGTGGCCTCGCATGGTAATATTAAAGATCATGAAACAGCACTATGAGGCTACTGGAGATACAAGAGTTATTCCATTTCTTACCCGCTATTTCCGCTATCAATTACAAACTTTACCACAAAAGCCTTTTAGGATATTGGACTTTTTGGGCAGAGTATCGAGCCTTTGCGACAATCTTCAGATTGTATATTGGCTTTTATAATATAACGGGTGAATCATTTCTGTTAGAATTAGGCAAAGCTACTACATAAGCAAAGCTATGATTATGTAGATATGTTCTTGCGACGTGATGACCTAACACGTATTAATACTATTCATGGTGTGAATTTAGCCCAAAGGTATCAAAGAGCCAATCATATACTACCAACAAGATCCGGATTCTACCTATATACATGCTGTCAAGAAAGCATTCTCAGACATACGCAAAATACCAGGGCAACCTCAAGGAATGTATGGAGCAGATGAAGCTTTTTTACATGGTAATAAACCAACCCAAGGGACAGAATTATGTTCTATTGTAGAACTGATGTATTCATTAGAAAGCATGCTCGAAATTACAGGAGATATACAATTCGCCGATCATCTTGAAAAATTAGCATATAATGCTTTACCTACACATATCACGGATAACTTCATGGCACGTCAATATTTTCAGCAACCTAACCAAGTAATGCTCACACGTCACGAACACAATTTTGATATCAATCATTGCGAAACAGACATTGTGTATGGACTTCTAACCGGCTATCCTTGCTGTACCAGTAACTTTCACCAAGGTTGGCCTAAGTTTACACAAAATTTATGGTACGCCACAGCTGATAACGGCATAGCTGCACTGGTTTATGCCCCCTCCGAAGCAACTATAAAGGTAGGTCAAGGAGTAGATGTACATGTAACAGAAACTACCACATATCCCATGGGGAACAATATTATGTTCACTTTCAATTTTCCTAATTCCATAAACACATCCTGCTATTTCCCATTACATCTACGTATACCTACATGGTGTCAAGAAGTTGAAATAAAAATTAATGGTAAAACTATACAGCTATCAAACTCGCAGTCTGGTATCGAAGTTATAAAACGCGAGTGGCATGCAGAGATCAACTTGAACTAATTCTACCCATGAAAGTATTTTACTTCTGAATGGTATGAAAACTCAGTTGCAGTAGAACGCGGACCACTAGTTTACTCTTTTTAAAAATAGGCGAAAAATGGGTAAAGAAACAAATTAAGGACGATCCTGTACGTTTTGGAACAAGTTATAATGAAGTACTGCCTACCACTCCGTGGAACTATGGACTGATAGACTTCGACACTCTAAACTTTAGCAAAAACTTTATTGTAGTAGAATACCCCGAAAAAATGAAAGCCAAATATTTTTGGAATCAAGAGAGTGCCCCTATAGAGATCAAGGTCAAAGCAAAAAAAAATACCTTCATGGACACTCTATAATGAAATGGCGGGTCCCCAACCATACAGCCGAATGATATACGGCATAAATAACGAAAAAGGTTCAGAAGAAGAAATTACCCTCATCCCATATGGATGTACTACACTACGTATTACCGAATTTCCTGTTTTGGGAAAATTCGACTAATGAACATTTTCCTAATATATAAACAACTCAAATAGCTTTTAATATTATGAAACGACTTATTAAATTCATGATGCTAGCATGTACGCTAACATTGGTAGCATGTAGCAATCAAGCATCCTTACCAAAAACAAGTCCCTCTCCCCTACCGAACGAGCAGCAGACTTGGTAAGCCGGCTCACTTTAGAAGAAAAGATTACCTTAATGCAAAACAACTCATCAGCTGTGAAACGATTGGGAATCAAGCCTTATGAGTGGTGGAACGAAGCCCTACATGGAGTTGCTAGAAACGGACTAGCCACAGTCTACCCTCAAGCCATTGGCATGGGGGGCTTCTTTCAATGACACATTACTTTACCAAGTATTCACGTCTATAAGTGATGAAGCACGTGTTAAATACCGTCAGGCTCGTGAAGCAGGCAACTACAAGCGATATACAGGGCTAACTTTTTGGACACCCAACATTAATATATTTCGTGACCCGCGTTGGGGACGTGGACAAGAAACCTATGGTGAAGACCCCCCTATCTTACCTCACGTATGGGATTATCAGTTGTTAATGGCCTACAAGGTCCCCAAAATACTAAATATAACAAAACACACGCCTGCGCTAAACATTATGCTGTACATTCTGGACCTGAATGGAATCGGCACAGCTTTAATGCTGAGAACATCAATCCACGCGATCTTTGGGAAACTTACCTACCTGCTTTTCAAGATTTAGTCATACAAGAAATGTAAAGGGAAGTCATGTGCATATAACCGTTTCGAAGGAGACCCTTGTTGCGGCAGTGATCGTTTGCTTTATCAACATACTACGAACCGAATGGAACTATAAAGGCTTGGTAGTTAGCGATTGTGGAGCCATTGACAACTTCTATTTCAAAGGGCGGCATGAAACACATAAGAACAAAGCTGATGCATCAGCAGCTGCCGTATTAAGTGGCACTGACCTGGAATGTGGACGCTCGTATACCGGATTAATATCTGCTGTAAAAGAAGGGTTGATCAATGAGTCCGCTATAGACCAATCATTGTGTCGTCTCATGAAAGCACGTTTTGAGTTGGGTGAAATGGATGACACCACCCCGTGGATCAGTTGCCAGACAGTCTGTTGTCGTGTCATGCACATCAGCAGTTGGCTCTACAAATGGCACGTGAGAGTATGACATTACTACAAAACCATAAAATATATTACCATTAGACAAAGAAATTACAGTAGCACTCATTGGACCAAACGCTAATGACTCTGTGATGCAATGGGCCAACTACAACGGTTTTCCAGTCCACACCATTACCTTACTTGAAGGACTAACACAGTATTTACCTCAAGAAAGGTTAATTTATATTCCTCAAAAGAATATAGAAGTTCAGAAATATCCTTGGGTAAATTATTATCCAAACGACATACAGGCAGTTATTAACCAAGCAGCAAAAGCAGATGTAATCATATATGCAGGTGGTATATCCGCTTCATTGGAAGGTGAAGAAATGGATGTAGATGCAGAAGGATTCCGAGGAGGGATCGTACCACTATCGAACTACCCAATGTACAACGCAAATTAGTAACAGCCCTGAAAGCTACTGGCAAGCCAATAGTATTCGTGAATTTCTCAGGATGCGCTATGGGGTTGCAGCCCGAAAGCCAAATTTGCGATGCCATTCTAGGCAAGCATGGTATCCAGGACAGGCTGGCGGCACCGCAATTGCAGAAGTACTATTTGGCGATTACAACCCTGCAGGTAGATTACCAATCACTTTTATAAAAAAGACAACCAACTACCCGATTTTGAAGATTATAACATGCAAGGGCGTACATATCGCTATCTGAATTATGAACCACTATATCCTTTTGGTCACGGATTAAGCTACACTACTTTCTCCTATAGTACCCCTTTCATTGAGAATGGTAAACTTAAAGTGAAAGTAACGAACTCTGGAAATTATAACGGTGACGAGGTTATTCAACTTTATATAAAACGCTATGATGACCCCGATGGCCCTTTAAAAAACCCTACGAGGGTTCCAACGTATTCACATTCCTGCTGGTCAAACATCTGAAGTTTCTTTCCTCTCACATCCGATACCTTTTACGTGGTGGGATAAAGATAGTAATACTGTACACCCCTCTACAGGGAAGATACAAAATTTTAGTTGGTGGAACCTCAGAAGAAAGCCTATTGAAATCCATTGAGTATAAATACTGCCCACGAAAAAAATATAAAGGAAATATATAAAAGAGGTCGAACAAAAGTCATTAACAGACAATTAGTTCGACCTTTTGTCCCATTATACAGTGGTTTAAATGCATTTATAAGAACTCCCTTTGATAGGAAAAATTCAGGATTGACACTATATCACAGTATAATAGTAAAAAAAATTATTTAACAGATTTACAACTCTATATCGCAACGAAATCATAGATAAGAGAAAGGAAGATTAATTATTAAATTCGGTCATTTGACTATTTCAGAACAAATGTTATAAAAGCCGAATGGCAACCATCGTTATATTCCTCTATTAGCAACTAACCTAGGACTTGAATTTTACAGTATTTGTTACAATTTGGGTGTTGAATGCTCCAATTTGATAATACTTACTTGCGGATGCAATGTCTCATAGCCCAAACATAAGTTACATTCATATTTGCTTTTTTATCAAGTCACCGAAATATCCTAGAGACAAGCATTATTCGCCCACGCAATATTTAACTATTGGTAATCCCTCACTCTGAGCCTTACCGGATGCTAAAAATTGTCAAGCAATAGTTCGATGTTAGTGGCAAATAGGCTTTTGCTAAGCCTATTTGTAGCATGCCTGCCTCCATATTAGATTTTTTCCAAACAACTAATGAATAATGACTGTTCTTTTTTCCAACAAATACAGAGCCTCAATCAGCGTATGAGAAATATGAATATTTCTATATATTAATCCATTTTTTAACTGGAAGGCATTGTCTTAAAATAAACTAATAGATATGAGCAGCACTCTACTCCCTTTTTCAACAAAAAATTTCTCTGGCTTATTCTTTTCTAGCAACCATTTTCTTAACGGTTCATCATAAAAATCTTAAGCACAAAAAAGCTAATATAATACTGCCAATCATCACTATTAATACAATCTGCCAAGTTTCATATAAAGTATAAAGTTTATTAACAATAAGCCATGAATAAAACAGATACATTAAAGGATAATGAACAATATAAACGGGAAATGATATATCTCCCAAGAATTTACATACTTTAGTAGACATATTGTCAGTTGTCCTTCCAGAAGGCCCTCCTAACCATATTAATATCGGGGAATACTATTGCAATACATAACATTTTCAAAAAGTCCATTGTAGTTTATTCCGTCACTATCTGCTATATATGGCACATGAAATAGAACAACCAATATTATCGAACAAGTCCAAAAGGCACCTCTCACTTTAATAGCTTTGAAATTACGCGCCATCAGCATACCTAAAGAAAAAGAAAATAGTGTACGTAAAAGTCCTCCTACTAAATTTACCACATCGAAAGTCCACCCGACTCCAATACAACCATACCCAACCACATCATAGATAGCAAAATATGCTAGACCAATCCCTAACAGGATAGTCCATATCGTTAAAACCTTATTAGAGAAACGGTGTATTAATACCGCATACACTATATTGGCAATATATTCAAAGAATAATGACCAACAGGGACCATTAAGCGGAAACATTTCTCCATTACCACGAACATCATATATACTTTTAGGAAGGATAGGTATAAAAAAACAGCCCTAGCAATAACGAGCCTATTATGATATGAAATGGCACCTGTGTTCCATTCCATTGCATACGTCCCTGTATGCAATATGCAACAGTCCCAATCAGTGCCCCCCATAATAACCATAGGGTGCAAACGAATAAGACGACGTTTGAGTAATCCATTGAAAGTAAACTTCTTGCCTATACGATCATCATAAGCATAACTAATCACGAAACCTGAAAGTATAAAGAAAAAAATCCACTGCTAAATACCCATGATTTACTACTTCTACGATTATCCCCCCGGCGAAAGCATATCCTTCAAAAAAATATGATACCAAACAACCAACAAGGCTGCCACTCCTCGTAGCCCATCCAATAAAGCATAATGAGGTTTAGTATCCACAAATGTAAGCGAATTGTTATTTTTCACATTATCAAAACTTATACACCTTACCTCTTGCCACCAAATACTCCGCAATTAGCAAATTAAAAAATGAAATACGGACTTTCTACAACAGATATTCAGCAACAGTAATCGAATACTACTTTTTTCAAATCAAACTCTAATCCTTCTACTCTTTTTCTGTTGCCATATAGGAGCTACATCCTTATCGTCTTTACCGAAATACTCCCAGCACTGGACAATCTTGGCAGCAGCCTTATTAGGAATAATAAGATTTACATTTTCTTCTCTTTCTCCCTTATTAATGAAATATACAAATAACCGATTCTCATGCGGAGAATAACTAGCATAAGATATTATAGCCCCCATTGATTCGGATTTTATCATTTTGTCACCCATAAATTTATTCCAAATCAACAATGAATATCCAGTAGGATTGATATTTCCATTCGAATCAACGGCATCGTGATCAGTCTGAGGATATTCTTCATTATTCAGCCAACGAGTATTCCAAAAACATGAAAACTCTATCTGTGGCTCCAACAATAATTGACCGGTCATATCAAAATTCACAATAGCATGTCCCATATCGTTAGTTCCATGCCAAAGCCCAGCCCAATCAATTGTACCATACTCAGCAACTATCAATTTCCATTTATCAAGCTGTTCTTGTGTAGCATACTTATTCATAGCATTAAGTGCTGTTTGTGCCGGCCATATCAAGCAACGAGTAGTATCTCTATAACTCTCATATCCGGCATTGAAATCAAAAAACGCCATAATTGCTTACACACAGACGGTCAATATAGTTTCCAAACTTTTGTTTATAACTGTTTTGAAGAACTCGTCACTATCACCATTAGGAATAACCAAGATAGAAGGATCCACTGCCTTCATGGCTTTCGAAAAATCTATGATATCCTGAGCATAAATCTCAACCGTAGAGTTTTCATTATTCTTGTTCCAACTTTCATTTCCTATCATCCAATATCGTACATTGTACTTTTTCTTAATATTAGCATACTTCACCCATTCAGCAGCATGTTTAATTAAAGCTTCACGGCTAGAGACTCTTTCTCCCTTTCCAGGTTTACGCAAATAATTATCAGCAGCAATTACCAATACAGGTTCAGCCCAACATCCCGGCAAACTTTCATGAATTCATCGAAATCCAAAGGGTCATAAACAAACTCTCCATCTTTAAAAACTCCGGGATAATCATCCAACCCAATTGTTCTCGCCAATGAAGTATGCGATTCTTCATAAGGCGGTATGCTGAAAAAGATATAAACCGATTTCTCACCACCCGGATATCGCAGATATTTTGTTCCTAGTTCTTTTACTACTTCTGTTACGTTCTTCTTTGCCTCAGGAAAACGCCCGCCATCCATTATAAAATTCAGATTAATTCCTACCGGATGCTTTTGACACATCACTGACAATACTATCCGTATATACTGTAATAGTTATTGCATCACTCACTCTATGGCCACAAGAGGTAGATAAAAACAGAACTAAAGTTGCCGTTATCAGCAGATTCTTTTTTTCATGGTTTTATAGCTTAATTAATAGAATTGATTATTCAAATTCCCGATATGCTCCAAAAGCGCGCCAAACGGTCTTCACCTAAATTATCCGGAATTATATATGAAGATTCTCCTAAAGACTTTGCATATTTGACGCCACATATCCGTACGATTATAAGTTTGATGTACTTTCTGAAATTTAATAGACAACAATAAGTCTTTAGCAGCCTTTTATATTGTTTTTTATCAATAAGTAGTTGTACCCGCCTTTCGGCAATCCATTCATCTGCAGAAGCATCAACTTTACTCAGCCATTCCTCGCGTTTAGCAAGAGTCCTACCCCCAACTGACGCAACAATTTATCACGAGCTACAACCACCTGCGGATGCCCACCCATTCTTCGCTTATGGCATCATAAGTAGCTTCCGCTTTGGTATATTCTTTATTTATCTCATACAATCTTGCCAATAAAGCCTGCGCTAATCCCAAATTCACACTACTTAACCAAACAATAGCTTTTTACTTCTTTCGCGTCCGGCCAACCATGCACCGTAATAATACTTCCAATAGTCTTGCTGATCTTTATTGCATTTTATAATAGCCCACTGAAAAGCATCATCTAGATTTTCCATTCCGGAAGGTGCCCAAAAAGTGGTTGTCGGATCTATTTGAGGAATATCCGTTCCATACTCAAAAGCATTGAGCAATGCAATCCAGGGAGCGATCTCATTCTCTCTTGCCCAGCCGAATAACGGCACTTCCGTTATCGGACGCAATGCAACTTCCGGCACAGAAAGTTTACAAATATCCATTCGTTTATCAGCAGGTATCCAAAACTCGGTATGCTCCCTGTATTCACCCGGCTGCAATTCCAGTTTTATAGACTGGTCGCTGATAGGTCCCCCTTGTAGTTCTGCATAAGTCTGTCTATTATTTGTACTGAGCAATGACCATTCTTTATCTTCCTTCACTCCATAACTCCATAACTTTATTCCCGGTGCACTTTGTTCGTCCGCAATATGATAAAGGCCATACCCCAATGAAGGAGTATAAGCGCCAAAAAGCGTTTACATCTTTTCGTCTTCCAGAAATACCCGGTCATTTCTGATATATCTTTTTCTTTTTTAGGTCCCTGTTTTTTCCAGTTTATTGTATCTAATGCAGAAGCATGTACCAATACTTCTCCTTGCGGAAAATTATATTCAGTATCAGGCATGCAAGGAATAGCAGCATTTGTCCACGACATCCAGGGATAGGCATTCGTACCCGGATTATGCATTCTGACACGTTGTGTCAGAAAGTGTTCTCCTGTCCCCAAAGAATATTCAACAGAAAATTGCATACCGTAATGCATCTCCCGCTCACCACAAGTAACATAAATCCGGTCAGTAGTCCGATCTATCTTATAACAAACTGACTCATTCTGAGTAGGGGTATGTGAAATAGGGAAGCTGACCTCTATACCGCCCGCCACAAAATAGAAACGTGGCAAAATACGTGTGTGGCGTACGAGATGTGGATTATACAAGACTTCTTTACCACTCCCTTTATGTATCATCGACATCACCTTACCACATAAGTCCGGACAAATTACAACTTTAATAAGTTCATTTTCAAGTGAAATCATTCGATAAGTTTTAGGAACCGGCCGATTGGAAGTCTCACTATAACTAACATACGGATAAACACCATCAGCATCCATAGCAGTCGGGACAGGTCCTACAGGCGTTAGCACATGAGTCAGAATTATTTCATTATATTCCTTGCATGTCACGGAAATACCTCTTGAGCTAAACAGACAATAGAAGAGGCGTTCACACCCAATATTAGAATTACAAACTTCAGGTAAAAATCGATTTGTTTCATTTTTTTATTCTTTTTAATCTCCAATAGTAAAAGTTGCATAATATTCAGGGATAACCTGTATCTTATTCAGTTGGCATACCCCCTCCTTTTGAGAAATCCAGCCTAAGCCCTTCAGGTAAATCTTGCAGGTAAGTAGCATCAGCAAACAATTGTTGCAAGTAAAATAGATGCCATCGCCCTGAACAGCTTCGGCATATCGCTTCAATCCTATCCGCCACGGGTTGCCATGATAGAAATTATCCGCCACCATCTCTCCATTAATAAATGCAGCACCTGTATCTCCGATATAATCAATAGAAAGAATAAGATCACTCACATCTCTGAAAGCACCTTCCGGCAAATGAACCAGAAAACGCCTCTCACTCGCCATGTGAACCTCGGGGAGAAATGTGTACTCCTTTCTTGATAAATGATATCTCACTGCAATACTTCTTTTTACTGATCTTCGCAGAAGTTTCAGTTATAAAACGAACCGCAGGAAAAGCAACAACCTTCAATATGGTATCCGTAGATTGAATCCGTACTTTAGCATCTTCCTGCAGCACATCTGCGGAAGTTATCAGTAATTTCTCCTCCTTTTCCCACCGTCACTTTACAGGCTGCTAAGGCTTGTTCCCGAGTTAAAGTTGTAATAAGAATCTCTTCCTCCTGTTATAGATTTTAGTCTTACCGTGCTGTTAAATCCAGGTACTGGAATCAACTTTTTTAGTCCCTCCTTTCACCGTATTCTCTGCGAATATATACTCCGGCTTCATTCCTTCGGGTGCAAAAAAAAGAAATAATGTTTCTTTCCTCCGGAAGTAATTCTTGCCAGCGGTTGCAAGGTAGCCGACTTCAATAAGATACCATCTAAATCCATATTAAAAGGAAGAATTATATTGGCATTCTTCACTACCGTTACGGTTCCCTCCTGTGGAAAACGAACCGTTTCACCGGCCAATTTCAAAGTAAGACTGACATCTCTCAGATCTTCACGTTTACAATGATCCTGGAAGTTCGTAATAAAAACAAATCCAGCATTTTCTTTTTTACGCACTGCATATCTAAGGGTATGAGTATTTGAAGGAGTGATCGTATCACTGTTTTCCGGTAACACTACTCCCATAGGTGCCAGCAAATGACCGAAATCATTCACAAAATGATGAATAATGCGCAATGAATGATAAGAAGCGCGCGTATGTCCGAATTCTCCGATAGGAGCCTGAGAATCGTAAGACATCTTTGGCACCCCTGAAGGTTCATCACTAAAGAAACCCTTCTTTCCCTGAGGAGAGCTAATTCCGCCATGATACATATAATAGCCTATGCCATTGGCGCCACTTCCTAACGAACGTACCATCAGTCCTTCACCTGCTTCGGCCGGAATGCGCGGCCTTCTGCCATAAGTCATCTGAATACCGACTCCCATTTCCGCACAGAAAGAAGGATAGCGGCATCCTTCATATCGTACCGGAGAGTAATCGGGAGTAGCGTGAATATCTCTGAATAAATAGAATGGAGACATACCTATATCCGCCCATGTCGGATAAGTATAAGCCGCCGTTACAGGAATAACTTCTTGGGGAATGATCGCAGCATTTCCCCACCCTGTAGCCGTATACAACGGAACTTCCATCCCATAAGACAGTGCTATCTCTTTCAACGTTTTCATGTGCTGATTACCGGCTTCAGGACTCTGGATATCCTGTTCTTGTACCGATACACCAAATTTGGTATTTTGCACATCATAATCAGCAACAGTATAGTCAATAGGCTGATCAGGGTAGCGAATAGCCCAGGGAGCAGCAGAGTGTTGCAACTCATTTTCCAATTGAATACCAATGATGCAACCACCATCTTTATAGAAAAATCCCTTCAGTTGAGAAGCAATGGCAGCATAAAGCCGATCTACATATTTCAAATATTCCCGATCATTGGTGCGAATCAGAACGGGCGCCCATAAAGCCAATCCGGTATGCCCCCAATTTTCTGATTTCTCCGTGACAGAAAGGCCCTATACGAACAAGCGTTTTCATATTATGTTTCTGACAAAAAGAGATAAACTTCCGGAGATCCTTATCACCGTTCCAATCAAAAACACCTTCTGTTTCCTCGTGAATATTCCAGAAAACATAAGTGCAAATAACATTCACTCCTCCCGACTTAACCTTCAATATCTGTTCTTCCCACTGTTCATTTGGAATACGGGCATAATGTATCTCTCCCATAATAGGAATGAAAGGGAGACTTATTTAATTCCATATAATAACTATTTACAGATATAGAACCTCCATCAGGAGCCACTCCACCCAAATCCAGATGACCGGTTTCTATTATTTTATCCGGTATATCCAGATTTATATGATATGCAGACTGCGCATTTACCTGGCAGTAATAACCACTTATACAACCAAGCAATGTCCACCAGAAAAAGACTTTTTTTATTCATAGCCCTCATTTTTGTTAAGGGGTATCATATCAGTTATAATTTCTTTCAGCCGAAATATATCTACACTTACGGGAAGATTATATCCAACTGCCTCATAGTTTGCTGTTGCATCCTGAGGTACCCGAGGCTGTCGTTCTCCTTTTGTCCGGCAGTTTCAGACCAAAATCGATTACCTTTATAAATCGCCATTCCTTTCGTTTCATCCCCTGCAAATGTTCTATTCCTCCATTAGTCAGAATAAACGTATTATTCGCAAATTCCAATCCTGAAGAAAATCCTGTATTAAAAAGAAATAGAATACCCCTGATTACTGATAATTAAATTATCGTGTACCTTAGTTTCACATAAAGGAACATCTTTATTATACGGATCACACCAAACATAAATACCCGCATGAGAATTCTTAATCCCGTCATTAATACTCACATTATAACGTACGATATTATTGTTCCATTCTGTTGCGCCGCCAAACTGAAACAAGCCATAGCCAGCCCCTCATTATTCATAGCAAGATTATACTGCATTAACGAATTCGTTATTCCTCCGTCAAAATCAAATCCGCCTCCGTCTAATCCTTCCGGAGAAGTCTTGTTGTCATGCGAAAAACAATATTGAATAGTTAAACGATCTGATTCGTATCCCCAAATTCCAACCGGTCCATTTCCGGACCTCGGCATATCCCAACCATTCCCCATAGCCTCACAATACTCTATTGTTACATTGGTTGCATGGCCTACCAATATCCCGCTTCCGCTATGATTGTCCAAAATAGCAGGATTTCCAGCATTATTTTCGGCTACACAATGGCCTATATAAATATTATGCACAGATTTTGTTCCCCATTTACCAGTCACTTCAATACCGTTATAACCATTATCATGTACGTACGAATGAGTTATACGTACATCTCCTCCGCCAGTTACCCCAATGCCATTCATTTGATACCCGGAAAGCTTCCACTCGATCAACCTCTATCAACCTCGAATTAACCACCTCTATGCCTGTCCCCGTATTGCCCTTTTTACGCCCCGAACCTTTCACCACTACATTCTTTACATGAATATTCTCACAGGCATCTATTACAATGGCAGAACTATGGACAGAATAAATATGTGAAACTCCCGTCCCGTATGAAGTGATAGTAAGCGGATTCTCAGATGTTGCCTTTACTCCCTTAACATGAATAGTTCCGGTTAATATCTGATTCCCTGCCAGATGAATACAATCACCCGGCAGAAATTTAACACCTTTCAAAGCATCCAAACTTTTAAACGGGGATTCCATACTACCATCAGCAACTTGACTATCGCTAAAAGAATCCACATAAAAATTTCGTATGCCGTTAGCCCAACCCGTTACACAGGTCAATAGCAATATAGAAAAAAATAACAATTTATTCATAACCACACTTCTTATTAGAAAACTTCTATTTCATCTAATGCAATCGAAGGCAAAGCATTCGGATAAGGGTAATCTTCGGGTAATTCAGTTTGCCCGTTTATCACAAGACTTCAAGTATCGTCCGTCTTTTCTTTTCCGTCTTCACATAATTATGATAGATCTCTTTCTCTCCTTTGTATACAGGATATGAGAAGGTACTTTCTCCCATCTGCCGGAATTCCTTACCATCTTTTTTGAAAGATAACATATCATAGACTTAGCCGGAAGCGTACTGTTTATAGGAGCAACCATAGTGCCGAAGCGAACTCCGGATACTGTTGTATTCTTCTTCAGATCAATCACAATTTCTACACCGGAAGCGATAGCTGCCCATTCGTAATTTGAGGGAGTAAAACCTTGCACACCATCCGTAAACAGAGTAGGCTTCACCGGATACCCAATCCAAACTCCAGGCATCGGTGGAAAGTGTATAAGTACATCCCGTTGCTTTATTCACCAGAAAGTTCTTCACCGTCGGAGTTTCTAATATTTGATTATCTTTATCTGTCACCACAGCTTTCACACAAGTATTCTCTGTCAAATAAACCGGGCCTTCATAGATATCCGATTCCACCGTAGGTTCCGAACCATCCAATGTAGCGAATATCAGCATCAGGACATATAGTCTCAAGTGTAACCGCATACATTCCTTTTTCACTATCCCAACCTCCCTGAATACGAGGTCTGAAATATTCACGGCATGTATTGACATTCCTTTTCTGGAAAAAAAGAAAACTCTTTCTTCAGATGAGAAATAAAAAGTTCCCGGTTTTTATTTCCAGGCTGGCTCCAAGCCACTTCTGCAATGGCAAGCAGGCGGGGAAATGCCATATATTCAAATTTCTCAATAGTAGCAACATATTCTCCCCATATATTTCCCTGAATCCCTATAATATGTTTAGCTTCTTCCGCAGTAAGTGCCTCTGGAATAGGTTCGTAATCATATACCTGTTCCAATGATATAAATCCCCGATAGCTAAAGGAGCAAATTCCGGATTCTCCTGATAATAATCCAGATAACAATAAGTATTAGGAGTCATAATCACATTATTACCCAATTGAGCAGCCTTTATGCCTCCCGCTTCCCTCTCCACGACATTACCGTAGCTTTCAGAGGAAGTCCTCCTTCCAGAACCTCATCCCAACCAATCAGCTTTCGTCCAAGACCTTCCGCAATCTTCTCAACCTGCTGAATAAAATAAGCATGAAGTTCAAACTCGTCTTTCAGATTTTCTTTCCTTATCAAAGGCCTGGCAATCCTCACATTGTTCCCCAGGATGTTTTAGGGCATTCATCACCGCCAATATGAATATATTCTCCGGGAAACAAGCTTTGCAATTTCTGTAAGAATATCCTTTATAAACCGGAATGTCTGAGGTTTGGGACAATACACCTGATCAGAAATGCCAGCTCCTGCCATCAAATCAAGTGAAGAATGAAAACTACATGCATATTCCGGATAAGCGCTCAAAGCCGCCAGGGCGTGCCCCGGCATTTCAATCTCAGGAACAATTGTAATTTGCCTGTCAGCTGCATATCTCACAATATCACGAATTTCATCTTGCGTATAGTATCCTGAATGTTCTTTTCCATCATAATGACGAGGATAATATTGATCCCAGGTGCCAATAGCCGAATTAGAGCGTACAGAGCCTTTTTCAGTAAGACGCGGATATTTTTTATCTCTAACCGCCATCCCTGATCATCAGTCAGATGCCAGTGAAAACGATTCAACTTATAATTAGCTGCCAGATCAATAGCCTTTTTTCACATCTTTCAAAGGTAAATAATAGCGTCCCGCATCAATCAAGAATCCCCGGTAAGAAAAAAACGAGGTGCATCTTTCACAAGGATACAAGGAAGTGAAGTATGATTTTCATCCGCCAGAATCAATCACTGGTTAACAGTGCGGAGAGCATAAAAAAAAAAACCGGCAGGTGTAGATGCCTTAATTACCACTTTATTGGCAGCAACAGAAAGTTCATACGCTTCTTCACCCAGGGACTTTTTATCTTGCAGTAATATGCCGGCCTTTTTAGACTTATTTGTTTGCAAACTCAAACCATAGTCTCCCAACATCTGCTCCATAAAGTTATCAATTATCTGATTTACTTCCGGATGTTTACCGGCATATAGAATATTGTTGTTATGAGCTAAATCGAACGTACCTTGCTTCTCTTGTACATAAGAAGGCTGAGGTATAATATTGGCACCCATGGCAGTAGGAATCACCACCCAGAATAATGCCACTAGATTTGCTACACATAATCTGAATAAATTCATATCTAAAAGTATTTTAATGATTTAAGATTCTATTTTAATTCGCCCCCGATGATATCAAGTACTTTCAGTTCTTTACCATTGACAGGTACAGTTTTTATCCTTCAAAAAATCAAGAAGAAATATCCCAATTCTTATCTTCCGCATTATACCAAAGTGATTTATTGAAAAATCCATCCTGTTTTGTAAAACCGGTGGCAGGGGTTTTCAAACTACCAACATATACATTTCCGAAATATTGGTTACCCACTGCCTTTTCCTCTTTTACAGCTACAATCACCTCTGGAGCATAAATATAATTATTCTTGAAGACATCTCCTTTCCCATAAGATGAATCATGCTTGGTGAAATGGAAAAGTGTACGGTCTATCTGCGGCTCCGGTTTAGGAAACAGATAAAACAGATTATTCTCTACCAATGTGTTCTGAGTATATCCGGTGAAATGCATTGCAGGACTAAAATAAGCATCTTTATGGCTTGCATTAGTCAGGTAATTGCGTAGTCCATCATTTATACTGACATTGTAACGTACTTTGGTTTCAATATTCCCATTCACACACCAGTCTTCCGGCCAACCATCCGTACCAATTACCAACATGAAGCCGCCATCATTATTATAACTCAGATTATACTGGAATACCGAATTCCGACATCCCCAGTCCGAATCATAAGCATACCCGTCTATGATAGATTTGTGATCACTTACTACATTAAATTGTACCACTGTATTATCGCTACACCAAGGCCATATTCCATCGCAAGCTTCGGATTCGGGCAACGTTTTCGGGCAATTCTTCATCACGTTATATTCTATCAATCCACCATCACAACCAGCCAGTACAATACCGTCACCTGGCACTCCATCCAATACATTCTTCCTGATGACCACTCCCAAATTAGGATTCCATTGTTTCCTGATCCAGTATCCCTTAAACTTAATTCCATCCCTTTGACAATCTTTCAGATAGCAATTTTCAATAGTCATTCCAACAAATCTATTCAGAATACTATCATTATCCCGGCCATTCTGAATACAAATTCCAATGCCACCACCTTTCTCTATCACCGTACTTCCATATACATCATGCACATACAAGTCATCAATGACCATATTATGTGATTCTCCAAACTTATCCAATTCAACCCATAGCCCCAGCAAACCGGCTTTCGGAACATCACCTTTATTAGAAATTTCAAGATCGCGTATCACCAGATTCTCTGAGTTCAATATATGAACAGCAGCTGTATCAACTCCATTTCCTTTGATATGCGGTTTTTCCAGTCCTCCATATTTGCCCAATACGACAGGATTATTCTCCTCTCCACAACAGGAAAGCAAAAGTTTCTCCGTAAATACAGCACCGGATTTCAACAAAATACTGTCTCCACCTTTTAGAGTTAAAGACTGAAGCTTTGCCAAAGACTTAAAAGGAGTTCGTACAGAAGTTCCGTTATTAGCATCGTCACCATTTACAGAATCAAAATAATAATTAGTCGTTATCACCTGTGGAGAGCAGGAAACTAACATTGCAACCAAACCTCCACAAAGTATTGTCTTTATATTTTTCATGTACATATTATTTTATTAAGTTTATTATTACCAATTGTCTGTCCGGAAAAGAAGATACCGGAAGGCCACTAAGGCTGAATAATTCCGGTTCTACATAATTTTTAAAGGCATATCTAACAGCTTTCGGCTTCCTCACATATTTAGAAGACACTACTACAACATCTCTTTCTTCATCTACATACGCTTCCGCCGGATGAAAAACCTTACTCTCATCTGCTATTTCAAATAAATGCAGAGGTTTTCCATAACTCGTTAGTCCATAATATAAATCTTTAAAAAAAATCACAGCTTTATCCCCATCGACTTCCATCCTTTCAAAAGTCGGACTCTTATATTCAAATCCCTTCGTACCATACACTTCAGCTAATGCCATCAATCCTAAACGTTCGCCGACTTTCTCTTTGCGTACCGGATGGATCTGCTCTACTTCCCCACATCCAAAATGACCGCCATCCCACTATTCTCGATTCGATCCATGCTTTTTCTCTGTTCATCACGCAGATAAGCACCTACATGCTCACCTACCTCACTTGGAACATTCCATGTAGCATAATCAAAAGGAGCTATTTGCGTGAAATAAAACGGGGAAATTTCTTCCCCACTTCCGTCTCCATTCAGCTACCATAACAACCAGTCGATTCGAATATTGAGAAACATTATACACATTTGATTCTCCCTGATACCAGATACACCCCTGTATGCAATAACCGACAATAGGGATTCAACATTCCATTATACATGGTAGTAGGTATATTAGCCTCCCACCCTGTGGTACCATCGCTCACTTCCGAACAGAAATATCACCCAATGTCTGACAAGTTTCACGGCTCATCCAAGTTTCAACAATGGAACCTCCAAAACTGGCATTAATAATACCAAGCGGAACCCCAAGATTCTCCTGAATAAAATGAGCAAAATACCATGCAACCGCACTACAATCTCCTACATTTTCCGGAGCAGCCACCACCCAATCCGCCTTTATATCCGTAAGCGGTTTATAACTGCCAAGTGGAGGCACATTTATAAACGAATATTACTTTTTTTTGAGAAGCCAGAATAGCTTTGGTAGATTCATAACATTCTTTCAGCTGCATAGCCATATTTGATTGCCCACTTGCTAGCCAAACCTCCCCCACATATATATCACTGAAAATTAGAGTATTGTCTCCCGTTATGGTTAATGCATAGGGACCTCCTGCTTCCGGTGTATGCAGCATTATTCTCCACGTACCATCTTTCCCAACTTTAACGGAATAACTCTTGTCGTTCCATGATGAAGTCACTGTGACTGTCGTCCCGGCATCTGCCCATCCCCATATCGGTGTGGTCGTCTTTTGCTGTAGCACCATATTATCGCCGAAAATATCGGCAACCTTCAAATCCTTTGCCTCAACTGTTAAAACAGCCAAAGCCAGGAGAAACAAGATAATATTGAGTCGTTTCATTTTATCAGTCTATCTTTTTGTAAACATTCAAAATCAAATTCAACCTTTTTTCACATCAGCTTGCTCATCAGTCCCGTTTGCCGGTAAGTCAAAAAAGATTTTCTCGTCTTTATCCAGTTTATAAATCACAAGCGTCAACTCTTTCCCCTCTACAGAATGTTCCTGCCGGTTTCAAACCTACCGTCCAGGTGGCATGACTGTTATAATCATCATCTGAAAAGCATATATCCGTTATAGATTTCCGCCTTATCACCGGAATAGTTGATACGCATATAGATGTTATTCAAATTCTCCAATGCATCTGTCGGCACTTGTATCCTCCACTCTTTGAATGTATTATAAGCAATACCTTCGGCATATCCCGGTTTATCCACCACCACCGGCATCATCGGTTGTGGAAATTCCCGTGTAAGTGAAGGATTGGAGTAATAGTCCGTCGACAGCCAGGAAGAGTCGGTACTAAATTCAATCCTGTCATAATTATAGTATTCCACAATGACACGTGCAGCAAATTGCTTCTTCCCTCAACAAATGGAAAACTTTGCAAACAACAGATTCACACCTTTTCTAGCATATCCTGTAAGGTCTATTTCATTTAACTGGTTTGGTTTTTACTTCCTGATTTACCCAAGTATCATTCAGATTGAGTATACATTTCGACTCCGGATACATAAACAAAGTGACTTTCTTAATCTCTGAAGGATTATCCAGATTGAATTCCTTAAAGAAGAAACGACGATAACGCTGCTGATAAGGTTCAATCCCATGAAAGTTTGCTGTTTCCAACCATTTAGCCTCTTCCAGGATGCCCTTAGACTGAATACGAATATCCATTTGCGGCTGATTGAAAATAACCGCTTTCTGTTCAAATCCCGGATTCATACCCGTTTTCAACTTATAATAAGCAGCCTTCTTATCAGTAGAGAAAATATAAACATCTCCAAGTGAACTGTATAAATCCGCATCAGAAATATAGCATACCTTCTTTCCATCTTGTTCCAATAACCAGCAGTTATCAGCCTCTTTTTCTGTCAGAATAACAACATACTTTTCTTCTCCATTCTGCAATTGTACCTTAAGTACACAATCTTTTCCCGGATTCAGTCCGTTAACAACCCAACTATCACTTTCTTCCTTTATCTTAGCCCGGTTTACCTCCACTTCTTTCACAGTCGATTTATCAAAAGATAGCTCCACTGGAATTTGTCTGTTCTGGAAAAACAGATAGCAATTATCAACACTTCCCATCAATTGTGCCGTGGCATAATTCAGGCGCATAGCACCAAGTTCCACATTCAAGGGCCAGATAAAGACCGTACTATCCTGCATTTCAATACCTTTCTGAGGGAAACGAAGCGTTTTATCTTTCAGTTTCACCTCAAACTTCACACTCTTTTGTACCTTCTTCGGATGGTAACGGGAATAATTGATTCCAAACATATAGCCGGTTTCATTATTAGAGCGTACAGCTACCTGTAACCCATCTTCTTCCCACTTCGGGATAACAGGCATCATGGGAGCCAGGTCTTTTTTCATACTCATTGACAAAGTAATGCAGTTTTTTTCACCTTCTTATAAGATTCCGCTTCAATTTCTCCTGATTCGCGGATAGCAGCCTGAAAATCATAAGATTTCACCGGTAAGCGGCTCCAATACCCAGTTTTCAATTGTTCTTCCTCAGTAGACCATAGTTTACCCGTAAACTGAGTGGCACCGGCAAAAATATAATATCCCAGCAGGTTAGATCCTGAACCAAGTTTGGCTATCATCATACCCAACCCGTCTAAAGGATCGATGCTGAGTCGCCTGTGATAGGTATTTTGTACACCCACTCCCATTTCACAAGTAAAGAAGGGGTATTTTTTCATATGTCATATACACATCTTGCCGCTTTATCTGATCATTACCTATATTCTCATTATCACGGAACGAATCGAACAAGAAGTTTCCCGGCTGGTATTCTTTTCCCACATGTTCCACCCATGGAGCATCTGCATATCCTCCCCATAAAGGAATTACCTCAAAAGGAGGAACAGAACCGTCTCCCCAGCCCGTAACCGTATACATCGGGACATCAATACCATTTTCCAAAGCCGTATCTTTCAACCATTGGATATGTGGTTCACCCTCCTTTCCATACCAATATTCATTTTCCAACTGGATGCCTATGATATTCCCGCCATCTTTATAGTAAAGCCCTTTCAACTGGTTAGCTATTTGGGCAAAATAACGTTTTACATAATTCTGATAAACCACATCATTTGAGCGGTCTTTCAGATATTTTTTTTGTAAGATCCAGTCGGGTGTCCCGCCATTACGCGCTTCTCCATGCGACCAGGGTCCCAGTCTCGGAACTACAAACAATCCATGCTTCCGGCATAACTTAATAAAACTGCGCAAATCCTTCTCATTCTCCCACTCAAACTGACCTTCTATCTCTTCGTGATGATTCCAAAACAAATAAGTAGAGATAATATTGATACCGCAAGCTTTCATTTTCAAGATACGATCTTCCCACAAATCCTTACGGATACGTGAGAAATGCAATTCTCCCATAACGGGTAAGATTGGCTTCCCTCCCATAGTCATATATAGACTATTAACTTCTATTGCTTTCTCCTTAGGCCCCGGATTTCCCATCTTCAGATGACCACACGAAGGTGTCTCCATGACGTCCGAAGCATCCAGCCTATAAACTTTCTGTGCTGATAAGTTCGTAAACAGGCAAAAACCGATAAATAAACAGGCTATTTTTTTCATTTGTATTCTATCATTAGGTTAATAAACCGCTTCCATTGTCTGAGTGCTCCACTGATCCGCCCAGCGAATAAGTGGTCTGTCTCCATCGAACTCAATCGGCAACCAGACATACCGTGAATTTATTAAATCCGTTTTATTCCATCTGTCAAACATAGCGATAAATTGATCCTGCATCCCTTCAATGGGAAGTACATAAGTACTTTTTGGGCATAAAATGTCTTATCGGCATCACGCCCCAAACAGGGGTTATCTTTCAGTTCCCAAACTCCCAACATTGAATCAGATACGGCCCATTTGGCTTTTATTCGGGTCCCAACCGGTGCAACCGGATGAGAGCATATAATAATGACCGTTTCGTTTAAAGACTGCAGGAGCTTCCCGAGATTGTCCAATAAATCTCCGGACATAAGTTCCTGAAGGTTTTGTATAATCATCAGTCAGCAAACTGATATACAAAGTACTGTTCCATTCTGAGGAGCAAATATGATAAGCCTTTCCATCATCATCCTTGAAGATAGTCTGATCACGACTATCTGCCCCATTCGGTTTAAAAGATCCCAAATAAGTGAAAGTTCCTGTCGGTGAGTCGCAGACCGCTACCCCGGCATGTGCCTTTTCATAATCAGGGCTTTCAATATGCATCCACATCACAAACTTACCGGTTTTCTCATTATAGATAACCTTCGGACGCTCTATCACTTGCGAAGGGTGAAGATCTGAAGTCGGATCATCATCTACCGTAGGCAGAACCTTACCCTCAAATTTCCAGTCTGTCAAATTCTTGGATGAATAGCAAGCCACCCCCCCGGCTTCAGCCCGCCAGCACTCCCAGGTTTTAACCCAGTCCAGGCGATAGGTAGAATCACCTTTAAATTCACCATACCAATAATAAGTACCTTCATGGTAGAGAATACCTCCTCCATGTGCATTTATCGGATTTCCATCCATATCTTTCCAGATACTGCCGGGAGTCACGATATCTTTTCCCTCTTGCTTAGCCGACATCCGATCCACCGTTCTGATTGTAATCGATGCTCCTTTCATCCCCTCTGCTGAAACATTCAAGATTATCTCACCCACATTTCCATCCGGTTGCAATATAGCCATTGCTTTACCTTTAAAAGTTTTAGGTGATAAGGAGCGGAAACTTTCCATATCTGTAGGACATGCATTTCCTGATCCCCTGATAATACCATTTCCCACAGCACTCAAAGTCACTTTCATATCAGCATCAGGTACTACCCTGCCTTCTTTATCAATCAATTCAACAGTAACATAAGCCAGATCGTCCCTATCCGCTTTAATCACCTTGCGGTCTGCGATTAAACGTATCTGTACCGGAGCACCTGTGGTTCTTAAAATAGCGCATGAAGATTCACTGCTGTCATAGGTAGCCACTGCTTTCAATTCACCCGGCTGATAGTTGACTATGAACGTAGCCGTATAGTCTTTCTTTGAAACTTCTTGCTCACCCAGCAATTCATTATTAAGATAGAGCCTTACCTTAGGTGCACGACTATAAACATTTACTTTTACCGGTTTGCCTTCCAGCCCTTTCCAGTTCCAGCTAAGAGATTCGTTCTTCCACCCCCAATAGCTCACATCTTCTGTTTTCCCGGCAGCCGGCAAAGGTTGTACCGCCATTGTTATTTCCCTTTCCTTCCAAACAATATCGCGGTAATAAGATTGTGGCTTCTTTTCTCCACAGATATCAATATCTCCACACCATGCGTTATACCAGGGCCAACCCATAAACTGTGGATTCTTCTCGCCTTTGCTCAGTTCCAGTGTATGCCCTATTCCCGCTTCACCTAAATAATCAAGGGCAGTCCATACAAAATCACCAATGATATACGGATGTTTTTCCACCAGGTTCCAGTTTACAGCTGCTTCCTGCGCAACAGTTTCACTACCATATATGATACGTAAGGGATCTTTCTGATGATCATTTTCATATTCGTACCACATATAATTGTATCCTGCCACATCCAGATGTTGCATGGCTTTTGCAGCATCTTCCTTCCACTTCAGCTGCGGATTATCCCAATAATCGTTGATAGCAGCAGTTACCGGACGAAGGATCCAATTTCTTCACTATATTCCTTAATCTTTCAGCAATCTCTATACCGGCATCATCCGAACGTTCCTGAATTTCATTTCCGATACTCCACATGATGACAGACGGATGATTCCGGTCTCTCAGCACCATTGCCGAAATATCTTTTTTCGTTCCATTCATCGAAGAAACGATGATAGTCTTGAGGATTCTTTTCTTTATGCCAATGATCAAAAGCCTCATCAATCACCAACATACCTTTTGTTCATCGCAAGCTCGGAGAAAAGCTTCTGCCGGAGGATTATGGGCACATCTGACTGCATTATATCCATTTGCCTTCAACAATTCTATTTTACGCGCCTCCGCCCTATCCAACGAAGCCGCCCCAACAAACCATTATCATGGTGTACACAGCCACCTTTCAGTTTCAGAGGCAAATTATTCAACTTAAATCCTTCCTTCGCACTAAAAGGATATAGTACGGATGCCAAAAGGAACAGATATTTGATCCAACACTTCATGCCCGGAACGAATTAAAATTTTCGCTTCATACAAATGCGGAGTATCAACCGACCATAACTTTGCCTGTTTCACCGGCAAAGAAAAGCAACCGTCTGCTTACCAGCCGCGTCAACACTCACTGTCTGCTCTTTCATTTCCTACCTCTTCACCATCAGGAGAAATAATAGTAATCACCATATTTGCTTCCTGCCTTCTCCGTCTTTTCATTAAGCACATCCGCCTCTATAGCCAATGTAGCCTCATCACCAGCCATCTTTGCAGTACGTACGGCAACCGCCCATTCATCCAAATGAACAGGATCGGTCTTAATTAACCATACATGCCGGTAAATGCCTGAACCGGCATACCAACGAGAATTTTTCCCTCATTCGTAACCTTCACCGCAATGGTGTTCACTTCACCTGCCGGATGGCAATACGAAGTGATATCACATTTAAAGGATGAATATCCATACGCATTGAATTTCACTTTTGTCCATTCACCCACACTTCGGACTGCGCATAAACTCCCTCAAAATAAAGGGAATGAAGCTTGTGAGCATCTTTTTACGGTCAATAATAAATGATTTTCTATACCACCGTTCACCACCTACGGTTTGTCCGGTAGCAAAACCTCCAATACTTTCCTTGGAGAAAAGGGTCCTACTGATAAACCTTCTGAATCGGGAAGAGGTTCTGCGCTCCAGTCATGTGGTAGATTTAACACTCGCCATTCCGAATCATCACAAGACTCTTTTGCTGCATCTTTTATTTGACCGAGATGGAATTTCCAGCCCTGATCAAACTTTAATCTTTCGTACGGAACAATCCATACTCTGACTGCATGCTGTAACAATCAACGAGTTTACAATGACAAATACATATCGTTTTACTAATGCTTTCAACTTCATACTTCTTTTAAATTTGATTTTTCCGATTTTGGAATCAGTCTCTATTTTTTTTTTTCTATTGAGTTATTTAGTTTAATACTCGCAACCGGAAGTGCCTTTACCTTTGCTGTTACAATAACTTTCCAGAAGATTTCCCAGAACGAACAACCAATAGGTTGCTTCCACGCCACGTCTTCCGACTACTAGCAACGAAACCTTCTACACTCATAGGATTGGCATTACCTACTCCCTCAATCGTAGCATCCCCTTCTATAAAAAATTCCACCAATTCTTCAGCCAACTGATTCCTAATGCCTTTACTATCTACCAATTCTAATGTAATATAGCTTAGATCATTACCATCAGCTACGATTTCCGTTCTGTCTGCAGATAATCTGATTTTTTCAACCTTACCGGCACTTTCCAATGCTGCAGTGCCCACCTCATTGCCTTTATTATAACTTTCACGGCTTTCAATATTCCATGAACATAAGGTACTTCCCAAACAAGCGTATTTTTTCTTATCGACAGTATTTTCTTGTTTGCCTTAAAAGATTCTCCATTCAAGAACAATTCAATCTGTTCACAATTGGAGTATACAGATACTGTCATCTTTTTTCCTTCATATCCCGGAAATTCCAATGATCCACAACATCCGGAAAAATCCCATACACTCCAATCTGCCTTATTCGGATTCAGAGGAAAGAAGGAACAGGAGGTGTCACAACAATATGGGATACCGGTGCATCACTCCATAACGTTTCGCGCAAATAGGATTGGGGACGACGTTCGCCCGAAAGATTCAAATCGCCGCAATTAGCATGATTCCAAGGGAAAATACGTTTATCAAGCGGATACCCACACCAGCCGATACTTGCCTCACCAATATAGTCAAAAGCAGTCCAGATAAAATCACCGATCACCCATGAATGATTTTCTACTCCTTTCCAATAATCATAAGCCTGGGATGCGTAGGATTCCGAAGCATAGATAATTCGGTCCGGGTGACGTTTGGCATCCAATTCATAACGATTTAAACAGTAATTATAACCACAAACATCCAAGGGGAGCAGAAAATCATCCGTTGCATCAACAATAGAGTTGACTCCCGCCGTAACAGGCCGCGTTGTATCAAGCGTCTTCACAAAACCTGTCAACTCCCTGCATACCTCTACCACTTCAGCAGTTTCTTTGTCTTTGATTTCGTTGCCGATACTCCACATAATGACACAAGGGTGATTTCTATCCCGCGCAACCATGCTATACAGATCTTCTTTCCATAACTTATCAAAATACTGTCCGTAATCATCCTTGTAATGACCTTGTCGCCACATATCAAAAGCCTCATCTATCACCAACATACCTAAACGGTCGCAGGCATTAAGCAAAGCAGTTGAAGGGGATTATGGGACAAGCGTAGCGCATTGAAACCAGCCGCCTTCAATAATTCAATTTTCCTTTCCTCTGCCCGATCAAAAGCCTTTGCACCCAAAGGGCCATTGTCATGATGAATACATCCACCTTTTAATTTCATGGATTTACCATTCAGATGGAAACCATTCTCTGCACTAAATGCAATATTTCGTATACCTATTGAAATACATTCCTCATCTATTATCTTATTGTCTTTCAGAAGACGGTTTACAACTTTATATAAGTAAGGATTGTCTGTAGACCATAATTGCGGAGAAGTCACTTCTAATATATGGTTAATTTCTGTTTTTTCTTGATTATCCAATGTTACCAGTTGCTCCTTCCGCTACAGTACGGTTCTCCTTATCTACAATCTGTGTTTCCAAAATCACTTTTCCAGTTACTTTCTCTGTATTTGCTAGAACGCTCTGTACATGTACCTCTGCTTTATTGGTTGTGGC
>VOFK01003164.1_pt1 | contig 35152 bp, 63 predicted proteins | sample 5384121 | NCBI WGS metagenome assembly VOFK01 (sample SAMN12384730, study PRJNA508395) | human gut metagenome | isolation source: healthy gut J | host: Homo sapiens | reverse complement strand
TGTCCGAGGTCCCTCTTGCACGAGAAGAGTGGCACTGCCACGCATCCGGCACGTCACCTGCGCGAGAAGAGTGGCACTGCCACACATCCCGCGTCCCATGCATCACCGCACCCCGGCGTATACCCTGCGCGCGAAGTAGACCTGGTGTTATGTGATTACTGTTGGTGTCCCTGCCGAGCGGGGAGAGTAGTGATAAACTAGCGAACCACTGCTTTTTGCAGCCTAACGAAACTTAAATGCAGTTGAAGTGAGGAGCGACCATGTCGCTGACAGACAGACTAACTTTGGCAATTTCGGTAGCGACATGGCTATCGACCTGGGTACGAAGCCAACACTCTGGTGTCGGTTCGCGGGCAGGGCATCGTCATAAACGAGCCTTCTGTTGTGGCAATCGAGCAGCAAGACCAGCGCGTTTATTGTTGGCTCGCAGGCGAAGGACATGTTGGGCCGCACGCCCGGCAGCATCGTCGCCATGCGCCCCCTCAAAGACGGAGTCATCGCAGACTTCGACGTCACCGAGGCAATGCTTCGCTACTTCATCGACAAGGCGCAGGGCGAAGCGTATGCCTGGCATCCCAAGCCCGCGCGTCGTCGTGTGCGTCCCGAGCGGCGTCACGAGCGTCGAGAAGCGCGCCGTGTTCGAGGCGACCATCACCGCCGGCGCACGCCAGGCCTTCCTCATCGAGGAGGAGCCCATGGCGGCTGCCATCGGCGCCGGCCTGCCGGTGGACAGCCCGACGGGCTCCATGGTCGTCGACATCGGAGGCGGCACCACCGAGGTCGCCGTCATCTCGATGGGCGGCATCGTCAAGGCGACGTCGATCCGCATCGCGGGCGATTCGTTCGATTCCGCCATCGTCCAGTACGCGAAAACCACCACTAGCCATGGCCATCGGCGAAGCGTACCGCCGAGGAAATCAAATCACCATCGGCTCTGCGGCTCCGCTCGTCGAGGAAGTCGACGTCGAGGTCCGCGGTCGCGACCTGCTCTCCGGCCTGCCCCCACCGTTCGCATCGAGAGCGAAGACGATGCGCGCGAGGGGCGCTCCGGAACTGCGGTGCGCAAAGATGATCCAGGCAGTCAAGGACACCATGGACGAGACGCCTCGATGGCGTCTGACCTCATGAATACGGCATCAGCCCTCACCGGCGGCGGCGGAATGCTGCGCGGTCTGGACACGACGCCTGCGCGCAGAGATCGGCGTGCCGGTCCGTCTCCGACACCGCACTCATCAACGTCGTCAGGGGTGTGCCGCCGTGCTCGGCGCCTGATTTTCTCTCGCAGCCATACATGACAACAGAGGTAACTTTGATACATGCCAAGGGGCTCTCGTTCAGCAACCAGAACCAGAGCAGACGCCGTCTCTGGTGGAAGTTCCGATCGTCTTGATCGTTCTGTCAATCGTCCTCATCACGCTGTGCGTGCCGCGCGAACGGCGATGCGGGGCGTTGCCGCTGCCGCAACGTTGCAAAGAGCAGTGCCAAGCCCATCGAGCATCTGTTAGCCAGGCCTCGGCACGTTCAAGGGCGTCGAGCATTGCTTTCGGCGACGAGAAGGAGCAGCTGCAAAAAGAAAACGAGCAGCTGCGCACGCTCGTGAGCGAGCTCGAGGAGTACCGCCAGCAAAACCAGCGCCTGCCTTCACTCTCACCGCGCAGCTCGCCGACATGCCTACGCGCTCACCGTCAGCGCCACAGTCGTGGACACCACCTCCGAGGTGGGATCACCGCGACCATCAACAAGGGCAGCAACGACGGCATCGCCGTGGACGCTGGGCGTCATGAGCTCGTGCGGCCTCTACGGCCAGGTCGAGTCCGTACCAGCACTACCGCAACCGTGCCTTACTCATCAACGACGCGCACAGCCGGTTTCTGCCATGGTGCAGGGCTCGCGTGCGCGGCATCGTCAGGGCGCCTACGACGGCACCATGACGATGGAGTACGTGCACCGTCGGCTCGACGGTTGCCGAGGGACGACATGGTCATCTCCTCGGGCGAGGGCTGCACCTACCCCATGGCATCCTTGTCGGGACGGTCCGCAACGTCGAGGTCGACTCGTCCAAGCTCTACTACCGCATCTCCGGTCGAGCCCATTTTCAACTTGCTAATCGTGCGAGGAAGTGCTCGTGCTGACCGGCAACGAGGACAGCACCGCGACGGTCATCGACCAGACGCTCCTCGACCAGATCATCGCGAACTCCCGCACGTCCTCGTCCGACACGGCGAGCGCAGGCACGGGCTCAAGCTCGAGCTCGAACGCCCAGAAAGCACCGGCACCCCGTCGACGTCGAGACACGACTGCCTTCTGCGCAGGCCTCTTCCCAGGACGGCTCGAGCAGCGCGGCGACGGGCACCAGCACTGCCGCGGACACGAGCTCTTCGGGCAAGAGCGGCTCTGCCGGCAGCTCGAGCTCGACGGCCGGAGCCGCGGCATCGGGAGGGTCCAATGAGTAAACTCGCTCGTCTACACCATCACCTTCGTGGTGTGCATCCTGTTTCAGGCAGGCATCTCGCCGGCAATCTCGGTGGCGGCTGCGCGCCCGACTTCCTGCTCATCCCCGTCATGCTCGTTGCGATGCGCAGCGCCGGCGGCATCGCGGGCTTTTTCTGCGGCTGCTCTACGACCTCATGGGCGCGAACGTCATCGGCGGCATGGCGCTTTCCATGACGATCATGGCGATGGTCGTCGGCCTGCTCGCTTCCAACTCAATCTCCACCTCCATCGCCACCGTCGGTGTTCGCAGTGGTGGCCTCGCTGTTCGTCGAGCTCGTCTACGGCATCATCGTCATGCTCACGGCCATCGACGCGGGCGGCGCGGCAGCCGTCCTCGTGTTCCACTCGATTCCAACGGCGCTCTATTCCGCCGTGTTTCGCGATTATCGGACTTCTGACCATCGGCCCCGTCTCGCCGACGACGCTCGTCCATGCCCGCCCAGCTCGGCGGCGGCATGAACAGGAACAAAGATGCCCCGCATGAAGTCCAGGCTCGAAGGGGAGGCGCTGGCTACCCATGGTTGCAGCCCTCAGCGCAGCGGCGATCGTCCTGCTCTTCATAGCGGCGATCGTCCTCATAGTCCTCATCGCCAGGTCGGGACGCAAGAACAAGTCGCGCGTGTCGTTTGGCGGCAAGCGGGCAAAGAGCATGCCCGTCGGCACACCGAAAGCTCGAGCTCCGGCGACGGCGAGGTCACGATGCGCCGCCGCTTCTTCATCTTCTTCGGACTGATCGGCGCGGCGGTGGCAACGCTCGTCGCCAAGCTCTGGTCGATGCAGGTCATGTCCGGCGAAGAGTACACCCAGCGGGCCGGAGTCCAACCGCATCACCGAGTACACCACCGTGGCGCCCGCGCATCTTCGACCGCAACGGCGTCGAGCTGGTTGGCAACCGCTCCTCGTTTGTCGTGCTCGCCAATGCCGAGGTGCAGAACAACCCCGCGGTCATCAACAGGCTCGACGGTGCTGGGCATCCCGCGCGAGACGATCAGGCAGTCGGCGGCATCGCAAAGCGGCGGCGCCCAGGCAGACCGCGTGCTCGCCATCGACATCGACAGCCGCGCCGTGGCCTACATCACCGAGCACCACGAGGCCTTCCCGGCATCTCGATCGAGGGCCGCACGGTGCGCCCTACCCCAACGGCAAGCTCGCGTCGCATGTCCTGGGCTACGGGAACGATTTCAGAAGCCGAGCTGAAAAAGCAGTCCGCCGGCGTCCAGCTACGAGTCGGGCGACATCGTGGGCAAAGACGCAGCGCCGAGCAGGCCTTCGAGGCCTACCTCTCAGAAGGGCGACCGCGGCGTCAAGCGCGTCGAGATCAACGCTTCCGGGCGAGGTCGTGAACAGCGTCGACTCCATCGACCCCGCGCAGGGCAACGACGTGCGCCTCACGCTCGACGTCAATGTGCAAAAGGTCGCCGAGGCGCTGCAGCAGGCGTTCGTCGACGCGCACAACGCGAAGTACGACAACGCAGCAGCGGGCGCGATCGTGTGCATGAACGCGAAGACGGGCGAGGTCATCGCCATGGCGTCCGCGCCCGATTACGACCCTACGGAATTTATCGGCGGCATCTCGAGCGACACGTCGAGCGAGCCCACCGGCGCCAAGTCCGGGGGCTACCCGCTCTCAACCGCTGCATCGCGGGCCTGTACCCGGCGGCATCCACGTTCAAGGGCTTTCACAGGGCTTGGGTCTGCAGTACGGCTATGCGAGCGAGCAGTCCGTCTGGGACTGCAAGGGCACGTGGACCGGCTTTGGCGAGCAGTGGCCGCAGAAGTGCTGGAACACGAGCGGACACGGCCAGATCGGGTTTCACATGGGCATCGTCGAATCGTGCGACGTCGTGTTCTACGAATCGCGAAGCGCTTCTACCAAGACTGCCGATAGCGACGCCGTGCTCCAGAAGTACCTCAAAAGCTGGGGGTTCGGCCAGAAGACCGTATCGAGATATCCGGCGAGGCGGAAGGCCGCGTGCCGACGCCCGACTGAAGAAGGCCTACAACAAACGCCCCGGAAAGCCAGGCGTGGCTTCCCGGCGACCTCTCCAACCCTCATCATCGGCCAGGGCGACCTGCTGGTCACGCCGCTGCAGGTCTGCTGCGGGTACGCGGGTCTGGCCACGGGACGCGTGCCCAAGCCGGTGCTGTTGAGCTCCGTCATGGCAAGCGACGGGGAGACCGTCGTCGTCGACGGCGCGAGCTTCCAGGGCTCCACCATCCACCCCCAGATTTCGAGGAGAAGAACCTCGAGATCATGCGCAGCGGCTTTCGCGACGTCGTCGCGGAGGGCTCGGTCAAAAACGTCTTTGCCGGGATGGGCGTCAACATCTCGGCAAGACCGGCACGGGCGAGGTCGCGGGCCACGACAACTACGGCTGGTTCGTCGGCTACGGCCCGTCCGAGGACCCGCAGTACGTGCGCGTGCTGCATCGAGGAAGGCGGCTCGGCGCAACGTGCGCCGCACCCTGCCGTGCGCTCGGTGCTCGCCGCGGCACTCCCTCGGGACACGAGCCACGTTGCCGGCACGGCAACTGAGGAGCGCTGGATACCCCCATGCCGAAAAAAGACATTTGGCCGCACGCCCCCAAAAAGTGCACGCGCGCTCCGCTTCGCCTGCGTTGGCAAACGCGTCAGAGCACGTCCCCGTCAACATCCCGCTGTTTGCCATCGTGGCGGCGCTCGTTGCAGTCGGCCTCGCCGTCTATTCCTGTCACGCTCACGAATGCCGAGTACAACTTCTGGCGTCAGGTCATCGGCACGGCATCGGCATCGTCTTGATGGTGCTGTTCTTGGCTGTTCGACTACCGCCAGTTTGGGAGCTGGTCCCGTCGTCCCGCTTGGTCATCGACTGCCTGCTCATCATGCTGCCGATGATTCCGGGGCCTCGGCATCGAGGTCAACGGCGCGACCTCGTGGATTAAGATCGGCCCGCCTCACAGCTCCAGCCGTCCGAATGGGCAAAGCCCGTGACCATCCTCATGATGGCGGCAGGCTGCGCCGCTTCGACGGCGAGATCTCCGCGGGGATCCGGACTCGTCGCCGCCTGCTGCTGCTGCCGTGCGTGCTGCTCATCCGCGAGGACCTGGCTCGACGCTCGTCTTGCTTGGTCATCGGCTTTTTCATCCTGTCGTGGGCGGCGCCTCGCGCAGGTGGATTATCGTCACGCTGCTCACGCTCGTCGTGATCGTCGCGGGCGGCCTTGGGCTCAACAGCGCGCTCAACACCTGGTCCGGCGGGCGACATCCAGATCCTGAAGCCCTACCAGATGAGCCGCCTGCTCGTCTTCATCGACCAGGACAACCCCGTTACGCCGATGATGCCTACAACCTCAACCAGGCGAAAGATCGCCGTCGGCTCCTGGCGAGATCACGGGCAAGGGCTTTGGCAACGCGACGCAGTCGTCGGGCGGCTTTCGCCCGAGGCGGCGACGGACTTCATCTTCTGCGTCTACGCGGGAGCAGTTCGGTTTTTTTTTGGGCGCGCTCGTGCGCTGCTCGCGCTGTACTCGCCCCCTCATGGCGGTCGCGCTCACGATCGGCCTGCGCGCGTCTGATAAACTCGCTGGCTCATGCATCGTCGCCGGCGTCATGGGCATGTGGCTTGTTCCAGATACCGAGAACATCGGCATGGACCTAGGCCTCATGCCCATCACGGGCATCCCCCCTGCCCTTCATGAGCTTTATGGCTCGTCGTTCATGCTTCGACGAACTTCATCTGCATCGGGCTGCTGTGTTTCATCTGGTCGCGGCGCCTGATGTGTCGAACCGCACGAGAAAGGTGGCGTCACGCTAATGTCAAAAAATGCCCATCGATGTGAAGCAAGCTCGATTCCGGGCCAACATCGGGCACGTGACCTGCCCGGGTTCACGTTGACCCTCGTGTTCGACCCGACTGCAAGCGACACGCTCATCGACTACATCATCGACGCGTTTTGTCGGCAGGGCCTTTACGCGATTGTCGAAAGCGTCGTGCTGGGGGACCCTCAACCCCCCTGCTGCCGCTGCCCGCCGACCTGTGCGTGATCGTGGGCGGCGACTGCTGCCCGTCCTCGGCGACGTCGCGGCTCGCGGCGCGCCAAGCGGGCATCCCCTCTGGTGGCCATCGCGCGCGGCGAGACCTTCTTCGCCGACAATCCCGAGGCGGCGCAGCGCCTGGCAGACGAGACCCTGAAGGCCAATACGTCGAATCCCGACGCCCGCGGCGACGGTCCAGCGTGCCTGGGCGGGGCGGGCATTCTACGGACGACATCGTCGACATCGATGTCGCTTCCGGCACGAGGCGCCCGCTCGAAGAGCTGGGCCTGGCGTCTCCAACGCCCCGGCCGCGCATTGCCATGGCTGCCAACTTTCGCGTTCCTGCGCCATCCGCTCGCCGTGGAGCTGACGCAGCAGCAACGCCATCGAGAACGGTGATCGGCTCGTCTTCATGCCGGGCGCCGACATGCCGCTCATCACGCTCAACCAGGCCCGCATGGTCCTGCAGATTGCCGCGGTGTACGGAAACGACCTTTCCGCCGACCGCATCAGGGAAGTCGCGGCGGTTGTGGCCGGCGGCTTTGGCTGCCGTGCTCTCGCGCGCAAGCTCGTGAGCCTCGCGCCCGTCATGGGGCTGGGCGATCAAGCCCGCCGTCGCCGCGTCGGGCACGGTCGCGATGGGGTATTGCGCCATCGGTACTACGAGGGGCGACGTCGCGCTCGCCTCGCCCAAAGAGGCCCCTCGACGGCCTGTTCGACGTGCTCGCCGACCTTGCAGACAACGGCACGACCGCCGTAAAACATCGTCGACGGTGACCATGCTGCGCATGCGCGTGAAAAGCCCCGCGGCCAACAACTAGGACCGAAACATGTTCAAAGCCAATACCGCCCTATGGCGCCCCGTGGCTCGTCAAGCAGGTCGAGAAGCCATCGCGCTATCTGGTCATCGAGCCCGCAGACAAGCCCGACGCTGACTACCATGCGGTGATGATCTATCCGGACACTTACGAGATCGGGCAGGCCAACCAGGCCATCTCGATTCTCTACGATGCGCTCAACGCCGACGAGCGCATCTACTGCGAGCGCGCGGCCATCTGCCGTGGGTCGACATGGATCGCGCTCATGCGCGAGAAGGGGCTGCCGCTGGCGTCCCTCGAGACGTTCACGCCGCCGCTTTGCGACTTCGTCGGCATCCGCACGCTACCGCACGAGATGGCGGCGACCAACGTGCTTTCGAGACGCTCGACCTAGGCGGTATCCCGCTGCGCGCCTCCGAGCGCGGCGAGGGCGATCCGCTCGTCTTCGGCGGCGGGCCATGCGCGTTCAACCCCGAGCCGTGCGCCGTTCTTCGACGCCATCTTCATCGGCGAAGGCGAGCGCGCCGACGTCGAGGTGGCGCTCCTGCACCGCAAGCTCAAGCCGCCGGTGCCAGCGCGTGCCGAGGGTGTTGCGCGCGCGCTTTCCGGGAGGTGAGGGGGCTCTACGTTCCCCTCGCTGTACGAGGCGCGGCGCGCATCGAGCTTCCGACGGGTTGCCCCCATTGGCGGTGCCCAAGCTGACGAGTCCGTGCCCAAGACGGTCGAGAAGCTCTGTCATCCAGGATTTCGACGCGAGTCAAGGCTGCTGCCCGAGCCCATCGTGCCCTACAACGAGCTCGTCCACGACCGCCCGCCATCGAGGTGCGCGGGTGCAAACGCGGCTGCCGCTTCTGCCAGGCGGGTGGCGGATCTACCGCCCCGTGCGCGAGCGCAACGCCGGACACGATATCGCGTCGCCGCGCCGTCGCCCAGGGGCTTGCCTGCACCGGTTACGAGGTGTCGCTCACGTCGCGCTTTCGTCGACGGACCACTCCACCATCGTCGAGCAGCTGCGCCGGCTCAACCGCAGCTTCCACGGGACGGGCAAGAGCGTGAGCCTGCCCAGTCAGCGCGTGGACGCGTTTGGCGTGGAGCTTGCGCGCCTGATCGCTGGCGAGAAGGGGCGGCCCTGACGCTCGCTCCCGAAGGCGGGGACGCAGCACCTGCGCGACGTCATAAACAAAGGTGAACGAAGAGGACCCCTGTTCAACGCCGTGACCAGGCGCGTTCCGAGGCCGGTTGGGGCTCCGCTCAAAGCTCTTACTTCATGATCGGCTTCCTTCGGCGAGGACGGACAGGACGTCGCGGGCGGCATCGGGGATTTGTGCAAGCGCGTGCTGTTAAGGCGGCGACGCGACGCCTTAAGAGCAGCGCGCCAAGACGCATGCAAATGTCGGTGGCGCTGCATACAGTCCGTTCCAGTGGGACAGGGCAACGGCCTTTGCGCAGATCAAGCATCGCATCGAGGTGCTCAAGGCGAGCTTCCCCGAAAGCGAGCTGCGCAAAAGAACATCAAGCTGGCCTGGCACGACTCGGCCACCTCGTACGTCGAGGGGTGGTTCTCGCGCGGCGGGCGCGAGTGCGCGGCGCTCATCGAGCAGGCGTGGCGCAACGGCGCCCGCTTCGACGCGTGTGTGGAGCGACTCCGCAGTTCTCGTGGGAGGCATGGCAACAGGCCGGAGGCCGGCGTGCCGATTTCGCAAGCGCGATGCGCGAGTGCCGAGGAACGCGCCGCTGCCATGGGACCACATCTCCGAGCGGCGCAAGGCGTACCTGCTGCGCGGCGCCACAAGGCCCAGCGGGCCATGACGACGCCGGATTGCATCGCGTTTGGCAAGTGTCGGTCTGCGGCGTGTGCCAGGATTCGCCTGTTCGCACCGAAGGCTCGCGCAGTGGTATCCCCGTCCGAGCAGTAAGGCGCATGGACGCGGCGAAGCGGTCGACGCCCCGGCAACCGATTTGCCGCGTCGATTGCCGTTTGTGGCAGGCCCGCGCGCACGCAAGGGGCCGAAACAGGCCGATGCGGCAGGCGAGGGCGCAGTAGGCCCATGGCTAAGAACTTCCTGCTCGTCATCGAGTATGCCGAGGCGACAGGCTTCCGCGATCTTTCGCATTTGAGGTCGAGGCGATGTCGCGTCGCGTCGTGCGCGCGCGCGCGCGCAGCTGCCGTTTGCGGTCCGCAGGGGTTCAGCCCCCATGGAGACGACGTTCGCCGGCGCTGCCGGTCGGTGCGGCGGAGACGCAGTGAGTACTTTGGCGTCTACCTGGAAGACTACATCGCTCCCGAGACGGCGCTCGAGCGCTTTGCAGAAGTTGGCTCCGGACAAACCTCATGCCGCTTTTTCGGTCAGGTACGCAGACGTGCATGCCGACGCGCTCGACGTGTACTACAACACGAGCACGTGGCGCGCGGAGTTCGTCGGCGGGATCGCCGTGCTCGAGGAGGCGTTCGCACGGCTGTGCGAAGTCGGCTTCATCGAGAACCGTCAAGGTGCAAGAAGGGGCAAGAACCAAGGTAAAGCGCGTCGCGAGTTCGCCACGCGCCTCGTGGGGCCGCCTGCGTTCGCGGAGGGCGAGGGCGGGAAAGTCGTCATGGCGTTTACGACCCGTCAAGACAACGAGGGCGCGCTTCGTCCGGACAAGTTCATCGACGCGGCACTCGACGGCATCGAGGCAGCTCCGCAGCTGGTCGCCCTGACCCGCACCCGCCTCTCCCATACCTGACAACGGGGCGCTTCGTCATTCAGTGGGCGGGGAACCGAAATCTCGGGCGATTTACCCTTGAACGAGCGCGATAATCCTTGTAGACTATCGATGTTTGTCTTTGACTAGAGGTGCCTGTTTCCCTGCGCCTTGGTTGGGGCTTCTTTACTATATACCGATTTATTTTGCGTCTGAATAACAGCCAGGCGCGCAAGAATGGAATCGAAAGGCAACGAGAAATGTACGCAATTGTGAAAACCGGTGGCAAGCAGTACACCGTTAAGCCGGGCGACGTGCTCGACGCGTCGAGAAAGATCGAGGGCGAGGCTGGCGACAGGGGTCGACCTGCAGGTCCTTTTTCTCTCAACGATGGCAACAAGGTTGCGCCGCCAGCCGAAGCCGCCGTCGGGCGTCACGGCAGATCATCGACCAGCACAAGGGGGGCAAGAAGCAGCTGGTCTTCAAGTTCAAGAAGCGCAAGCGCTAAGCGCACCAAGGGTCATCGTCAGCAGCTCACCAAGATTGCAATCGTCGACGTCAACGGCGTGACTGCCGAGGCTCCCGCCGCAGGCCCCGAAGGCCGAGCAGGCTCCCAAGGCCGAGCCGAAGGCTGCCGAGCCCAAGGCTGAAAAGCCTGCCGAGAAGGCCGAGGCTCCCTGCAGAGGACCTCTCCAAGATGACCGTTGCACAGCTCAAAGATCTCGCCGCCGAGAAGGGCATCATCAAGGTTCCTTCCGGTGCTCGCAAGGCAGGTGAGATTGTCGAACTCATCCAGAACGCGTAGAAAGGGAGAGCTGGTTGATATGGCACATAAGAAAGGCCTCGGTTCTAGCGCAACGGGCGCGACTCTCATGCGCAGCGACTCGGTTGCAAAAGCGCGTTTGCCAGACCGTGAATGCTGGCGAGATTCTTGTTCGTCAGCGTGGTACCCACTTCCACCCCGGCGAGAACGTCGGCCGTGGCAAAGACGACACTCTGTTCGCTTTGGTCCCCGGCGTTGTCAAAAAGTACACCCGCGGCGATAAGCGCAAGGTGCATGTCGTTCCCGCTGACGCTGAGTAGCGTTACCGCGCAGAACTTATGATGCGAATCCCCGTCTCTGATGAGGCGGGGATTTTTTCATCCCGGCGTACCCGCGCGAGAACCGTGGCACTGCCACACATCCCACGTTCCCGGGACCTCGGACGTTTTTCCGGACCTAGGCCGCGACCGTGTCGCCGTAGCCCATGTCCCTCCTGTACTCCGCCGTCGTCCTCCAGCCGAGCGACTTCTTGATCTTCCCCGTCGCGTACCACCCGATGTGGCGTCCAGCCTCCTCCCGGAACTCCCCGAAGGGCACGCCACTCCCAGTCGCGCCCCTCGAAGAAGTCGCACTTGAGCGTCCCGAAGAAGCCCTCGGCGCGCGCGTTGTCGGCTGCGCCTTTGCGCGACATCGAGCGGACCACGGGGACGCCTCCGGCCGCCCAGGCGCCGCTCATGTAGACGCCCCCTCCGTCCGGTGTGCACGGTGAGCGGGCCCTCGGTCGGCCGCATTGCCCCGGACAGGCCCGCGCAGCATCCCAGCACGAGCCCGCGGTCGGGTGCTCCGACACCGTCAGCAGACGGGCCTGCCGTCGAAAGCAGTCGATGGCGGCGGCAGGCCCTGTAGTCGTCGAGGGCGAATCCCGGTGACGTCGGTGATGACGAGCAGCCCCCGGCTCAGTGAGAAGTCGCGCGAGTCGTTCCTGCGTGAGGCTCCGGCGGCCTTCGTTGCGCCTCTCGCCGGCGTAGCTCGGAGTACCTCGCCCCCCTGCCTCATCTGCCGGGCCTTTGGCCGCGACGAGGCCCTCGGCCATGATGGCGCACGACCTTCGAGACGACGACGGGCGTCTCGAGGTCGCTCGGTGGGGCTCGGAGGTCGCGCCAGGACACGGGCTCGCCCCGCCGCGCCTCGAGGTCGGCCCACACGCTCTGGGAGTCGCAGGGCGCCGCCGCTGGTTCGAACGAGGCGCGCACGCGCACCCCTGAGCGCCCCCCTTAGTCGGGGGCGCGAGAGCACCCCGCCTGGTCGTGGGTGCTGGTGCGCGATGGAGAGGTCCCGCAGGACGCTCTTGGCGAGCTTCAACGCCCATCCCCATCAAGCCCTGGCGGCCCCTTCCCGCGAGGTGCCCACGTTCTCCAAAGAGGCCGGGCCTGGTGCTTTTAGGACGTCAACACCGCCGCGGCCTGGCGAGTTCCGGACCTCCGCCATCCGCGCCCCTCGGCGGGGTCCCGGCAGGTCGGCGTGCCCACTGCGCCACTGGTCTGCTCCGCGTGCCTCTCGATGTCCCTCAACGTCGGCTCCCGTCTGCGCGCCTGGGGGCCCGCGGCGCGCCGCCCCCGAGAGGCGTTGCCCCCGCAGGGGGCTGCCCCTCGCCGTGGGGAGCAGTGTATCTGCGACGCCCTGTCGGGCACCCCCGGCGACGAGCCGCCGTTGTGCTCGGAGCCCCAGCCACCTGTAGAGGTTGTTCGCTGGGGAACAGCGGGCAGCGTGGCGCAGGCCCCTCCTGACGGACAGGCCGCCCGGTGGAACTCCCACAGTATCCCTCGCGCTCTTGCCTAGTGTACATCCCGGTTCTTCCTTCCCCCTCAGGTCCGACTTTTTGTCCGAGGTCCCCCCCGCGATAGAAACGGGCACTGCCATCCCATGCTTTTTACGCGCGGGAAACGTGGCAGTGCCACGCATCCGGCGCGCGCTGGGGCGCACGTGGGAGGATTTGCGAGCGCAGTGGGGTGTGCGGCGTGCTTCGCGGTAACATGTGCACCACTATGAATACTTTTCGCGAAATACTGGTACGGCCGAGGAGGGGCAAGGCGCATTCAGTGCCGCGAAGCTCCCTCGGCGCCGCATATGCGCTCACTGGCGAGAACCGCTACTGCTCGCAGTTCCTCGTCGTTCGGCCCCCGAACGCACGGGGCGCCCCCGGTCCGCGCTTTTTCACACCAAAGCTCGGCAGCGCGCCCATCAACGACCGCAGCGCCGTCGCGCCCCGACCACATCGTCTGCCTCGACGACGACGCTCCGCGGACCTCGGCAGCCTCTCCATCAAGGGGGTGGCTCGCTCATCGCCGTGAACGAGAAGGTCATCGAATTCTCGCGCCAGATTCGGCCGCGAGATCGAACACGACGCTGCTCTCTTCTCGCGCTCGAGCTGGGCGACCTCTCCGCCGATGACGTCGTCCGCGGAATCGAGGAGACGATGCCGCCACGTATCCAGGCAAAGAACATCGAGCTCGTGCGCGCCGTGTTCGAGCGTGCCGACGAGCGCAAAGTGCCGTGCACTGTCGCGCGCGCACCGCAGCGGCAGACGCGCCTCGCACGCGAGAGGAACGTCCCTCATCGGCGGCGCCGAGTACATGGACATCATGACCGCCGACGTTCGGGGTTCCAATGCGCCGCAGCAGGAGTACCGCCCGGCGGGCGAGGGGGAGAAGGCCAGCAGTGAAGCCGACTATTCGCGAGCAGAAGATCCTTTCTCGACTTCTACATCTTGCCCGTCCGTCCCCACCTACGAGGCCGGCTATCTGGTCGGAGGCAACGGGGGCTGGCGCAGCGAGCGCCCGGTCGTGACGCCCGGAAGCCTGCACGGGCTGCCAGCAGTGCTACCTGTACTGTCCCGACGGCGCCATCTCGCCGCTTGATGCGCACGAGAAGCGCTCCCAAGATCCAGATCGACTACGACTTCGCAAAGGATGCGGCATCTGCGTGCGCATGTGCCACTTCGTGATTGCATATGGAGGCTGAGCCCCGTGATCTAAGAAGTTCTCCGGGAGACGAGGCGCTGGCGGAAAGGCGTGCGCCTGCACGCCCCGCCTGACGTCATCAGCGTACCCCATCACCCCACAGACCGTCATCGTGGAAAAGCTTCCGAGATGGTTGCGACGGGTCGCTCGACGCCGACTTCATTCACGTCGAGTCCGAGCATTCCGCGCTTCTCGGCCGCGCGCTCGGCGTGTCCGGCGACGGCTGCCGCGCGTTCACGGCGACCTCGAGCCAGGGCCTGCTCTATATGGCCGAGCTGCTCACCTAACGTCGGGCGGCGGTTTTCCCGTCGTCATGATGAACGCGAACCGCGCGACCGCCCTGCCGTGGAACATCTACGGCGACCAGCGCGTGACCCATCGGACTGCTCGACCACGGCTGGATCCAGTCGTATGCGAAAGACGCACAAGAGGCACTCTCGACTTCTGCGCTCATGGCGTTTCGCATCGCCGAGGACGAGCGCGTGCAGACGCCGTTCATGATCAACCCGACGGATTTGCCCTCACGCATACTTACGAGACGGTCGACGTGCCCGGATCAGGAGCGCCTGCGACGCGTTCTGCATCGTACCAGAAAATCGCGAAAACAAGTTTGACTTCGCGCCCCCGTGAGCATCGGGTTTACCGCCGGCCCCTGCCACGAACGACATCTTCAAATTCAACGAGCACGTGCACATGATGAACCGGAAACGACGGTGGACGTGCTGCCTGAGGGTCGAAGACGACTTTGCGCGCATTTTCGGGCGCCGCTACACCGGTCCGTCCGCTCGAGGCATACCGGAGCAGACGACGCGGACTTCGTCGTCATCACGCTCGGCACCATCGCGGGGGCTATGCCATCACGACGTGGTTGACGAACTGCTGCGAAAAGCGGCATCAAGGCGGGCTGCCTGCTGCATCCGCTACCTGGCGCCCGTTCCCCGATGAGCAGCTCGTGGCGGCGTTGCGCGGCAAGAAGGCCGCGGCCGTCCTCGAGAAGGACATCTCGTTTGGCTACGAGGGACGGTGTTCAGCAACGTCAACTCGGCGCTCTACACCGCGTCGCAGCACGACGGCCTTGCCGGCCAGCTGCCCAAGACCTTTCAGCTACGTCGGAGGGCCTGGGCGGGCGCGACATCACGGCAGACGATATCCACACGATGTTCGCGACGATGGTCGACGGCGGCGATGCCGCGAGCCACGCGTTTCTGGGAATGGGGGATGTGACATGGCGCGAGCACTCAACCTGATCAATAGCGACGAGCCGTTCTTCGGCCACAGGCATGCGCCGGGTGCGGCGGCTCGCTTTGCCGTGCGCATCGCGCTCAAGGTGCTGGAGGACCGCGCCATCGCGATTCTGCCGGCAGGCTGCATGTCCGCCGTCGGCTTCAACTTTCCGCAGCTGGCATTTGGCTGCAACGCGATGATCTCGACGTTTGCCGGTACGGCGAGCCTCATGACGGGCGTCGCGGCGGGCATGAAGCGAAAAAGGCGAGACGGACTTCACGGTGGTCGGCTTCGCGGGCGACGGCGCCACGGCCGACATCGGCCTGGCGGCGCTGTCTGGCGCCATCGACCGCAACGACGACATCCTGTACGTCTGCTACGACAACGAGGCGTACATGAACACGGGCATCCAGCAGAGCTCGCTCCCCGTACTGGCGCCTCCACGACGACGAGCCCGGTCGACCGTAACGGCAGGCGACGCTCACGCAGAAAAAAAGGGACATGTTCCGCATCGCTTTGGCGATGGGGCGCCCTCATGTGGCGACCGCGAGCGTGGGGTACCTGGACGATTACGCGACGAAGGTCGAGAAGGCGAGCCATATCCACGGAACGAAGTTCATCCACGTGCTCGCTCCATGCCCGACCGGGTGGGGAAGCCCGGTCGACGCGACGGTGGAGCTCGCGCGAGGCGGTCGACTGCGGTCTGTGGCGGCTGGCGGAATGCGAGGGCGGCGTGGTGACGGTCAACCGCGACCCGCGCAAGAAGACGGGCGAGTTCGCCCGGTCGAGCACTCACCACCTCGCAGCGGCGCTTCAAGCACATGAGCGACGAGGACATCCGCCTGGTCGAAGCGCATCGCGACGCCCAATGGTCCTAGCAATACCAGCCCGATGACACGAGGGCCGTGGGTGTGTCATTTTGCGATGCTGCGCCGTTGGCGTGCCATACAGTCTTCACGTTTTGAACGCGTGCGTTTGCTAGAATCTCCCGAAACGAAAACTGACCTCAGAAAGGGGTTTCATCTATGTGCGGAATTGTCGGCTACATCGGTCGGGAAAAAGGCATCCGACATCCTGATCGAGGGGTTGCACAGGCTCGAGTACCGCGGATACGACTCCGCGGGCATCGCCGTGCCCACGGGCGATTTGCGGCGCCGAGGTCATCCGCCGCGAGGGCAAAGGCCGAGGAGCTGGAGCGTGCCTGCGCCGCCCGTGAGCTGCCTGCCACGATGGGCATCGGCCACACGCGCTGGGCAACCACGGCGCCCGAGCGAGACGAACGCTCACCCGCACATCGACTGCGAGGGCAAGATCGCCATCGTCCACAACGGCATCATCGAAAACTACGCAGCTCCGCGACGAGCTCAAGGCGGAAGGCACACGTTTCGCAGCGAGACCGACACCGAGATCGTCGCCCACCTGCTCGAGAAGTACTACGACGGCGACCTCGTCGCCGCGATGGCCAAGACCGTGACGCGACTCGAGGGCGCCTACGGCATCGCCGCCATCCATGTCGACCACCCCGACCAGATCGTCGTCACCCGCAAGGACAGCCCCATCGTCGTCGGCTACGCGGCAGAGCAGCAGGCGTCTTTGCTCGCCTCGGACATCGTCGCGGTCATGAACTACACGCGCGACGTCATCTTTCTTGGAAGACGGTCAGATCGCCAAGCTCACGCGCGAGGGCATCACCGCTACGACGGAAACCCGCCCCGATCGAGCCCGCGCTCACGCACGTCGATTGGGATGCCGAGAGCGCCGAGCGCGGCGGCTACCCGGATTTCATGCTGAAAGAGATCTTCGAGCAGCCGCGCGCCGTGCGCGACACCATCGCCGGCGCCGTCAAGAACGGCCGCGTGCTTCTCGACGAGCTCGACTTGGACGATGACGACATCGAGGCGATCGACAGCGTCTACATCATCGGCTGCGGCACGAGCTACCATGCGGGCCTCGTCGCGCGCGAAAGCTCATCGAGCGCTGGGCGCGCATCCCCGTCTCCGTCGAGGTCGCGAGCGAGTTCCGCTACCGCGACCCCATCGTCGGCTCCAATACGCTGTCATCGCCATCTCGCAGTCCGGCGAGACGGCGAGACACGCTGGCCGCCGTGCATCGCGCGCGCGAAGGGGCGCGCAGGTCTTTTGCCGTCACCAACTGCGGGGCAGCCGCATCACGCGCGAGTCCGACGGCGTGCTCTACGTCCGCGCCAACATGGAGATCTCCGTCGCGGCGACGAAGTCGTTTCTCGCGCAGATTGCCTGCCTCATGCTCATCGCGATGTTCCTCGGGCAGAAGAAGGGCCGCCTGACCACGCGTCAGGTCAACTCGCTGTACTACGACCTGCGCGAGACGCCCGCAGATCGAGGACATCCTGCAAGATACCGCCGAAATCGAGAAGGCGGCCGCTTCATCGCCACGCCACTCGGTCATGTACGTCGGCCGCGGTATCGGCTCGACCATCTGCTACGAAGGCGCCTTTGAAGCTCAAAGGAGATCAGCTATCTGCACGCCGAGGCGTATCCCGTGGCAGGCGAGCTTTCAAGCACGGCCCCATCGCTCTGCTCGACGAGACCGTTCCCGTAGTGGCCGTCGTCGACCGGACTCGCCGACGCGCATGCAGACGCTTTCCAATGCAGGGAGATCCTCGCGCGCAAGTCGCATATGCATGTTGTGGCGACCGAAGGCGACGAAGGCGGGGCCGCGCGCATCGCCGACTGCGTGCTGTACGTGCCGCCTTGCAAGGGATTGGTGCTCCGCCATCACGGCGAGCGGCCGCTGCAGCTGCCGTCGCACGCTATGTCGCCCTCGAACGCGGCTGCTGACGTCGACCATCCGCGCAACCCTCGCGAAGTCTCGTGACGGTGGAGTAGTGGAGCGCGCGAGCAGGCCCAGCCTCGCCGGAGCAGCCGCAGGCCGACGCGCCGCGCACGGGCTGGGCGTCGACTATCGTCGAGGTCGCGCGCATGGAGCAGATCAACGTGCGCTCGCCTGCGTTCACGCGCGCCCGGGTGTTCACGAGCAGGGAGCGCGCGTAGCCGAGGCGCACCACCGCCCCGCCGTCCACTACGCCATGTTCTTTGCCGCGAAGGAGGCCGTGCCTCAAGGCGCTCGGCACGGGTTCTCGCGCGGCATCATCGAGGTCGTCCACGAGCAGCGGGCGTCCCAACGCCGTGCTCCACGGCCGCGCGAAAGAGGTCGCCGCCGAGCTCGGCATCCAGGAGCTGCCGCTTTCGCTGAGCCGTACGCACGACACGGCCGTGGCAAACGCCATCGCCGTCACCAAGGGAGAGCCGCCCGCGCGTCGAGGACAAGCCAACGCCGCGCCAGGGAGCTGGCCGCCTGCTTCGCGCGAGCTGCGCGGCATGCGCTCGACGACCTCGAGTCGCAGCTCCCAGACGCCTTGATGACGAACCCGCCCCTGCTGACGACATTGCACCGCAACAACCGCGCCTGCCGCCGGCCGCCACACCCACCTCACACGCACAGGGAGACGCCGAGTGCCTGTACATGCCCTCCACCGCAGCGCCGAAGAGTTCGCGGCGCTCGTCCCGCACCCCGCCTACGATGCGAACAAGTACTGCGCGGTACCGTGGGCGTCATCGGCGGCAGCCGAGACTATCCCGGCGCTCCCGTCATGACGGCGCTTGCCGCGGCGCGCACCGGAGCTGGCTACGTGCGGCTCGTCACGACGCAGGCGGCGGCGTCCGTCGCCCGCGCGCACCTGCTCTCCATTCCCGTCACCGCCTGCCGCCAGAGCTACGAGGGCACCTCGCAAAGCACCATCGCAGAGGTTCGGACGCCATCTCGAAGAGCAGGGTGCTCGTCGGGGCCCGGCCTTAGCGCGGACGACTCCGCTTCCGGCCTGCTCACGCGCTTGCTCGAGGACCTGCGCGAAGAAGAGGTGCAACGCCCCCATCGTCTGACGCCGACGCGCTCAACATCGTCTCGAAGCACCCCGAGCTGCTCGAGCTGCGCGTGGGCGCGCCCAACATCCTGACCCCGCACGAGGGGGAGGCGGCACGGCCTCGACCGACAAGGTGCAAGACCGCGTCGCAGACGCGCTCGAGATTGCGCGGCGCTACCGGCAATCGCCGTGCTCAAGGGTCCCAAGACTCTCATCGCCTCGCCCGAGGGCACGGTCTACGAGAACACCTCGGCGGGCCCGGAGCTCGCCAGGCGGAACGGGGGATGCTCTTGCCGCTCAGGGGTTCTCGCATGCTCTCGATGCCGGCCTCGCTTGGCGTGCACTGCACGGCGTCGCCGGATCTTGGCGGCGCGCCAAATGGGCGTCAACGCGGTCGTTCCGGAGGATATAATCAGCAACATTGGTCCTGCCTATCTAGCATTGGGGAGCGATCGTTTTGTGGTGAGCGCAGACGAGGTAAATTACTTTGTGCGCTAACCCGCATCTGGCGACGCGCGGTTGAGAAATCAACTCGAATCCGAATCCAAGAGGGTGCAGAAGGACGTGCCCATCCCCGAGATGGCCTTCGCAAACGCGTTCCCCTCAAAGCTCGTACACGGTCGACACCCTCCCGCGCGATGCCTGGGTCGAGGTCGACCTCGGCGCCATCGCTGCACTAACGTCAAGGTGGCGCATCGCCACCTGCGCGCCGCCAGCTGGTGCGCGCCCGCCACGGGCACGGCTGCGCACGGCGCTCGCGTCGGGTGCGGATCCACGGTCGAAGAGGGCAATCGAGTTGCGCCAGGCGGGCATCGACGCGCCCATTCTCATCCTCTCGCAGCCGCCGATGTACCATCCCCGCTTCTGCTCGCGTTCAACATCATGCCCACGGTCACCACGTCCGGAGTTGCGCTTGCGCTCGGCGAGGCCGCCGACCTGCACGGATGGTCGCCAGTACCATCTCGGTGTCGACACGCATGAACCGCAGCGGCGTGTTCTACCCTCGACGTCGTCGATTTCCATGCGCAGTCGATCAACTTCCACCGCCTGCAGCTCGACGGCATGTTCACGCACTTCGCGACTGCCGACGAGGACAGCGACTGATTTCCGCTATGCAGCTCGAGCGCTTCAACCAGGCGATCCAGCTCATGACCAACGCGCGCATCGACCCCGGCATCATCCACTGCGCCAACTCCGCCTCTATCCAGCGCTACCCCGAGGCGTACTTCGATATGGGGCGCGTCGGAATCACGATGTACGGCCTGGCCCCGAGCCCGGTCCTGCGCGGAGTCGACGGCCTCATTCCCGCGATGGTCAAATGCCGCATCTTACCTCAAGGGAGCCGCAGCTCGGCGAGGGCGTCAGCTACGGCCTCAACTACCGCGTTGCCAAGCCGGTGCAGATCGCGACCGTCCCGCTCGGCTATGCCGACGGTGTGCGCCGCGAGCTCTCGGCAAGATGAAGGTCCTGTGCAACGGGCGCCCGTGCCTGCAGGTGGGCAACATCTGCATGGACCAGATGATGGTGGAGATTCCCCATCGGCACCCGTGCACGGCGTGAAAGGCGGCGCGGAAATCGGCGACGAGGTCGTCCTCATCGGCCGCCAAAACGGCCTCGAGGTCACGGCGGACATGATGGCCGAGCAGATCGGCACCATCAACTACGAGATCGTCTGCGGCTTTGGCATGCGCCTGCCGCGCGTCTACGTGTAGGGGAAGCCCCATGGCACCGGAAGCGTTCGGGGATATGCAGCAGCCGCAGGGCAAGCTCGAGCACGAGCATCTTGCCGGGGCGGAGGGTGCGCGGCCACAAGACTCTCGACGAGGCGCTGCTCGAAGGCGTGTTCTCCTGTCACAAGTGCGCGCTGGGCGACACGCGCACCAACGTCGTGCCCGGAGACGGCAACCCGCACGCCAAGGGTCATGTTCATTGGCGAGGCTCCGGGCCGCAACGAGGACCTGCAGGGCAAAACCGTTCGTCGGCGCGGCGGGCAAGCTGCTCGACCAGCTGCTCGATCGCATCCACCTCAACCGCGAGGACATCTACATCGCCAACATCCTCCAAGTGCCGCCCGCCCCGCAAACCGCGACCCGCGCCCGGACGAGATCGTCGTCTGCACGCCATCGGCTGCGCGAGCAGATCAAGGCGATTCACCCCCACCGTGCTCTCGTCACGATGGGCAACTTCTCGACGAAGTTCATCCTACAAACCCAGACGGTATCACGCCTGCGCGGCAGCGTGCACGTGACCGGCCCGTTTCGCGATCCCGACATTTCACCCCGCGGCCGCCATCTATGACCGCAACAAGATCCCGTACCTCGAAAACGACTTCGACCTGATACGCGGTCTGCTCGACTCGATGCGGAGTACGAGCGCAAGCGCGCGCGAGCCAGGGCGATGGGCAAGGAAGGCGCCCTGATGGTCGAGAGCGCATCGGTGGACGAGACCATCGAGCTGGGGCAGCTTTCCACCCCTGCCTGCGCCCGGACGACGTCGTCTTGCTCTCGGGCGACCTCGGTGCCCCAGGGAAAGACGCAGTTCTCAAAGGGGCGTCGCGCAGGCCTGGGGGTGAGCGCGGACGTGACGAGCCCGACGTTCAACATCCTCATCGAGTACGAGGGCTCCTCGCTCATGCTCTACCACTTCGATCTCTACCGGCTCGAGGACGCCGAAGAGCTCGAGGACATCGACTTCTACGGGGTGCTGGAAAGCGGGGGCGTCTCGCTTGTCGAGTGGGGCGACAAATTTCCCGACGCGATGCCGGACGAGTACCTGGACGTGCGCATCGCGGTAGATGGGGAAGGCGTGCGCCATCTGACGGCAACCGGGCGAGGAGATGCAGGTCAGCGCCTCGAGGAGGCGTTCGCGCAACGCGGATAAGACGCTTTTCCCGGGCGGCTCCGGCTTCGCTTGACGCCACCGCCCCCCGGCGCGTTCCTTGTTGCCGAACCGATGCCTTCCATTCAGCGAATCTTCAGGAATTCACGGTAAGATAGCCACACTATGCCACAGACAGACCCCTACAGAGTACTCGGCCTCACGCCCGGCGCCTCGAAAGACGAGGTCACCAAGGCGTACCGCAAGCTGGCCAAAAAGTACCATCCCGACCTCAATCCCGGCGACGAGCAGGCCGCCAAGAAGATATGGCGAGGTCAACGCCGCATACGACGCGATCATCAACGGCACGCCCTACGGTCCGCGTGCGCGTCAGAACCCCTATGCGCAAAAACACGACGACCAGCTCGTATGGTGGTGGCCAGCAGGGGCGGGCAGTACTACGATCCGTTTGGCGGCTACACCTAGCCACGGGCGGGCAGACCACAGGCAACGCTGGCGGCCAGGGCCAGTACTACGATCCCTTTGCCGAGATGTTCAACCAGTGGGCCCAGCAGCAGCAACAGAGCGGCAATACGAGCAGCAGTACCAGCACCAGCAGGCAGAGCAGCAGGCGTACCGCGAGGCCCAACGCAAGGCGCAGCGCCAGCAGGCGGGCGGCTGTCTGAAGTGGGTCGCCATCATCATCGCGCTTTCAACCTGTTCATCAACCTGCTGTTCGGCGGGTGTTCGGCGCTGCGCTACGGCGTGCTCTCGAGCACGCTCGGCTCCTCGGGCTCGGGTTCCACCTCGCAGTCCCAATCGGCGAACAGCGCGAGCAGCGGCACGAGCGTCTCGTACACCATCGTGGGCGACGCCTCGACGAGCTATGCCGCGGGCAATTCCGACGCGAGCACCGTCAGCTATTCGGCTGCTTAGCTGCTCGAGCACGCGCGTCTGCGCCAAATGCACTAGAATACCCCTCATCGAGAGAGGCGGGTTCGCGGTGTCTGCGTCCGATGAGATTCAGAAAAAGGACAATCGCCAGACGATGTTCATCGTCGGAGGCATCGTCATCGCTGCGCTCGTCATCTTTGGCGGCGCGGCGTTCCTGTTCGCGCAGCTGTTCACCGGACACGTCAAGACGCCCCAGGAATACCGGACTGTCACGCTCACGGCCGGCACGTACGCGGCGACGGTGACCTGCGAGGGAACGATCGGCCCCGACATCGTCGCGGAGGTCAAGCCCCAGGCGTCCGGCACCATCGCCAGCATCTCCGTGAAGGAAGGCGACGCCGTCTCCAAGGGCATGTCCCTCATGACCGTCTCAAACCCCGACATCATTAACGCGGTGCAGACCAACCAGACCGCCTACGACCAGGCAAAGGCCGCCCTCGACCAGGCGCAGCAGGTGGCTGCGCAGGCGCAGTCCGACCTCGACAAGGTCAACGGCGCGAAAGCCTCCGAGCAGCAGCGCCTCGATGCGGCAAACGCCTCCGCGAAGGCTGCGGACGCGACGCCCCCATCAGACCATTTATCGGGGACCTCCGGATTTCCGGACTCTAGGCCGCGACCGTGTCGCCGTAGCCCATGTCCCTCCTGTACTCCGCCGTCGTCCTCCAGCCGAGCGACTTCTTGATCTTCCCGTCGCGGTACCACCCGATGTAGGCGTCCAGCCTCTCCCGGAACTCCCCGAAGGGCACGCCACTCCAGTCGCGCCCCTCGAAGAAGTCGCACTTGAGCGTCCCGAAGAAGCCCTCGGCGCGCGCGTTGTCGGGGCTGCGCGCCTTGCGCGACATCGAGCGGACCACGTGGGACGCCTCGCACTCCGCCGCCCAGGCGCCGCTCATGTAGACGCCCCCTCCGTCGGTGTGCACGGTGAGCGGGCGCTCCCCGGTCGGCCGCACTGCCCCGACGAGCCCGCGCAGCATCCCCAGCACGAGCCCGCGGTCGGGGTGCTCCGACACCGTCCAGCAGACGGGCCTGCCGTCGAAGCAGTCGATGGCGGGCGAGAGGTAGGCCCTGTAGCCGTCGAGGGCGAACTCGGTGACGTCGGTGACGACGAGCAGCCCCGGCTCGGGCGAGGAGAAGTCGTGCGAGTCGTCCTCGCGCAGTGGGAGGTTCGGCGGCCTCTCGCCGCGCTCGCCGGCGTAGCTCGAGTACCTCGCCCTGCGCCTCATCTGCCGGGCCTTGGCCGCGACGAGGCCCTCCTCGGCCATGATGGCGCGCACGACCTTCTCGGAGACGACGACGGGCGTCTCGAGGTCGCCCGGCTCGAGGTCGCGCCAGGACACGGGCTCGCCCCCGCCGCGCCTGAGGTCGGCCCACACGCTCTGGGAGCCGTAGGCGCCGCCGCTGGCCTCGAACGAGGCGCGCACGCGCACCCTGAGCGCCCCCTTGGGGTCGGGGCGCGAGAGCACCCCCGCCTGGTCGTGGTAGGTGCTGCGCGCGATGGAGAGGTCCCGCAGGACGTCGGCGAGCTCAACGCCCATCCCCATCGCCCTGGCGGCCCTTCCCGCGAGGTGCTTCTCCACGTTCTCCAAAGAGGCCGGGCCTGGTGCTTTTAGGACGTCCAACACCGCCGCGGCCTCGGCGAGCCTGACCTCCGCCATCCGCGCCCTCTCGGCGGGGTCCTCGGGCAGGTCGGCTGCCCACTCGCGCCACTCGGTCTGCTCCGCGTGCCTCTCGATGTCCCTCAACGTCGGCTCCCGTCTGCGCGCCTGGGGCCCGCGGCGCGCCGCCGCCCGAGAGGCGTTGCCCCCGTAGGCGGGGCTGCCCTCGCCGTGGGAGCAGTGCATCCGCGACGCCCTGTCGGGCATCTCCCGGGCGACGAGCTCGCCGCTGCGCTCGAGCCCCAGCCACCTGTAGAGGTTGTCTGGGTTGGGGAACAGCGGCAGCGTGGCGCAGGCCCTCCTGACGGACAGGCCGCTCCGGTGGAACTCCCACAGTATCCCCTCGCGCTCTTGCCTAGTGTACATCCCCGGCTCCTTCCCGGACCCTCAGGTCCGACTTTTTGTCCGAGGTCCTCTCCCACGGACCGTCTATTCCACTGTTATTTTGCGCTGGGAAGTACAGCTCTATGTATTCGACCGCCCACGACAGGCCGTCGCGCGCGAGCACTGTCTTGTACTCGATCTGGCCGCCCTCGCGCAGCGTGCCCTTCACGTACACGGCAGTCTGCGAGGAGGAACGCCCACGCCCTCGACGTTGTACGCGGTCATGTTGGCGAGCGTCGCGACTTCTGGCTCTTGCGCGCCGTCTCGTCGACGTCGTTTGCCCAGTACTGGTCGGTGTCGTCGCCGTTTTGCACGGCGGCAAAGAAGTTGCGCGTCACATCTTCCTGGGATGGATAGCCATAGCCCATCATGTAGGCGGCGCACCCCTGCACCCACGACCAGGAATCGCGAGAATGAGATCACGATGGCCCACCTTCAGCCCGACGCCGCCGGGACTTGCGCTTGCCAGGTTTCGACGCCTTGCGGATTTTCGGTGACGTCGAAAAAAACGCCGTCTGGTCGGGATTGGGCATATGCGTGTCCGGTGCGGTCGAGGTCGTTGAGCGGCTCGCCCGAGTCGACGATCGCCATGGGGCGCGATGCCTCGAGGTCGGCATATCCGGCCAGGTCATCGTACTGGTTGTAGTCGTCGACGTACTCGCCCTCGTCGCCGTAGCCATCTTCGTAGTCCTCGAAGTAGCCGTCGTCTTCGTCGCGTCGTCTGCTGCTCGTCATCTGCAGCCGCGGCATCGTCCGTGTCTGCATCCGCATCCGTACCTTCATCGGCTGCGGCTCGACCGGTCTCCGATGCGCCCGTCTGGATGTCGAGCGTTCTCTCGGCCGTGCCGACAGGCGCCATGACCTGGGTTTCCGCAGCGGAAAGGTCGGCATCAGGCCCCGTTGTCGGACAAGCCGAGCTCTTCGAGCGTCTGCGCTCGAGCTCGTCTTCGCTGACCGGGGTGGCACGGGCATGGCGACGGTCGCGTCCAGTTGCGCTTCCTCGTCGACGTCCTCGTCAGATGCGTCCCACGCGGGCTCGCCGTCTTTGTCCGCAACGTCAGGCTCGGGCTGGGAGTTCGCGGCGGAGCCGTCAGGGGCAGCCCCTTCGGCCCGCGTCTTCAGCTTTAGTGCTCCCACGGTTCCCTGCGGCTCCTCTTCTACCTGACCCGCGTCGATCGTGGGCATCGCCTGCGTCTTGGGGGCGAACGGGTCAAAAGCCCTCGTCACCCGGCTCGAGCCCGGCGCCCTGCTCTTCGACGCCTCCCGCCACCGCGGACAGATTGGGGATGAAGCCCGTGTCGAGGATGCCCGGCATGCGCGAATCGAGGCGGTCCTTCGGCTCATCGCGATCTCGTAATCGTGGCTCGCCATGGGCGAAAGCTGCGTAGTTGCCGCCCGACATGGCCTGCTCGAAGGCATTGATGGCCTTTTTGCACGCGGCGCTTCGGCCATATAGGCCTTGGCCGAGGTTGGCAAGCGCCTTGGCCTTTGCCTTGTCGTCCAGGTCGAACTCGAGCGCGGTCTCGTAGCTGGTGATCGCGTCGGCAGAACGCCCCAGCTCCATGAAGCAGACGCCCAGGTTGACGAGCGCCTTTGCCGGAGCGGGGTTGGCCGGGTCGAGCGCGGCCTCGCGGTAGGCGGCGCCCGCCTCGGTCATGTTGCCGAGCTTGAGCTGCGCGGCGCCGATGCCGGAGTACGCCTTGTACGGCGTCGTGTAGATGGGGTACGTGAGCGCGCGGCTAAAGGCGACGAGTGCGTTCTCGTAGTCCTTCGAGCCCAGCAGCGCGGTGCCGAGGTTGACGTACAGCGACGGTTTGCGCTTTTCGGGGCTGCCTGGAAAGCGCGCGTGGTGGCGGCGGCGTACGGGTCGCCGCCTTTCACGTAGCAGTTGCCAATGAGGTGGTAGAACTTGCTCAAATCGGCAGGAGAGGTTTTCCGGTGTCTTGCGCGCAAGCAGAAAGCCCTCGAGGGCGGTCTTTAATCGCCCTGCGCGTAGGCCTCCTGAGCTTGTTTGAAAACAGCTGCGTTCATAGTGTGGTTTCTCCTATCGACACCAAGTGCAGTGCAGTGGCGCGCTAGTCGTTGGCGTTCTCGATCGTGATGCTTCCTCGATGAGGCTGCCGGCGCGGAGTTTGGCGATGACGTCGAGGCCCTCGATCGTGTCGCCGAACACGGTGTAGTCACCGTCGAGGAACGGCTGGGGGCCAAGGCAGAAGTAGAACTGGCTGCCTGCGAGTCGGGCATGGAGCTGCGCGCCATGGCGAGCGTGCCGTCTTTGTGCTCGTTGTGCGGGTTGGTCTTCCACTCGCCCTTGATGGAGTAGCCGGGGCCGCCGGTACCGGGCTTGCCGTTGGGGCCGTAGCCGCCGCGTGCGACCTCCGCCGGGGTCATGTCGCGGGTGTTGGGGCAGCCGCCCTGGATGACGAAGCCGGGACATAACGGTGGAACTTGAGGCCGTCAAGAAGCCCTTCTGGGCGAGGACGAAGATTGCCGACGTGGATGGGGGGTCCTCGCCGTGCAGCGCACGCGGATGGTGCCCTCGTCGGTGACGATGACGGCGACCTCGTTTCCGTTCGGTTTATATTCTGGCGTGTACAGTGCCATGATTCGCTAACCTCCATGTGAAGTGCCCTGTGCACCTCGTCGGTAGACATAAGTGCTGTAATTCTAGCAGTGCTTGAACATCTTCGCACGTGGCGCTGGTAGCGGGCCTATTTCGCCCCGCCCAATCGCCCCTCAAGGCCCAAAAGGGGACAGTCCCCAATTTGCAGGCCCTGTCCCCTATTTGCAGTTTTCGGGGCTATTGTTTTCGGAAAAAATAGAGCATAATCTACCGAATTAGTTCCGATAACTCTCTGGAGAGGAGTTTTCTGTGCAAGTCATCGACACGCAGGTGTACAAGTTCTCGAAGGACAACGAGCCTTGCTACACCGCAAAGCCAGGCGAGCCATGCTGTTCAAGACGCTCGACTGCTTCTCGAACAAGATCACGGACGAGTCCATCACCATGGCCGATCTCGACTACGGCTACAACATCGCCAACCCGGCGGCTGGCCCTGTCTACATCGAGGGAGCCGAGCCCGGTGATGTGCTTGTGTCGATATCCTGGACCTGCAGGTCGCCGACGAGGGCACCATCGCAACCGACGACCACTGCGGGCCGCTGTTTGAGACCACGGGGTACCGCACGAAGAAGGTCCCCGTCAAACGACGGGTTCGCGACCTTCAACCAGGTCCGAAGTTCCCCATCAAGCCGATGATCGGCGTCATCGGCACGGCCCCGTCCGGCGACGACATCATCGACGGCCGTGGAAGCCACGGTGGCAACATGGACAACAAGCTCATCACCAAGGGCACCGTCTGTATTTCCCCGTGCGCGTTCCCGGCGCGCTTCTGCAGATGGGCGACGTGCACGCCACCATGGGCGACTCCGAACTGTGCGGCACCGGCATCGAGATCCCCGCGGAAATCACCGTGCGCACCTCGCTCATCAAGGGCTTCGAGCTCAACTGGCCCGTGCTCGAGACCGCCGACAAGTGGTACGTCAACGCGTGCGCGCAGGAGTTTGACGAGGCGCTCATGAACGCCAGCAAGGAGATGCAGCGCCTGCTGTCCAACCGCACCGGCTGGGACCTCGAGGAGACCTACATGTTCATGTCGGTCCAAAGCGACGTCGAGCTCAACCAGGCATGCAAGCCGTGCGAAGTGCAGCTGAGCCTGCGCATCGGCACGCCCAAGCTGCCCGGCATCGAGCGGCTCGTCGGCTAACTGCAAACTGCAAATTGGGGACAGTCCCCAATTTGCAGGGCCCCCTAAATTGCAGTTTCGAACCATCTAACAAGGAGGAATTCGCGTGTCCGAACAAAAGGCGCCGAACGCAAACTCGGGTGAGGCTCGAGGAATTCGGCTACAAGCAGGAACTCAACCGCCAACTCGGCCTGAAAGACGTCGTGCTCTACGGTGTGCTGTTCATGGTCATCATCGCGCCGCAGTCCATTTGGGGCCTGGTCAGCCAGCAGTCCATGGGCATGTCGACGCTCGTCTACATCATCGGCTTCATTGCCATCAGCTTCACGGCGCTCAGCTACGTGCGCATGTCGGCGCGCTTTCCCATCGCCGGCTCCGTGTACTCGTACGTGCAGCGCGGCATCAACCCGCACGTCGGCTTTATCTCCGGCTGGCTCATCTTGCTCGATTACGTCATCACGCCGGCGCTGCTCTACGTCATGGTCGCCAACTGGGGCACGTGATGCTCATCCCGAAAGCCCCTGGTTTTTGTGGATCTTGGTGTTCGTCGCGTTCAACACCTTCGTCACCATCCGCGGCATCTCGATGACCAAGGGCCTCGACTTCGTCATCTTCGCGATTGAGATCCTGGCCGTCATCGCTTTCGTCTACCTGGCGAGCAAGTACGTGCTCGGCGGAGGCGGCACTGGCGCGTTTGTCATCGACCCGCTGTGGCAGCCCGGCAAGGTCGACGCGCACTTCGTGGCGCCGGCATCTCCATCGCCGCGCTCAACTTCCTCGGTTTCGACGGCATCATCTCGACGCTGGCCGAAGAGACGCACGAGCCCGAGAAGAACATCGGCCGCGGCATCATGATCGCCCTCGGCATCATCATCGTCGTGTTCATCGCCCAGACCTACCTCGCCTCGCTCGTGCAGCCCGACTGGGCGAGCTGGGACGAGCAGCATGCGAACAACGCCTTCTTCTACGGCGTGCAGCTCGTCGGCGGTGACATCTTCATGAAGATCATGCTCGTCATCAAACATCATCGCCGTGGGCATCGCGAACATCATGAACGCGCAGCTCGCCGCCTCGCGCCTGCTGTATTCCATGGGTCGCGACAAGGTGATCCCGAGCATCTTCGGCAAGGTCTCGAAGAAGTGGAAGACGCCGTGGGTCGGCGCCATCTTCATCGGCGTCGTCGTGCTGATCCTGGCCCCGACGCTGGGCATGAGCTCGCTGACCACGCTCGTCAACTTTGGCGCGCTGTCGTCGTTCATCATCCTGAACTTTGCCGTGTTCAAGTTCTTCTTCATCAAGGAGAAGCGCCGCAAGACTGTGGGCGACTGGGTGAAGTACCTCATCTGCCCGTGGATCGGCATCTTGATCTTGGCGTACGTGTTTACCGGCTTCGACCCGCTCACCTACATCGTCGGCGTGAGCTGGCTCGTCATCGGCCGATCGTGGGCGCCGTCAAGTCGCACGGCTACAAGGTCCCCGAGGCGTTCAAGAACCTCGAGGTCTAACGCCGGTTGCAAAATAGGGACACAGGCTGCAAATTGGGACTGTCCCCTATTTTGCAGTTTGAGGGCACGGCCTGTGCGGGCCGTGCCCTTTGTGCGCTCGGCGCCATCCGAAAGCGTGACCTCGAGCTCGTGCGGCTCGTCGTCGACGCAGGCCTCGCGATAGGCACGGCAGTCCCTCTCCGACATGCGGTCGAGCATGCGCTCTGCCTGGCGCGTTTCCTCGCGGTCGGCATGTTGCATGTTGTCCTCGCCCGCCGCGACCTCGACGTACTCGACGCCGCGAGCCGCCGCCGCGCGCGCCTCGATGCTGAGAATCGCAAAGCCGGCAACGCCCGCCACGGCAGACGCGAGCAGAATCGCGAGCTTGGCGGACGTGAGCGCCGCCTCGGAGTCGTACGCGAGGTTGGCGACGAAGATCGCCATGGTGAAGCCGACGCCGCCGAGCACCGCCGCGCCGACCATGTGCCGCCAGTTGACGTGCTCCGGGCAGCTTGGCAAAGCCCCGTCTTCACGACGATGGCGCTTGCCAGCAGGATGCCGATGGGCTTGCCCGCGAGCAGGCCGAAGAACACGCCCAGAAACGCAGGGCTGCCAAAAGACGGACGCGATGTCGCCGAGATGACTGACGTCGGCGTTGGCCAGCGCGAACAGCGGCAGAATCAGGAAGTACACCCACGGGTACAGGGCGTTTTCCAGGGCGCGTCGCCGGTGGATGACCTGACGCGACACCGCGGACAGGTTGCGCACGTTGCGGATGTACTCCTTCTGGCCGACAAGCGGCGTCTTCGGGGTTGAAGCGCGGCCTTTGCCTGGCGAATCTTCTTCCCGGACCAATCGCCGAAGCTCTGGAGGTTGACGCGCGAGCCGGACGGGATGGTAAACGCGAGCAGCACGCCGGCGATGGTCGAATGGACGCCAGACAGGTACACGCACAACCAGAGGGCGACGACGCCAAGCCCCAGGTACGGACGAGCGCGTAGACGTGCGCGCGGTTGAGCGCGACGAGCAGCGCGAGCACGACCCCGCGGCGGCGAGCAGCCACCCGAACGCCGGCGCGTGACCGTAGAAGATCGCGATGACCAAGATGGCGATGATGTCGTCGGCAACGGCGAGCGTCGAGAGGAACACGCGGATGCCCGACGGGATGCGGCTGCCCAGGAAGCGCCATGATGCCGAGCGCGAACGCGATGTCCGTCGCCGTCGGCACGCCCCACCCCGCCCGCGGTGTCCGGATGGCCGGCGTTGATGGCACTGTAGATGATAACCGGTGCGAGCACGCCGCCCACTGCCGCGATGATGGGGGAGCAAGGCCCGACGGATGTTGGTGAGTCTCGCCCACCGTCATCTCGTACTTGATCTCGAGGCCGACGAGCAGGAAGAACAGCGCCATGAAGATGTCGTTGATGACGTGCGCGATGCCCATCGTACGTACGTGGTGTCGCCGATGGCGAAGCCGACCTCGAGGTGGCTGAACTCGAGCAGCACCTGGTGCGCCGCCGTTTGGCGAGCACTGAGCGCGGCGATGGCGGCGAGGAGCATGATGCCGGCGGCCTTGGTCGCGGAATGCGTGAACGCGACTATCTTCTTGTAGCGCGCCTGGTGGCCGTGCACCTCGTCGATGAACAGAGGGTCGGCTGGCTTTTGGGGCGCGGAGCGTCGGTCATGGGGTCAGTCCCCTTCTCGCAGGTAACGGCAGGGTGGGCACGCAGAAGACGCGCGTGTGGATAACTGTATCCTAGCCGCTTTACAGGACCCTTACACGTGAAAGTTCCAGGCACGGAAACCCCACATCCGCCTGTCGGGATGGCACGAAGGGACAGGGTGGAGTGTCCTTTGGTCCAAACTGGCACGATACCCACGGCCCTCGTGCCAGTTTTCACGACCATTCCGCGATGCTGATCATCCGGGAAACACGATGCTGCAAGGCGGTCCGGACGTACGGAATCCTGTTCGCGATGGCATCGTCGCCGGAGAGTATCTCGATCGCCTCGTCGATGAACCCTCAAGCGCGTCGGGATCGAACCAGCTCATGTCCTCCACGAGGAGCATCTGCCGCGCGCGGGCTCGTCTCAAACTGCTTGCTCTCGAAGGAGGTCTCGCCGCGCTCCAGCGCCGCGAGCTCAACGTCGCACCAGAGGCTGGTCCCCGTATCGAATATGGGCGCTGGTCTGCATTCGAGCGTCTCGACGTTGCGGACGATACCGAAGTTGCGGAAATGCCGGTCGGTGTTCGCCATAATGTCGTCGCAGACGATCATCCGCTCGAGCCTCCCCTGGCGCCCCCAGCGCCCAGCGCGCCTCGCAGCACGCGAGGTAATGGTCGAAATCCGGCGTAGAACCGCTCTGCGGCAAAGCGCGCATCACATACAGCGCTGGGGACGTACCCTCTTCGTCGGAGAGGAAGTTCTCGCACAGGCAGGCAGGACCCGGATCTTCTTCGTCGAGCGAATAGCGCACGTACTCCCTTCCGCGAGCAGCCCGGCGGAAGAGCGCCGTGGCAACGACCTCGTTGAACGGCTCCTGCGAATTTCGAAGCCCCGCTTCGCAGCATGCGCACCCCGTCGCGAATCACCCACCTCTTTCTCGAGATTGCCGTCGGAGGTGTTGTCGGGATGCGCGCGAAAGAGCCGATGCTGCACCAGCAAAGCCCCGCAGTCGCCGCATCGACCTGCTCGAAGTCGTTTTCGAAGAAGTTGACGTCTTTCCAGGCGAGCCCAGAACCGCACGGGCGTGAATCCAGTATTGGTCCGACAGCGACAAGCCGGAGGTTCCGGTACAGCAGCTCCTCGGGACGCGCGCCGGCCTCGCGCAGGAGGCTGGCAAGGCCGCTCCGCGTGCGGGGATGCCGCGGTTGCGCCACCATGCGTTGAAGTCGGCAAGGGCGATGGTCCCGGAAGCATCCGCGAGCCCGATGGGAGCACGAAGGGCGTCAGAGGCGTCGCCGATGGGGTGACCTCGAGCTTTTTTCGTCGTAGACAAGGTTCTGCGACCTCGTGCGTCCGGTTCATCAGGGTGAAGCGGACCTCGTTTTTGCCCGCGCCCGCCTGGCCGTCCGCCCTTCTTGTTGACGTTTTCGCATCCGCTCTTCGACCGAATCTTTGTCGACGAGCCAGACGCCCGGAGAGCTTCTCTCGCGGGAGAGCTGCCCGTTCTTGATCAGCTCCAACACGCGGCTGCGTGGACACGGAGAGGCGCCTGCCGCTTCTTTTGTCGTGAGCATTCGGTGCCGCTTTCTCTTTGGCTTGCTCCAATAGTTTTGATTGTTCTGATTATATTTTTAACCCCTTGGTTTTGAACAAGGGGTTTTGGGGACGTCCTGCGCGTGTCGGAACGCGACAAACCGGCAAGGCATTATGATAAGACGCATGGACCGGTTAGATCTGACCGTTTTTGGCCAATAGCTCGCCGGTTTGTCATGCATATGGTCAGGAGCTCTCCGGTCTGTCACCGGCAGCGTCTTCGTGAACCGAGGGGGACAGGCCGGTGTCCCCTTTCGGTCCAAAGTGGCACGATACCCACGGCCCCTCGTGCCAGTTTTGTTTTTTGCTCGGCATAATGCGTATAAATGCCGTGTTCATGAACATAAAATTTTTCGTGACTACGAATGTGAAAAAATAATGATTGACTACACGAGTTCCAGGTTCTCGCAAACAGCGCCGCAGGCAAGTCGACCCAACGCGACATCGCCGCCAAGGCGGGCGTCTCGGTCGGCTCGGTGAACGGCCGTCGCCTCGCTCCAGGAAAAGGGGCCTCGCTCAACAGCAGCAGCGCGCGCCCACGAGCGCCGGAATCGCCGCGCTCGAGCCCTACCGCGTCGACAACGCCATCATCCTCGCCGCGGGCATGGCCACGAGGTTTGCCCCGCTCTCGTTCGAGAAGCCCAAGGCGCTGTTCGAAGTCCAGGGCGAGATCCTCATCGAGCGCCTCATCCGCCAGCTCAAGGAGGCGGGCATCGATGACATCACCGTGGTCGTCGGCTACATGAAGGAATCGTTCTTCTACCTCGAGGACAAGTTCGGCGTGAAGATCGCCGTCAGCAACGACTATTCCAAGCGTAACAACCACTCCTCCTCGCTGCTCGCCGTCAAAAACTCCTTCGGCAACACCTAGCCTGTGCTTTCGGACCTCTACATTTTCGAGAAGAACGTCTTCAGCCCCTATACGGGACCTGGCTGGTCACATGCGTTAAGAAAGGCGGCCCCGACGACCGCTACATCTGAAGAGCAGCCGGACCGGACAGGTCTCGGAGATGTCGAAGACCGGCACCGGCACTACGAGATGCGCGGCCCGCGCGCATTTACGAAAACGACGCCGCGCGTCTGATCGCCCACATAGAAGACGAGTACGACCAGCCCGAAACCGCACCCCAAGCTCGGACGACATCCTCGCCGAACACCTTCGACGAGTTCTCCCTGCGCGCCCTGCATCTCTGCCCAAAGGGCGTCATGCACGAGTTCAACTACGTGCAGGACCTGGCCAGCTTCGATGCCGACTTCTTCGAGAACGTCGACTCGCGCATCCTGGAAAATATCTGCGCCTCTCGAGTGCAAGCGCTCGGACATCGCGGGCGTGGAGCCGGTCAAGGCGGACTGACCAACCTGTCGGTGCTGTTCTCGTGCAAGGGCAAGCAGTACATCTACCGCCACCCGGCGTCGGCACGGAGGAAATCGTCAACCGCAGGGGCAGAGGCGCACGCCCCGGCATCGCCAAGAAGCCTGCTTGACGAGAATCCTACGTGTACGAAGACCCCGAGGAAGGCTGAAGATCTCCGCCTCATCCCCGGATGCGAGGAGTTCGACTACCAGAACCCCGCGCACGTCAAACAGGCGATCGATCCTGCGCACGCTGCACACGAGCGGCTGAGACATCGCCGTGGTCGTTCGACTCACGACGAGGGAAAGCACATCGTCGAGCTTCCTCAAAGACGTAAATTGCCCCCGCGCGACTTTGACAGCCTGTCGCAGGAAATCGACACGCTCGCCTTCACCTACTCGAGGCGGGCGCGCCCGTGCTCTGCCACAACGACTTCTACGGGCCCAACCTGCTCGTCAAGGGCGACGAGATGCAGCTCATCGACTGGGAGTACGCCGCCATGGGCGACTACGGCTGCGACCTGGCAATCTCTCGTTCTCGCGTGCCTTGGCCAATAGCAATACGTAACCGGAACGAAGCAATCGAT
>VOFK01000898.1_pt1 | contig 35155 bp, 41 predicted proteins | sample 5384121 | NCBI WGS metagenome assembly VOFK01 (sample SAMN12384730, study PRJNA508395) | human gut metagenome | isolation source: healthy gut J | host: Homo sapiens | reverse complement strand
ATCAGTACTTCGTTCGGTTACGTATAGATTTACCTGCAAGGTAACAGAGATAATAATCCCAAGGCATTTAATCCTATCACAGGCTTGCTTCACAAAATCAGAACCTGTTTATTTGCTTCATCAATTTTCTTGCTTGCTTCGGAAAGGCTTGAGGCCAATGTCTCTGTTACCGTATTGGAAAGAGTACTTTCTTCAGGAAACTATACAGACAGGCCCTGCTCGCCATCATATACCGGAGCAGTGTGGCTTGGTATCGCAATCTAATAACAACGTAGTTGATTAAAATTGCAACGCCAACTGATATTCACGATACGCCTCTTTCTGCGTTCCTTCACGGCTTTCAAAGATAAGGAAATCGCAGTTCATGTATTTCTTTACCAGAATCATTGCTTCGGAGTCAACGACATCACCGACAGGGGACGAAGCCTGTTATTCCCCGCCGGCAATACATGAGGAGGTATTATCACTCTGCACCAGATAAATGAATCAACAAACAGTATACAGGCAGGCTATAAATGCGCTGAATTCCTAATACACAGGCGCATGTTCGGAGATACGCGAGACTGCGGGCAATTTGCAAAACACTTTCTTCATGCATAGGTTGTGGTTGCCCGATGAAGATCGACGTTGTAAACGGCACGAGGTGCGAAGATAGGTAGAAACCGTATTTCAGCTACACGACTTCGAATAAACTTCGAACCCTTTTAACCGCACTCTGAAGTTACTCATTTGAAGGCAAAAATCATCTTTCCCACGATAGCAATAATGGCATTGAGACTGCTACACGATGAACATGAGCAAGTTTCCAAAAGTTTCCTCCACTTCAGCCCACGGGCCACTTGATAATCCTAATACTTTTTTGACATCTCACGATTTTGTTAATAAATTGGACAATAAATATACAAAGTATTCCAATAACCGAACAAATCGGAGAATGAGATGTTTTTGGGAACACAAAAAAGAACCTTCCTTTGTCAGGGGAAAGCGGTTTCTTCTTTTCTTTATATTCTCACAATAATGAGGAAACCAATTATCATTCCACCATTCCTCCCAAGGCTCCGGTAATTTTCAGGTTTGTCTTCCTTCTTTTTCTACAATGACACATTCGGTAGTCAGGAACATACCAGCGATAGAAAGGCGCATTTTCAAAGCTACACGAGCAACCTTATGAGATCTACACCGGCGGCGTGTGGGTTTTTCATGCTTTATCCGTACGGGCATTGTGCCTTCGTACTCTGAACACCTTCTTTACCGGCATTTGCTACAATTTCGCGAAGCAATTCTTCAATAACACGTTTGATAATACCGATACCTGTTGTTTCGTCAGCATTGTCACCCGTCGAACCTTCGAGAGATCGATAGACGGATATAAGCTACGCCATAGCCGGGATAATACCTTCTTCGATAACGCGAGTTGCAATGCTGTCTACTGAGGTGTTTTTCCTTCGTTTCAAACACCACGTAAGAACAGCTACACCACCTGATGGCAGACGTTCTGCAATTTTCACGGTCGTAATCTGATTTTAATGTGGTGGCTGGTCGCAACGTTCGATGTTTTCTTTTGCGGGTTTGTTGTGTTTTTTGTGTTGTTTGGTTGTTTTTGTGTAGCCTGTTAGTTTCAATCTTGCTGATAACCACACCTGTCAGGATAGCGATATCTTCAACATTTCTTTGCGACAGTCATAAGCGGAACGCTAAATCTTCAACTGAAACATGAGCAGTTTACTAAAAGTAGTCAATGCTTCGCTATCTACATCTTCTGCAATAACCAACAGAGGACGACCAGTCTGTACAGCCAGTTCGAGATGAGCAAGAAATCTTTCAGGTTAATCTTCTTGTCGTAGATCAGAATGTAAGGTTTTCCATTTCCATTCCATCTTCTCTGTATTTGTCACAAAAATGAAGGCGACAGATAACCAATCCGAACTACTGCATACCTTCTACTACGATTGTAGTGTCAGTACCTTTGCTTCTTCGATAGTGATAACACCGTCTTTAGAAACCTTACGCATTGCATCAGCAATCAATTTTACCACATCCACCGGATCATTGTTTTGCGAATATGGTAGCCACTGTTCAATCTTGTCGTAGTTGTCACCTACTGTTTCTGCTTGCGATTTGATTGATTCTACCACTTTGGCAACGACGCGTCGATACCACGTTTGATATCCATTGGGCTGGCACCGGCTTGTCACGTTCTTCAATCCCGCTTCAGCTACGATAGCCTACAGGCGAAAGGCAGTTTGCAGTTTGTTACCGTCACCATCATCATCGCAGTCTTGGAAGCAGCTTCCTACTAGATTTGTGCACCTGTATTCTGAGTAAGCGTCTGCCAGTTCGATTTCTTTACTTTACTGGACACAAATCTTTTGTGATGTGCAGGCACAATTTCTTTCGATAACGTTACGTCGCTTTCGGACCAGAAGTTACTGCATTTGCCAAAACATCGACACCTTTCAATTGATGCAGGCGTCAATATTTCTTTGCCATAATGATATTTAATTTGTGATTGATTATTCATTTATTAACTTAAAACAACGAAACATCGCTCGGCATAATAAGGTATTTAGTACCTTCGACTTCAAGTTCTGTTCGGCATGTTACCATAAAGAACTGTAGCGCCTGCTTTCAATACCATCTTTCGTACCGTGACCTGCTGCCACAACTACGCTTTCAAAGGTTTTCTTTTGCTGTATCCAGGAATAATGATACCACCAATTGTTTTTCTTCTGCAGGTGCACGAGGATAAGCACTGTCTGCTAATGGTTTAATGTTCATATTGCTATTATATTTTAGTTATACATTATTAATTGTCACTTGCCTGTTCTGCAGGCGAACAAATTAAAAACTGTGCAACTACCACTTTCTAAAAATGATTGAGGCTTTCGGCTTCCTTTGCCACCAAAATTTCTTTCACTTGGTTTCCGAAGACTTAAAACGGAAGTTGCTTATAAATGACTTTTTGATTATATAAACGAAACTTGCGTTTTATAAATGAGTTTCGTTTATAGATTATGATAGCTTAAGAAACGCTTTTGCTTTCTATATAGAGGAAGTTTTGCAAAGTAGTGAACTTATCTATGAGGAAAACAAACAAGGGGTCTGACTTTTTGCAGGCTGCCTCACGATTGTGTTGAAGAGGGAATGTGTGTGTGCAGCTATAAACTAGCTATATACTTCCATAGCGGAACAGCGTTCGCGCTTTGCATGATTTCGTTGTTATCCAGCAACCGTTTCACCTCTTCCAAGGTGAGCAAGATGCACGGAAAAGATTTCGGTAGCTTCCAGATGTTGGTGGTCGATGGTTCCATCGGGTTTGCAAGGGAAAATACGTCAGATTGGTGGCGGGGAGTGCTCAATTGGCGGGAAATCAACATATATTCCTGCCATTGCCATTTCAGTAGCCGGTTTCTTCCATAATTCGCGTTGGGCGGATACCAATGACGGCGTCTTCCTTTTCACACACACCGGCACAAAGTTCATAACAAGTCCGGCCGATGCCGGGACGGTATTGGCACGGACAAATACAAATTTGCGCTTCTTTGGTTATGGCAATCGTGTTTGCAGTCGGGATATTCAAGAATATAATATTCGGGGATATGATTTCCATTGGGAAGAACATATCTTCACAACGAACGGTCAGCCACGGGCGGCGGAACAGGTTTTGCTGCTCACCGTTTTCCATGCTTTTGTTTTTCTCTTCCATAAGGTTTCTTGTTTTTTCTTCCGGCAAAAAAACGATTTCCTCCGGATATCTTGCTTTTTGGCCTTTCTCTTTTATTCGTCCACACAAGTTATCTCTATCATCCGGATCTGTTCAGATATTTTTAGTCGAACTAACCAAAGAACTTCCCATATAGAATAAAAACATCAGGCTGACAATAGTCATTAGTTTTCAATCAAAGCGAAACGGTTTCTTTGTTCTAAAATGCTGCTATTCATACCTCTTCCTCCTCTTAATTTTACCTACCGCAAAGATAACGCAGAAAGGCTACAAAAATTTACAAGAATGTTTCAAAAAGCTTAAATATTGAAATAGTGTTCGTATCTTTGCATCCGCTTAACAACCCCCTTAATTACAATATATGGCATTTACATTAAATAACATTATGATTGTCCGGCACAAGTTACTGGCTGACCTTTGTAAGACTCTGAAAAAACGACCAGTTAGTAGAAAAAGACCGGCTACCTATTGAATTGAGCCCACGCAAAGTCAAAGCCTCTGGGACGCTGTTGTGTACACAAAGAACGAGCCGTGTGGAGATACAAGATGCCTCCCCTAATGGGACTGGACATGACAGACGAACATGACGAAGTAACTCCTCTCCCGAATATGCAGCAGCAGCATTGAGCCGTCCCGAACCGGATAAAGAAAATATAATGTGCGTCATTGACGAAGCGTGTTCTTCCTGCATACAGATGGTTAATTATGAAATCCAACCAACCTTTGTCGCGGATGTGTGGCCCGTAGTTGCTATATGAACTGCCCCAAAGATGCCATACGTTTCAAGAAAAACGGTCAGGCAATGATCGACCATGAGACGTGTATCCAGTTGCGGTATCTGTCATAAGGAGTTGCCCGTATCATGCCATCGTCTATATTCCTGTGCCTTGCGAAGAATCCTGTCCGGTGAAAGCTATCAGTAAAGATGAACACGGAATAGAGCATATCGACGAAAGCAAATGTATATATTGCGGAAAGTGCATGAATGCTTGTCCGTTCGGTGCTATCTTCGAGATTTCACAGACATTCGACGTTTTGCAACGAATCCGTAAAGGAGAGAAAATGGTGGCTATTATTGCTCCGTCATCCTCGGGCAGTTCAAGACTTCGATCGAACAAGTATATGGAGCTTTTAAAGAAATAGGATTTACCGATGTGATTGAAGTGGCCGAAGGAGCAATGTCGACTACCAGCAACGAAGCACACGAGTTACTGGAGAAGTTGGAAAAAGGACAAAGTTTCATGACTACTTCCTGCTGCCCTTCTTACATCGAACTGGTAGAAAAACATATTCCGGGGATGAAACCATACGTTTCCACCACCGGTTCGCCGATGTATTACACGGCACGGATCGCCAAGGAGAAGCACCCGGATGCAAAAATCGTATTCGTAGGTCCATGTGTAGCCAAACGTAAAGAGGTGCGCCGCGACAAGGCCGTAGATTATATCCTGACATTCGAAGAGGTGGGTTCCATTCTTGACGGGTTGGACATCCAACTGGAGCAGACACAGGCCTTTCTCCATATTGCATACTTCCGTCCGCGAAGCACACGGTTTCGCACAAGCCGGCGGTGTAATGGGAGCTGTCAAAGCATACCTGAAAGAAGAAGCGGAAAAGATAAACGCGATCCAAGTGTCGGATATCAATAAGAAGAACATAGCCCTGCTGCGTGCCTGTGCCAAGACCGGAAAGGCAGCCGGACAATTTATTGAAGTCATGGCTTGCGAAGGTGGTTGTATCACCGGACCGAGCACGCACAATGACATTGTTTCGGGACGTCGCCAACTGGCACAAGAGCTGCTCAAACGAAAAAGAGAGCTATGAAACAATGGATAGATAAACTACGGCAGGAAAGAACTCTTTCGACCCGAAGAATTCCGGCAACTGTTGACCGGATGTGACGCGGACTCCCTACGAATCATTAACGAACAGGCACGGGAGGTCAGCCTCCGGCATTTCGAAACCGGATTTATATCCGTGGACTGATTGAAATAAGTAATTGCTGCCGGAACAACTGCTATTACTGCGGCATCCGGAAAGGTAATCCGCACGTAGCACGTTACCGGCTGAGTCCGGAAAGTATTCTGGATTGCTGCAAACAAGGATACGCACTGGGATTCCGGACTTTTGTCCTGCAAGGGGGAGAAGATCCTGCACTGACGGACGACCGCATAGAGACAATCGTTGCCGCCATACGGCGGCATTATCCGGACTGTGCCATTACGCTATCACTCGGCGAAAAGTCACGCGAAGCGTATGAACGTTTCTTTCACGCCGGAGCCAATCGCTACCTGTTACGGCACGAAACTTACGACGCGACGCATTACAGCCAACTGCACCCTGCCGGAATGTCCGGCAAGCAACGCCTGCAATGCCTGCAAAACTTAAAAGAAACAGGGTATCAAACCGGAACGGGAATTATGGTCGGTAGTCCGGGACAGACTGTAGAACATCTGATTCAAGACATTCTGTTTATCGAAAAACTCCGTCCTGAAATGATCGGCATCGGTCCTTTTCTGCCTCATCAGGATACGCCTTTTGCCCGATATTCCAGCGGAACGCTCGAACAGACACTGCTCTTATTGTCTATCTTCCGCCTGATGCACCCTTCGGCACTGATTCCATCGACAACAGCTTCTGGCTACACTGACTCCCGACGGACGGGAACGGGGGATATTGGCAGGAGCAAATGTAGTCATGCCCAATCTGTCGCCACAGGAGGAACGGAAAAAGTATACCTTATATAATAACAAAGCCTCCCTCGGAGCTGAATCGGCAGAAGGAATCAGGATATTGCAACAACAATTACATAACATCGGCTACGAGATTTCTTTCTCCAGAGGAGATTTTAAAACGGTTGACAGTTAGAAGTCAGTTAGTTGGAACTTAGAAGTTTAGAATAGATTATGACATACAAAGTAGATTCACCTGAAGCAGAAGAATTCATCCACCATGAAGAAATTCTGGAAACACTGGAATATGCACGGACCAACAAAGACAATCGTGCACTGATTGAACAACTGATTGAAAAAGTTGCTTCATGTAAAGGACTGACACATCGGGAAGCAGCCGTCCTATTGAATGTGACCAGCCCGATCTGATAGAACACATCTTTCATCTCGCCAAAGAAATCAAACAAAAGTTTTACGGCAACCGTATCGTAATGTTTGCACCGCTGTACCTCTCGAACTATTGCGTCAACGGCTGTACCTACTGCCCGTATCATGCCAAGAACAAAACGATTGCCCGCAAGAAACTGACACAAGAAGAGATCCGTCAGGGAAGTGATTGCCTTACAGGATATGGGGCACAAGCGCCTGGCACTCGAAGCAGGGAGAACATCCCACCCTGAATCCGATAGAATATATTCTGGAATCTATCCGGACGATTTACGGTATCAAACATAAAAACGGGGCTATCCGTCGGGTGAACGTAAATATTGCAGCCACTACGGTAGAAAACTACCGCCGGTTGAAAGAGGCAGGCATCGGCACTTATATATTGTTCCAGGAGACTTATCATAAAGAAAAACTACGAAGCCCTCCACCCCACCGGACCGAAAAGCAACTATGCCTACCACACGGAAGCCATGGACCGTGCTATGGAAGGGGGTATTGACGATGTAGGGGTAGGCGTTCTCTTCGGACTGAATACATACCGTTATGACTTTACCGGACTGCTGATGCATGCGGACCATCTGGAAGCCAGATTCGGCGTAGGTCCGCATACGATCAGCGTTCCGCGCATCTGCTCGGCAGATGATATTGATGCAGGGGATTTCCCCAATGCTATCTCGGACGAGATATTCAGCAAGATTGTAGCTGTTATCCGGATAGCCGTTCCATATACCGGAATGATTATTTCGACCCGCGAATCACAGGAGTCACGCACGAAGGTCCTCGAACTGGGCATTTCACAAATCAGCGGCGGTTCGCGTACCAGTGTCGGAGGGTATGCGGAAAGAGAACTGCCGGAGAACAATTCCGCACAGTTCGATGTCAGTGACACACGGACACTGGACGAGGTTGTCAACTGGCTGCTCGATCTCGGGCATATCCCCAGCTTCTGTACTGCCTGTTACCGCGAAGGAAGAACGGGCGACCGTTTCATGTCGCTCGTCAAATCCGGACAGATAGCAAACTGCTGTGCCCCGAATGCCTTAATGACACTGAAAGAGTATCTGGAAGATTATGCCTCCGAAGACACCCGGAAAAAAGGGCTGAAACTGATTGAAAAGGAAACGGAACATATTCCGAATCCCAAAATCAGAGAAATCGCCATACGTAACTTAAAAGCAATCGCCGAAGGCAAAAGAGATTTTCGATTATGAGTTTAACAGATACCCCTAACGCCAACAGGCTTCACATAGCTCTTTTCGGCAGACGAAACAGTGGCAAGTCTTCTCTTATCAACGCTTTGACAGGACAGGACACTGCGCTCGTCTCGGATACTCGGGAACAACCACCGACCCGGTAGCGAAAGCCATGGAAATTCATGGGATCGGACCGTGCCTGTTTATCGATACACCGGGATTCGACGATGAAGGCGAACTTGGGCGAATGCGTATTGAACGCACATGGAAAGCGGTAGAGAAAACAGATATGGCTATCTTATTTTGTGGAGGCGATACGTCTGCCGAGCTTTCAAAGGAGACAAAGGAGCCCGATTTTACAGAAGAACTTTACTGGCTGGAACAGTTAAAGGCTAAAGGGATTCCGACGATTCTGCTGATAAACAAAACAGATATACGGAAAGATTCACAGGCGTTGGCTATCAAAGTCAGAGAAAGTTTCGGAGATACTCCTGTCCTAATCAGTGCAAAAGAGAAAACAGGGATCGAACAGATCCGCCGGACTATACTGGAAAAACTCCCTCCGGATTTCGGCCAGCAAAGTATCACCGGAACGTTAGTCGCAGAGAATGACCTCGTACTTCTCGTAATGCCACAGGACATACAGGCTCCCAAAGGCCGGCTCATCCTGCCGCAAGTACAGACGATTCGTGAATTGCTGGACAAGAAATGTCTGATTGCCACCTGTACCACCGACAAGTTGCCGGAAACATTACACGCCCTTGCTCATCCTCCCAAATTGATTATTACGGATTCGCAGGTTTTCAAAACAGTCTACGAGCAAAAACCGGAAGAGAGCAAACTTACGTCCTTTTCTGTGCTTTTCGCCGGATATAAGGGAGATATTCATTATTATGTGAAAAGTGCGGCCGCTATTGAGATGCTGACCGAATCATCACGTGTGCTAATAGCCGAAGCCTGTACCCATGCCCCTCTTTCCGAGGATATCGGGCGGGTGAAACTTCCCCGCTTACTGAGAAAAACGTATCGGTGAGAAACTGCAAATAGACATCGTGGCCGGAACAGACTTTCCACAAGACCTGACACCTTATTCTTTAGTGATTCACTGTGGGGCATGTATGTTCAACCGCAAATATGTACTCAGCCGTATCGAGTTAGCCCGAAAGCAAAATATTCCCATGACAAACTATGGAGTAGCCATTGCTTTCCTCAATGGGATACTAGATCGGATTGAATACTAAAAAAAAGAGCTGTTTTGGTTGTATACTAAGAACATTAAGTTTACATTTGCTACCTAATTAATCATATTATTTAATTTAATACACAACACATGAAAAAAGAAAGAAGTGGCTTTAGCCATTTTTCTGTTGACCGGACTCACTCTCCAGGCGCAGGAAAGAGTGACACAATACAAAGTCCGCGACGCTATTGAGGTTCGTACACCTATCATGAACGACAGTATCAACCCGAAAGGAGAAAAGCATTCAACCAAGATGTTGCTTAAAACTCCGGTAGTACTCGACCTCCCTGATGCGCCCCTGCAATCACTGACCGTTGACACGGCAGGGGTATCTAACATTGGATAAGGCTGACAAAAACAGCAAGATTTATGTACTTAAAACACAGATCAGGGCGGAACGTTTCCTGAAAGGAAAATTGAAAGTTACTTCTCCCGTCCGCTGGGAAGTCTTTATCGACGAAGTTTCCAAGCAGACAAAGGACGCCGCCGAAGATAGTATCAGTTCTGCCTCCTCTCGGGATATAGCTCTTACTCTAGAACCGGAAAGAGATTATGAAATCACAATCAAATTGCTTTCCACCGCAGAAGACAAAGCTGCTCCTACCCTGAAATGCGAGTTTATTAAGGACAACAAATTCAAAGATATCGCCTGCACACTAGATCCGAATGCAAAAAGCGTTTTCACTGGATAATACAGTGTACGGCAACCGTGTTATCTCCGTTGCGATCTCTCCGAGTGGAAAATACCTGCTGACCCGTTATTGGAACAACCATGCTGCCAAACGCTCGCGTACATACTGTCAGCTCACGGAGCTGAAAACCGGAAAGGTTCTTTCGGATAATGCAAGAGACGGTATGCGTTGGATGCCCAAAAGCGACAAACTCTATTATACCGTAACAGCGCTTAGCGGAAATGACGTTATCACGCTCGACCCTGCTACACTAAACGAAGAAACTCTCTTGAAAGGGATTCCCGAACAGAGCTTTTACATGGTCGCCCAACGAAGACTTCCTGATCTATTACCCCAGAGAAGAAGGAGAAAAAGAACAAGGTGCTCTCCGCCGTATCGTCAGCCCGGCAGACCGTATTCCCAACACTCGCGGACGAAGCTTCCTGGCTAAATATAACATAGCCAACGGTGTTTCCGAACGGTTGACTTATGGTAACCATAGCACTTACTTACAGGATATTTCTCCCGATGGGAAATTTATGATATATAGTACATCGAAAGAAAACATCACTCAACGTCCGTTCTCTCTGTCTTCTCTCTACCTGGTAGATTTGGAAACGTTGAAGGTTGACACTCTTTTTCCACGACGAACGCTTCCTGGGAGGTGCCAGCTATTCACCGGACGGCAAGCAGTTATTGCTTACAGCAAGTCCCGAGGCCTTCGGCGGAATCGGAAAGAATTGCGGTAATCATCCTATTGCCAATGATTTCGACACACAGGCATTTATCATAGACCTAGCTACCCGCAAGATACAGCCGATTACTAAAGACTTCAACCCGACTGTCAGCCCCTCTGCAATGGAATCGCGGGGACGGATGTATTTATTTCAATACGGACGATGGCGACTGCAAGAACATCTATCGCTACTCGCCCAAAAACAACAGTTTTGAGAAGTTGAACCTGGAAACGGATGTTACCAGTGCTTTCACCTTATCGGAATACAATCCGGGAATCGCCGCTTATATCGGTCAATCCGACCATAATGCCGGAGTTGCCTATCTGTATGACATGAAGAAAAAAACTTCCCGGTTACTAGCCGACCCATTGAAGCCAATTCTCGACCAGATAGAATTAGGTAAAACCGAACCGTGGAACTTTACGGCCTCGGACGGAACGGTAATCACCGGAAAGATGTGTCTGCCGCCCAACTTCGACCCGAATAAGAAGTATCCGATGCTTGTTTATTACTATGGCGGAACCACTCCTACGACACGTGGCATCAGTAATCCGTATTGTGCCCAACTGTTCGCTTCACGCGACTATGTAGTGTATGTGATTCAGCCTAGCGGTACTATCGGTTTCGGACAGGAATTTTCTGCACGCCACGTCAACGCGTGGGGAAAACGTACTGCTGACGATATTATTGAAGGAACAAAACAGTTCTGCAAGGAACACCCGTTTGTAGACGAAAAACGAATCGGATGTCTCGGTGCTTCCTACGGAGGATTCATGACGCAGTATCTGCAAACTCAAACTGACATCTTTGCCGCTGCCGTGTCTCATGCAGGTATCAGCGATGTGACCAGCTATTGGGGAGAAGGTTACTGGGGCTATTCATACAATGCGATTGCCGCCGCCGACAGCTACCCTTGGAAAAACCCGGATCTGTTTACCAAACAAGGCTCTTTTATTCAATGCTGACAAGATCAACACCCCATTGATATTGTTGCACGGAACCGTAGATACCAATGTACCCATAGGTGAAAGTATACAGCTTTTTCAATGCCTTGAAGATATTAGGAAAGACTGTTGAATTCATCACAGTAGACGGTGAGAATCATTTTATTTCAGATTACGACAAGCGTATCAAATGGCACAATTCTATTATGGCATGGTTTGCCCGCTGGCTGCAGGATCGCCCGGAATGGTGGAATGAGATGTATCCCGAACGTCATTTGTAACTCCCGGTAAACAGGAGTACTATTCCCAAATAATAAGGTGCCGCTGATCGAATGTCAACGGCACCTTATCTTTTTATAATCAATGTTCTTTTTATCTCTTTACTGCAGCAATCAGTTCTTCCGCCGAAACAAGATTCTGTTCGCCTGTCTCCATATTTTTCAGCATAACTTTGCCCTCATTCATCTCGTTCTCTCCTACGATAGCGACAAACGGAATATTCTTCGCATTGGCATAGCTCATTTGTTTTTTCATCTTGAGGCATCCGGGAAGATTTCGGCACGGATACCTGCTGCACGCACTTTTGCCAAAACACCCATAGAGAAAGCCGCTTCCTCTTCACCGAAATTGATGAATAACACTTCTGTTCCGTTCACAGCTTCTTTCGGATAAAGTTCGAGCTGGTTCAACACATCGAAGATACGGTCTGCACCGAAAGAGATACCGACACCGGATACCCCCGACATACCGAATACTCCGGTCAGATTGTCATAGCGTCCACCGCCTGTGATACTGCCGATTTGTACGTCCAACGCCTTCACTTCAAAAATAGCCCCTGTATAGTAGTTCAATCCGCGGGCCAATGTCAGGTCAAGTTCAATTTCATTCTTCAGCCCCATTGTTTCCAATGTATTCAGAATAAACTCACTTTCCTCCACTCCCTTCAATCCTACTTCACTGGCTGACAACACTTCTTTCAATGTGCCCAGTTTCTCCGCATTCGTGCCGTTAAGAAGAATAATAGGCTGCAATTTGGCAATAGCCTCATCACTGATCCCTTTTCTCTTTCAGTTCGGCATTCACGTTGTCCAGACCGATCTTATCCAGCTTATCTATGGCTACGGTTATATCGACAATCTTATCAGCTTCACCGATAATCTCGGCAATACCGGAAAGAATCTTACGATTATTAATCTTGATGCATACACGAATACCGAAACGGCTGAATACAGTATCAACAATCTGCATCAGTTCTACCTCGTTCAGCAACGAATCACTACCTACCACATCCGCATCACATTGATAAAACTCACGATAACGCCCTTTCTGCGGACGGTCGGCACGCCATACCGGCTGAATCTGATAGCGTTTGAAAGGGAACGTGATTTCGTCACGGTGCATCACTACATAACGGGCAAAAGGTACAGTCAAGTCATAACGCAATCCTTTCTCACAGAATTTGCTTGCCAGCTTTGCTGCATTACGGCTCAACAATTCCTCGTCAGTAATACCGGAAAAATAATCTCCCGAGTTCTGAATCTTAAAAAGAAGTTTGTCGCCTTCATCTCCATACTTTCCCATGAGGTGTAGAAAGCATTTCCATAGATGGAGTTTCTATCTGCTGGAAACCATAAAGATGATATACGTCACGAATCGTATTGAATATATAATTACGCTTCGCCATTTCTACCGGCGAGAAGTCACGAGTTCCTTTAGGAATACTTGGTTTTGCTGCCATGATATTACTGTTTAGTATTTTAATTGCGCAAATTTACTGCAAATTTCCGAGCAACACTTGCATATATCTGAAAAAATCGTCAACATTCTACCCTAAGTTGTGCAAAACCCGAATATATGATAACGTATGACAAATAAAAGAGTGCCTTCCAGAATCCTAATGCGGACTAAGAAGGCACTCTTTTATATTTTATGGAGAAGTTTTTAGTCTCTTCTACCCATGAAGATCATAATGTAGTAAATCAACGTAGCCAATGAACCCAACGCAGCTACTACATAAGTGTATGCAGCGGAACGAAGTGCATCTTCAGCTTGTCTGTGATTATACGAGTTGGTGATCCCGGATGAACTCAGCCAAACGAGTGCACGCTTACTTGCATTGATTTCCACCGGCAAGGTGATAAAGCTGAACAATGTAGTCATGGCAAACAATATAATACCTGCCAACAATAACTGAGGGAATGTATTCAGCAATAAAAATACCTCCCAACAATACCCATGTCATGATAGAAGACGCAAAGCTCACTACCGGAACCAATGCGCTACGCATTTTCAACGGCGCATACATACGTGCGTGCTGAACAGCGTGCCCACATTCGTGCGCTGCCACGGCAGCCGCCATGATACTATTACTTTCATATACACCTTCACTCAGATTCACTGTTTTGTTAGCAGGATTGTAGTGGTCGGTCAATCGTCCCGGAGTATGTGTTACTTGTACATCATAAATTCCATTGTCGTGCAGCATCTTCAGAGCTACGTCGCGTCCTGTCATACCGTTTCCTGTCGGAATTTTGGAATACTTCTTGAATTTGTTCTGCAAATTCATCTGTACCAACCAACTTGCTACGGCAATACCAATAAATAATACCCAATAAGACATCATATACTTTTCGTTTTAATTATTACTCTATATCTATAAACAAATTGTTTGCCAAAAATACGGGGAAACTATCAATGTCAGAATAGTTTCCCTATGCTTTTATGAAGAATTAGCTAAAAATTAGTCAATTGTTAGTTCTACAACGTAATCAATATCTTTCGGGACTTCCGCAAATTCCAGCAGAACGCCCGCTTTCGTTTTGGTAAGGCGAACCGGAGACTGATCTTTAAATACAACCGCCTTCTTCACTTTCTTATCTGTCAAAGGCAGGAATAATGCTTTATCTTTCAAATCCAGAATATGCACATAGAGTTTGTTCCCTTTCTGTGTAGTCACTCCCCAATCGTGAGGCGCAACCACACCGCCACGTGTTCCATAGATTGTCTCTCCGTATTGTTTCATCCACTCGCCCATCTCTTGCAAACGTTGTACTGCCACTGCAGGAAGTTCTCCGTCAGGTTGAGGACCGATGTTCATCAGAAGATTGGCATTCTTGCCGGCAGCCTTCACCAGATAATGAATCAATGTTTTGGTAGACTTATAGTTTTGGTCGGTAATCTTATACCCCCACATCCCATTCATCGTTTCACAAGTTTCCAGCGGCAGGTGACTTACATCCTGTCCGGAGAGCCCCCCTGCCGTATTCTCACCCGGCAGGTCACGTTCGAAGATTTGAATATCCTCACCGGCAAAAGGCGTCTGATGATGATTATTTCCGACCAGACACCCCGGTTGGAGCTTATGAATCAAAGCATACTGTTCGGGCAATTCCCAATCAAAGTCTTTATTCTGATCCTGATCCCACCAGCCGTCGAACCAGATAGCACCTACGGGACCGTAGTTCGTAAGCAATTCCGTCAACTGGTTATTCATAAATTGATAATAGCTTTTCCAGTTTCCTTTTGAATCCGGCCGCCCCGTTCCACGCCCTGTACGTCCCCAGGGATAGTCTTCACGCGCACCCAGTCGAGATGCGAATAGTAGAAATGAAGTTTGATTCCATGTTTGGCACAGGCAGCAGCAAGCTCCTTCACAATGTCTCTTTTGAAAGGAGTAGCTTTCACCACATTATAATCCGAATATTTGGTATCAAACATCGAGAAACCCTCGTGGTGACGGGTCGTAAAACAGATATATCTGGCTCCCGAAGCCTTGATAGACTGTACCCACTTATCCGCATCAAACTTGGATGGATAAAATCCACCTGCCAGTTTGGCATACTCTTTATAATTCAGATTTATGTTTGTCATAGTCCATTCACCGGTAGCAAGCATTGCATACAGTCCCCAATGAAGGAAAATACCAAACTTATTATCCTGAAACTCTTCCCGTGCTTTCAAGTTTTCTTCTGTCGGCTGATAGGAAGACTGGGCAAAAAAGCCCCACAACTCATGGCGAGTAATAAAAGAAAAAGAAATAAAACGTGTTTTCATAAGGCATTTATTATTTGTGTCCATACTAAGCAACAAAGATTTGAACAAGAAAGGCGGAGTTTGTCCAATCTCCGCCTTCCCAAAATATAATAGAACAAATGTTATTCTTCCGTATAACGTTCGATAGTCTGCGCTCTGTCCGGTCCTACGGATACAATCTTGATTTGTACGCCAAGTTGTTCTTCGAGGAAAGTCAGATATGCGTTGAATTCTTCGGGGAATTCATCTTCGCTCTGCATCTTCGTCATGTCCGTCTGCCAGCCCGGAAGTTCTGCATATACAGGTTCCACCCCTTCAGTGATGTCGTATGGGAAGTAATCAATTTCCTCACCGTTAACTTTGTAAGCTACACAAGCCTTGATTGTTTCGAAAGTATCGAGCACATCGCTCTTCATCATAATCAATTTGGTAACCCCGTTTATCATAACGGAATATTTCAACGCAACGAGGTCAATCCAACCGCAACGACGCTTACGACCTGTAACCGAACCGAACTCATGTCCCAGCGTACACATCTTGTCTCCTGTTTCATCAAACAGTTCAGTCGGGAAAGGACCTGCTCCTACGCGAGTACAATATGCTTTGAAGATACCGTAAACTTCTCCGATACGGTTGGGAGCTACGCCCAATCCGGTGCAGGCACCGGCACAAACTGTATTGGAAGAAGTAACAAACGGATACGAACCGAAGTCGATATCAAGCATAGTACCTTGTGCACCTTCACAAAGAACACTCTTTCCGTCCTTCAACAGATTGTTTACTTCATGTTCGCTATCTACAAAATGGAACTGTTTCAGATATTCGATACCTTCCAACCATGCCTTTTCCAGTTCAGCAAGATCATATTCGTAGTTCAGGCTTTTCAGGATTTGTTCGTGACGAGCCTTTGCAGCAGCGTATTTCTGATCGAAATTATGAAGGATATCACCTACACGGACACCGTTACGGCTTACTTTATCCGTATATGTAGGACCGATCCCCTTACCGGTAGTTCCCACTTTGGCAGCTCCTTTGGCAGCTTCGTAAGCAGCGTCCAGGATACGGTGTGTCGGAAGAATGAGATGCGCTTTCTTTGAGATGTGCAAACGTTCTTTCAGCGGATGCCCTGATGCTTCAAGTGCTTCTGCTTCTGCCTTAAACAGTGCCGGGTCAAGTACCACACCATTACCGATGATGTTTACCTTGTTTCCCTGAAAAATACCGGAAGGGATAGAACGAAGCACATACTTCTGTCCTTCAAACTCAAGTGTGTGACCGGCATTCGGGCCGCCCTGGAAACGAGCAACCACATCGTACTTAGGTGTTAATACGTCGACTACTTTTCCTTTACCTTCGTCGCCCCATTGTAATCCTAATAGAACATCTACTTTCATTTTTCTTTTTTATTGTTGTTATTTACTTTTTTCCGTTTGTTAGCTCTGTCGCACTTGCTGCATATACCATATATATATAAGGGAGTAATGCGAAAGTTGAAAGCGGCTTAATTTTGTATTTTCAATGGCATGCTGCAACTCCTCGTTCTGAAACTCGGTCACTTTACCGCACTGAGTACATATCTGGTGATGATGTGTCTCGCGATTATATGATTTTTCGTATTGGGAGGAAGTGCCGAACTGGTGCTTGATAACCAGCCGCGCATTGATAAGAAGGATAATAGTATTGTAGAGAGTCGCCCGGCTCACCCGGAAATTCTCCTGATCCATCATTCTGGAATAGAGCATATCGATGTCGAAATGGCCGTCGATGGAATAGATAGTTTCGAGTATGGCGTAACGTTCGGGAGTCTTTCGATGCCCGTTCGCTGTGAGATATTCTGTGAATATCTGTCTTACTGTATCTTTCACATTTTGAGTTTCCATTATCAGCACAAAATTAGCGCGAACAAAGTTAAGCCTTTTTTGCGGAAAGCAAAAGAAATTCCTCTAAAAGAAAATACAATGTTATCTGTTATTAAATAATAAGGTGATAAAGTTATGGTCAAGTCCGTCCCCCCTATCACCTTATACAATCATAGTCTTATTATATTATAAATCTGCAGCCTCTTCTTTCACCATATTATAAAGTATCTGCTCCGCTTCTACCTCAGAATCGGCCATTCCTTCTACCAACCGGCACACCTGAAAAGCGTGTTCCTCGTTATGTTGCATATACTTACGGATAACCAGCAACGCCGCATTACGCACGTGATAACTCTCGGAATGAACTGCACAGATTGCCTGGTCGAGCAATTCGCCTGAGGCCCGTTCCGTCATATCACCTTTCTTCATCAGGAGACGGGCGGCAGTCAGGAAACCACAGGTTTGCACATATTCCTGTTCATCCGCAATCCAGTGAAGAGATTTGGCAGGGGCATACGGCAAATGCTGAAAAAGATTCATGCAAGTCAACTCGGCTATTTCGATATTTTGAATATCCTCTACCCAGATGTCCGCAATCTCCGGATAAAAGGTATCAATCGGTTGAAGCATGGCAGCCATGATCTTACACTCGCGGATATTTTTTTCCACAAGGCTTGCGCCAGGTCATGATTCTTCTCATAGCCTTCGGCAATCATCTTGATACGGGGCAGTTCTACACCGAAATTGAGTTTGTAGAGCAGCCCTTTCTCACGCATACTTTTTGGGACACAGCCCCGTTCATAGAGAGACGGAGCTGTGTTTTGATATCTTTTAATTGTTCTTTAATATCCATATTCCGATTAGTTGTTTACCGAAGGCAATGGAGAGTAATCCTTTGCTGTAACGCAACATTTGCTCTACATAACCTTTCACTATAATCCACAGTGACATCCGTAATATTTCCATTATCATCCGTCACCAGTTCGTATTTCGGATTCACAAACCCTTTGTAAGGAGCCAGATTCAGTTTCTTGTAACGTTCCAATACTTCAGCGTGAAGAACCGGGTCTACTTTCACAGCATAATTTTCTACCAATGCACGCGCACCCTCAAAAGTCACCGGTCGACTTGATACGTTGATTTCAGCCAGCAGTTCGCCGAAAAGTTCACGCACTTTCTCGTAATCATTGACTACTACATAAGTTTTTCCGTCCTTCTTCACCATTTCGACCACTTTGTCGGGAGCACCTTTTTCAAATACCCAACGGGCAATCAGCTGGCGATTGCGCATATGGGCCTCCTCAACAGTATTTCCCGGTTCGATGCGTACCAACTGTGTCATCAACCATTCATTAAATAAGTATAATATTGAGCCTTCAGCATCGGGAGAAGAAAGGAGTTTCAATTCCACCAGCTTCGGATCAGCTACATAATACAGTCCGAACAAATCGGCACGGGCTTCTTCGATCGTAGAACCATAAGCCTTTCAAAGCATCAGGGTCCACCCCGGAAGCAATTTGCCGGAACCGTGTCCAAGGCATTCATGCAAATCCGTATGAAGTTCACCGTCAGATCGGCATAAGTATCAATCAGTTTTATTTCCGCGTCGCTGTATACAAATTCTTCGTTGAATCCATTGCCATGAGCAGCTTTGTTATAAGCATCGGTAATATTTCCGATAGTCACGGATTTAGATCCGTGATGCGCACGAATCCAGTTAGCATTCGGAAGGTTGATACCAATCGCTGTCGCCGGATAAAAGATCACCGGCAAGGATAGCGGCAGTGATTACTTTAGCCGATACACCTTTCACTTCATCTTTCTTGAAAAGCTTTTGTCCACCGGAGAATGGTCTTCAAACCACTGGGCATTACTGCTGATAATTTCCGTGCGGTGAGTAGATTCGATATCCTTGAAATTAACCAACGATTCCCAACTAGCTTTCATGCCCAGCGGGTCGCCATAACTTTCGGTAAACCCATTCACAAAGTCAATCCGGAATCAAGGTCCTTCACCCAAAGAATTGCATACTCGTCAAAGTCCTTCAAGTTACCTGTTTCATAGAACCGGATCAACTTGCTGATAACCGCTTTCTGCGCATCATTTTCAGCTACCGATTCCGCTTTCTTCAACCAGTATACGATCTTTTCAATCGCCTGAGTATAAAAAGTCCGCCTACTTTCCATACTTTTTCCTCCAACTTTTCATTCTCTTTCACCAGACGACTGTTCAAGCCATACGACACCGGAGTCTCGTCCTTCGGGTCTTTCATTGCATTGTAGAAGTCTTCGGCTTCCTTCTGCGTCACTCCGTCGTAGTAGTTGCAGGCGGAGGTCAGCACAAGGTCTTCACCGTCAGCCTGATTCACCCGCTTTCGACATGATAGCCGGGTCGAAAATCACGGGGAACAGTTCAGCGCAAAGTTGTTCGGCAGTCTGTCCGTCTGATAACGGAAGCAATTGGGCATCAATGCCAAGCACGGCCTGTTTCAGAAAATCCTGCGAGAAATCGGCACAAACTTTTCCATACCATAATGATGATGAATGCCATTGAGAACCATACCCGTTTGAGGTACACTTCCATATTTTTAAAGTCGGGAGTAGTTTTATCTCCCTGATAGTTCGTATATACAGCTTCGAGCATCCTGCGGATTCTCAAATTATACTTTTCCATTTTGATCGAATAAGGATGTCCCGTCCTTCCAGGGCAGCCTGAGTCAGATAATAAACCAATTCTTTCTGTTTCAGTGTCAGTTCGAATTCGGGGAACCTTGTACCGCAATATTTGTAAGTCTGCAAATTGTTCCACTGTATAATCAAATTTATCTGCTTCAGCAGTTGTTGTTTTGGCTCCACCACAGGATGATACAAGGATCAGCGGTTACGGCCATCGAAATAAAATGTTTTTTCATAATTACTGATATTGATTAATTAAATAAGAAAAGGAATTATCTCCGAAAATCTTTCATTCAGAGGTAATTCCTTTTGGTCAGTATCGGAAAACGCAATTACTTCTTACTATCCAAATGTTTCTTGCGATATCCGTTAGGAGTTTCACCTACATTTTTGTAAAATGCAGCGTAAAAAGATTGACGATTTGCAAAGCCAACCATTGCGCTGATTTCTTCTACATTTTTGTCGGCATAACGCTTATCTGTCAACAAATGCAGAGCGTCTTTTTACTCTGTATTCATTCAACAAACAAGAATAGTTCATACCAAAACGAGAATTCACTACTGCAGAAAGGTAACGAGTGTTCGTTTTTCAATTCTTTAGCTAAATCCTTTGCTGAATAATCAGGATCTTTGTACTTTTTCTGTACAACAATGATGTTCAGAATCTTGTCATACAACTCATCTGCCAGTTCCGGTCTGATTAATGACCGATATAAGCAGCCTTCTTTTCTTTCTTTTCCCTCAAATTGTAGGGACGTTTCTTTGGAGCTTCCTCCGCTTTTTTGTTCTCTAAATCACTCATTGAATTAACTGGTTAGGGTTTGTTTATTTGTTATTAATTGCTCATTTGCAACGTTACATGTTACAAATGTCTTACTTTTTTTTAAACACACAATTATTTTTGTGCATTTTTTTCTAATAAACAATCAAAAACCTTGAAAAAAAGAGGAATTAAGGGTGAATAATAAGAAACTTTAACTCTTGAAGCATTAAAATCAAAACAGAAATCGAGACATGATAAAAGATTGCTAAAGAAAAGCGTACCTTTGCCACAAAGTTTAAATAAATGTTGATGAAAGAAACTCTAAAAACATATTTCGGTTATGACAGCTTCCGCCCGTTGCAGGAAGAGATCATCCGTCACGTACTGAATAAGCAAGATGCACTGGTATTGATGCCCACCGGCGGAGGCAAATCGATCTGTTACCAACTGCCCGCATTGCTCTCCGAAGGAACGACTGTAGTAGTTTCTCCGCTTATTTCCCTGATGAAAGATCAGGTAAAGAAACATTGCAAGCCAATGGTATCGCGGCAGGAGCACTCAACAGCAGCAATGACGAAACCGAAAAACGCCAATCTCCGTCGTGCCTGCGTTGAAGGCCGCCTGAAAACTGCTTTATATCTCACCGGAAAAGTTGATAGCGGAAAAAGACTATCTGTTGCGGGATATGAGCATTTCACTCTTTGCCATTGACGAAGCGCACTGTATTTCCCAATGGGGCCATGACTTCCGACCGGAATATACACAAATGGGGAATGCTCCATCAGCAATTTCCTCAGATACCGATTATCGCATTAACGGCAACAGCGGATAAAATAACCCGCGAGGATATTATCCGACAGTTGCATCTGGTTCAACCCCGGACGTTTATTTCTTCTTTTGACCGTCCCAACATCAGCCTGGACGTGAAACGCGGTTTTCAGGCAAAGAGAAAAATAAAGCGATTCTGGAATTTATCCATCGCCACAGAGAAGAAAGCGGAATCATCTACTGCATGAGCCGCAATAAACGGAAACCGTAGCACAGATGCTGCAAAAACAAGGAATCCGATGCGGTGTTTATCATGCCGGACTGTCTTCTCAACATCGGGACGAAACTCAGAACGATTTCATCAACGACCGCATTCAGGTAGTATGTGCTACGATTGCCTTTGGTATGGGAATCGATAAATCGAATGTCCGTTGGGTCATCCATTACAACCTTCCTAAAAAAAGTATTGAAAGTTTTTATCAGGAAATCGGGCGTGCAGGGGCGTGATGGCTTGTCAAGTGATACAGTATTGTTCTATTCATTGGGGACTTGATACTGTTAACTAAATTCGCCACAGAAAGCAGCCAGCAGACCATCAACCTGGAAAAACTGCAACGTATGCAACAATATGCTGAAGCAGATATCTGCCGCAGAAGAATTCTGCTAAGCTATTTTGGAGAAACCTCAACAGAAGATTGCGGAAACTGTGATGTCTGTAAAAATCCGCCACAACGGTTTGACGGTACGGTGATTGTACAAAAAGCGTTAAGTGCCATTGCCCGGCGAATCAACAAATAAGTACGGGTACATTAATAGATATTCTTCGTGGAAGTTATTCTGGCGAAAGCGACCGGAAAGGGTATCAGGAACTAAAGACTCCTTTGCCGGATTTTGAGACCACGACTGGCAGCTATCGGTCAATGCTGCAACTGGTTATTTCTCGAAATTGCGTATAATGAGAACAACCATCTCAAAATTACGCCAAGCGATATTTATTCGAAATGTGAAGAAAGTTTCAAATGCTGGGAAAAAGAAAAAAATTGTGTTACAAAAAAAGAACTACCACCCCTCGGTTTGCCGGGGACAGAGAGCGAGTTATCTGTTTGAAGGGGTTGGTGCGGATAAGAAAGCAGCTTGCCGAATCAGGAAGCACTTCCCACTTACATTAGCCTCTATCAGACAAAAAATAAAGATTGTGCTTTATTTCCTCCCCAACAATTTCATTGAAGAATTCGGTTCGATCAGTAAAATGGTGAAGCCAAAAAGAAAAATACAGCATCTCGTAAACTTGGATTCGGCAGTTCGTCTGACAATCGTTAAAGAAAAAAGTCCATTTTGTCAAGAGCAAGTTTACATATTATTAACAAGGGAAGGAGGGAAATGAAAAGAAAGGACAGTGAAGGAATCAGGCTCCCTCTCTGTTCTCCCCTCATCAGGGTGTATAAGAGCATAAAGGAAGACAGAGCAACGAGGATCTGCCCTAAGGTAATGAGGTGCCTTGTGAACGGTTTAAACAGACCTCTATTTCCGGTAAGAGCTTTCTCCCAGAGCCTCCGTTTCTATAAAATAGAGGCTCTGATGAAGAGGCTCTATCCCGGCAAGTAGAAACCGGGCAGATACAAAAATAGGGAGGCAATCGCCCTATTTATCTCGAATTAAAATCAAATGATATCTTATTGTGCCCACATACACAGATGCTATATCCAAAAGCCAAAGTCAAGTTTTTAAGGCATTATTTTTCATCCGTTTACTTTCAAAAGGCATTTGGCATAAACTACACAATGCCATTGCTGAAGTTGTTCGTGCAGATCGGCAGGCGGTACGCCAAAAAGAAATAACTTTTCTCAAAATCGGCTTTCGCCAGCGCTTTCTTTTTCTGCATCAGGTAAATGTTACGCGCAACAAATATGCGTCAGCCAAAGAAGCATTCAGGCGGGTAAGCTTCTTCAAAATCGACCAGTGCCAGGTCTTCATGCTTCATTTCCCGTTCCACATCGGCGCGGGCAGCGTGGCGATACTCGGAGTCTCTACGATCATCTTATTCAGGATGTCGAGGCGACTCACGGAATTTCCTCTTTCTGTTCCAGGTAGCCAGTCCGAGACGGCCGCTTTATGGCAACTCTGCGGGTGAGAGTTCAACAGAGGGTTATAATCAGTCCGTGCAGCAGGATGGAAATACGGAGGATGTGGATGATCACGCATCGGCAAAGCCTCTTTGTTTGCTTGTCTTCGTCAAGCACTCGTTAATGTGGCAAAGTGGTCGTCCGCCCGTTTCCGTGTTGGCTTGGCACGGTCGAGGAGAATCAGGACTGCCAACGGGCTGAGAGTTCATTCCAAAAGAGTGAGTTCGAGGTGCTGTCATACTGGCCAAACGGCACCAAGCAGATTGGGAAAACTGCGTTTTTCGCATTCTTCGGTTTCAGTTTCAGTGCCTGGAGCAACAGTTTCTTCCCGCCCGGTGAAAACTGTCGCTTCTCCTCAATACACTCTCATCGCTTTCTCTGTTGGACAACTTGCTGATAGGTTTGCGCACTCCAAGCTGCAACCCGAAGGAAAACAGAACAACAACGCTATAATAATTCTTACCGCTTTGGTTTCGGGTTTAATGGGCAACTTTAGTCGGCGGACGCGCATCAAATGCGAACACAACTCTGTTGACAAATAACGCTACTCGCGTGTCGGGTAACAACGCTACGATGTTCTTGAATTCAGGGACGTCCCGCCAACAAAACGGGCCGCATATACTGCCGCTCCCGAGGAAATCCCGGCGAGCACGCTTCCGGTTTGCCGCGCCAGTTCACGTCCCGCACGAATCGCGTTCATCATCGAGGGCACTTGCGTTACTTCGTCCACCACAGACGCATCATAGGGTTTCCGGAGTAAAGGTGGCACCAATCACACAGAATACGATGCGGAGCCGCCTCGCTCACTTCCAGCACCGGAGATGCTGCCGGTTCCACGGCTAATATGAATTTTCCGGATTATGTTTCTTCACAATGCATCGGGCTACACCTGCAAACCGTTCGCTCCCGTACCAGCTCCGCACTTTACAAAGCCGCGACTTCGCCGATCAATCTCTTTCACATGTTTCCTCGCACCTGTCGTCCGTTCGCGAACGACGGCATTAGCCAGATACTCAATTGCTGTAAAATCGCACCGAACCGCAATACTGGCCTTCACGCAGTTTCCTCCGCTTTATATGATGAGACGCTGCCATGCCTCCCAGTCCGTCCGTCAGACGTTTGTGCCGGAGTGCCCTTCCACGCAGATTCCTCCGTTCCAGGCTCATCGTTTCGGGCATAGCCGTCAGCCATGAGATGATAACGGCTTTTACATGGTGAGACACCATTGCCAGCCCGACACCGGTATTTTCGCTAGTGGGTTTCGATAATCGTCGCACCGGGTTTCAGAACTCCACGCGAGCTTTCGGCGTCTTCAATCAATCGAGAGCACCGGTCCTTCACACTTCTGCACCGGATTGAATGCTTCAGGCAGCGATAATATTTTGTTCCATACCATAGTTTCCGTGGGAAAGTTCCATTGAGAGGGTATTACCTACCAGATCGGTTGGTTTCTTTACTATCTTTTTGCCATTTTATTGCATTTATGTCGCTTGTCGACAAGATAGGAGAAAAAAGGTATGTTTTTATCATATCCTTTAAGGAAAGATAAAAGGAAAAGAAGGCATATTAACTTTGTATCCGGAATTCCGTCTTTTTTAAGTTTACAGATATGAAAAGTCCTTCACAATTTCTCACGACTTGTTTTTGTTTATACCATTTCTTTAGAACGCTTGGTTTATTACGTGGTCTTATCAAGCGACACCGTCTCTCCGGGGAACTATTTCCGAGTCCATGTGGCACGAAGACTTTATAGATTGCTCCACTTTGGCGGGGCCATAAACCGCTATTCCAGGCCTACTGCTCATCGCCTCCGCAGATTCCATCCGACGCTTTCATCAGCGCTTCACCGGGCCACTGGGGACGTGCTTTCATCGCTGGCCTCGCCCATGCGTCGGCCACCAGAATTGCCCGGCTTTTGAGATTCCAGACTTACTCCGATTTTTTCTGCTTCTCTCCAGGGACGCCATGGCAGAGTGTCTGAAACTTTTTGGTTTCGTACTGGGGATAAATAAGCACTGACGCCGGTATTTTATACTGCATTTTCTGCTACGTACTCTGATCCGCGAGAAGAAACGCTTGAAGAGACCTTATCGCCGCCGGCAAAATGTCTCACGCATTATTATTACTACGTGACTTTGGCAGCTGCATCCCCAACTCCGCGGCGGTTTCACCGTATCGACCATGAACTTAAGCCAAAGTATATTTCAGTTCCGACCAACGATGAACCATGCCGCCGCCCATTAATCCGGCATTCAGTTTCATGTACTCTGCCACGCATCAGAATAACTGCGAAGCTTAGTATCGTTTCATGGCGGACTCTAACACGGCCGACAAGCTATATGCGGAAATGAGTGGACACTCGCTCACACCGGCCGACAGTAATCCCTGCAACTCCTGAATGCCCAACGCCCGAATATCGTCTTTAGTCATTCTTGAAAGTCGCACCTGATGGAAACTTTCGGTGGGCGCAGCCGAATGTAGCTGTCAATATGGATAAATTGCCAAAGAGGTATCTTATTCAGTAACTTCTATGCCAACAGCCTTTCCGTACCGACCGTGGTCTGGCGTCTATCATCAGCAGATCTCCGGCAGCCGAGCACCAGCATTATGGCCATCCAGCGGACGACTTCCTTCGATCCCGCGCAGGCGAAAAACGCCGGATACAACCTTGAATATTATTACGGCGGAGATGCGGACTTTACAATATGCGCTCTTACCTGGTACGGCATCTTCCGGTATCGGAAAGATTATTTGCGAAAAGATTTCCCTTTGTTCCGGGCAATGCCGGCAAGTGGGGGGCACAAGACCACGTATTATTCCAGCGTCTGCTGAAAGACATGAAAAGAGGAAAAGCAACAGGAACCGTTCCTGAAACTTGTCCGAACTTCAAGCAACCACGAACGCTTTTTGAAGTTCCGTTTCACCGGCTGGGATGACAAGGTTCTCAATGCATTCGCATGCCGACAGTTGCGTAGGCGACTTCATCAAACAATACCAGGAACTCCCACAGTGGAAAAATACAGTATTTGTACCTCGTTCCCGATCATCAAGGAGCCTATCCATATCCGATCGGGAGAATCCCTGGACGGACAAAACAATCCCTCTTATTTTTTTAATCGGAGGCGCGATAAAGGAACCACGTGTGATAGATACTTTATGCTTCGCAGAATTGACGTACCGCCACCCCTTTTTCACAACTGGGACTGCCACACGATGGTTTACTTTCAGCAAGGATATCCTGAATCGTCATCTCCTCATTTCGGATATTTCACCCGCCCGAACTACTTCGGTATGGTGACTCCAGTATATAATTTGGATGCCAGCACCGTACAACTTGACAGCGAAGGAACGGAGAAAGAAGCAAAATTTGGAAGGGAAAAGAAACTTTCTTGCAAAAAGTTCTATGACGACCTGGCCAAACGATAGAATAACAGAAATACAGATTATTTATTAAGCGGTATAGAACAATATCTTCTTCTTTTTATTGTATATTTGCAACGTTCAAAATATAACAATAAAGACCGATGGATAAATACCGAAATTATCAATTTCCTTTCGGGAGTGGACACCAATGTCTTCCTGTTCTTCAACGGCATACATTCCCCTTTTGGGACTATTTTTATGAGTGCTTTCACGGGGAAAAATTATATAGGTACCGATGTACGCTACCATATTATACATATTGCTAATCCAATTTCCATTTGGAAGGTAGTCCTGTGCTATGTGGCTGCGATCGCGCTTACCAGCAACCTTTGCCGACCAGATGGCCGCATCATCCGTCCCGGTCGTGGCACGTCTGCGTCCTGCCAATCTGGAAAATCCGATTGACCTGGTGCATATCAATGAAACGGCTATCGCGGAGAAGTTACGGTTTTTCCTTCCTGTCATGCCGCCAACTCTTTCAGCCTTGTTATGTATGCCAATATTCTTGTTCCGTAAACGCTGGTTAAGTATTTTCTATCATAACCTGGGCAGTTCTCAATTGTTACATCGCGCATATACTTGGGCACATTACCCCCGGAGACTTAATTGTAGGAGGCATCATCGGAGGTTCGGTGGCTGGCTGTTCTGTACGATTGCCCCACCAAAATAGCTTCTTACCTGCAAGAACCTTCCGTAAGAAGAAATACTGTATCGACAAACATCAGTCATTATGTATGCCCTTAGGCTTCCTGACAGTACTCGGCATCATTATTTACTCTACAATCAAAGCTGGTAGAAACAAAAAACAATCCGAAATATATAAGAAAGCCTGACAACCGGGAAAAAGTTGTCAGGCTTTCTTTATATGAAGGGTTACCCGATAAAGGGATATTACCGCCTGATACAATTATTCTTTTTTATCAAACTTTTCTAGTAGCAATCTACAATCCATTGTCCACTTCTTTGGTTCCGTGTTGGCACCACCGGCAGCTGGATTTCAGGTGTACGTACATTCTCGTCAGAGGGAAGCGTCTACTGCTTTACGAATCAACGCTCCCTTCTTCTTTGGGTCGAAATATTCAAACAACATAGCTACAGGAAAGTCTGTGCCAACGGGTTCGCAATATTCAATACTGGCCTGCGGCCGCCAGACCATGAATCCGGTTCCGAACACCGGAGTACTTTCCTGTAGAGGCCAGCCGACGGAGGTAATCCCATAGAACCACTGATAACAGAACCTTCGTCAGTCAGAACTATCACCGAATGTATTTTCTCAGTCACCATCACGTCAAAGAAAGCAGGTTCCTGGATCATCTTCATTGCAGCATTATCCACAAACATATAGTCAGTAGTCACTTCCGGATAGTTCGGAGCCATTTCCTGTGCAATCTGACGCCACAGACGGAAGAAGCCAAAACGTTTGCCTTATCCACCACAGTCAAGTGTTTTCTGCGCTTCATTGCATATTCAAAAGCAACTTTTCAGAATACGTTCAATTTCCGGACGAGTGTAGTAGTTAGTATCGTATGCCTTATCATTATCCTGATATTTCTCACCGGAAATACATACCTCCGGTCAACTCACGGATACAGATAAAATCTGCATTTTCAACAAGTTCTGCACGCAACGGAGATTTATGGATCAGACATTTGAATGTCTGTACCGGACGAATATTGGCAAACAATCCTAATTTCTTACGCATTGCCAGCAATCCCTGTTCAGGGCGCACTTTTTGCAGTAGGATCATTGTCAAACTTCGGATCGCCTACGGCTGAAAACAAAACAGCATCTGCATTCTTGCAAACCTGATATGTTTCTTCCGGGAACGGATCCCCACTTTATCAATCGCATCTGCACCGCAGATCGCATATTCGTAACTTACTTTATGACCAAATTTCTCGCAAACGGCACTCATTACATCTACACCTTGTACCGAAATCTCGGGTCCGATGCCGTCGCCTGCTAATACAGCAATCTTAAAATCCATAATCGTCAATTCTATCTATTTATATACTTATAAAAACATTCTTCGGCAAGTAACTTCCACTTTTTCTCATATTCATCTTCAATGAGGTTCAGCATCTTCATTGTAGCTTTGATAGCTGCCTCAGTCTGGTCGGCATCCAGTCCGCGGGTACGGAACACTTGTTCGTCATAACTCCAAGTGATGACTGTCTGCACAAATGCATCCGTACGTCCACCGGGAGGGATCGTTACCGCGTAATTCGTCAACATCGGGAACTTGCGTCCCAATGTCACCTTATATATCTTACGCAATGCACGTACAAAAGCGTCATATTGTCCATCGCCACCCGAGCTTTCCTCGTACTCCTTGCCGTTGATTTCTATTTTCAAAGTAGCCATCGGTTTCAGTCCATGAGCCAGATTTACAAAATAACTCTTTAACTTGACCTTCTCACCTACTGCTCCATGCTTCAACACATCAGAAACAATGTATGGCAAATCTTCCTGAGTGACTAGTTCTTTCTTGTCTCCCAGTTCGATAATGCGCTCCGTTACTTTACGCATTGCATCTTCGTCCAGCTCAATCCGAGGTCTTCAAGGTTCTTGCGGATATTTGCTTTTGCCACTCGTTTTCCCCTAACGCATATTCGCGTTTACGTCCAAAACGTTCGGGAAGCAAGTCATTGCAATACAGATTATTCTTGTTATCGCCATCGGCATGCACTCCTGCTACCTGTGTAAATACATTCTCACCGACAATCGGCTTATTGGCAGGAATTACAATACCCGAATACGATTCTACTACCCGGCTGACATCGTTCAAGCGACTTTCATCAATATTGGTTATAGCATTGAAATGATCTTTCAGAATAGCCTGAACACTCGCAAGAGGTGCATTACCCGCCCGTTCGCCCAGTCCGTTTATAGTAGTGTGAAGTCCTTTAACGCCACTCAGCACAGCAGCCAACACGTTGCTCACAGCCAGATCATAATCATTGTGCGCATGGAAGTCAAAATGTGTATCTGGATACCGTTTCTTCATCTTCCGCATATACTCTATCACTTGCAGCGGATTCAGGATTCCCAGTGTATCGGGCAGCATATAGCGTTTGATACTCGTTTCCTTCAAGACCATCCATCAACTGAAACACATAGTCGGGAGAATCCTTCATTCCATTGCTCCAGTCTTCCAGATATACGTTCACGTTGATATCCTGCTCGTCAGCATAGTTGTACTACGTTGACGATATCCGCGATGTGTTGTTCCGGAGTTTTTTTAAGTTGCTGCGTACAATGCTTCAGCGAACCTTTACAAAGGAGATTGATTACGCGGCAGCCGGTATGTTGTATCCAGTCCACCGAAGTCTGACCGTCAACAAACCCCAGCACTTCCACCTTGTGAAGCAGATTGCGGCGGGCTGCCCAGTCGAAAATCATCTTCACGGCTTCAAACTCACCGTCCGACACACGCGCGCAACCTCTACCCGGTCTACTTTTTAAGTCTTCTAACAGTAAACGGGCAATCATTAGTTTCTCATGAGGCACAAAAGACACTCCGCTGGTCTGTTCACCGTCACGGGCGTTGTGTCCATGATCTCTATTTTGACGCCTTGTTTTCCCCATTCTTCTATTTTATTTTTTTATTGCTTAGCAAAAGTCGATGTCGTCAATCCGTTCATCAGACAAAGTTTCTTATAAGCATTGATTTCAAAATGTTCACTCTTGCTGTTGCTTTGTTAGTGATGGTCTGTTCCGGAAGATTCACTTCCACCTCCATCTTCGGATTGGCAGCAATAGAGTCAAAAAGCTCCTGCAAGAATTCTTCTGTAACAACTACCGGAAGAACGAAGTTGTTCAACTCATTATTCTTATGAATATCGGCAAAAAACTTGATACCACTACACGGAAACCATAACCGGCAATTGGCCCAGGCTGCATGCTCGCGGCTGGAACCCGAACCGAAATTCTTTCCTGCCACCAATACTTGCCCGCTGTAAGTGGGATCATTCAACACAAAGTCGCTTGTTCAAAGAACCGTCAGCATTATAACGCCAGTCACGAAACAGGTTATCACCAAAAAACTTTTCTTCACGAGTGGTCGCTTTCAGAAAACGTGCCGGAATAATCTGGTCAGTATCTACATTTTCTAAAAAAGGAAGGGGGTACACAAGTACTTGTTATTATATTAAATTTTGTCTTCATTTCATTTTCAATTATCAATTATCCATTAAATAAGTTCCCGCGGATCGGTTATCACTCCTGTCACCGCAGCGGCAGCAGCAACCAGCGGACTGGCCAGCAATGTGCGCGCTCCCGGACCCTGACGACCTTCAAAGTTACGGTTGCTAGTCGATACAGAGTACTTTCCGGCAGGAATCTTATCGTCATTCATCGCCAGACAAGCTGAACATCCCGGCTGACGGATTGCAAATCCTGCCTCAGTCAATATCTTGTCAATTCCTTCCTTACGAATCTGCGCATCTACCATCCATGATCCCGGAACCAGCCATGCGATTACATTATCCGCTTTTTTGCGTCCCTTCACGAGAGAAGCAAATGCACGGAAATCCTCAATGCGACCATTAGTACAAGCACCTAAGAATACATAATCAATCTTTTTGCCCAGCAATGATTCACCCGGCTGGAATCCCAATTCCATCGATTTATTGAAAAAACCTGTGCAGCTTCTCCCATCCCTTCCGTAGTAGGAATGTTTTGCGTAATTCCCATTCCCATTCCCGGATTAGTTCCATAGGTAATCATCGGTTCGATATCTGTCGCATCAAAACGAACCTCCTTATCGAATACGGCATCATCATCGCTCTTCAGTGTCTTCCAGTATTCTATAGCCTGATCCCATGCCTCCCCTTTCGGAGCATTTTCACGACCTTTTGATATATTCGAAAGTCACTTCATCCCGGAGCAACCATTCCACCACGTGCTCCCATTTCAATAGAAAGGTTACAAAGAGTAAGACGTCCTTCCATGAGTCAGATTGCGGATTGCCGAACCTGCATATTCCACAAAGTAACCGGTAGCACCGCTGGTAGTCATCTTAGACATCATGTACAGGGCAATGTCTTTTTCGCTGTCACGCCCTTACCCAGTTCACCATCTACAGTAATGCGCATTGTTTTCGGTCTTGACTGAAGGATACATTGTGAAGCCAGCACCATTTCCACTTCACTGGTACCAATACCGAAGGCGATTGCCCCATTGCCCCATGAGTGGAAGTATGCGAGTCGCCGCAAACGATCGTCATGCCCGGTAATGTCAACGCACGTTCCGACCTACCATGGATAATTCCATTTTTAGGATGCATCATACCGAAATGTGTCAGACCGAAGTCTTTTGCATTCTTCGTCAGCGTATCCACCTGAGTTTTGGAGATCGGATCTTCAATCGGTTTATCCCTGATCATGTGTCGGAGTATTATGGTCGGGCATGCAGAACACCTTTTTTCCGGGCGCAATACCTTGATTCCACGCCCACGCAATCCGGCAAAAAGCCTGCGGGCTGGTCACTTCATGACAATATAAACGACCAATATAAAAAGTTGTGTCGAGGCCATCTTCCACCGTAGTCACCACGTGGGCATCCCATATCTTATCAAATAATGTATTCATCTGTTATCTATATTTTTACTATGTATGATTTATAATTAATGCGAGTTACGTATTTCAGTACCACTTTCTTTATTCCTTACGCCTTGAATTTGTTAATACAGTCGATATAAGCTTCTACTGATGCAGCAATAATATCCGTATTTGCTCCGAAGCCATAATATATCTGATTATCGTATTCCACCTGCATGTGAACCTTACCTACATCATCACTTCCCTTGCTGATTGCCTGAATAGTGAACTCTTTCAATGTCATGTGACGGTCTACAATCTTCTTCAGTGCCTTAAAGCAGCATCCACCGGACCATTGCCACTTGCACAGGCTTCAAACTTCTCACCGGAAATATTCAGTCCCAGACTGGCAACCGAACGGACGCCAACACCGCTTGTCACCTGCAAGTATTCTCCAACTTAATACGGTGATTCTGGCTACGGTCTGCTCCTGCCAATACCAGCACATTATCATCATTGATGTCTTTTTTCTTATCAGCCAACTTCAGGAACTCTTCATATACCTTGTCCAACTTCTCCTGATCCAGGTTCACTCCCAAGATCCCGAAAGGCGATTCTTCAATGCCGCACGTCCGCTACGGGCAGTCAGTACGATCGAGTTATCATCAATACCTACATCATGCGGATCGATAATCTCATAAGTCTGCACATTCTTTCAATACGCCATCCTGGTGAATACCCGAAGAATGAGCAAAAAGCATTACGGCCTACGATCGCTTTATTCGGCTGAACAGGCATATTCATTAGGCTGGATACCATGCGGCTGGTCGGGTAAATCTTCTGTGTATTGATATTGGTCTGAATATCAATTTCGTGATGACTCTTGATAATCATCGCGATTTCTTCCGAGAGCAGTATTTCCCGCACGTTCGCCGATACCATTGATGGTAACTTTCCACCTGACGCGCCCGTTCAAAACTTACCCGCTATTGTATTGGCAGTAGCCATACCCAAGTCATTATGACAGTGGTAGAAAGTATGGCATTATCAATGCCGTCTACATGGTCAACCAAGTATTTTTTATCTTAGCACCATATTCTGAAGGCAAGCAATAACCCGTTGTATCAGGAATATTCACTACGGTAGCTCCCGCTTTGATAACAGCTTCCACCACACGTGCCAGATATTCGTTATCCGTACGGCCTGCGTCTTCTGCATAAAATTCCACATCGTCTACAAAACGGCGGGCATATTTCACAGCAGCTACTGCACGTTCGATAATCTCTTCACGATTCGAATGAATTTATATTTAATGTGCGAATCAGAAGTACCGATACCGGTGTGAATACGTTTATGTTTAGCAAATTTTCAGTGCATCTACGGCTACATCAATATCTTTTGAACTGCGCGGGTCAAAGCACAGATAGTAGGCCAAGTCACCGCTTTTGAAATCTCAATTACTGAATTAAAATCCCCCGGCTCGAAATGGGGAACCGGCTTCAATCACGTCTACTCCCCGCTTTCAATGCCTTTTGCTACCTGAATCTTTTCTAATTCAAATTGGCATCCTTGAACCTGTTCACCATCTCTAGAGAGTGGTATCAAAAATAAATAACCTATTGTCCATATTCTTATGTATATTATATAATTATTAATTAAAGCCTTTCACACTTGAAGTGAGAAAAGGCTTTCATTTGATTTATACACATTTGCGCGCAGCACTCACTTCCACCAACGACGATAGTAGAATAATAATACCGCATGGTAGAATAATGTATAAACATCTGATTCATTTCTTGTCTCTTTTATTAGTTTGACGGTGCCAAGGTATGAATTATTTCTTTACCACCAAATAATACGTTACTTTTTTTATCATAAAAAACTTCATTTCATAAGGAAAAATTTTGCATAAGCCAATAGCAGAGGTAGTTCCATTAAAGCAAGAAAAAAGAACGTCGTGTCCGCCTAGATCCCTCTTTCAAATTAAATAGATTACTTTAGCATTTTTTCAGCATTCTTTTTCTTTTCTGCGATCTGCTGTCGCAATGGCGCAAGAATCTTTAGCCTGGCAGCAGAATCAGAAAAACTCTTCAACAACGGCAACAACTTCTACTGTTGTTTCAGTTGTTTTCTTCACTTATCGGAAGCAACAGTAGTTTTGTTACCTGCACAAGACATCATTGCAAAGAAAATGTTACAGCAACAGCAGCCAAAAAATAATTTCACGTTTTTCATATAAATTTGCTTTTAAACGTTGAATAAAAATATTGTGTCGAGTACGTTATTTCACGATTTACCAAAACAGATGAAGCCCCTCCCGGTATTTCTACTGAAGGGGCTTCATA
>VOFK01002188.1_pt1 | contig 35159 bp, 46 predicted proteins | sample 5384121 | NCBI WGS metagenome assembly VOFK01 (sample SAMN12384730, study PRJNA508395) | human gut metagenome | isolation source: healthy gut J | host: Homo sapiens | reverse complement strand
TACTTCGTTCAGTTACGTATTGCTGCTACTACAGCTGCTGCTCACTGCTGCAGAGAAGAAGGTGGTATTCACAAAAATCAAAGTTAAATTCATCAGAAGGTACTGCATCTTTCATGAGTTTGAGGTAGCTTAATCGCTTTGGTGATTGGTTTGGCATTCTGTATCGAACGTGGCATCATCTATTTGAGCTTGCTGAAATCAACACAAAGAAATTCATGGCATCTATCGAAGCTGCTTTGGAAAAAAGGAGATGTTGAAGTTGCTAAAAGACATTGCCCGTAACACTAGAGGTCCTGTTGCTTCTATCTACTATCAGGGTCTTGATGAGAATCGACCAAGGGGTATCGACGTAGTTGAGAAGTCAGTAGTATCTTACGGTGGTGTACAGGCTGGTTACCTTGAAAAAGGATGTTCATGGATCACACTGTTTATCGCAATGGCTCCGTCACTCGGATTCTTGGGAACTGTAATCGGTATGGTGCAGGCATTTGATAAGATCCAGCAGGTAGGTGATATCTCTCCGACGGTTTGTAGCAGGTGGTATGAAAGTCGCCTTGATTACAACTATCTTCGGTTTGATCGTTGCTTTGATTCTTCAGGTATTCTACAACTACGTACTTGCTAAGATTGAAGCTCTTACAAGCGAAATGGAAGATTCTTCTATCTCTTTGCTTGACATGGTAATCAAATATGATCTGAAATACAAAAAATAATTTGAAATGAGTAAGTTAACATATAAGGCATCGTACTACGCACTGTATGCGATGTTTGCCATTATCCTCATCGTAATGGGTATCTTCTTCTTTGGAGGAGACGCTACGGGCGATGCAGTGATTCCGGGAGTAGATCCCGAAATGTGGGCAGCCGGCTCAAACAGACGCCTTACTCTATTTGATGTATGCTTTGTTTGGTATCGCTATCGCAGCTACTGTGATTGCTGCCGTATTCCAATTTGGTGCAGCTTTAAAAGATAATCCGGCTTCTGCTATCAAATCTTTGCTTGGTTTGGTTCTTTTGGTTGTTGTTTTAATTATAGCTTGGGCTATGGGTAGCGGTACGCCGATGAATATCCCGGGTTATGAAGGTACAGATAACGTTTATTTCTGGCTGAAACTGACTGATATGTTCCTTTATTCTATTTACATTTTGTTGTTTGTGACTGTTGTTACAATCATTGTGAGTGGTATAAAGAAAAAAAATTATCGTAATCAATTGAGGATACTCGATTAAATAAGTAATTAAAATGGCAAAAGGGTGAAAAAAAGAAAAGTTCCTGATATTAACTCAAGTTCTACGGCGGATATCGCTTTCTTGTTGCTGATCTTCTTCTTGATTACGACATCAATGGATACGGACCGTGGTTTGGCAAGACTTTTGCCTCCACCACCCGAAGAACAGAATGATGATACTACCGATAAGATTAAAGAACGTAACATCCTGCAGGTTTATCTGAATAAAGATGATGCTTTGATGTGCGGAAATGATTATATCGGAGTTGATCAGTTGAGACAGAAAGCCAAAGAATTTATTGCTAACGTTAATAACGCAGAGAACATGCCGGAAAAGACACAAAAGAATGTGGAATTCTTCGGTACATATATGGTTAATGACAAGCACGTAATTTCTTTGCAGAATGACCGTGGATCTTCTTATCAGGCTTATATCAGCGTGCAGAACGAATTGGTGGCTGCATACAATGAATTGAGAGACGAGTTAGCAACAGAAAAATTCGGAGTTAAATACTGAGTTGAGTGACGAACAGCAAAAGGCAGTTCGTGAAATCTATCCGCAACGAATTTCTGAAGCAGAACCTAAAAAATACGGAGAAAAAAAGAAGTAAGTAATGGGAAAATTTAATAAAACTGGTAAACGTGAAATGCCGGCTTTGAATACTTCTTCGTTGCCTGACCTTATCTTTTTACTTTGTTGTTCTTCTTTTATGATTGTAACAACAATGCGTGAGGTAACATTAAAGGTGCAGTTTACACTTCCGCAAGGTACTGAACTCGAAAAACTGGAGAAGAAATCATTGGTGACATTCATTTATGTGGGTGAACCGACTCAGGAATATCGTGCGAAAATGGGTACTGAAAGCCGTATTCAGCTCAACGACAGCTACGCTGAAGTGGGCGAAGTACAGGACTTCATTTTCCAGGAACGCGCAAGTATGAGTGAGGGTGACCAAGCTAAGATGACTGTGTCTCTGAAAGTAGACCAAAAAACTAAAAATGGGTATTATCACTGACGTGAAGAAATGCTCTTAGAAAATCTTACGCTTTGAAGATTAACTATTCAGTCTACTAAACGTGGTGAGAAATAAACAGTTAATTTGATATATAAAAAGAGGCTTCCAAGAATTCAAAGCCCTCCTCAATTTGTATATTTATTGGACCAGTCCCTTTCTTTTTTGATGCTGTTTGTATTTTGTCAGGTTTTTCCTGCCTGAACTTATATTTCAAGTTGTTTTTGCTTTATTCTTTGACTCCATAAACTTACTGTGTTTACTTTGAAGTTTATGTCTTATTTCTTCATAATCCTTTTCTGCATCCAGATTACCGTGCACCATCAGATACATGGGCAGGAAGTCATCTCCTGCTTTGTAGGGTGGTTGATAGTAATCTTTTTCCCCAAAGTGTGAATCCATGGCGTTGGTAGAAATTGATACGGCGTTTAGCCATCTCCTCTACCGGGCGTTCCACTTCCAGAACAATGGGGTATTTTAGGTGTTCACACAGGTGCTCTAAAGTGCGTTTGCCGTAACCTCCGTTGCGCAATGCCGGATTGGTGGCGAAATGCTTCTACATAGTAGAATCTGTCGAAGTCCCAATATGTGATAAAGCCGATAGGCAGGTCATCATCAAAAAATGATATTATTATGGAAGTTGCCTATCCGGTCTGTGTATTCACGAAGATGCTCCAGTTGGCGGTATTCTTCCGGTGGAAACGATTCGACAAGAAGTTCTTCCATAAATTTGTAATGTTGCACGTCCGATGTAGTAATCGGTTGAAATCTGATCATACGGTTTGGGTTTTTAAGTTTGATAATAATATAATTGTATCTGGTTTTTATTTTTTGTTGAATATTCACAATAGGCTGTCATCAATGATTGTATTCGATTAAGAACATAAAAACTCAATCATTCGGCGGATGGCACGTTGACAGACCGGACAAAAACTCCGGGATATTCGTTTGTTTTCATGCGACAGTCGTAGGCAGGGCGATAAATACCTTTGGCTGAATAGCCGCCTCCTTCATATACTCCCACCGGATATTTCTTCTTTTTTCAGCAATAGGGGTAGGGATCGGAGCACCTGACGGAAGCATATCTTTCCATTTGGAAGCAAAGTTTACCTGTGTTGAAATATTCTGTTCCCACGGTTCGACATCCAGTGGATAAGTATCTGTCATCACATCATTATCATAGAAATATTCGTCGGCTAATCCTCCGAAACTGTGTCCGAATTCGTGTACTACCACCGGTTTGAACATAGGGTGATGAGCCGTGGTCAGCGTATAAGAATTGTATATTCCTCCTCCGCCATATACATCTGTGTTAGCGAGGATAATGATATGTTCGTAGGGGATGCCTGCCAATGCATTATGGACAGACTTTACCCGGCTGGTAGTCAGATAGCGGTCTGAGTAAAAGGTATCGAAATGAGAATGAACTGCTGTTTGCTTCCACTGGTTTTCGCGAGGAACACACTGACACCGCTGTCTGTAGAAGGACTGGCTACGGCAACACTATTAAATTTATCTTCATGGAGCGGAACGGCTCGTAAGAAAAAAATAAACTTTTGCAGGTACGTTGTTGCATCCTGATAGAATACATTCATTTCTTTTTCTGTATACCCTTCTGCCAGGATAGCAACATCTATGCAGTCTTTTTCATTACCACTTTGAAGCATATACCGATGCGGAGTGACATGTGATACCCCCCGTTTATGAATCAATATGTCATCCGGGCGCACGATATGTTTGTAAGTAGCCATTGTTTTTCTTTCGTGGAGAATACAAAGTAACTTCTACTTCCACAGGCTGTTTGGGATAGGGAAGAAGAAAGGTATTCTCAAATCCTTTTGCTGTTTCTTTTGGCTTCGTCTGTTGACAGCCATTCTTGAAATAAAAGAAGAGAATGAAGTTTGGTAGATACACTGTTTACTGGCAAGGTCTTTCACAATAATTTGTCCGTTACCTTCCAGTGGAAGTTCCGAAAGATGATGTTGACGCCCTGCCCAGGTAGGAAGCTGTGAAAGCTCATCCAGATAAATAGACTGTTGTGTAGCATCCCCGGTAAAGATATATAATCCACTCGCATTGTTTTGTTCTGAAAATAATCAGCAAAATTCTGGGCATAACTTCCTATAGAAGTACAGAAACACAGAATGATACAGCAAATATGTTTCATATTAATGGTATATTTATGTTTTTCGCAAAGGTACGAACTATTGTTGACTTATCCGCTTTCTGCAAATAAAAGTAATAGATTATAGTATTTGTTGTCGAAAAATCGCTAACTTTGCATAAAAGATTCATTGATAAAAACAATTTGATTCAAAAATGGGACATCATCAATTAGATGCTTTAGATGAGCAAATTCTGAAACTGATTGCAGGGAATGCGCGTATTCCTTTTTTGGAAGTGGCACGAGCATGTAATGTTTCCGGCGCTGCGATCCATCAGCGTATTCAGAAGCTTACTAATCTAGGAATATTAAAAGGTTCGGAGTATGTCATCGACCCCGAGAAAATCGGATATGAGACTTGCGCTTATATTGGTATATATCTAAAAAGACCCCGAATCCTTTGATTCGGTAACAAAAAGCGTTAGAAGCTATTCCCGAAGTGGTGGAATGCCATTTCACTACCGGAAAATACGATATGTTTATCAAAATCTACGCAAAGAATAACCACCACTTATTGAGTATTATTCACGATAAGTTGCAACCATTGGGCTTGGCACGTACCGAAACATTAATCTCCTTCCATGAAGCCATTAAGGGCAAATGCCGATTATGGTCGACATAGAAGATGAAGATTAATCATTATTTTCTCACGTAATCAACAAAGCATAGGAGCAGAGATGTTTCTCATCCGCAGGATGAGCTTCTCTGCTTTTCTCTTTGCCACAGCTCCTGGGATACTTCCGGAAAATAGGCGTCCGCTTCGGAAGCCGTACTGTTTATCTCTGTCAGGCAAAGTTCGTCAGCGAAAGAAATAGCCTGCTGATAAATGCTTGCCCCTCCTATAATATAAATGTGTTCATCCTCCCGACAACTTTTCAAAGCCGTTTCGAGTGAAGGAAAAACTTCCGCACCGGGACATACTGTATCCGGATTGGAAGATAAAACGATATTTCTTCGATTGGGTAATGCGCCTTTCGGTAGTGACTCGAAAGTTTTGCGTCCCATAAGTATCGTGTTTCCGGTAGTTAATGCTTTGAAACGTTTCAAATCATTGGGTAACCAGAAAAGAAGTTTATTCTCGAAGCCTATAGCCATGCGGCGGTCTACGGCAGCAATGATTGATACTTTACTCATCTTTTTTACACGGCTACTGCTCCTGCAATATGCGGATGCGGATCATAGTTTACTAACTCGAAGTCCTCAAATTTAAAATCGAAGATGCTTTTCACGTCCGGATTGATTCTCATTTGTGGCAATGGGCGAGGTTCGCGTGATAATTGAGCTTCACTTGTTCCAAATGGTTCAGGTAGATATGCGCATCACCAAAGGTGTGGACAAAATCTCCGGCTTTCAATCCCGTCACTTGTGCCATCATTTGCAGCAATAATGCGTATGAAGCAATATTAAAAAGGAACACCAAGAAAAATATCAGCACTGCGTTGATACAAGTTGCAGACTCAATCGTCCGTCTGCTACATAAAACTGAAAAAAAAAGCATGGCAGGGAGGCAAATTCATATTATTCAAATCTGCTACATTCCAAGCACTTACAATGATACGGCGTGAATCCGGATTATGTTTGATTGTTTCCACCACTTCACTGATCTGGTCGATAAATCCACCGTTATAGTCAGGCCATGAACGCCATTGGTAGCCATAGATATGCCCTAGGTCACCATTTTCATCCGCCCATTCGTTCCCAAATACGTACCCATGTTCCTGAAGGTATTTCACATTTGTATCTCCTTGCAGAAACCAAAGCAATTCGTATATGATTGATTTCAGATGCAGTTTTTTGGTTGTCAGGCACGGGAAGCCTTCATCAAGGTTAAAACGCATTTGATGACCGAAGATACTGATTGTTCCGGTTCCGGTACGATCATCTTTTTTCGTGCCTTCGGTAAGTACACGATTGAGTAAATCCAGGTATTGTTTCATAATGAATAATTTGCATAATCTGTGGTGAAAATGATTCTCCGTACAAAATTACAAAAATGGAGTGAATAAATTAGCAAACCAGCCGACGAACTTCTTCCAGGGAGAACGCTTTTTCCAAAATTCCGGTGTCAGTTGGGTGCAATGCTCGATATCGTTTCGGAACATATTATTTAATTCCCCCGTTATTTTTTTATCAAAAATAAAGGCATTTGTTTCGTAGTCATATCGTAGGCTGCGGCTGTTCAGGTTGGCATTACCGACTGTACAGTGCAGAACAAGTCGTCCACCATCATTATTTTTTGAATGGTGGAATCCCCCGTTGTACATGTAGAACAGTAGCTCCCCTTTTCATCAGTTTATGTAACTTATAAAGTGCGGCATCCGGAGTAAAAGGGATATCGGAAGCGGAGGAAACCATGATTGTTACATCTACTCCCCGGTCGATTGTACGGTTCAATGCCTTTTGATGGAAGAGGTCGGTACAAAATAAGGATTAACAATATGAACATTCTTTGTGCCGAGTAAATGCTCATGGCATAGGCATGACTCAACATACGGCTATTCTTTTTTCGGGGTACGGTCTACAATTGCTACAACGATATTCGTGCTGTCTGTCTGTTCCCTGATGTTGAGGAAAATAAGCTTCTCCTCCTATATTCTGTTTAGTCTCTTTGTTCCAGATAGTCAGAAAAATCTCCTGCAAATCATTGACGGCATCTCCTTCGATACGCATGTGCATATCACGCCAGGTTCCGATTTTGGGTAGTCCGTTGATATAATAATCCGCGATATTCATTCCGCCTGTATATGCTACTTTTCCATCGATAACAGCTATTTTACGATGATCCCGGTGAGCGGCGTGATTGATATAAGGGAAGGTGAACGGGTCAAACTTTACGATTTCGATTCCTTTGTTCACGTATTTTTTGAGATGTCTCTTTTTAAGCGGTTTATTGTTCGACCAGTTTCCGAAAGCATCAAACATAGCTCGTACTTCAACTCCTTCCTTCACTTTTTTCGGCTAACAAAGAATGAATAAAGTATTGGCAATGGAGTCATTTCGGAAGTTGAAATATTCCAGATGAACATGGTGTTTAGCTTCCCGGATGGCCTCAAATAAATCGATAAATTTCTCCCGCCCGCTTTTTTAGCAGTTTTACTTTATTATTATCAGATATAGGGATTCCCCGACTCTTCCAAGAAATGCAATACTAGGGGAATCACTTGTTAGTCCGATTGAGTCTCTGGGCTGCGTCATCAGACTGTCGATGACATCTGCCTGAACATGTAATAAAGGCAGGAACAGAAATAAAATAAATATACGTAACTTCAAAACTCTTCTCTCTATTTTAGTTTACAGAGCAACAAATATACAACATCTATGTTTGGGCTTACTTGGAGTGAAGGGTAGATTTATTATTGTTTAACACAAAAAGAGGGATAAAGAGTTCTTTGACTCATAAAGATAAAAATCCGGGGAACTTATGCTTTGGACTTTTAATCTGTATTTATTTTGTTTATGCCATAGAAGCAACCTTTCGTGTAGCCATAAATAATAGTACAACAGCTGCGATAATAATTGACTTCGGATCAAGGCTTGAAGTGCCATGATTAATCATACCGATAAATACTTCTCTTATGGTTCCCCAAGTTGCTTCCAATCCACCTAACCATACAAAAAAGTGCGGCCGCCACAGTCATCACGAAAGCGCTCCAGATACGAGCCAGGCGATTACTACGATCGGGTAAGTGGTGCATGACACGGCGACTGAATCCGTTATCTGCTATTTCCTGCTTGTTTTCTGCGAAGAAATCGCGCAAGAGCTTATCATTGTCTATTTCTGTCATAACCGTTTTGTTTTAAATACGTTGCTAATTTTTCTTTTCCACGTGACAGGTGGCTTTTCACCGTTCCTGATGGTACTCCTACAATACCTGCTATTTTGTCAATACTAATGTCCTCCATATAGAACAACGTGATGCAGGTTCTTTCCACTTCTTTAAGCATTTTGAGTGACTGATAAACATCCATTTTCTGTCCTACATTCTCTTGTTCGGTACTGTTGATGGCGTCTATTTCTTTTGTATCCAAGTCGGCTGTCTCTTTCCGGCTGCGAATATAATCATAAAAAACATTATAAGCAATACGATACAGCCACGTAGAGAAACTTGACAAGTTTCGGAAAGAGGCAATGTTTGTATATGCTTTGATAAATGTATCTTGTGCCAGATCGTCACTCAATTCGTTGTCACCGCAAGTCAGGTTCAGGAAGAATCGCCGGATGGGCGACTGGTACTTCTCCACCAACTGGTCGAAGGCCCTGGTGTTCTTGAACACCACGACCTGCGCGACTAACGATATATCATTGAGTTGGCTCATTTATTCTCGTCGTTCTTTTCTTCGTTTACTCCTTTGTCTTTCTCTTCGGATTCGGAAGGGATGATTTCGAAACTATCGGTTCTAACGTTATTCGGGTTCTTTTTTTCATCCTTATTACCCGTATGCATCCGGGTAGCATTTGTGTCTTGAGTCTGTTGTTTGCTACCGATAATCCATTGTCCGATACCCATGAATGTAACGAGTAAGCCGATAGCTCCAATTCCGAATTCGCCGGTGATTGCCCAGAGGAAGATGAAAAGACCGATACCCGTAAAGGTGTTCTTGATGCCTTGTGAACGCGAATCGACTGTTTTGTTTTCGCGGATAAACTCTGCCGGAAGCGGTTGGCCGGCAGCAAGTGCCTGTTCGGCAAGGCGATAACGTGCTTTCCGGTTTTTATAACGGAAGAAGAAGATTACAAATAGAATGAATACCGGAAATCCGAATACAGCAATGATTGCAATGATTGCTACCAGAATACCTCCGCCGGCACTAACATTGTGGAAGGGGAAATCGCTGTCATCCGAATCGAATGTGAAGCTGGCTTTGCCATGAGTGGTGCTAACATTACTTGAGTTTGCATTTACGTCTGCAGAATCAGCATCTGCTGTATCTACACCAATCACTGTGACAGCAGTATTGTTTGTATTTGCTTTATTGTCTTTGGTCACAGTTACTTTTACTTTCCCGATGGAATCACGAACAACGGTGGTCTGGGCAACAGCCAGTGTGCAAAGTGGTCAGTACAACCATCAATGCTAATAGAAAATTTTTCATATCAATAGTTTTTTAATTTATTTCTTTATCTGTTAGACGTAGTTAATATCATAGAAAGTTGCAAAGAGACGAAATATTTTTTGATATTTGCGGAAATTAATAAACGAAAAATGAATTTACCTGCTTCTTTTTATAGACTACACCCGCGCTCTATTGGGCGATGAAGAATACGACAAACTGGCTGTTGCCCTCAACAGGAACCACCTGTCAGCATCCGGTTGAATCAAGCACTTTCAAAATCAATCATTCTTTATTCATCATTCGGATAAAAGTACCTTGGGCATCCGACGGCTACTACTTGATGAGCGTCTGACGTTTACGTTCGATCCGCTTGTTTCATGCCGGTTGTTATTACGTGCAGGAGGCGTCGTCCATGTTTGTGGAGCAGGTGTTGCGGCAATATATCAATGGACCGGTGATGATGTTGGATCTTTTGTGCGGCACCCGGCGGGAAGTCTACTCATGCGCGTAGTGGCTTCCCGAAGGGAAGTCTGCTCGTGGCGAATGAGGTGATCCGAAACCGTTCTCAGGTGCTGGCGGAGAATCTGACAAGTGGGGGCATCCGGATGTGGTCGTAACCAACAATGATCCGGCTGATTTCTCAGCACTTTCTTTCTTTGACGTCATTCTGACTGATGTACCCTTGTTCGGGTGAGGGAATGTTTCGTAAAGATCCCGTAGCTGTGGAAGGAGTGGAGCCCGGAAAACGTAGAAATCTGTTGGCAGCGTCAGCGGCGGATTATTGCGGACATCTGGGATTGTTGAAAACCGGGAGGTATTCTTATATATAGTACGTGTACCTTTAATACCAAAAGAAGATGAAGAGAACGTACGCTGGATTCAGGAAGAGTTTGGTGCCGAACTGCTGCCTTTGGATGTCCGGAAGAATGGAATATAACGGGGAATTTACTCAATGGAGAGGGGCGAGTTTCTGGAAGAGTTTTTCCTGTCTATCATTTCCTTCCCCATAAGACAAAAGGCGAAGGTTTTTTTTGGCCGCACTTCGCAAACCGGAGAGTGGAAGAGGGAGAATGTTGTATTTTCTTTCCAAAGTGAAGGCTGCAAAGAAGAAAGATAAGAAAGGAGGGGCGGTGACTTCTTCTCCTGTTTCGAAAGAACAATAGGAATATGGCAAAAAGCTTGGCTGAATGATGAAAATTCTGAAAGATATATTGTTGGCGGAAGAAAAAGACAAAAAGCCTTTCCAAAGCATTATGCTGATGAATTAATGCCGATGAAACAATGCCTGAAAATGGTGCGGCAGGGAGTGGAGATAGGAGAAGTGAAAGGAAAGGATTTGATCCTGACCATGCGTTGGCGATGTGTTTCACTTTTTATGCCGGAAGCTTTTGATACGGAAGAAGTGAGTTATGAACAAGCTATCGCTTATTATTTAAAAAAGGCCATTACCTTGCCGGTAACAGCCCCTCGTGGATATGTTTTGCTTACGTACCGGCATATTCCTCTCGGATTTGTGAAGAATATCGGCAATCGGGCCAATAATCTTTATCCGCAGGAATGGCGCATCCGTAGCGGGTATTTTTGCCGGAAAAATATACGCATATTATCCGGAAAGTACAGTTGATTAAAGAAGACCCTGCTGATTAAGGCAGTATTCCGGCAGGTATTTCCTGTTCGGAAAGGGTAAAAAAGCTAATTTGTTTGCCTGTGCCTGGTTCACTTCCAGCGATTTCTTCCAGCGTGTAGGAAGGAGGTGGCGCAGGTGATGTCCGCGTTTCTCCGATGGGCAGGAGTATTCCAATTCAGATTTCTTTATCCAAGTTTGAATGAAATACGTATGCGTTTCCCACACAAGATGAATTTATGATTGGAAATAGGTGTTGCCGCATCTTCCGAAAAGGTGAGGGTTAGTTATAGCTTTCTCATTATTTTCTTCTTCTTTTTTTTAGTTTGTATCTTCCTCGAGTTATTAATTCAAGTCCGGATGAAAAAGGCTGTTTGTTCTCCCTGTTTGAAAAAAAATAAGCATCCCGTGCGTGATTGTTAATTAGAAAAATGTCGGAAATGCCGGGTAGAAGATTCGCATCTCCGTTGGGTAAGTTAGACAAGTAGCTGCGTAGCAACTCCATATTTTTCGTAATTGTCGACCACCTTGATTGGTAAAGTGCAGGTTTCTTGTGTGGCGTTGTCTGTTACTGTCAGATAAGTCGTTCCGGTGAGGATACCGGTTACATAAATCGCCCGTCCGTCAGGTACCCACTCCAGCCATTTCAGTTCCGGCACTTGCGATGCGTGTGTCTTTTCACCGCAAGTGGTAGTCTTCATTTCCGCTTTCCATGGCCGAGGTAACGTCTGCCACCCATAGGTACTTCGTATTCACTGTTGTAAAAACGGTTACGATTGTCGTCATCCGGCACAGCCACTTAGTAGTTTAAGGATGCAGCATAACATGAATAAATAGAAATGTTTAGGTCTCATAATTCAGATTTTATGTTCGTTGCAAATGTAATGTATTGTTTTTGAAATATCCAGTCGGAATTTGAAGAAAAAGAGGGAGATATATATATTTACAATTACACGGATTAACACTGTTGCTTTATAGTTATGACAATACTAAAGACCGTGAATTCTGTGTAATCCGTGCCTAATTTATTATATAAATATACTTATATAACTTAAAAATAGAAATTAGTATGTTCAGCGTAACCAATACCTAAAGGGTTTTTTTATGTACTATTTATAGCTTGCTTTTGTAAATCCGTGCCATTGCCTTTTGGTACTGATTTTCCAATTGAGATAATTTTGATGACTTTGATAGATCACCGATACTTCAACGAAATACTCGATCATACTAATTTGTCCACCTGTCAAAGCTTGTTTCAGCAATGCCAAATCTTGTTGAGACTGGAAAGTCTTGCTGTATTCTTCCATCGAAGCGTGCAGCAGTTTTTCGCTTCCCGGTAAAGCTGTGCCAATTCGGACTCTACTTGCAGGGTAGCATTATCCTTTTGCAAGTCAATGTTGGTGCCTGTGCTTTGGCAATTTTTACCTTATTCCGGTTTTTCGAAAAGTGGGAAAGAGAAACCTACCACTACACCGTTGAAAGGTACGCCTGTTTCTGTATTCCGACGGTAGCCGAGTTCCAGTTTTGGCAGCCATTGGGATTTATTGACAGCAATCTGTTTATGGGCAACGAGGCTCTCGTTGCCGAGTGCCATTAAGGTACGGTCGGTTGCCATGACTTCTGATTTCAACATTTGGTAATCGGCGGAACGGTATAGTCGGATATTGATTTTCTTCGAAAACCACTGGAATATTACCATTCAGCGTATTCAGTTCCTGCTGTTTATTGCGGAGTGCTGTTTCGTTCAGAGACGCTTCTGTTCTGCCATTCAACAGTTCCAAGTTGATTTTGTTGGTTTCGAGAGCATTTGCATCTCCTGTTTGAAGACGCTTGGCATACATCTTTGCAAGTTCTTCCGCATTGCGGAGGCGTTCTTCCAGAATATGCTTTTGCTGACGAAGCATGATAATATCCAGGCAAAGTTCTTTCGCCTGTAACAGCTTTCTTGACGGAAAACATCCGATTGACTGTCAAAAGCTCCGGCTTTCAGACGGATTGGTTCAACTTGTTGCGTGTAGCATATAAGCTGGGGAAATCAAAGCTTTGTGAAACGACCAGTTCGCCGATTGTTTCGCTTTTATCTTTTTCGCTCCCCCCATAGATGTGCGTAAGAAAGAGTAGGATCAGGCAGGTTGTTGTCCGTTTTGAGCTTCCAGCTTTTGCGAAGCAATCAGCTGGGCGTTTGCCTGCAACTCCTTATTGTTGGTTTCAATATTCTTCAAAACCTTTTCGATTCCGTTTTTGGGCTTGCACTTCGCCTATGGTTAAGAAAAGAAGTGCAGCAACTTATGGTCATGATTTGTTTCATTTCTAATTTCTTTATTTATTACAAGCTATTGTTGATAGATACTTTTATGATAAGACATCTATTTGTTTGACACCGAACGACCCGTTTCTCACCGAGAAACACTTCGTTCCTCACCGAGGGGAACGATGGTTTCCTCACCGAGGAAAAACATCTTCAGGCTTTTTGGGCCTTTTTCCGGTGCATCATCAGATAAACAATCGGAACGATAAAACCGTTCAAAAAGTAGACGTTAATAATCCGCCCAGAATCACCTTCGCCATCGGGCTCTGGATCTCGTTGCCCGGCAAATCACCGCCCAAAGCCAACGGAATCAGTGCCAGGGCAGAAGAGAGGGCCGTCATCAGAATCGGGTTCAGGCGGTCGAGAGAACCTTGGATCACACTATCGTATACATTCAAACCTTCTTCCTTTTGCAAATGATTGTAGTGGCTGATGAGCAACATACCGTTACGCGTTGCAATACCGAACAAGGAAATGAAACCGATAATTGCCGGAATACTCACTTCTCCGGTCGTGATGACGAGAGCAAAGACACCGCCGATCAACGCCAGCGGCAGGTTCAGCAAAAATGACGCCCGACTTCTTTCACACTGCGGAACTCATTATACAATAGGAGAAGATAATGACGATGCTCATAAAAGAGGTCAACGCCAAGGTACGGCTGGCTGCCTGTTCGCTTTCAAACGCTGGCCGCCATATTCGATGTGGTAGCCTTCCGGGCAGTTGGATGGATGTCAACCTGCTTCTGAATATCGTTGACAACACTGCGGAGGTCGCGGTCGGCCACATTCGCGGAGATGACGATTTTACGTTTTACGTTTTCGCGGTTGATCGTATTCGGTCCCATCGAGGAAACGACTTCTGCTACGTAGTTCAACGGAACTTTGCGTCCGTCGTTGGTATCCACCATTAAGTTGCGTATTTTCTCCTATTTCGTCGCGGGCATCGTCCTTCACTTTCACGATCAGATCGAAACTCTTGCCTTGCTCATACACCTGCGAGATTACTTTTCCTGCCAGCGCTACGTTCACATATTCCGAGAATTGGCCGGCAAGGTGATGCCGAATTTCGCCAGCATTTCCCGTTTGGGCTGTATTTTCAGCTGCGGGCGTTCGATTTGCTGTTCCACGTTCAGGTCGGCAATTCCCGGAATGTCACTGATGGCTCCCTTGAATCTGATTTCCCAGTGAGAGAACATCTTGTTCAGGTCGTCTCCGAACAGTTTGATGGCGATATTTGCTTTCGTACCGGACAACATCGCGTCGATACGGTGGCTGATGGGCTGACCGATTTCGATGTTCGCTCCTGTGATCGTTCCGAGCTTTTCGCGTACCTCGGCAACGAGTTCGCTGCGCGGTCGGTCTTTCAGTTCGAACGGGGCCTCTATTTCCGAAACGTTTACTCCGAGCGCATGTTCATCCAGTTCGGCACGTCCCGTTTTTGCGGGCTACGGTTTGTATTTCGGGGATGGTGAGCAGCAGTTCTTCGGCACGGTGTCCCCATTTTGTTTGCTCTCTTCCAGCGAAATACCCGGCAGGGAACTGATATTGATGGTAACGAGCCCTCATTGAACGAAGGCAGGAAGCTGCGTCCGAGTGTGAAGAATACCCCCAAGGCAACGAGAAAGAGGGCGATTGTACCTCCCTAGCGTCGTCGCACGTTTGTGTGCCAGCACCCATGTCAGCGCTTTCTCGTAAATGCCTTTCATCCAGCGGGCTACGAACGATTCTTTCAGTTCTTTATTGGTCTTGTTGCTGCCCAGCAGATACGAGCAGAGTACCGGAGTCAGTGTCAGGGCAACCACCGTAGAAGCGAACAGCGCCACGATGAATGCAATGCCCAGCGGCACCAGCATGCGTCCTTCCATTCCGCTCAGGAAGAACAAAGGGATGAAGCTGACAACGATGATCAGCGTTGAGTTAAGAATCGGCATTCGCACTTCCTTCGAAGCGTTGAATACCACTTCCAGTGTGCTGAGTCGTTCAGCTTCCGCTTTCTGACGGTTTTCCCGCAGTCGCTTATATACATTTTCCACATCGACAATGGCGTCGTCCACCAGCGAACCGATGGCAATCGCCATACCTCCCAGACTCATCGTGTTGATTGTCAGCCCCATGTAGTGAAGCGTGAGGATAGAGAACGAGCAGTGAGAAAGAGGCAGTGTCACCAGTGAAATCAGTGTGGTGCGCACATTGGCCAAAAACAGGAAAAGTACGATGACGACGAAATACCTCCCTTCGAAAAGGGACTTCTTCACGTTGCCGATAGAGCTTTCGGATAAAGCGGCTCTGGCGGAAATGTTCCTGTAGAAACTTTTTACGTCCGCAGGCAGATTCTTTTTGCAGGTTTTCAAAAGCTTCCCTTTGTCCGTCAATTCCAGTGTACTGGTGGCGGGCTGTTTGGTGACGGTCATTAATACCGCGGGTTTGCCACGTTCCGAGGCAGTACCCAGTTTCGCTTTCGGCCCATGGTTACGTCGGCGATATCTTCCAGTGTCACCGGAAAGCTGTTCACCGTCTTCACTACCGCTTTGCCAAGTTGCTTCTGTTTTTGGGAAAGTACACCACGTACAATATATTCATTTCCGAATTCATAAAGTACGCCTCCGTTGGCGTTCAGATTCATATCTTGGGTGACAGCCATTACTTCGCCCATCGACACCCCATAGTGGCGCATCCGTTCGGGGTCCAGCTGAATCTGGTATTCCTGATATCACCTCCGAGCACTGCTACTTGTGCCACCCCTCCGGTGGAGAGCAGGCGCGGGCGGATGGTCCAGTCGGCAATCGTCCGGAGATCGAGCATGGAAGTGGGAGTCGGCAGTCAGACCGATGATGAGCATTTCGCCTAAGATAGAAGACTGTGGTCCAAGAGTCGGTTTGCCGACATTGACCGGCAGTGATTCACTGACCACTGCTAACTTCTCGCTAACAATCTGGCGAGCGAGATAAATATCGGTTCCCCAATCAAATTCTACCCAGACAACGGAAAATCCGTTGGTAGAAGAAGAGCGGACACGGTGTACACCCGTAGCTCCGTTTACGGCAGTTTCAACAGGAAAAGTGACGAGCTGTTCAACTTCTTCTGCAGCCATACCGTTGGCCTCGGTCATGATGACTACCGTAGGTGCGTTCAGGTCGGGGGAATACGTCTCTGCTTCCGTATGCATGGCGGTGTACGTTCCCGGCAATTAGCAGGAGGATGGCCGCGCAGACTACAACCAACCGGTTGTGTAGGGAGTAATGTATAATTTTGTTAAGCATTTCTTTAAGAATTAAGAATTAAGAATTAAGAATGAAGAATTAGAAATGAAGAATGAAGAATGACTATGCAGCACGTGCAATAAACATATACCAATTATTGCGCAGCCAAATTCTTCATTCTTCATTTCTAATTCTTCATTTTAATCAATGTTCGTGACTATGTGCCGATGGCATTGCTTCTTGCGCTGCCAGTCGAACTTGATAAGCACCTTCGGTCACTACGCGGTCGCCAGCCTTCACCCGGTCGATTTCCGAACACTTTACCGTTGTCGGCTCCTATCGTTACCTTCCTGTTTTTTATAACCCTCTTCGTCCAGTTGCAGATAAAGAAGAATATGCCTTGTTCCTCTGTCAAAAGCCGTGCGGAAGAGAAATACGTTTTCCATCGTTGAAGAAAGCAAGAATACCTCCAATAAATGATCCGGAATCACTTCCCTTTGTTGTCGAACTCAAAAAGTGACAGGCACATAAAAAAGAGTTGTCTCCGGCAGCTTTTCCAAAAGAGAGAAGTTTGCCGTTCAATGTTTTCAGAGCCTCCGTACACCTGATTATTATAAGGAGTGCTGGAAATTGGCGGAACTGATTGTTACGGAGGTATGGATAATACTTTTTCCGACACTTCGGCACGGAGTGAAAAGACGATTCTGCGTCACGCTCACCAGCGGTTGTCCGATGGTCACGTGTCGCCTCTTTCACACGAGAATACTTTTTCACATATCCGGCAATAGGGAGCTGTAATACTTTGTCCGATAGCCGAATGATTCTTGGAAAGGGCTTTGTAACTAAGGCGGGGGGCATTTTCATAACTTTTTTGTTCTGCCTGCCAAAATCCTTGTCGAAGTCAGACAATCTTGTTTTTTAACAAGAGCTCTTCATACGTTCGTACTCCTTCTAGAGACCTCCGTGGCAATGCGGGCGTTGCACCGGATCACCGTCGGCGATATTTTTGAAGAAATCGTGACTAGCGGCAAGTGCCGTTGCCGACGCTCATTCCTTCCGTTACTTTTCCACGAAAGATACAACGCCGGCCACTGTAGCTACGGCAACCGATTCATCACCTTGGGCGGCCAGTACCGCAATCCGCTGGTTTTTAATCACTTGCTGGAAAGGTGCAGGTTCGATAACGCTCACCTGACACCGGCTGCTTTCAGCTTTTTGCCTTCGGAAGGATGATTTCATCACTGTGCGCTTCGGCAGACCTCGTTCCTGTCCATCGGTCGCTTCCATGGTTTGTGTTCTCCGCCCCATTCCGCCTTCATGAGAATGATCGGAACCCCCTCTGCCTCGTGATTATGTCCTTCCGTGGCATGATCGTGTTCATTTGTGTGTGTGTGTGACGGTACTATTATTACAGAAACCCAGCAACGAATAAGCCTGTGATTCCTACGAAAAATAAGTTTTTTCATAATGATATTTTCCACTAAATTTTTACTGTTTTTTACGCTACAAAGTGGAGGTAACATGCAACTGATTTTGCATTTACGCTTACGCAAAAAGCAAGTAGGGAGGAGACGGAGTGGCAATGTATATCCGTGCCATGCAGAGAGGTAGACGTGACTTAATCCGTCTCTCTTGTGGCCGTAATAGTGTTCGATGATTACATCCGTGTGAACAGGGTAGCGATGAATACATAATCAGTCCGCCATCCATGGAGAGTGTTCAGTCATGGCATTCTGCTGCTGCAAATACAACGTTTCCCGGTGATGATGCGTGGGACATTGTTAATTTCACAGGCAAGTCCTGCTTCATAAATCATTCCGGGGGTGATGTGGGACCGCTGCCACCAACATAATAATGTTGATAATAATTTTAACATCGTTACTATAAATCGTTTCTTCCCTTTCATGGGAATAATTCAAAGTGCCTTTTTTATTTCGCCTGTAACCGATACCCACTCTTTTTGATTATTTATTATTTTCCAGTTCTTTTAACGAATCCATTTTTCTTCTTTTCGAGGAACTCATAGATACCGGTAAAGATGTTCCGTCACCTTTGATTACCGAACTCATACACCTTTGAACACCAGTCCGTCGAGGAAGTCACGGTCGTGGGGAGACAACGATCAGAGTGCCGTCGAAGTCGAGTAGCGCCTGTTTCAGAATATCTTTGGTTTTTCATGTCGAGGTGGTTCGTGGGCTCATCGAGAATGAGGAGATTGACCGGTTCCAGCAAGAGCTTGATCATTGCCAGACGGGTACGTTCCCCTCCCGAAAGCACTTTCACCTTCTTCATAGACTCCTCCGGTCCGCCAAACATGAATGCACCGAGCAAATCACGGATTTTGTTCCGGATCTCACCTTTCGCCACATCGTCAATCGTCTGGAAAACCGTCAGGTTTTCGTCCATGAGCGAAGCCTGGTTTTGTGCAAAATATCCTATTTGTACGTTATGGCCCAGCGTCAGTGTCCCCTCGTGTTCGATTTCCTTCATGATACACTTCACGAGCGTAGATTTACCCTCGCCGTTCTTCCCGACAAAGGCAACCTTGTCCCCGCGTTCCACCGTCAGGTTTGCGTTGCGGAACACCACGTGATTGCCATACGTTTTGCCGACACCTTCCATAATCACCGGATAACTTCCCGAACGGGGCGAAGGCGGAAATTTCAACCGCAAAGCGGAAGTATCTTCCTCATCTACCTCCAGCAGCTCCAGTTTCTCCAGCATCTTGACACGGCTCTGCACTTGCAACGTCTTCGAATACGTCCCCTTGAAGCGTTCGATGAATGCTTCCGTCTCGGCGATGAATTTCTGCTGCTCGTCATAAGCTTTCTGTTGCTGTTCGCGACGTTCCTTGCGCAGTTGCAGATATTGGGAGTAATTCACTTTATAATCGTAGATACGTCCCATCGTCACTTCAATAGTGCGGGTGGTGATGTTGTCCACGAATTTACGGTCGTGGCTGATCACGATGACCGCTTTGCCGTTATTTATCAGGAAATCTTCCAGCCACTGGATCGATTCGATGTCGAGGTGGTTGGTCGGCTCGTCGAGCAGGAGTACGTCCGGTTTCTGCAGCAACAGTTTGGCGAGCTCGATACGCATGCGCCAGCCGCCGCTGAAATCGCTCTGTCTGCCGCTGGAAATCCTCGCGGGTGAACCCGAGGCCGAGCAGCGACTTTTTCCACATCTTCCTCGTAGTTGGTGGCATCGATCGAATAGAACTTCTCGCTTAAGGCGGATACCTCCTCTATGAGCGCCATATAACTGTCGCTTTCATAGTCCGTCCGCGTTTCCAGCTCTTTGTTCAGACGGTCGATCTGCGCCTCCATTTCGTGCAGGTGAGCAAAGGCCTGTGCCGTTTCGTCAAACACTGTCCGTCCGTCTTCCGTCATCAAATGTTGGGGCAGGTAGGCCACTACGCAGTCTTTGTTGGTGCGGAAACCTTGCCGCGCGTCGGTTGCCGTACACCTGCCAGAATCTTGAGTAGCGTACTCTTACCCCGCTCCGTTTTTTCCCATCAGGGCGATGCGGTCTTTTTCATTGATAACGAAAGAAATATCACTAAATAGGGTAGTGCCGCTAAACTCTACGGCTAGTCCGTCAACAGAAATCATATTATTCTTTTATTTTGAGGCGCAAAGATAGCGAAATATATGAATATTTTTTTATACCTTGCGGGCTGAAAAGAGATATTAACCAAAAATGACAAATAAAAAAAGCAATATAATAACAATATGGAAAGTGAACAAACGAGTGTACTGAGACCCCTCATTTTAGTGGCTGAGGATGACGACAGCAACTTTAAATTGATTAAAGCTATCATAGGAAAGAAATGTGATATCCAATGGGCGAAGAACGGTGAAGAAATCGTGGCAGTTGTTTCAAGAACACCAACATAGAGCGAGTGCCATACTAATGGATATCAAAATGCCTGTGATGAACGGGCTGGAGGCTACAAAGATTATTCGTGAGTCGAATACGGAAATCCCCATTATCATGCAGACAGCTTATGCTTTCAGCTCCGACAAGGAAAATGCGATGAAGGCGGGAGCCAGTGAAGTGCTGGTGAAGCCGATTACGTTGTCGATTCTTTCGCGGTACGCTGACGAAGTATTTTCCCGAACTTGTCTGGTAAGCCGTTTTTTCCCCGGTAAATAGTCCTTGCTTCGGTAAAAACGATCTTTATTCGGCAAAAACGGTATTGAAGAGTAGAAATAAGGTATAACAACGCAGGTTTTTTCCTGTTTTGTATTTGTGATATTAACAAATGGCTGACGTGGGATTATATGGATTCTTATATATGAAAAATCCACATTGTCCCCGTCAACTATGTCCGACGTTTTCAGTGTAAACCGGGTTTTCAGATTGATCCTGTAACCCGGACGTTGAGTGGCTTGCCCCTTTTGGCGGAAAGCCTTTAAAGTAAAATAGGCGAACCTCACGGTCAGCCTATTTCTGTTCGTTTCCGTTAATTTGTTAGGAGTTCAGAAACGACTCTATGTAAAGCTCTCCTTTGAGAGATTTAAGAGCTAATTTTTATCGGCTTCTCCGCCTGCCCACCAAACGGGTTCGGAATATACGTATTGCCCGTCACCGAAGGCTTCTTTAATGGCTACATTGGCCAATACGTCATCTGCTCCGTAACCAAAACGCAGCGGGAATCTGTTTGAGTTCAGCGGATTTTTCAGCTCCACTAAATTCTCGTTTGCGCCTTTCATACGACGATAATCGTTGTAAGCTTCCAGAGATTCGCCGGATGCTCCGAAGAATGCCAGATATTTTTGTATCATTGTTTCTTTTAATGGGTTAGCGGCAAAGAGAGGAGCTACTTCGTTGTCAAAATAAGCTTCAGCAACGGCATTACCCAAAAAGTCGGCTTTTCCACCTAACCAGTTTCTGGCAGCGTCGGCAACTGTATTTTCCAGATTGGAGAATGCGGCGACAACTGCATCTTTCAAAGCTGCTTTTTTGGCATCATCAGTTCTGCCTCCAAGGCGGCACAGTGCTTCTGCTTCAAGGAATTTAACTTCATGATAGCTGATCAGTTGTGTGTAGGCGCAGTCATAGCCCATGAGGCCATAGACATGCCGTAATTATTCTGTAATTCCTGAGGGGTTCCGTTAGGAGCCACTTTGATAGCATCGATGTCCGTGGCTTGCGTGCCCACCTCCGTAACCGCGACATTTCCGCTCGGGTCTGGTTCCAGTAAATGACTTGCGGTGCTCTGGGGTCATTTCGTTCAACAAATTTTTCAATCAAGGCTTGCACTGGCTGCCAGACTGTTGCGGCTATAACTGAAAGCCCAGAGAGGATTTAACTGTGATCAGCATCATCAAATATCCAGTTTCCAGCACTCTTCGCTTGCATCTGTAAATGATTTGCTTACATAGGTAAAGGAATATTCTGGAGGTCAGTTGTCTTATTGGCGCTTTTGTTGAGCAGACGCATTGTATAGCGTGCTTTCAGGGCATAGGCCGTTTAAGCCACAGGCCGGCCTGTGTATCTGGTGTTTGAACCATAGATGAGGTCTTTAGATCCAACTGCACCGGACAGACCTTGTCTTCGGCTGTTCCATCTTTCAAGAGCGTGATGGCGTCATCCAGTTCTGCATAACTTCCTGATAAATGCTTTCCTGCGTATCTATTTTGAGGCTGCATATACATTGGTGTGCCGTCCGGGATTGAGGATACCAGTCTGGCTGTACGGTGTGTTTCCGAACACATCAGCTGCCACCGCTCCATTGTAGGCGAGCAGGATTTTAGCAATTGCTTCCGTCACTACGTTTCCTTTTTCCGAGGGATCTTCTTCGCACTTCTTGATAACGATTTTAGCGTTCTTGATATTTGCATACACGTTAATCCATGCGTTATTATAAGTAGTAGCCGTTGTAGGCTCTCCGCTGCGTACTTCCGCGCGGTAAAGCTGATTGGATATACCCGTTTCATGTTCTATGTAAACAGAAGAGTAGAGTGAGAAATCCCCTCCGACAGTACTAAATCCAGTGCTTACCCCTAAGTCTGTAATCAAAAATTTAGCAGGTGCATCCAGAGGATTGTTAGGGTTTTCATTGATTTTATCCATTGCGTCTTCCGTACAAGCAGAAGCAATGGCAGCAGTCAAGAAAGAAACTGCTAGCAATTTTCCTATTGATTTATATTTTTTCATTGTCTTGCAGATTAAAATTTAATGTTGAAACCAAGGCCGAAACTAGCTGTTTGCGGCATTGAATAATCTTCAAATGCTCCTGCCATGTTGTTGTTACCCTGACTGGCTTCCGGATCGAGGTCAGGCAATTGAGCCCAGATCAAGATGTTTTCTGGCAAATGCATTCACAGAAAGTTCAATTGAACGCTTTTGAAGAATTTTGTAGTTGACAGCTACTTTCACGCAGTTTGATGAAAGAGTTGTCATACACTGAAGATTCGTCGATATCGTTCAGACGGCTGTAATATACCTGTTGTGCGTTTGCACCTGTGATAGCGATATCATTTTTTTAGTTCCATCAGTTTTGTATCCGTCGAAGATGATAGTACCTTCGCGATTTTCCGTTCTCTTGCTGACACCATAGTAGTCTGCCAGTCCGGTTGTTCTACTGTACATCTGCCCACCCTGTTTCCAGTCGAGTACTGCGCTGATAGTACACTTCCATAAGCGTAATAATGTGGTGTTGAAGCCCATCAGGAAGTCCGGAGAAACCTTGCCGATTACCTGTGCTTCACCAGCAATAGGAAGACCGTTTTCGTCTACCAGACGATTGCCGTTTTCATCTCTCTTGAAACCTACACCATAGATTACAGGGAATTTCTCACCTGACGAAGCACGTACCTGCGGAGTAATAACCACCAGGGAGATATTTTCTACACCCGGTGCCAGTTCATCTACGTAGTTGTCGATCTTTGTCCAGTTGAATGCAAAATCCCAGTTGATATTCTTCGTCCGGATGGGGTTGAAGCCAAGAGTGAATTCGTGCGTGTTGGTATGAATCTTACCACCGTTGGTGAGCAGTTTGCTGGCACCGGTAGAAGAAGCCAAAGGCACTTCGAAAATCTGGTCTTTTTACATTCTGGCGTTGAGTACGTATAACTGAATGTGATTAAGTTATCGAGGAAGTTCACGTCAGCGCCCACTTCATACGAACGTGTATTCTGCGGTTTCAGTTTCGGGTCGAAAATCGTGTAGTACGGAGTATAGGCGGTAGTGCCTTTCATCGGGTACATGATTGGGTCAGCATATAGAAACCACCTCCGTATGTCGGAGTCGAGTAGTAGTTTTCGAGGAAATCTCCTGCCTGTCCTACTTCCGCATAAGATACTCTCAATTTAGCGTGATTAACGACATTGTTTTTCAATGCATCCAATTCCGTCAGGATAAAACCAGCCGAAATAGAAGGATAGAAAGAACGAGCGGTTGTTGCGTGGCATATTAGATACGTAGTCCTGACGTCCGGTGAGGGTCAGATAAAGCATATTTTTGTAAGAAGCCGATACGTTACCGAAGAATCCCACCGTGCGGTTTTTCCATGTCTCTTCTTCTGTCTGTTGAGTAGTGGCGTTGTTGATGTGGTTCCATCCCGGGAAGTTGTAGTTCGTACCATATTCATAATACTTCTTTCTGTTGCTTTGGATAATTTCGTTACCCACTACCGCATTCAGTCCCCAGTCCTCATTAATGTGCCAGTCGTAGTTGATGGTCAGCAATGAGTTATATGTAGCGTTTGTCCAGCCGTAGTTCTCGATCTGTCCGCGACCGCCACCAGTGTTACTACCATATCCGTAGCTGTCTACGTAGTGAGTAGTGTAAGCATCCACACCGACCATGTATTTTGCGTTCAACTTGTGGTTAGTTGTGCCGAAATCAGTCTGATAGCTTGTATATACGTTTCCGAAGAAACGGTTGGTATCTTCTGTGAATTTATTATTTTCCATCGCCCAATAAGCGTTGTCAAAGCTACCACGGAAAGAATTTTGTGTGTACGGGTTGCCGTCTACATGGCTTGGAATTCCGGCCAGATCATAACTGGGAGGAGCTGCGTAAACCGTTCTCAACAGACCGTTACCGGAAGTCACTGCCTTGTCGATGGAAGTAGTGATATAGTTAGCTGTAAATCCGGAACTCCAGTTGTTAGTCAGTTTCGTGTCGGCACTAACCTTTACATTATATCTGTCCATACCAGTGCTTGAGATAATACCGTCCTGATGTGTATTTCCCAATGAGATAGAGTAGGAGCTCTTGTCGAGCATCTGCGCTACATTCAATGAATTGCTCCAGGTGATTCCTGTGTCGAAGAAGTCTTTTGCATTGTCATACGCCTGTGGAGTGGCCCATGGGTCAAGACCGGCTGACGCACGTTGGGGTACATAATATTTTCCCTGTTGCTTACCGAACTTCTGCGTGTATTCGTTATCCGTGTTACCTCCATACGTTGCGTCGTTGGGAAGTTCGGAAATCTTAGGTCCCCAAGACGTTCCCGAAGTAGTGCTGAATACTCCACCCGAACCTTGTGCGTATGTTTTCTGGAACTCCGGCAGACGACCGACTACATCGAAACTGACATTAGACAGAAGCTAACCTGCGGTTTGCCTTTTTCTAGTCGCTTTACCGCTTTTGGTCTGTGATGATAATCACACCATTGGAAGCGTTACGGATACCATAAAAGCGCAGAAGCAGCTTGTCCTTTCAAGATATTGATACTTTCAATATCATTAGGGTCGATATCTACCGCACGGTTGGCGAAGTCGGCTCCGCTCACACTACCATTGTTCTGTATGTCTGTGCTAACGTCAGGAGTACTGGTCACCGGCATTCCGTCGATAACGTAAAAGCGGAGTGTTGTCACCCGAAAAGAACGTGCACCACGGATGGTGATCTGTGAAGAAGCTCCCGGCATACCACTTGAAGGCTTCACGTCCAAACCGGACACCTTACCTTGCAACGCTCCCGCCAGATTAGAGTTGGCAGCTTGCGTCAGTTGATCTGATTTTACGTCCTGGACGGCGTAGCCCAGTGCTTTTTTCACGCGTGAGATACCCATGGCTGTCACCACAACCTCATCCAGTGCCTTTGCGTCACTTTTTAATACGACTTTTATTACTCCCGGTTTGATGGAAACGTCCTGCGAAATCATTCCTACATAAGAAATGCGCAAAGTTTTAGCAGAACTTGGTATGTAGAAGTTTCTGCCTTTATCATTGTTAATAGTTCTTTAACCCTTTTGAAGGTGCAAAATGATAAAAAGATACCGTTTTGGAGGCAATAATATTCACTTTTCCTTGAAAAGCCTGATTTTGGTGCTATCTTTATGACAGAAATCATCTTTTAAAAGATGCTAAATTTGAAAGAAGTTGTTTTTAACCTATCAGTTTTTAGAAACTTATTGCTTTCAAACGATACTTTTTAGTTAAATACGTAACACTTTTTTCGATTTTGTCATAATTCGTGTTATCTTTGCAACCTGTTAGAGACAAAAAATCTGTTTATAGGTTAAATTTAAGAGAGAATTTATGAAAAGAAAATTATGTTCTTAATGACCTTCCTTTTTATAGGTATAGGTCTAGTGACAGCGCAAACATCCACACAGAGTTACCGGTTTGGTTACCTCTGAAGAAGATGGGCAACCTGTCGTAGGTGCTTCAATATTGAGGTGAAATGGCACTACCCTTGGTACTATCACTGATATTGACGGTAAGTTTAATCACGAATGTACCAAGTTCTTCTAAGACAATGTATTTAAAGTCCCTCTTTTTCCTCTTTTCCCTGTCTTATCTTATTGTAAATCAGACTATAAATACTGCTTCCGCAACTAGGTTTCCACGACCCCCTTACTGTAATCGCAACTTTATCTTCCTCTCTTTCGATATCAGTGTTCTTTCGCAGGGCTTCGCCTGTTTTCGTATCGGATTGGATGCTTAGGTTCCACCTTTATTATATGTGTTAGCCAGGCCGCCCCATTTCTATTTGGGAGCAGCCCTTCTTGCTTTTTCCGGTTTATCTTTAATGCATACTTTGATTCATTTTGATGGGACTTTTGAATATTAAACCCTTTTGTTGTGTGCTTTGGGATGAGCAGCCTTACGGCATTTCAGTTTCCATCTGGAACTTAATACGGCTTACTTTCATCAAATTGATAGTATAAGTCACTACGTTCTGTGCCTCCTGAACCATTGTCAGATAAACCATGCTTACCGGATGCTTCCTGATTGGCTTTGGATGCGTTGCAGTTCGCTTTGCTACGTTTCAATAGTGAAAAGCTGTCCGTTGAGGTCGTTGGCACGACAGTTTCTTCTTCAAGTCGATTTGGCCTGTTGTTTTCCATTTTCTTGCGGCATTGCTGAATCAGGTAAGTATGTCCTCGGACACATCGCTGAATTCTCCTTTTTGGATAGCGTCCAGCGGGTTGAAGTTATTGTCGATATGCTCCAGACACGGTTCGCAAAGGCGGGAAATGCTATACACCAGTTCGCTGGCAAAGTCGTTGCCCTGATAGTAGTACAGCCCTTTTTCGAGCACGGTGTTATTGTCGAGGCGGCACATGGCTACCGTTCCCGTGCGCTTCATCTGCTTGACAAGTTGTTTCTCGAACTTTGTGGAACCCATGGCACGGCGCAGTCCCCGCAAGTTCTCGTGGATAAACGAGGTGACAGTCAACTCGAAGTTTGTCTCTGCGTATTCGAGAACTTTGCAAAGCTCTTCGCGGGTATGTTTGCGCATCAGTTGCAACGCTTCTTCGCTGTCCGATGTTTGCATCAGTTGTTTGAGAGTTTCGTTGCCTTGTTCTTTTGCTTTGCGTTTCTTATACATCACCTGGCTGCGTATCAGGATGAATGCTGCCAGAGCGATGAGGGCAATGATTGAAATATTTCCACCGAAATGCAGCACGAGGGCGACGAAGAAACAGATCGTGAAGGCAGCTCCGGCAGTGATAAACCAACCGCCGATGACGCTCAGTACGCCTGTGATACGGTAAACGGCTGAGTCACGTCCCCAGGCACGGTCGGCGAGCGAAGTACCCATGGCTACCATGAAAGTGACGTAAGTGGTGGACAGCGGGAGTTTCAGCGAAGTTCCCAGTGCGATGAGCAGGCCGGCAAGGACAAGGTTCACGGAGGCGCGGACGAGGTCGAAAGCACCTCCGTCGGCGATGATCGCTTCGTCTTTTCGGAAGCGGGTGTCCAGCCATTTCTTGGTGCTGTCCGGGGTGATGCGTGAGATGCCGTTGGCAAGTGTCATGCTGAAACGGACGATTGTACGGGCTATCGGGGTGCTTCCGAAGGTTTCTTCGCCTTCGTCCTGACGGGAGAGGTCGACGGAAGTTTTGATTACCGCGTGTGCCTTCTTGGAGGTGCAAAGGGCGTGACCATGATAGCGCCGGCGCCGATGAGGAAGTACCACGGAGTTTTGGCGGGGCCGAGCAGTGAGGTCATCAGAAATCCGTCCGGATTGCCGTTGCCGTTGGCCGTGAAATCCATGAAGGACGAGAAGCCTGCGAGGGGAACGCCGATGAAGTTCACAAGGTCATTGCCGGCAAAGGCGAGGGCGAGGGCGAAAGTACCCATGAGTACTACTACTTTGAAGACATTGATTTTCAGCCAGTGAAGGATCTGCATTAGTATGGTGAAGAATACGAAGAACACACTGATAAGCATCCAAGTGTTGTCCTGTATCCATTGCTTGTTTTCGGGGGTCATGAAGGAACTGTCTTTCAGTCCTTTTGATGAGCATGAAATAGATTATGGAGGTGGCGGCCACACCTCCGAACAGTGCAATGCTGTATTTTATCTTTTTCGTGTAGTTGAACGTGAAGATGACACGGGCCAGCCATTGGACGAGCATACCGAAAAAGAAGGCGATTGCCACGGATACGAATATCGCCATGATGACGGAAAGGGCTTTGTCGGTGTTTATCAGGTCGCCCAACCCGAGGGTGTCGCTGTTACGGACTTTGATGAGGGAGAGGGCGAAGGTTCCTCCCAGCAGCTCGAAAGACGAGGGATACGGTGGTGGAGGTAGGCATTCCCATTGAATTGAATACGTCCAGCAGGACAACGTCGGTGAGCATGACGGCAAGCAGGATACACATGATTTCTGCAAAGTAGAAGTGCTCGGGTTGGTAGATGCCGTGCCGGGCAATGTCCATCATGCCGTTAGAGAGCGATGCTCCGATGAATATGCCGATGCCTGCAATAAACAGGATGGTCTTGAAGGAGGCCGCCTTGGCACCTACCGCCGAATTGAGGAAGTTAACCGCATCGTTACTCACACCGACGATCAGGTCGAATACGGCTAGTACGAAGAGGAAAATGATAATGCATAAATAAATTGTCTCCATAAATGTGTGTATGTTATTTCCGCCTGCAAAGGACGGAGTTTGAGGTTGCAGGGGATGTCATACTTGTTACATTTGTGTTACAACTTTCTTTCTTTTGTCTTGAAACAAAAAGAAAGAACAAGTCAAAGGCTTTTTTTCTCCCTACTCGCTTCCTTCCACTTCGCTAAAGGGCAGAAACTCGCTACGCTCAAACAGTCTGCCCTTCTTGACGCTTCGTTACGGGCGCTCGCTTGACAGGAGGAGAAAAGCAGGCCGGGGAACCATGCGGGGTGGGATGCATGCGGGGGGTGAAGGGAGGCGCTGCCTGTAAGATGATAGAGAGGGGATATTAGTGCGGGGGTAGGTGTTTTTGCTATATTGCTTGGCGGACAGGAGCGTTTGTTGCTGATGGCTTGTTAGTTAGAAAAAAGATGTGGGGAAAGAAACTTCTTATAATGGATTGTATTGTCGTTTATTTCTTAGGGAGTTTGAATCGTTGAGTTATTTTGCTATTGTAACTGGTCACTTCTATTTATGTACGGATTTGAGCTGACTATCCGTTGGATTTGAGCTAGCTGTCTGCATGGATTTGAACTGACTATCCGCATGGCTTCCTCTTCCCGAAGGAGGAGAATGGAGATACTACCGACTTTTATTCGGCCCCCAATAAAGATACTGCTAGCTTCTAATTTAGCTCAAATCCGTACAGAAATAAACTAAATTATAAATTGACGGATTACGGATTGTCACGGTTGTTTTACGTAATCATAGCACTAAAACCGTGTTAATCCGTGTAATCCGGCTGCCTAAATATATTCTTTTCCGATTCGTTTTGAATGAAGAATTGGCTGTGCTATCACGCTGCAAAGCAATTCTTCATTCTTCATTTCCAAACAGCCATTTGTAGAAATCGTATTGGGCACGGACGTTGGGTGTGCCGGGTGTTTTTTTGAATACGTTTTGCAGGTTTTCGTCAGGCAGGCTTTTTGATTGTCGGCGAGCTGGATATTCAGCATTTCGATCAGGCTGGTGCGCAGGTCGGGATCGAGGATGGGAGTGACGGCTTCGATGCGGCGGTAGAGGTTGCGGCGCATCCGGAGTCGGGTGAGCCATATACACTGGGGCGGCCTTCGTTTGCCGAGGGAGTACCAGATGCGGGCGTGTTCCAGAAAACTGTCTTTGACAATGCAGGTGGCACACGGATGTTACGGCTGTATGACTGTCCGGATGAGGGGCAGCAGATACCGCGGACGATGAGGAGGTCGATTTGTACGCCGTGCTCGGAAGCCTCGTAGAGTCGGTTGATCATTGTTGGGTCTTGGAGGGCGTTCATCTTGAGATGACCACGTCCGCCTTTTGTCTGGTCGGCAAGGGGAAATTTCGGTCGATGAGGCTGGTTCCAGTTCCGGTATGAGAGGTTGAAGCGGGCGCACAAGGAGGGTGGTGAATTTCGGATCTTCCTTGCCGCTTGCAGGGTGCGGAAGAGGTTGTAGAGGTCGTTCACTATTTCGCTTGCGGCAGGTGAAAAGTCCGCAGTCGGCATAGAGGGTGGCGGTCTTCTCGTTGAAGTTGCCCGTGCTGATGTAGGCGTAGCTGGGGATTTTCTCGCCGTTCAGCCCACGACGACGAACGAGGGCTACTTTGGCGTGACTTTCAGGCCGGGGATGCTATAAATGATTTTGATGCCGGCAGCTTGCATCATTTCGGCAGTGGCGAGGTTGTTCTCTTCGTCGAAACGGGCTTTGAGTTCGACAAAATACAGCGACCTTCTTGCCGTTTTTGAGGCGGCGGCTATCAAGGTGTTGATAACAGCGGATCCCTTCTTCCATGGAATCCATGAAGAGGTGAAAGCGTATACAACCAAATCCCAGAAGAACATGAAGCGCACAAAGTAACCTGTTTATCAAGAAAGAAAACGAAATTGTGGAGGGCGGAGGTACACCCAGTTGGGTATCTGTGAATTATTTGTTTTCCACAATCGGGCCCCTAACTTGTATAAAAGGGCCGCTATAAAACTGACATGAGCCCGGCTTCTTTACAGCAGCCCCCTTTCTCAATCAATCGCTATCTGCTGGCACATACCGGAACAGGCGCACCGCCACCGGCACCACCGCAGCTGCAGCTTGCCCACCAACTTCTGCGTTTGCGGATGCCGCACCACAATGGCAACAAACACCACAAGCACAGCAAGCCCCAAAAGAATGGTAGGTAAATTCAAGTCATAAGCATACCTCGCTCAGGCGCGCACTTTGCCCCTTCGGTTTCGCGGAGAAAGCTCCAGAGCCTTTTGTAATCAGCGTTATGTTTGTTCGGGCGCAAAAAGTAGATGAGCACCGCCAAGGACGGCGACGGCCGCCACAGTGCTAGGCAAAACGCAACCTCGCCGGTAACCAAGCCGCCAAACTGGTACACCAACGGCGAAATGGCGTTACTAGAAGCCGCACATACATACCCAATGGCAGCCAGCGTCCACTTTGCATTGTTCATTTCGCGCTTGATGGCGCCATGGCCGCAAAAGCACGGCGCGCACAGCGAAATCATAAAGCTGTAGGCGGTAAGCTGCGTGCTTAGTGCAGGGCCACCTGCGCCCACAAGTTGGCATCGTCTTCGGCCGCTTCGGCACCGCTGGAACAGGACACCGAAAGGTGAAACCCCACGTTTTCCTTGGCAATCAGGCCGGTGAACACCGCCACCACCGAACTGCCAGTCGCCAAAGCCCAAGCGGCGCAAAAAGATAAAGGCAATGGCGCTGCCAATGGCCGCCAGCAGGCTGGAGTTGTTGTCCTCCACCATGCCGAAGGCGCCGTCCGTCCAAGCCGAAGCCTGCAGGAACCACAAAACAATGGAAGAAGCCAGAATGATGGTGCCCGCGCGCTTGTAAAAGCTCAGCCGCGCTCCCAGGTGGCGTGCAGCACGTTCTTTGCGCGGGCGTGGTGGAGCTGGCAACTCCATCACAAAGGGGCGGGCTCGCCGGCAACGCCTTCACTTTTTCGACATGATGCCGCTGATGATAATGGCCGCCACTTCGATAAAATAGGCGCTTACACCAGGCCGCTGCCGCCGGTTTCAGGGCGCCGAGCAAACAGGCAATGATGGGCATTTGGCGCCGCAGGGCACAAAGCAGGTGGTCATAATGGTCATGCGCCGGTCGCGTTTTTCAATGGTGCGGCTGGCCATAACGCCCGGCACGCCAGCCAGAACCGATCAGCATAGGGATAAAGCTTTTGCCGGACAGGCCGAACTTGCGGAAGATGCTTACGGTCCATAATAAAGGCGACACGGGCCATATAGCCCACGTCTTCCAGGATGGAGAGCATCAAGAACAGCACCAGCATCTGCGGCACAAAGCCCAGCACAGCGGCCACGCCGCCCACAATACAAACCACCACCAGGCCCCAGCCCACACGGCGCAACGCTCCAGCAACGCGCTGCCAACGCCGCCCGCAACCATTCCACGCCAAACACATCGTTCGTCAATCCTAAAAATTGCCGAACGGGCCCATAACAATCAGTACACAAACCATACCACAATGCAAAATAGGCAGCGCCAACGCTCGCGGTTGGTGACAATGCGGTCTATTTTGTCGGAAGCAGACAGGCTGTGCTGCTGCCTTTTCTTCACACATCTGATACCACTTTGCTGATATGAATAGCGCTGGTTTGTAATGATGCTTTCACGGCATCGTCATATTTCCTTTTCACAGTCCTGAATATGCTCTTCCAGGCTGCGCCAGCGCAGCGTCCAGCTTCCAGCCGGCGCTCACCTTTCTCATCGCGCTCTCGAATACCTTAATGGCATACCAGCGCAGGTTTTTGTGCGTCTATTTCATTCCGGAAATAGACTCTTCAATGTGGGCAATGGCGTGCTCTACGCTGCCTGTAAGCTTACATGCGGTGTTCGCCCACGCTTTTCACCCTTACTTACCTCGATGGCCTTTTCCGCCGGCCATGCTGCCCTCGCCCTTCAAAGCGCTCATTTCCATCTACCCAGTGCGGCCAAGCTCGGCGCCCAGCTTTGCGAGGTCTATTCTGCTCTCCGTTCTTGCGCACAAGGTCAATCATATTCACCGCCACCACAACAGGCAGGCCCAGCTCGATAAGCTGCGTGGTGAGGTAAAGGTTTCGCTCGATATTGTTGCCAAATACAATGTTGATGACATCCAGCTTCTCGTTCACCAGATAGCTGCGGGCCACCACTTCTTCCAGCGTGTACGGGCTGAGAGATAGATGCCGGGCAGGTCCTGAATGACAACGTCCTTATGGCCTTTCAGCCTGCCACTGCTTTCTTTGGTGACGCGCCCGGCCGGTTGCCAACATACTGGCTGGAGCCCGTCGAATCGTTGAACCATTGTCGTCTTTTGCACGGTTGAGGTTGCTGCAAGCGCAATGGTAATGCTTTCATGTTTTCACTCCTCGAAGCTCTTTTTGGTTTCGTTTCCCGGGTTCATTGCAAGGGCAATAGTTAGAAGAAACTAACCTCGCCACAAAAAGGTGACCTTTTTATTCACACCTCAATCATGGCGGCGTCCCGCGCTTGCGCACACTTCAGCTCGTATGCGCACGTTCAGTTCCATCGAGATTAAAGGGCGCCACCTTGCACATGCATTTCTACGCCTTTTTGTAATGCCATGTCCATAATGCGCCGCTTTAAGGGCCCTCGCCATGCAGCTTTTTCACAACGACTGTTTTCGCCCTACCTTTGCGTCTTTCAAGGTTTTTCATCATCATTTCCTCCATTGGAAATCATCTCGGTTCGCCATGCTTTTTTGGCCAGTGCAATGACTGTCCTTCTACTCTAGAATCGGGGTTTCCGGCCATTTCGCTTACCACGGTAACGGCGCCGTCACCACAAAGCCAGCTCTGCAAGGTGCTGACGCACTTCGTCCACGCCAGTTATCTTGCGAATTGTCACCGTTTCGCCAGGTTTCGCCATTGTCAAAGGCATCAAAGCCGCCCTCTCTGCAGCCTTCTGCTGGGAATCAGAGAAATTTCCTCAAAGGTTAGAATAAGGCTAAACAATACAACGACAGCACACAGTTTACCAAGCTAACCAATTTTGTCAACACTTTTCTAACTACAGGGCCCAATTTACCAAAACCTTGCCAAATTCCAACAGATATAGTAAGCTGAATTTAACGCATTCGGTACACAGAGTTTGGCCTGTTAGTGGGCGAGCAGGCGCGGCAGCCATTTCTTTATTCGATGCAGGGAACAGTTTGGGTCATTCACGAGTGCCGAAGGTGTTGGAGGCTATTCTGATTTTAAAAAAAGGCAAAGCTGGGCATGGTGCGCTCTCTATCACGACGTGGTAAATGAAAACGCTTCAAAAGCGGAGAGTGTCAGCGTGGCTATGAAAAAGCTGCGCGAGAACGGCTTTATGTTGAAATGGACAAAGAGGGTTTATTACCCTGACGGAGAAAGGGATATGAGATTGCCTCCAGCGTATACAACCGGCACAAACTTCTCACCCGCTTTCATTGTGCCTGGCGTGAACGAGCGGGTGGCGGCGCGCCGACGCCTGCAAAAGTGAGCACGATATCAGCGAAGAGACGTTCCAGAAAATGACTGGAACGCAAAAAAATAGCGGCGGACATTGCACCGAACCCTGAACGTTTCATCCGGCGGCAACCGGGCGAGGTGAGCCAAAGCCTGCTTGCCCCGGCTGTTGCCGGCCCCGGCAGAAGGCCCGCATGCTGCGGGGGCCGAAATTTCTCTTTTACGTTGCCCGCCGTCTTTTTCCATCACATCCCAGATTCCAATTTGCAAAAGCACCTTTAAGCTGGACTTTCCCTTTTCGGCAGTATATAATTATTTTACAACATTTTTACATTTGTACCTTTTTTGTACAAAAAAGACGGAAAGGGAGAGCCCGCTTGCATAGCAGTTTCCGGCAAAGCCGTTGCGTATTCTGGCCTCGCTGGCCATCGTCGCGCTTTTTTTCTCTTGCTGCCCAAATGCTACACCACCACTGCCTCGGCAGATTCCGGTGAATATACCGCCACCTATACGGCACAGCAGGCCGCTGCCGCCGCCCGATGGAGACAGGGATCTTTCTGATTTCACATGACGTCATTATCCGCTGCCGCGGATGGAGCACATCGAGGAGTGCGCGGCCCGCCCCCATTGCCAAAGATATGGAACTGTATGTATACATGTACGACATGCAGGGCCAGGCGGTGTTCCCGCGGCGATTTGGCTGTGTGTTGGGTGAGCCCCTTATGCCATCCTGCCTGCAAACACTGGAAAAGCAATACGTAATA
>VOFK01002920.1_pt1 | contig 35187 bp, 53 predicted proteins | sample 5384121 | NCBI WGS metagenome assembly VOFK01 (sample SAMN12384730, study PRJNA508395) | human gut metagenome | isolation source: healthy gut J | host: Homo sapiens | reverse complement strand
GATCACTACCTGGCGCGAGTTTGGCAAAATGAGCTGTTGCCAAGCTTCCGTACCGGTGTCGCCTGTTGCAGATGGCGGTTTTCACGCGTAGTAGGATGGAGCGCCTGAACTTCAGCCGGCGATGGAGCCGCCACCGCAGAGTATCAGCGGAGCGCAGGGGCAGCCTTCCGATCGGAAGAACCGGAATTTGCATCGGCGCGGGCCGCCAGCCGTCTTTCCGACGCTGGCGACGTTACCTCCTCATCGCGTCAGTCATAGCCTTCCGTAGCTGGCGGCGCCAGACGGGAGCCTGGCAATATCTCTCAGCATGGAAAGATAATGGCAGGGCGGCAGACATGGCCTTCCCGTGTAGCGGCCGCAGCCGGGCCGTGCTGCGCCTGCCGGAAGACAGGCCTTCGCTTTCAGTTTGGTGGCACTGCAGCGTGCGGCGGCCGCAGCCTTCACGGTCGCCGTTGTAGAGCAAAGGAGGGCAGCCCAAGGTATCCATGATCTTTTGCTTCGCAGAGCGTCAGGAACGGTTCGCCGCCGCGGCACGGCGCAATCGACAAACGCGAACGGAACCGCCGGCAGCACAAGCGTACAAAACTCAGACAACGGTTACCGGTGACACGGTAAAGCCACGCCAGAGCCGGACAGCCGGCGGCGTCAGCGTCATGGCAATGGCGATGGTGGCTGCCGAACAGTACCGACGCGTCAGCGGAGGTCGAAGCGCGTCTCCGGTCGCCCAAAGCGCGCACGCAGAATCGGCATAAGCACAAGCATGCGCTCATTCGCATGGCCGGTGACATGGCAGCACAAAGCCGCGAACACGCAGCCGCTACGGCCGTTCGCTTGGCCAGACATACCGGTCTTGCGACTTCGTGCGGTAGCAGCATGCAGAGAAACAGGTTTTTGTGTTGACCGCGTAAGCGCGCAGCGGTGGATGGGGCCGTTGAATTGCCGAACAGAAATATACAGATGCCTGGTTAGCGAAAGCTCACCTGTTCAGCGGCATACCATGAATACTGCGTGTGATTTTGCATGAAGAGCTTCGACCTTTTGCTGAATAAGTTAATAAACTTCGAAATGGCGTCGACGAAGTTTTTTAACAGGCCCGAGACATCACGACAGCAGAAAAATCTCATTCTGCGCTCGCCACACCGTACGGGTCGCAGCAGGCACAGCGCAGTTATCCGGCGGGCAGTTCGCGCCGAGCTTGAGCACTTTGTGGAACAACGACCTCGAAGGGACCAAGATCGCAGTGCCGTCCGCGTGCCAGGCAGCCGCTGCAGAGCGCGTTAGCCCGGCGGAAGATTCCAGACCCCGGCAGTTGTTCGTGGGTCATCTGCGAATGACCTCGGCAAAACACCGGCGTTCGTCACCCACGCGGCATGGCACTGCGTTGCTAACGTCGGTAAGCTCATCATTCAGCCCGTTGAATATCCAAGCTTATATAGGGTTACCTTAGCTTCTCTGCCGCACACCACGGCCTTTCAACCTGTGCCAACGTCGTCGGAATGTGTCTGCCGTCAACTTCATGACGACCGCACCGAAGTCGCCAGCGTTCGATGCAGTGCTCATTCGCATGGGATTGGCGCGGGCGCCTAAGCACCGGCACGATCGGGCTGCGAGAATGGCGCTGGAGCAGTGACCAGCAGGCCACCGGTCGTCGTCGAGGACTGGCAGTGCTGACGGCATCTGTTGTCGGCGTCCTGACCGAGAAAGATGGCGTGGCTGGGCTTCAGTTACCCTGTTTCAGTTTTTGAAAGGTCTTCCGATTTCTCATTCGACAAAAGATAGACACCCACGGTTCGCGGGCGATTGTCGTGCTGCCGCGATTTTTCATGCGCTGGTATTTATCAGCCCGCCGAGCCATGCCGCGCTGCGGCCGCCTGACGTCGGGCCTCAGCCGAGCCCGCTTTTAACGCGGTTCGCATGGTTGCCGCCGAGATGCTCGGTCGTCATCCATGACGAGGAGACAACGTCCGGGCACGGCAATGGCCGAGGAGTTAACGTCGTCGCAGCCGCTGTGCCGCGTAGCGTGCAGGGTCACCAAGTTGTTATCTGCTGAGCCTTCTGCAGCCTGACCTGTGCACGTTCACGAATGCTGGCAACAGTGCCTTCACTGCATTTGCCGACGCGGCGGTATTTCGTTAAATACCGCAGGATATGTAAATAGCAGTGAAGGGAGCACCGGTCAGCGATCGCGCCCAGGAAATCCGGAAACGCTACTTTGAGCGCATGGACAGTTCAATACTCCACTCGCAGAGGACGCCGCCATACGACGCGTCCCAGCCTTCGTGCTGCTTACTGGCGCCGTGAACTGATCAGCAACAGGATTATCCTTTGAACGCCATATCGGCGAGCTGTGGCTGCCCGCGACAGCCTCGTCGAATATTCGCCAGCGGTGCTCCCGTCAACGGAGTCCGCGCCGGGACCGAATCTTCCGAGAAAGATGTTGCGGGCGGTCGTCAATGGCTCCGACCACCGTTGCCTGCCCGGAGACCATGATCATGAACGGCAGACGCCGAGCCAAAGCCCGACACCATCCCAGCCGATGCACCCTTTCTTCCACCTCATCCATCGATTCACCATGCCCATGACCCTGCTCGGGACATCCAGCCTGGCACCACTGCAGCATACTACAGTTGGACCGCAGCTGAATCATCTCTTGTTTACCTGCACAATGAATGAAACACTGCCTCCTGCTTTTGACAGCAAAGAAACAGAAAAACACCGTACTGTCGTTTGCAAAGCCTCGCAAGTATTTGAGCACCCGCGAGGTTTTCAGCGCCAGTGCCTGAGATCGCCGTCAACCGTATGAAAATATCAGATGGAATGCCACGCGACGTGGAGGCATGCGCCACGACCGCGCGACAATAGGTTTGCCATGAAGCTTACCACCACATCGCAGCGTTTGCCGAGAGCGGTCGCTTGCAGGGCGACCGTATGAATGAAGCCGGCCAGCTGGCTGCCATGATCGAATGCTGCCGCCGCGCAGCCCGGCGCGCCCGACGGACGCGCCCGAAATGGGATTTCGATTAACGAGACATGAACAGTGAGCCATACGCGCCGGCGCGAAGGCCGTTGTCGTTATTTTCGTTGCGACTCGGAATGGCTGCATGATCCAGTATCCTTCAGCCAGTATTTCCGCTAGTGATGCTGGGCATCAGATGATACCGGTGCGACTTGCAGCAGCTGCCACTTCGCATATTGAGCGCGGTGCCGTGGAGCCTGTTGTTATTTTTCAAAGCGCTCGTGCACAGCGATACGGATTGCCGCGCGTTTGGCCACCAGCAACTGGCATCTTCAGGTTGCACGTGGCCAGCACAATAGCTGAATGCGATGTAATCCATGAAACTGCGTCAGCAGCTCGGCATCGCCCGGCTGCACTTCTACCGAAGTGCCCATAGCCGCAGCTGTGCCGTGCACAGGCTGGTGTAAAGTCCGGCGGCACATCACATCGGTGTAATAAATAGTTCGGCATCATCTGGAATCTCGCGCCAGCACATCTCTGGGTGCGGTGGTGCGGGTAGTGCGGGATACTGATCATGCAGCCGATTTTATTTTCCGGGTCGACCGCATGCCCGGATCTGCACGGCCTTTGCACTGGCGGCGAACATGTTGTGGCTGACCAGCGCTAACAGCGCCAGCCCTCGCCTCGGCAGTTGTTAACGCCTGCCTGATGGTATGGCTCGCTCTGGTTCATGGTCTCGCTGGGATCTCATTGAAGGTCATCCAGTACTGACCTTTTCCTTTGTAACGCCGGAACGCTTCACACAGTACCGGGCAAAGAAATCCCCATCAGGCCTGGTTACGCTATAAACCATAGTGCTGCACCAGATACAGCGGCGTTTCGTGTAATGCGAAAGGTGACCACCTCGGTTCGATCCCGCGTGCGCAGCTCATCGAACACACGTCATAGAGCAAGCCCGGCCTCGTCTGGCCGCAATTCATCGCCCTGCGGAAAGATGCGCGGCCAGTTGATGGACATTCAGCACTTGAAGCCCATCTCGGCAAACAACGATATCCTTTGTAATGGTGGTAAAAATCCACGGCTTCATGGCGCAGTTGCCCTCCATGACCTGTGCGGCGAATCTCGCGCTGGACGCCGTGGCGTGCACCTTTTTCCACGTCGGCAAATGCTCAGGCCCTTGCCATCCGTCTGGTGGGCACCCTTTCGTATTGCCGGCGTCGCACCGCCCCACAGGAACTTTTTTGGCATTCCATAAGCTGAAAACCCCTATGCAGAATACTTGCAGGAGTGTTTTGAAAGCGGGCCATTTTTAAACTTATTGGTACAGTGTTAATTTTCTGTTTTTGCACGATCAAAACGGAACAGTGTTTCATTCCGCATTTTCTTTGTGCAGATTCAACAAAATAGGATTGGTGGAGTGTGTTGTTCCAGCTCGGCGCGCGTTCCAGCTTGTGGTGGTATAATTCTTCTGGTAGTTCTGCCGAAGTACCGGAATGCTGGAAGATGTCCTTAGAAGGGTCAGTGGACAGATGGGAAGCATAGTCCCCAAGATTCTTGATAGATGCTTTCTTTGGTGGAAAGGGTCAGCTTGCAATCCGCATAACAGGTCAGCTGTTTTCGCCGCTGGTCAGCGCAAGGATGGGTGTTCCGGAGCGTTTGCACTGCCGGGCACTCCAGCATCTGCGCCGTTTCGCCGGAATAGAAGACGCAACCTCTCGGACAGGCAGCAGGCCAGATACCGCTGGTAGTTCAGATTGTTGAAAATGACCACCCGCTTTAAGCCGATCTTGAGCATCTTTTCGGAAGGATTCGGCCTGATTGATGCGTCCCGGCGGAAAAAATGGATTTCCTCGTGATATTTGAGCAGGAGCACCGCTTTGTGCAGGTCCGTACCGGAGAAGCTGCATAGTGTCCTTGACGGCTTCTTCGTACAGCTTTCCGCCATATTCTGCGCCAAATTCGCATAAGGCTGTCGTTTTCAGCAAAGGGAAATGAAACTAATTTTGCCCTGTTGTTGGTCGAGTTATTCCAAAATTCACGCACAAAATTTTGTTGAAGTCAAAGCCGGTAAACCTTGTGCTTTTGCAGCGCGCAGACGGTCGGCGAGGTGTAGGTCACTTCTGCTAGACTGCGGGTGGAATATTTGGTACTTCCATCCCATGCCAAAATATAGGCGGCCAGCGTTTTTTCCTTCCGAAAGTTTTCCTGAAGCGCAAGTTCATCCACGATCAGCATTGCGATTCTCCCCTTCCGCTTTTTCAAAGCATGGCCTGTCCGCATTAAAAAATTTGCGGCATAACGCCGCCGCGTCAGCAAATGACGCGGCGGCGCAGATACAGTGGGAGAAGCGCTTATTTGCCCAGCATCTCGTGGACGGTCTTGCAGATGGTGGCAGCGTCGAGACCGAACTGCTTCAGCAAATCCCACGCGGGGCCGGAGCAGCCGAACTTGTCCTGCACACCGATGCGGCGGACCGGAGGGTAGGCTGCTTCTCGCTGAGCAGGCCGCAGACGGCCTCGCCCAGACCGCCGATGACATTGTGCTCCTCGGCAGTGATGACCTTGCCGCACTCCTTGGCGGCCTTGAGGACGATCTCCTCGTCCAGGGGCTTGATGGTGTGGATGTTGATGACCCGGGCGTGGATCCCCTCGGCAGCCAGCTGCTCGGCAGCCAGGCGTGCCTCGTTGACCATCAGACCGGTGGCGATGATGGCAATGTCGCTGCCCCTCGGTGATCTGCTCGCCCTTGCCGATCTCAAAGTGATAGTTGGCCTCATCGTGGAACACGGGCACAGCCAGACGGCCGAAGCGCAGGTAGACGGGGCCTTCCATGGCGTAGGCGGCGCGCACACAGCGGCGCGTGCCTCGATATCGTCGGCGGGGCAGATGACGGTCATGCCGGGGATGCTGCGCATCAGGGCAAAGTCTTCGCAGCACTGGTGGGTTGCACCGTCCTCGCCGACGGAGATTCCTGCGTGGGTTGCGCCGATTTTGACGTTCAGATGCGGGTAGCCGACAGAGTTGCGCACCTGCTCGTATGCGCGGCCGGCTGCGAACATGGCAAAGCTGGAAACAAAGGGGACATAGCCCATGGTGGACAGGCCTGCGGCCACGCCCATCATGTTGCCCTCGGCAATGCCGCAGTCAAAGTGGCGGTTCGGGTAAGCCTTGCGGAACACGCCGGTCTTGGTGGCGGCTGCCAGGTCTGCATCCAGGACCACCAGGTGAGTCGTGACCCTCGGCGGCCAGTGCTTTCAGCGTATTGCCGTAGCTCTCGCGGGTTGCGATCATCTTCACATCTGCCATCTTACTTGTCCTCCTCTTCCAGCGCGGCGTAGGCTGCGTTCAGTTCCTTCATGGCGATCTCATATTCCTCGTCATTGGGGCCCTTGCCGTGCCAGTGAACGGCATTCTCCATAAAGGAAACGCCGGTGCCCTTTGTGGGTGTCCAGCACGATGCAGGTGGGCTTTGCAGTCTCTGCATGGAATGCCTGCATGGCGGCTTCGATCTGGTCGAAGTCGTGGCCGTCGATGGTGATGACATTGAAGTTGAACGCCTTGAGCTTTTCCTCCAGCGGTGCGCTGTTCATCACCGTCTCGGTGGTGCCGTCGATCTGGAGGTGGTTGCGGTCCAGCATGAACGCAGAGGTTGGAGAGCTTGTAGTGTGCGGCAAACATGAACGCTTCCCAGCACTCGCCCTCTTCCACCTCGCCATCGCCCACGATGGCGTAGACGCTCACGCCCTTGCCCGCGAGCTTGGCACCCAGTGCCATGCCGCAGGCCGCGGACACTCCCTGTCCCAGAGTGCCGGTGGACATGTCCACGCCGGGAGTCTCATTCATGTTGGGGTGCCCCTGCAGGTAGCTGCCGATCTTGCGCAGGGTCTTAAGGTCTTCCACCGGGAAAACCCCCGCTCGGCCAGAGCAGCGTACAGTGCCGGAGCGGCATGGCCCTTGGACAGCACCAGACGGTCGCGGTCGGCCATCTTGGGATCCTTCGGGTCGATGTTCATTTCCACGAAATAGAGGTAGCTCAGCAGCTCGGCGATGTCCAGACTGCCGCCCGGATGGCCGCACTTGGCGCTGTGCGTTCCCTCGATCACGCCCATGCGGATGTGACAGGCGTGCTTGGTCAAGGGTGAGCTTTTCTGCATTTGTCATGATGGTCCTCCCGTATGAACCTCAGAATTGCACATGTTCAAAAAAGCCTTTCGTCAGCGCCGGTGCAGTCCTGTGCCCGCAGCGCTCTTTTTCAAGTTTATATTAGCTATTCTATGCAAAAAGGTCAAGCTTCTTCATGCAAAATGTACACCCGCGGGGAAATTTTCATGGAAATTTGCCGCTTTTGGTCAAATTGCAGGCTTTTTGCCGCCGCTTGACAAAAAGCCAGAAGCATCTGCTATAATTTTCACAATTTCCGGCAGGAAGCCGGGTGTGCGGCAAGCCCGTGCCCATCCTGATGGAGCAAGCATTTTATTTTTTTTGAAACAGACGCCACGAAGGGTCTGCCTGCCATCTTATTTTTGCTGCTATAATGCCGGGGCAGGCTGCCGTTGGCTTGTAAGCCGGGCAGACCCCTTTTTTGTCTGAAAAAGGAGGAATTTTTATGAAAACGAACCCCTTCCACCACCACCCGCAGCTCGTGCTGGCGGCCCTGTTTCTTGCACTGGCCTTTGTGCTGCCCATGATCACCGGCCATGTGCCCGCAGGTGGGCAACATGCTGTGCCCGATGCACTTTCCCATTCTGCTGTGCGGCTTTTGTGCTGGGCGGCCCATGGGGCTTGCCGTGGGCTTCATTGCTCCGCTGGTGCGGTCGGTGCTGTTCGGCATGCCGCCGATGTTCCCCATCGCCATCTCCATGGCCTTTGAGCTGGCCGCTTACGGCCTTGTGTCCGGCGTGCTCTGGCGCAAGGTGAAGCACACCGTTCCCATGATGTACGCTTCTCTCGTCACCGCCATGGTGGCAGGCCGTTTGGTCTGGGGTGCAGTACGCTTTGTGCTGGCCGGCCTGACCGGTTCCAGCTTCCCGTTCAGCGCGTTTTGTCCGGCGCGCTGCTCACCGCCGTGCCGGGCATCGTGGCACAGCTGGTGCTCATCCCGCTGATTTTGGTGGCTTTGCAGAAGGCAAAGGTCATCGATTGACTTACTATTTAGAATGCCCTCCGCTTTGCTCTGGGCATAAACAGCGGAAATTTTCATTTTTATTTTTATTATTACAGAAGAGCAGCGGCTGCGGCCCGCTGCTCTTCTGTTTTTTTCACGGATGGGGCCGTAATGAAAACGCCCTGCTGCCCGTTACATCTTTTCCCGTAAAAAGCTAAGGGGCTGTTGCCAACTCCCTCAGTCACGGCTTCGCCGCGCCAGCTCCCCTCACGGGGGAGCCTGACATGACGGTAAGCAGCCTCCCTCATTGAGGGAGGTGGCATCGCGTAAGCGATGTCGGAAGGAGTTTGGCAACAGCCCTTTTCTATATTTTTAAATTTTTCAGCTCTTCTTACCAGTTAAAAACTCCGGCAGGGGCTTGCCCTGCTTGCGCCACTGATGGTACTCGGCGGTGGCGGCGAATTCCACGTCACCGGCAGAGTTCAGGGGCAGTTTCCACGGAATCCTGCACCACGCCGATGATAAAGCCTACACCTACCACCTGCATGGCCATGTCGTTGGAGATGCCGAACAGGGGAGCAGGCCATGGGGATCAGCAGCAGGGAGCCGCCGGCCACGCCGGAAGCACCGCAGGCACCCAGAGCGCTCATGGCGCGACAGCACGATGGCAGCCGGCAGAGAGACCTGAATACCCAGCGTGTTGCCGCAGCCAGCGTCATGATGGTGATGGTGATGGCCGCGCCGTCCATGTTGATGGTAGCGCCCAGCGGGATGGAGACGGAGTACATATCCTTGTCCAGCCCCAGCTTTTCACACAAGGCCATATTCACAGGGATATTCGCCGCCGAGCTGCGGGTGAAGAAGGCGGTCAGGCCGGACTCACGCAGGCAGCAGAAGACCAGCGGATAGGGGTTGCAGCCCAGATAGAGGAACATGATGAGGGGCGAGACGATGAGGGCCATGAACAGCATGGTGCCCACCAGCAGGGCCAGCAGCTTGCCGTACTGGGTAAAGATGGCCAAGGCCGTTGCCGGAAACATTGGTATAGACCAGACCCATGATGCCGAAGGGCGCAAGATTGATGATCCAGCGTACGATCTGGGAGACTGCATCGGCGGTGTTTGCCATAAAGGTCTTGGTGGTGTCAGAGCCGATCTTCTTCATGGCCACGCCGAACATGCAGGCCCAGAACAGGATGCCGATGTTGCCGCTCATGATGGCACTGACGGGGTTTGCCACAAAGTTGGTGAGCAGAGTGCCCATGACTTCGCCCAGACCCTGCGGCACCACGTCCGACTGGGCAGCGTCTGCCAGCACGACGGTCACCGGGAACAGGAAGCTGGTCACCACCGCAATGGCAGCGGCCAGGAAGGTGGTGAGCATGTAGCCAGATGACCGTGCCGAAGCGGCGGTCCAGCCTGGAAGAGCCCTGTGCCAGGGCGCTTGCCACGATCACGAACACCAGCACTGGGGCAATGCCCTTCAATGCGCCGACGAACAGGTTGCCGAACTCAGCCACCCAACCGGCACCCGGGGCCACCAGAGCCAGCACCGCACCGATGATCAGACCGATCAGAATGCGAACGATCAGGCTGATGCCGTTGTAGCGGGCAACTGCCTTGTTCAACGTTTTCATATAGACACTCCTCTTTCCTATTGTACGCCAACGGCGCACAGCTTCCTGTCTCTTACACAAGGACGGGTGTTATTATAGCACATACGGCAGAGAAATGAAAGCGTTTTCAGACATTTTTCGTTCACAAATTTGCATTCAGGTCGGTGCCCATGGGGCTTTCCGTTGATCTGTATTTGTATCAAGAACAGGTTTGCTTTTCAGGAAAAATAAAAGGGCTGTTGCGCAAGGATAAAACCAGTGCCTGCAGCTCCAGAGGTTTTTGTATTTTTATGCTTCCAGCGGCTGGGTGGGGCAAGCTTTCTGGTAGGCAAAGCGGGGCGAGCCGTCTGCCACATGGATGACACCGCAGCGGGTAAAGCCGTTCTTTTTTTCCAGCAGATGCTGCATGATCTTGTTGTCGGCGTGGGTATCGGCACGCAGGCTCTGGCAGTGCTCCATGCTCCAGTCCAGCACTGCCGATGCCACGCAACCTTTTGTGCTTTCCGGCCGATGCCAGACGGTGCACCGTGCCGTAGGGCAGGGTATCGTCCAGCCACTGACCGTCCTCAATGACGGCGTAGGTGGGGTCCGCCCCCAGAATAAATGCAAATACGGCCTCGATCTGGCCGTTGACCACATAGAGGAACAACCGGTTCGAGTCGATATCCTCCTCCAGCAGTTCCTGCGGCGGGAAATTATCCCCCCATTGGGTCGGGTTGCCGGATTCCTTCATTGCGGCACGGGCATGGGCATAGATCTTCAGGATCTGGGGCAGATCGCCTCTCACTGCTCCACGAAACATTCCATTCCACCTCGTCTTTTCTGTGCTGCGCTCAGTTCGGCACAGCACTTTGAGAATTGTTCTTATTGTACTACAAATTACCATAAAATCCAGTTCCCGCACCAAAGTACCTTAAAATGCTCCAAAACGGCAAAAAGCAGGGGCTGCTGCACTTTCGGCTAAAACGATGTGCAGCAGTCCCCTGCTTTTAGAGCAAGTACCTTATGCACTGGCGCGGCCATGGCCGGTGCGCACCAGCCGGTATTCCCGCGGGCTGAGACCATACCGCTCGTGGAACAGGCGGTAGAAATAGCTGGTGTTCTCGTATCCGACCTGCGCAATGATCTGCTGGATGTTCCAGTCGCTGCGGCGCAGCAGCCGCGCGGCAGTCTCCATGCGGTGCTTCTGGAGCAGCTCCTTGTAGGTGCGCCCGGTCTGGGCACGCACGCACTCGCTGACATATGCCAGCGAAACGCCGTACCCCGTGCCACATTGGAAAGGCTTGCTTCACGATAATTTTGGGTGATCTCTTGTAACGCCGCCTGGACCAGTGCATCGCGGCTGACCGTTCCGGCCCTGGCTTCCAGCGGAAAATCTTCATCTGTGTCATTTTGATCTTCCTCCATAAAGGTGCGGCGGGCGGGGACTGGGGAAGCCGGACACCCGCCGCACAGAGATCGCAGGCCCTTTTCCGCCCTTACACCTTCTAGATACGAACCGGCCTGCCGGAATATTGCGGAAAGCTAAAAAATTTTTAGTCAATTTTCGTTGTAAGAGCCTGAGAGGGTTTCCCTTACAAAAAAGACCGCCCGCACCGGGCAGAAACGGCCTTTTTCAGGAGAAATAAAGAAAACACGAACCCTCAAAAAATGAGGAAGGGAAATGCTCAGAACATGCTCTCGTCCTTATAGCGGCCGGTGCGCACGAACTGCACCCACTCGGCCAGGTTCACGGCGTGGTCGCCGATGCGCTCCAGGTACTTGATGACCATGAGCAGATCCAGGGCGGCATCCACCTTGCCGGGGTCTTCGGCGATCTCCTGCGCCAGCTGATGCTTGATGGCGTTGAAGTCGTAATCCACCTCGTCGTCTGCGGCGATCACCCTGCGGGCGGCATTTTCGTCCTCTGCCGTCAGGGCATCGAGGGCATCCAGGATCATCTGGTGGGCCTTTTTGCCCATGGCAATGGCCTGACTTACCGCCGGGTCGCCCTCTTTGCGGACGGTGACAAGGTGGGGATGATCTCGGCGATGTCGGCGGCATGGTCGCCGATGCGCTCAATGTCGGTGACCACCTTCATGGCGGTGGAGATGCGGCGCAGGTCACCGGCCACCGGCTGCTGGCGCAGCAGCAGGGTCATGCAGCGGTGCTCGATGTCCCGCTCCATATTGTTGATGCGGGCATCCCCCCTTCACGATGGCCGCAGCTGCATCGGCATCAGCAACGCAGAGCGCTTCCAGAGCGTTCTCCACGGCATCGGCAGAGTTGCGGCCCATTTCGGTCAGCGAATTTTTTTCAGCGATTCCAGATCGGTGTCGTACTGTTTACGGATACTCATAGCTGTTTCCTCCTTTAACCGAACCGGCCCGAAATGTAATCCTCGGTGCGCTTATCCTGCGGGGTGCTGAAGATCTGCGCCGTGGGGCCGGCTTCCACCAGCTCGCCCAGCAGGAAGAAGGCGGTGCGGTCGCTGATACGGGCAGCCTGCTGCATGTTATGGGGTCACGATGACCACCGTGTAGTTCTTCTTCAGCTCACTCATCAGCTCCTCCACCTTCATGGTGGAGCCGGGGTCCAGGGCGCTGGTGGGCTCATCCATCAGCAGGACTTCGGGCTTGACAGCCAGGGCGCGGGCAATGCACAGGCGCTGCTGCTGGCCGCCGGAAAGGCCCAGAGCACTCTTTTTCAGGCGGTCCTTGACCTCGTTCCACAGGGCCGCACCCCGCAGGCTGCTTTCCACCAGCTCGTCCAGCTCAGCCTTATTGCGCACGCCGTGCAGCTTGGGGACCGTAGGTGATGTTGTCGTAAATGCTCATGGGGGAAAGGGATTGGCCTTCTGGAACACCATGCCCACCCGGCGGCGCAGGTCGGTAGCTGCATTTCCCGGGCAAAATGTCCTCGCCCTTGAGCCGCACATCGCCCTCGATGCGCACATTCGGCACAAGGTCGTTCATGCGGTTGAGCGTCTTCAAAGGTGGACTTGCCGCAGCCGGACGGGCCTATGAGGGCCGTGATCTCCCGCTCGCCCACGTCCAACGAGATGCCTTTCAGCGCCTTGAAGTCGCCGTACCAGAGGTTCAGGTCTTTTTGCCGATATCATCGTCACATTCGTGTTTTCCATAGAGTACCTCATTGTTGAATTTAAACAGGAAGTTTACTGTTTCGGCCCTTCCCGTGAAAATGGTAGATTTGAAAAATCCGCAGATTTTTCAAATCTACGAAATTAAAAATAATTTTTCCGCTATTCATGGCCAGAGCGAATGCGGAGGCCATTTTTTGAACAGTAAAAAATCAAATTTTACTGTTTCTGTTTCAGCTTAGTCTTTGCCAGCAGCGCCGCAAGGTTGATGGCCAGCACCAGCACCAGCAACACCGCGCCGATGCCCCATGCGGAAGCAAAATCGCCGTCCTCAAAGGCACGCAGGTACAGCAGCACCGACAGGGTAGCACCGTTGGAGGTGTAGGCTTTGGCCACGCTCTTGGCGATGACCTCGGCGGCACCGGCGGTGAAGAGCAGGGCGGCGCTCTCGCCCACGATGCGGCCCACAGCCAGGATGCAGCCGGTGACGATGCCGTCGATGCTGCAGGGCAGCACGATGGTGCGGATGATGTGCCACTTGCCCGCGCCGAGGCCCAGAGCGCCCTCCGGTAGCCCTGCGGCACCGTTTTTTCAGGGATTCCTGTGTGGTGCGGATGATGGTGGGCAGGTTCATGACCACCAGCGTCAGGCTGAACCGGACAGCAGACAGGTCTGGAAGCCCAGCGCCTGACTGAACACCAGCATGCCCACCAGACCGTAGATGATGCTGGGGATGCCCGCCAGCGTTTCGTTGGTGAACTCAATGACCTCGATGAGCCGCCGGTTGGAGGCATACTCGGTCAGGTAGACCGCCGCGCCCACGCCCAGAGGCAGTACGATCAGTAATGTCAGCACAATGACATACAGTGTGTTGAGGATGGCAGGCAGGATGCCGTCGGTCTTTTTCAGCACACTGGCAGTGGTAGAAAGGAACTTCCAGCTGATGTGGGGATGCCCGCACCAGCACCATGCCGATAATGCCCGGCCACCAGAACCATCACCAGAACGGCGCTGGCCCAGACCAGTGCGGTCATGACCCGGTTCCATCTGACGGGAAGGCGAAAGGCCCTTATTCATCGCGGCTTCCTCCCTTCAGCACAACGTTCAGCACAACATTGATGATCATGATAAAGACGAACAGCACCAGCGCAATGCTGAACAGTGCCTGTTTCTGCAGGCCGCTGGCATAACTCATCTCCTTGGCGATGGCGGTGGTCAGGAAGGTGACGCTGCGGAAGGGGCTGTCCGGCATGTTGGGGCTGTTGCCTGCCACCATCATCACCGCCATGGCCTCGCCGATGGCGCGGCCGATGCCCAGCACGAACGCCTGCGGCAATGCCGCTTTTGGCAGCCGGGATGCTGATCTTGAACCACGTTTCGGTGTCGGTGGCACCCAGTGCCAGACTGCCCTGCTCATACTTCCGGCGGCACGGCGTTCAGCGCCGTGACCGACACCGGACACGATGCTGGGCAAAATCATGATGGAAAGCACCACGATGGTGCTCAGCAGGCAGGCACCGGAAGCCTTACCGAAGGTCTTTTGCCACGGCGGGCACCAGCACCTGCATGCCCAGCAGGCCAAACACCACGCTGGGGATGCCGCTCAGCAGCTCAATGGCCGTGACCACCACCGTGCGCACCTTCGGGCCGGCCGCCTTGGACAGGAACACCGCCGTCAGCAGGCCGATGGGCACACCGATGATGGCAGCGCCCAGCGTGCCGTAGATGCTGGAAAGGGATAAAGGGCAGGATGCCGAACAGCGGCTGGGCCGCCGTGGAGGCCCACTCGGTGCCAAGCAGGAACCGGAACAGGCCGATCTTGTGGATGGCCGGCACGCCGGAGAGGACCATGTACACCGTGATGAGCACCACGCAGCCCACCGCCAGCATGCCGCACAGGAAGAAGATAAAGTTCATCACCAAGCTTCCAGCCATTCGGCGGGGGCAGGGGCAGCCGCCCCGCTCAGATAGGATTTTTTTTGTTCATAGCTGAAATCCTTTATAAAAAAAAGCCGCGTCGGCTCGCAGAAACGGCAGCCGACGCGGCAGGGTATTTTGTGAACGGCCTCGCCCTCTCCGTCACGGCTTACGCCGTGCCACATTCCCCTTGCGCGACATCTTCCCCGGAACGGGGGAAGTCTTTCCTCAGGGGAGGGGCAGTCCACGCAAAGTTTGCGGTTTTGAGGGCTCTCCCTTTGGGGGAGCTGGACGCGAAGCGGCCTGAGAGGGCGAGCCCCGCTAACCGTTACTCGTTCACCGGCACAGCGCCTGCGGTGCGGATGAGGTCGGCAGCGTCCTTGCTGGTGGCAAAGTCCACAAAGGCCTGTGCCTGCTCCGACAGGGCCACGCTCTTGTTGGTGACGAACACGAAGGGGACGCTGGATCTTGTAGCTGCCGTCCTTGACGGTATCCTCGCTGCACTCCACACCCTCCACGTGACCATGGCGACGGTGTCGCCCACAGCGGACAGGGGAAGCGTAGCCGACAGCCAGAGGGTTGGCCTCCACAGCGCTGATGACTGCGCCGGTAGCGGTCAGCTCCTGTGCGTACTTGCAGCTGTCCTTCACGTCCACGATGCTCTCGAAGCCGTCGCGGGTGCCGGAACCGGCCTCACGGCCGATCAGAACGATCTCGCCGTCGTCGCCGCCCACATCGGCCCAGTTGGTGATCTCGCCGGTGAACATCTGCTTGAGCTGGTCAACGGTCAGGTCTGCCACCTTGCTGGCCTTGTTGACAACGATGGCGATGCCGTCCAGAGCTACGATGGTGCCGTCCACGTCGTTCTTCTCGTCGTCCTTCAGGGGCGCGGGAGGACAGGCCGATGTCCAGAGTCTTATCGGTAGCGCCGGTGATGCCTGCGCCGGAACCGGTGGGGTCATAGCGATGGTGACATCCGGCTCGATTTCAGCGAAGCCTTCGGTCAGAGCGGCGATGACGTTCTTCATAGAGGTAGAACCGCCGGTAGCCACATTGCCGGACAGGGTGCCTGCAGCGGTCTCAGCAGCGGCAGAAGAAGAGGTGGACTCCGCAGCAGAGGATGCCACAGTGGAAGAGGCTGCGCCGCCGCAGGCGGTCAGAGCCATCGCTGCAGCAGCAGCGCCGCAGACAGTGATAAACGAACGACGGTGATCTTTTTCATAACCCTTTGCCTCCAATAAATGCCGGAACGCCGTTCCGGCCGATGTTTTCTTGTGTCTTTTTTCCTTGGGAACGGCCTAATTGTACCGCACCGCCGTGCGACCATGTACGCGCAAAATGGAGGTAAAGCTTTTTTGAGGCTCGGCGGCTGTGTCAAGCCTGCGTAAAGCCGGCATGAAAAACCTGCACTCGGATTTTACAAACAGGATAAATATGCCGAAAAACACCATTTTCTGGCTGAGCAAAGTGACAAAAAAGAAGGCACTCTCTATGGGCGCCTTCTTTTTTGATCGCTGTCTAACGTGATCTGCGTTTAAAATCACCCTGCGGGCGTCGGGTCTGTATTCAGCACAAGGAATGTTTTACCCTTTTGTACGATATACAGCTTTCCCTCTACATTGTTGAGCTTGACCGTTACCTCCACCGGGGTTCCGGCGGCGATCTTCTCATAGGCTTCCTCTGTCGGGATCGTCATTTCGACATCGACGGTCGCCTTGCTCATGAACCAGTTCAGACCTGCGAAATTCGACATCGTAAGGCTGCCGGTCGGTTTGGTTGTATTCAGAGAAACCGCGCCGATCTTACCCGTAAACATTCCTGTATAGGGCAGTTCCTGAACGTGCCTCCCGCATTCTTATCAAATGTAATATCTGCCTTTGCCGTGATCTTATACGAAGAGCCGCCGGTGCCCTGTACTTCTGCATGTGTATTCGCACTGTACAGTTTCACCGTATATGCGCCCAGCTTCACCTCATCGGCCGCAATCACTTCGCCGCCGCAGCCGACCAGCACGCCGGACAAAGAGATTGCTGCAGCCGCAGCTGCTGCGCTCTTCATAAAGGTACGCCGGGTCATTTTTTTCTGCCATATATTGCCCTCCTCTAAAGCGTTTTTTTCTGTGCTTTTTTAGCGTACCACTTTTTGGGAGTCTGTCAACAAAAAATATGACAAAAAAAGGCGCTCTGTACACATATAATTTGCACAGAGCGCCTTCTGCTCAGCAGTATTTTGTTCCGTCCGGGCAGTAGAAACTGCACGTACTTCTGCCACTCGGTCTCGCTGATGGTGCGGCGGTAGCAGTCCACCAGTGCATCCACGGCCTGCCGGTCCCAAAGGTACCCGGCACCCGGGCAGTCCAGCACCAGAATGCGGAACCATGCATCAAACAGGGTGCTCGGTGAAGCCGGTGTCCCGGGCCCCGCACCGGGAGTAAAAAAGCCCAGCCGCCGCACAGCCGCATAGCTTCGTCCTCCGCCTTATCCGGGCATTCGGCCTCAATGAGGATGGCCTGCGCACCCCGCTCTGCTGCGGCAGGTCGGCCAGCAGCTGCGCGCCCAGCCCTGCAGAACGGTATTCCGGCAGTACGGCAAAGTAATCCAGCTGGCTCACCCTGCTGCCTGCCGTCCATGAACAGGTACGCCGCCAGTGTTTCGCCGTCGAACACGCCCCATGTGGGGCTGTGCCGTTGGCTTCGCTGTTCAGGATCATGCTCAGGGGTTTGAGCTCCGTGGGCGGGAAGTCCCGGCGCATCTCGTCCAGATAGACACGGGTCAGCTCTTTTTCGTCCAGCTTCCGCCAGCTGTACATTTGCTCATGGTTTTTCCTCCGTATCTGCCCTTTTGAACCAGTATAGCACACTCCGCGCAGGAACGCAAAAAGCCGCCGGGAGCGGCAGGTTCTGCCCTTCTCCCGGCGGCTTTTTGGTGCAGGAGCAACCAGTCTCCACAAACTCCGTTCAGAATGCTGTGTGCGTTACAGCATCTTCTTCAGCTCATCATAGACGAACTGCACCTTGGTGCCGATGATGACCTGACAGGTGGTCTTGTCGGGACGGATAACGCCGGCAGCGCCAGCAGCCTTGACAGCCTTCTCGTCAACCTTAGCGTTGTCGAGCACCTCAAAGCGCAGGCGGGTTGCGCAGTAGCCAACGTCCTTCACGTTCTCCTTGCCGCCGACAGCAGCCAGAACAGCAGAAGCGACTTCGGTGTAGTTGTTGTTGGCCAGAACGACCTTCTTCTCAGTCTCCTCGTCGTCATCCTCACGGCCGGGGGGTCTTCAGGTCGAACTTGGTGATAGCGAAGTAGAACACTGCAGTAGAATACCAGGAATGCAGCGATGCCCAGAGGAATGATCATCCAGGTCTTAGCAGCTGCAGGCAGAGAAGCGGAGAACACGAGGTCGGTGGCACCGGCAGAGAAGCAGAAGCCAGCACGGAAGCCGGAGTAGTAGGTGATGATGGTGAAGATGCCGTACAGAGCGGAGTAGACAAACGTACAGGGGGAAGCACAGGAACATGAAGCCGAACTCGAAGGGGCTCGGTAACGCCGCAGACGAATGCGCAGATGGCAGCGGACAGGACCAGACCGATGGCAGCCTTCTTGTTCTTAGCGGTGCGGACCATGGCCAGCGCAGCACCGGCGATACCAAACATCATACAGGGGAAGAATCCGGACATGTACATACCAAGGCTCCAGCTCACATCCGCGGAGGTCTCGCCGGCCCAGAAGTGGCTCAGGTCGCCCAGACCGATGGTATCGAACCAGAACACGTTGTTCAGAGCGTGATGCAGGCCGGTGGGGATCAGCAGACGGTTCAGGAACGCGTAGATACCAGCGCCGATGCCGCCCATGCCAGCGATGCCGTTGGCGATTGCGACCAGAGCGTCGAAGATGACGGGCCAGACGAACAGCAGAACAACGGACACCAGAATGGAGATCAGACCGGTAGCAATTGCGACGAAGCGCTTGCCGGAGAAGAATGCCAGCCAGTCAGGCAGCTCTGGGTGTCCTTGAACTTGTTGTAGCAGGTCGCGCCCACCACAGCGGCCAGAATGCCGATGAACGAGTTGCCAGCGACCTTCTGGAAAGGCGATGTAGGTAGCAGTGCCCTCTTCGAGATGACGGACCATGCCGACGACGGCGGGGTTCAGCAGCTGCTGCATCATCAGGAAGCTGACGAGGCCAGCCAGACCTGCGGTGCCGTCGTTGTCAGCAAGGCCGACAGCGGCACCAATTGCAAACAGCCATGCCATGTTGTCGATCAGAGCGCCGCCTGCCTTGACCAGCAGGAAGCCAACGGTGTAAGCTGCGCCGGAAGTCGGTGCACCGGGAACGCCCATAACGCCCGGAGCGAGGGCATAGCCAAGACCCATCAGGATGCCGCAGATCGGCAGCACGGCGACGGGAAGCATCAGTGCTTTGCCCAGTTTCTGGAGATACTTCATCATAAAGACACATTCCTCCTTAAAGAAATGTTTGTGTTTACAGACGCCTCTGGTTGCAGGCCGTCCATAATTCCGTAATAGAATATTAACATATTTTAAGCAAAAAAAGAAAAGTCCCTTTCCGCCTTTTTTCTATCAAAAATGCATCAAAAAGTCCTTGATTTGGCATTTTTTCAGTCGAAAATTTTTTGGTTTTTGTGCACAATCCTCGTCTTTGTGTTGAAAAAATTTTCTTTTTTCCGACATTTTCTGCCCAAAGGCTTGCATCCCACAGCCGAATCGGGTACTATACTATTATAAAAAAAAACACAAATTTTGAAGGAGGTTTATTTTATGGAATGGACCGATATCCGCCTGACCGTGGCCAAGGCTGATGCCGAAAACGCCGAGGCCGTTGCCACCCTGATCGCCGAAGGCGGCATCTATATCGAAGACTACAGCGACATCGAGCAGCAGGTGGCCGAGATTGCCCATGTGGATCTGATCGAGCAGGAGCTGCTGGACAAGCCCCGCGACACTGTTATCATCCATATGTATCTGGAGCCGGGCGCTTCCCCCGTGGAGACGCTGGCGCTCATCCAGGCCCGGATGGAAGCGGCAAACATCCCCTACACCGTGGAGACCGAGGGCGTGGAGCAGGAGGACTGGCAGAACGGCTGGCGCAAGTATTACCACCCCATGGAGATCGGCAAACGGCTGGCGGTCGTGCCCTCGCTGGCAGCAGTACGACACTGACCGCATGAAGCTGATCCTGACCCCGGCCTTGCCTTTGGCACCGGCGGCCACGAGACCACCAGCCTCTGCATGGAAGCGCTGGACGAGCGGGTGAGCCGGCGGTGAGCGGGTGCTGGACATCGGCACCGGCAGCGGCATCCTGCCATTGCCGCCCTCAAGCTGGGCGCAGGCAGGCCGAGGGTGTGGACATCGACCCCGTGGCCGTACGCACCGCCAGGCGAGAACGCCGCCCTGAACGGCGTGCAGGACAAGTTGACCGTTCTGGTGGGCGACCTGTCCGACAAGGCCAGCGGCAGATACGACATCATCACGGCCAACATTGTAGCAATAATGCCATTCTCAGTCTGGCCCGGCGTGCCCGGCCTGATGGCCGAAGGTGCCGTCTTCATCGCCAGCGGCATCATCGACAGCCGGAAGGACGAGGTCATCGCCGGGCTGGAAAAAGCCGGGCTGACTGTACAGGAGGTTAAGGAAAAAAAAGCGCGGCTGGGAGTGCATCGTCTGTAAAAAAGGCGTAAGAGAACCCTCTCAGGCGCTGACGCGCCAGCTCTCCCGAAAGGGCGAGCTATAAGACGTAAAGGATTGATAAAATGCCGCACCGTTATTTTACTACCGAGATCGCCGACGGCACCGCAACGCTACGGGGAGCCGACGCCCACCATCTCGCCCGCGTGATGCGCGGCAAGCTGGGGATACCGTCATCCTATGCGACGGCAATGCCGTGGAATACACCGCCACCATCACCGGCTTCGGGGATGAGTCGCGTAGAATTTTCGGTGGAGCCGGGCTACCCCAGCGCCGCCGAGCCCACCGTGGAGGTGACGTTGCTGGCCGGCCTATCCCAAGCAGGACAAACTGGAACAGATCATCAAGCACGGGGTGGAGCTGGGCGCAGCCCATTCGTGCCCTTCTTCAGCCGCTACTGCGTGGCGGCCCCCAAAAAAAAGAGGAGCAGAAGAACGAGCGCTACAACCGCATTGCGGTGGAAGCCGCCAAGCAGTGCGGCCGGGGCATTCTGCCGGATGTGGCCCCCTGCCGCTGGCAAACTTTGGTGCCGTGTGCCGCACCTTTGACCAGTATGACCTTGTGCTGTTCTGCTACGAGTGCGGCGGCGCACCCCTGCGTCAGCTGCTGGCCGAGGCAGCCCGCCAATGGGCAGAAGCTGAAAAATCGCCATCGTGACCGGCGCAGAGGGCGGCTTTGCCGCCGAGGAGGCTGAGATGGCCGCAAAAGGCCGGAGCCAGAACGGTGGGCCTCGGCCCCCGCATCCTGCGGTGCGAGACCGCCCCGCTGGCGGTGCTCTCCGCCGTGATGACCCTGACCGGAAATCTGGAATTTAACATTTACAAAAACAAAAGGGACTGCGATGCAGTCCCCTTTGTTTTTCCCGGGGTGCTTTCCAGCAGAGCCTTTTTAACGTTGAGCAGGTGTTGCGGGCTGACCGAGAAGCTCCGCAGGCCCAGCTGCAAATACTTTTGCACCGTGTTGGCCGGGTTGCCTACGGCAAGGCCGCAGATGGTCACCGGCACATTGCGCACCTTTGCGGCATCCATCACCATAGTGATGAGCTTTTTCATGGCATTGCTGGCCGGACGGTAGTAGTGCTCGGCGCTGGCAAGCTCCCGGTCTGCCGCGTGGGTGTACTGTGTCAAGTCGTTGGTGCCGACCACAAGAAAAAAATCGACCCCGTGCTCTACAAATTCCTCAGCGGTCAGGCAGGCAGCGGGTACGCTGAGCATCACGCCGAACTTTGTATCTTCGTTGAACGCCACGCCGCGCTCCCGCAGGTGCTCGCGGCAGCGCTCCACCACCGCATGGCTGCGTCCCAGTCCTCCATTCGTCACCATGGGGAACATCACCCGCAGCGGGCCGCGGGCGGCGGCGCGCAGCAGCGCAGAGCTGGGTCTGGAACTGCTGGGGCTGGCGCAGACTGTTGCGGATGCCGCGCAGGCCCAGCTTGGAAGACTGGACGCCCCCATGATAGGCGTCGGACAATGGTGCGGTCAGCACCGAAGTCGAAGGTACGCACCGTCACCGGGCAGCCGTTTGCGCCGCCGCCAGACAGGAACAATAGAAGAAATACTGCTCCTGCTCGTCCAGAATGCGCCCGGCAGCATCATATAGCCGCTGCGCAGCAGCCCCACGCCCTTTGCACCAGACTGCATGGCCGTGTCGATGTCCTCCGGGCCGAAGCAGTTGGCCAGCAGCTCAAAGGGTTCGCCGTCCCGCGTTTCCTGTCCGGCAGGCTGTGCAGCTGCTTCATCTCCGCGTCCTCGCGCTGGAGCTCACAGATGCGGGTCACCGCCTGCTGGCGGGCGACGGCATCCGGGTCAAGGATGCAGTTGCCCCCCTTGGTGGCGTCCAGGATGACGGTGCGGCCGTCGCAGTCGTCCAGAAAATCGCTTGCCCACCTGCACGATGCAGGGGATGTGCATGGCTCGCGCGATGATGGCGGCGTGGCTCTGGCCGCTGCCCTCGGTCGGTGACGACGCCCAGGATCATGCCGGAGGGCACGCTGAACAGGTCGGTGGGAATCAGCCGCTCTGCGGCAAGGATCACCGGATGATCCAGCGCCAGCCACACACGGGGCGGTTGGTGAGATGTTGATGACCCGGCGGTGGCGTCCAGAATATCCACGCTGCGCAGCTGCATATAGGGGGTTATCCTTCATGTTGGCAAGCTGGTCGGCGTAGCGTTGGCCCACCTGATTCATGGCCCGCTGCCGCGCCAATGCCTGCATTGATGCAGAAAGCGCACCTCGTTCATCATGCCCTCGTCGTCCAGCATCATGCTCTGGAACTGGAAGATGGCCTGCTCGCTGGGTGCGGCACGGTCTGCCATGGATTCCAGCTCGTCCTGGGCCCGTTTCGGATGGCATCGTCCAGCAGCGCAGCTCCTGGGACGGTTTAAAGGGACCCGGTCGCGGAAAGATCTCCACATGGTGCTCCAGACGGCTCACCTGCCCCAGCACGAGGCCGGGGAGGAAGCGCAGGAACCCCTTTATACACTTTCATGTTCGGTCACCTCCGGCAAAAGCTCGGCTTCCGGCGTGGTCAGGGTGCGCCAGACCAGCGCCTGCAGAAAGGTATTGGGCAGCAGTGCGGCCAGTGCGGCCCGCGCCGCATCGGCACTGCCCTCAAACAGCGGTGCAAAGCTCTGCATCCGTGCCTGATCGCATTTTGCAAGGAATGCATCGCACAAAGTATGGGTGGTGTAGAAATGGGTGGGGTCTACCCCGGCGTCCTCGGCGGCGGCTTCCAGCGGGGCAAGGTCGGCATCCTTCATCTTGGCCAGCAGCAGGGCCGCATCCGCCGTCAGGGTGACCGGGTATTCTCCCGCACGGCCTTTTGCACCCGCTCAAATTTTGCGTGGAACGCAGCTGCGTCCGCGCAGCTCTGGGCATCACAGGAGACAGCATAGGCGCAGCCCGGCAGATATCCCATGGCGCGGGCGGGTATCGTAGTAGCCCAGCTCCATGTTCCGTCTGGCGGTATCGGGGTCAAAGTGGAGGATGTCCCCCAGCTCCCAGTAGCTGCGGATCATGGTGGTGGGCAGACCGGTGAGGTTGGGGCGGGTGATGCCCACCCCCTCCAGGTCCACGCACACCAGTTCATCCGCGCCCATGCGTTTGGCAAGACCGGTGGGCATGTTGTCGCTGTAGCCGCCATCCAGAAACTTGACCCCGTCGATCTCCCGCGCACGCAGCGCCGGGAAGCAGGCAGCGGAGGCCATCAGGTAGTCCTTGACCTTTCCTGCCGGGATCTCGTCCAGCGTCAGCTCCCGGGGCTTTAAGCCCCGCTGCTCCACCGTGACAATGCCGAACCGGATGGGCGCTGCCGCGCAGCGCGTCCTCGTCCAGCACCCGCTCCACGATCTCCTCCAGCGGGTCACATCCATGCCGCCGGCTTTCACCACGCTGCGCAGGAACTGGTGCAGGGCCGAAAGGTCGGCATCCTCCTCCGGCAAGTTCCATCACACATCCTTGCTGCGGATGGCCAGCCACATATCCGGGCCGTCTCGTACTGGTCCAGCACGAACATGGCACCGTTCAGGCTGCCAACGCTGGTGCCGGTAATGATCTGCGGGTGCCAGTCCAGCTCCATCAGCGCGCGCCACAGACCCACCTGATAGCTGCCCCTGGCTCCGCCGCCCGCCAGCACCAGAGCTTTTTGCACGGGCACTCTGCGTTCGTCCATCCATCCGCCTCCTTTTTGCGTTTCCGGTTTTGTTCAGATTATAGCATATTTTTCAGGTAAAAATTCTTCCGTTTTTGTAAATTGAAGGCTTTCCTCCCGGCTAAGAAAACATGGTATACTTGTCAGGATCTTTAAAGGAGGCATTCTCATGCACTGCAGCCAATGGATCTTTGATATGGACGGCACCCTGACCGACAGCATGACCGCCGTGTGGGAGGGTGCCCCCGACGCTCCTGCTGCGCCGCTATGGCCGCACCCGGGGGGATCTGCGCGCCACTGCTGAACATGGGAGATGCAGGAGGGCGCACAGTATCTGATCCGGGAGTACGGCCTGCCGCTGACGAGAGAAAGCTATTTTTTCCGTGATGCGCGAGGTGATCGCCGAATTGTACGAGACCGTGGAGCTGAAACCCGGCGTGCGCACGATGCTGGCAAAGCTGCAGGCCGAGGGCGCACGCATGTGCATCTGCTCCAACACCTGGAGCGCCCAGTGCCGCACCGTGCTTACCCCGGCTGGGCATCGCGCAGTATTTCTCCTTCATCGTGGAAGCGCAGGGCGTGCTGCACAAAAACCGCCCGGAGGTGTTCTTTTTGAAGTGCATGAGCCGTCTGGGCGGTGCGGACCCCCCGCCTGCGCCGTGTGCGAGATGCCGTATACGCCGCCGCCACCGCCCACAAGGCCGGGTATTACGTCATGGCATCGCAGACCGCACCTCTGCCGCTGACGAGCCGGAGATGCGCCGCATCTGCAGCCAGTTCGTGCCCCGGTGGGATGTGCTGGACTGGACACGTGTGTAAGAAAAAAGGTGCCGCAGCGTGCGGTTCTTTTCTCTATCTGATCCTTCTTTGCTCTTGCATTTTTGTGCGCAAGAAGAGTATGATATTATAAATAGGACTGCCCCAGGCCCCTCAGTGTCCTATTTGTGAGAATACACTCTGTGATTTTCAATATAAAAGGTATAATATCCGTAAAGAGGAGACCTTCCGTCATGAACAACCCACTCGTCAGCATTATCGTGCCTGTGTACAACGTGCAGAATAGTGTTGCCCGCTGTCTGGAGAGCATTTGTGCCCAGACATGGAAGGATATCGCGGTCATTCTGGTCAACGACGGGTCCCGGGACGAAAGCTTTTTCCATCTGTGAGCAATTCCGTGAAAAAGGACCCCCATCGTTCTGGTGGACAAATCCAATTCCGGTGTGTCGGAGACCCGCAACTGCGGCATGTCCCTTGCAAAGGGCAAGTATGTGCAGTTTGTGGACAGCGACGATTATCTCGACCCTGATTTTACTGAGCGGCTGGTGACTGCTGCCGAAGCGAACAACGCCGATCTGGTCATTGCACCTTACTGGATGGTGATTCCCGCCAACTCTTCCAAGGCCACGCAGGCACTGGAAAACCTGCAGGAGAACCTTGGCATCGATGCCGAGAAAAAGCCCGATGATATCCGTGAATACGGCTTCCTGCCCGAGGGCATCTACGACCGCGATACCTTTGCCCTCCGCCTGATGGACAAGCCTGCCTCCTATTTTTACAGTGTGCTCTGGAACAAGCTCTACCGCCGCGATATTCTGGCAGACCATCATCTGCAGTTCACCAGCGAGATGCGCTGGGCCGAAGACCTGGTTTTCAATCTGGAATACATTTTGTACGCCAATGTTTTCGTATCCATTTCCAAAGCGGGCTACCACTATGTGCAGAACCCCCAGAGCATCTGCCACACCCAGATCAATCTGGCTTCCATCGTGCAGAACAAACTGCAGGTGTTCCGCTATTACAAGGAGCTGTACACAAAGCTGGGCCTGTACGATCAGGTGCAGCCGCAGCTGTATAAATTCCTGACCGCGTTCTCCGAGAACGCCTATCCCTCCGGTTCTCCCCAGAAGATCATCATGGACATGGCCAACCGCTGGGGCTTTGGTGTTCTGGATGCTTCCGACAAGGAAAAAGAAACACAAAACCGAACCCGATGCCTGATCTCCGGGCACGAAAAAAAAAGAGCCGTGAAATCGGCTCTTTTTTTGTTTTACCGGTTTTACCGGTCGATCCAACTGCGGAAGGCTTCGCGCACTGCACCCTCCGTCCGCGCGGGATGGGGATGCGCGCACCGCTGCACATCTGCAGCTCGCCCGCCGTCAGCAGCTGTGCCGCCGCCAGATTGACCACATAGGAGCGGTGCGGCTGCAAAAACGCCCGTCTTCCAGCAGCGGCTTTGCTACCTCGGCAAAGGACACCCGCAGCGAAAGGGACACCACATCCTCGCCGCTGAGCAGATGGAAGTGCACCACATGGTGGGTGCACTCCAGATATTCGATCTGCGCATAGGCCAGCGCCCGCAGGCCTTCGGCGGTGGCAACGGTCATTGCCGGGCCGTACTCCGGCTCGGTGGCGCGGGCAAGCAGGGCCGAAAGCCCTGCTGGTGCACCGGCAGAAGCAGATACTGCATGGCATCCACCCGGAAAGCGCTATAGGCGTGGGCCGGTGTGCGGGCCGCAAAGGCCAGCGGAGCCCTGCGGCCCCGGCGGCGCAGCTCTGCAGCCGCCGAAAGCCCTGCCGGGGCCGCTACAGCGCCCAGCTCGATGAGATACAGGTCAAACCGCTCTCCCTCGGTGTCCCGGCGCAGCAGCGCATCTGCATCCGGCAGCTGCTGCACGATGCACGCATCCTGCCGCCGGGCAAAAAATATTCCATGCACTGGCGTTCCAGCCCGCTGCGCAAGGCCGCGTCCGGGCTGCATACCGCAATGTGAAATACCATCTCACATCCTCCTTTCTGCCAGCCGCCCGCCTTGATTTTTTTGCGCAGGGCTGGAGTATGATAAATCAAACTTTGCTGCATCGAAAAAGAAAAAACGGAGGGACCCGCCATGCCGCAGCCGCTTGTCCAGCGTTATTGTGCCCGCCTATAACGCGGCGGGCTTCATCTCCCGCTGTGTGGAGAGCATCACATCCCAGAGCTACCCGGAGCTTGAGATCCTTCTGCTGAACGACGGCTCCACCGACGACACCCTTGCTGTCTGCCGGAAGCTTGCTGCCGCCGACAGCCGCATCCGTGTGGTGGACAAGCCCAACACTGGCGCAGCAGACACCCGCAGCTGCGGCCTTGCCCTTGCCCACGGCGAATACATCCAGTTTGCGGACAGCGACGATCACCTGCTGCCGGGCTGCACCGCAAACCTGGTGGCTGCTATGCAGCGCAGCCATGCCGACCTTGTGCTGGCTCCCTACCGGATGATGGTGCCCCGCAAGGATGGCGGCTATGACACCCGGGAGTACAGCCTGCTGCCCGCTGGGGTGTACAACAAGGTGGATTACCTGTGGCAGCTCACCGGCAATGCCGCTGCCTTTTACTACGGCGTGCTCTGGAACAAGCTCTACCGCCGGGATCTCATCCAGATGGCGCACATCCGGTTCGAGCATGTGGTATACGCCGAGGACCAGCTGTTCAACACCCGGTATCTGCAGGTGGCACAGCGGTTTGCCGCCATCAACGAAGCCGCCTACTGCTACATCCAGAACCCGCAGAGCGTATGCCATACGCAGGTGAGCGCGGCGGACATGCTGCGCCACCGCAGCCGGATGTACCACACCTACAAGGAAATGTGTATCCAGCTGGGCGTGTACGATAAATTCCGCCTGCGGCTGCACGGCATCTATCTGAGCCTGTTTGAAAGCCCTCTGCCCAACGGCCCGGTGCAGAAGCTTTCCGACGCATTTGCCCGCACCCACAGCCGCATCTGAGAAAAGGGAGAACCTATGGAATTTCCCCTTGTAAGCATCATCGTGCCCATGTACAACACTGCCGGGTGCATTGCCCGCTGTGTCAAAAAAGCATTTGCGCCCAGACTTATAAAAGCATTGAGATCCTGCTGCTGAACGATGGCTCCACCGACGACACCCTTGCCGTCTGCCGCGCCCTTGCCGCCAGCGCCCACCGCATTGCACTGGTGGATAAAACCAACACCGGCGCAGCGGACACCCGCAATCAGGGCATTGCGCTGGCCCACGGCAAAACATCCAGTTTGTGGACAGCGACGACTGGCTGGCCCCCCCGATTTTACGGAAAAAGCTGGTCTCCGCCGCCGAGGCCCACACCGCCGATCTTGTGATCGCGCCCTTCTGGATGGTGTACCCGGAAAACCTATGTGGAGCACATCCGCCCATGGGGAAAAGGCGCTGCAGCATGTGCTCCAGCGCAATCCGCCCCGCACCCGGGCCTATGGCTATCTGCCTGCCGGGGTATACACCGGACAGGAATACGCAAAGCATCTGATCCAGAAGCCGAACACCTTCTACTATGGCAGCCCCTGCAACAAGCTCTACCGCCGTGACCTCCTGCGGAAGCTTATTAGCCTTCATTTCCGCAAAGAATTGTTTGCGGAGGATCAGCTGTTCAACACCGAATATCTGCGCTATGTGCGCACCGCCGTTTCCATCCCGGACATCGGCTATTACTACCTGCAGAACGGCCAGAGCGTCTCCCCACTCCAGAGTGACCACCGCCGACATCCTTTCGCTGCGGCGGCGGGTGATGCTCCTGTACCGGGACATCTATACCGAACTTGGCATCTACCCGGAAACGCGGGCGGCCATCCTGCGTTCGCCCTTTGGCGAAAACGAGTTCACTCTTCCGCCGCTGGACACCCCACAGACGCACTGCTGCAAGCTGTGACCCTATAAAAAGCACCCGGCTGCCGCCGAGAGCCGCTCTGGCTCCTGCACGGCTCCGGGTGTTTTTTGGCTTTCTCAGCAGCCGATGGCGGCACACTTCTCCGCCAGCCAGCTGCGTTCTTCGTCGTTCAGGTGCGGTGCCAGCTTTGCAAACACCTGACGGTGGTAATCGTTCAGCCATGCGATCTCGTCCTTATCCAGCACACCGGGCAGGATGGGAGAGGTGGCAATGGGCACGAACATCAGCGGTTCAAAGCCAAGGAAGGTGCCGTACTGATTGTCGGCCTTGTGGTAGCACTCCAGCTCGTTCTCAATGCGGATGCCCACGAGGTCGGTCTCGTACACGCCGGGCTCGTCGGTGACGATCATGCCCGGGCGCATCAGGGTGGTGTTGCGGCCGTTCAGGGCGTGGGGGCCTTCGTGGACGTTGCCCACGTGGCTGACACTGTGGCCGGTGCCGCAGCAGCGGTAGTTGATGAGGTGGTGCCACAGCGGCTCGCGGGCGATGGTGTCCAGCATATGGCCGTCGCAGTAGTTCAGCCAGACGGCCTTGGCAAGGTCGATGTGGCACTGCAAGGTCCAAGTGTAAAACAGCTTTTCGTCCTCGGTCAGCTCGCCCAGCGGGTAGGTGCGGGTGATGTCGGTGGTGCCGTCCATGTAGGTAGCGCCGCTGTCCACCAGCAGAAAAGCCCTTCTTTTCCAGCACAGCGTGGTCCTCCGGGGTGGCATGATAGTGCATCATGGCCGCATTGCCGCCGTAGGCCGCAATGGTGCCAAAGCTCTCCACAAGGAATTTATCGTCCGCACTGCGGTACTTTGTGCAGGATTTCATCCACCGTCAGCTCGGTCAGGGTCTTCACCGGCGGCAAGGCGCTCTTCCAGCTCCTTCTGGAACCGCACCATAGCTACAGCGTCCCGGAGATGGGCCTGCTTTGTGTGGGCAAGCTCCGTTTCGTTCTTCACGCCGCCCCTTCATCATCAGCAGCGGGTCGGCGGCGTCCTTCACGGTCAGGGCAGCGTTGTTTTCCAGCACCTGATACACGGCGTAGTTCACGGTAGCGCTCTCTGCCAGCACGGTCTGGGGCTCGGTCTCAGCAGCGAGGAACTTCAGCACATCGTCGTACTCCGCCAGCGTCACGCCGTTGGCTTCCAGCTCTGCCTTAGCCTCCGGGGTGACGCGGGCCGTGTTGATGAAGAGCACCGCGCGCTCCGGGGTCACATAGCAGTAGGACATGGCATAGGGAGTGCACTGGATATCCATGGCGCGCAGGTTCAGAAAAAGCCATGCCAGATTATCCAGCTTGCCTACCAGCTGGGCGGTGCAGCCCTGCTCTCTTCAGCTTGCCGCGCAGCTGCTCCAACTTTTCCGCCGGGGGAGAAGCCAGCGTACTCCTTGGGCAGGATCCATGCTGGGGTAGCCGGACGGGCAGGGCGGCCCTCCACCCACAGCTCGTCCTCAAGGTTCAGGGGTCTTGATGGAAGCGCCCTTCTTTTCCAATGCCTTTTTCAGGTCATTCACGAGGGCCGTGCTGGCGGTCAGGCCGCACAGGCCCAGTGCTTCGCCCCCTCATTCAGGGCATTTGCGCAGTATTCCTCCACGGTGGGCACGCCGGGTTCCCCCATGCGCTGCAGCTGATCTCGGTACCCGCAATTTCCTTCTCGGCCTGCACAAAATAACGGCCGTCGGCCCACAGGGCGCTCTCGGTGCGGGTGACCACGAAGTTGGAGTTCTCGCCGTGGAACCCGGAGAACCAGGTCAGGCTGGTGTAATGGCAGGGCAGGTATTCGCTGGCGTGGGGATCACCCACAGGGATCAGACAAACGGCCACGCCGTTTGCAGCCATGGCGGCACGCAGAGCGGCAAGGCGCTCGGGTACGGTATTCATGCTCATAATGACAGCTTCCTTTTTTCTATGGCCGGACCGCCGGAAAAGCCCCCGGCGGCAGGGAATTTTTCTGTGTCCTATTGTATCATTCCGGGAAAAAGATTGCAATGCAGGGGCGGGACGGTTTGGAATGACCTCCGCTTGCGCTCTGGCCATGTTCAGCGGAAAAATATTTTTATATTTGTGGCTCAGAAACGCCTGCGGGCGTTTCTGAGCCACTTTTCACCAGAGGGGTTTGCAGTTTCCGGCGTAAGCGCCAAGTTTGCAGGCACGCCAGAGGCTCCCTCCCCGGGAGCTGGCAAAACCGTCAGGTTTTGACTGAGGGAGTTCGTTCTCCCAAAATGCCGCCAATTTGCAAAAAAAGTTACAATTTTTTTCTTGAAAAAGGCCGGTTTGCCCATTGACAGCCTTGTTATAATAGGAGTGTAAGATTTTTTGAGCCAGCACTCTGCGGCTCTGTGTGCTATTCAAAAAAGAAAGAGGCAACAGCATCATGACCAAAATTGATATTTTTCTCTGGCTTCCTTGGTGCCGGTAAAACGACCCTCATCAAAAAGCTCATCAAAGAGTCCTTTGCGGGCCAGAAGGTCGTTCTGATCGAGAACGAGTTCGGCGAGATCGGCATCGACGGCGGCTTCTTGAAGGAGTCCGGCATCCAGATCAACGAGCTGAATGCGGGCTGTATCTGCTGCTCGCTGGTGGGCGACTTCCGCGCTGCCCTGCAGCAGGTGGTGGAGCAGTATCACCCGGATCGCGTTATGATTGAGCCGTCGGGCGTCGGCAAGCTGAGCGATGTGACCCGCGCTGTGGAAGGGCGTGGCCGAGCATCTGGATGTTCAGCTGAGCAGCTTCGTTACCGTGGCCGACGTCAACAAGGTGAAGATGTATATGAAGAACTTCGGTGAGTTCTACGACGACCAGATCAGCCACGCAAGCTGCATCATCCTGAGCCGCACCCAGAATGCCACCGAAGAGAAGATCGCCGCTGCTGTCGCCATGCTGCGCGAGAAGAACCCCACCGCTACCATCGTCACCACCGCCTGGGATCACCTGACCGGTGAGCAGATCCTGAAAGCCATGTGTCCACCAAGGACGACTTCAAGGCCGAGCTGATCGCCATGGCTGCCAAGGCAAACGAGGAGCACGCCCACGAGGACGAGGAAGAAGAGCATCATCATCCATCCATCACTACGATGACGAGAACGGCGTGCGCAGCTGCGGCCATCATCATGACGACGATGACGATGATGAGGACGAGCATGAGACGAGCATGAGCATCACCACGACCACGACGAGACGATGATCACCATGATGACCATTGCTGCTGCGGTCATCACCACGATCATGACGACCACGACCATTGCTGCTGCGGCCATCACGACCACCATGACGATGATGATGACGACGAGCACGAGCATCATCATGATGAGGACGGCCACTGCTGCTGCGGCCATCACCACCATCATCACCACCACGACGCCGACGAGGTCTTCACGAGCTGGGGCGTCGAGACGGCCAAGAAGTTCTCCAAGGCTGACATTGAGCACGCCCTCACGGAGCTGGACTCCGGCAAGTACGGCATGATCCTCCGTTCCAAGGGCATCGTGGACGGCGGCGCCGACGGCTGGCTGGAGTTCGACTATGTGCCCGGTGAATGGGAGGTCCGTTCCGCGGTGCCGATGTGGGCGGCAAGCTGGTCGTGATCGGCTCCAAGCTGAACGAGACGGCTATCGCAGAGCTGTTCGGCTGCTGAGCACCCCATTAAAGAGAAAGGAGCAACCATTCCTTATGGCAAATGAGATTCCCGTTTACCTGTTTGTGGGCTTCCTCGAAAGCGGCAAGACCAAGTTTATTCAGGAAACCTTTGAAGACCCCAATTTTGACTCCGGCGACAAGACCCTGCTGCTGGTCTGCGAGGAGGGCGAAGAAGAGTACAACGAGAAGAAGTTCGCCTTTCCCGGCGTGACCCTGAAGGTCCTCGAGGATAAGTCTGAACTGAACCCCCAGAACCTGCGCAAAGCTGGGCAAGGAGTCGGGTGCAGGCCGTGTGGTCATTGAGTACAACGGCATGTGGATGCTGCAGGATCTGGCCGAGACTCTGCCCGAAAGCTGGATCGTCTACCAGTGCATCGCCACGGCGGACGGCACCACGGCCCTGACCTATGCCCGCGACAACTCCATGCGCTCGCTGCTGCTGGATAAGATCGCCCGCAGCGAGCTCATCGTCTTCAACCGAGCTGAGGCCGTCAACAACGACGCCGCCCGGCAGGAGCTGCACAAGCTGGTGCGTCAGGCATCCCGCAAGTGCGACATCGCCTATGAATTCAAGGACGGCAGCGTAGCTTACGACGACATCCCCGACCCGCTCCCCTTCGATATCAACGCCGGACCCCATCGACATCCCGGATGACGATTTCGGCATCTGGTATATGGATTGCCAGGACGAGCCCCAGAAGTATACCGGCAAAACGGTCAAATTCCTTGCACAGGTGTGCCAGACCAACCGCGCGGGTAAAAACAGCTTTGTGCCCGGCCGCTTTCGCCATGACCTGCTGCGTGCAGGACATCCAGTTTGTCGGTTTCCCCCTGCTCCTACGACGGCTACAAGGCCCTCGAACAGCGGGCTTGGGTCAGAGTGACCGCCAAGGTGGGCTATAAGTTCCACAACATCTACCGGGGCAAAGGCCCGGTTCTGACCGCCGTGTCGGTAGAACCCGCCGAAAAGCCGCTGAACGATGGTAACATTCTCTTGATCTGATCTTTCAAAGGAGGTCCCGGCATGAAAACACTGTTTTCGTATCCTTGGCACGGCCGCTGCTGTGGCCGTTACCGGTGCTGCCATTGTGGCACTGGACAAGATCCTGAACCAGAAAGACCCGCTCCATGTGGAGGAAGTAGAGTTCCCGGAGGACGCCGAGCAGAACGTTGAGGAAGCCGCCAAGACTGCCGAAGCCTACGCCGAAGCGGAAACCAAAGCCTCCGATGCTGCCAACGAAAAAAAGGCTGCAGAAGAAGCTGCGCCGGAAGCTCCTGCCGAAGAAGCCTCTGCCCCGGCGGCACCCGCAGAGGGCGGTGAAGAAGCCGGTGTGTTCGACCCGGAAGCTCCCAACCGGAACCCTGTGGAAGCAGGCCCCCGCCGTTGCTCCCAAAGACGAGCGGAAAATTCGACCCCACCAAGATCGCCGAAGCCAGCGACTTTGGCGACTGGGAAGAACAGGGCTGCAAAGGATAACCTATGACCCAAAAAAGGGACGATGTGATGTTCACATCGCCCCTTTTTTTGTTATTCCCTCTTGCCAGCTGCTGCAGCTTTTGCTTGTCCAGCACCTGCACCCCGCCGCCGGTACAGCCGCACCCAGCCCTCCTGCGCAAAGTATTTGAGCATCCGGCTCACCACCTCGCGGGCAGAGCCCATGTACTTTGCCATCTGGTCGTGGGTCATGCGGACGTCCGCGCCGCCGGTCTTGGCAAGCTCGTCGGTCAGAAAGATCGCCAGCCGCCGGTCAGCACTCATGAACAGAATCTGCTGCATGGTCCACATGGTATCAGAAAAGCGCTCTGCCGTCATCTGATAGGCGTAGCAGCGCACATGACGTTTTCCTGCATCAGCCTGCGGGAAAACGCCCGCGCTGATGCAGTAGGCCTCGGTGTCCTCCCTCCGCGTCGATGTAAAGGTCGATGTTCACCGCGTCCATCACGCAGGAGGCAGACAGGATGCACACCTCCCCCGCCGAACAGGCGGTACAGCGTCACGTCCCTGCCGTCCTCGGACAGCAGGTAGGCCCGCAGCTGGCCCGAGCGCAGCAGCAGGATGCCCACGCAGCTTTCCAGCGGGCTGTGCACCCGCCCCCTTTTTGCGTAGTGCACCGGCCGGGTGTAGCGGCAGAGCATGTCCTGTTCGTCGGGTGTCAGGTCGTTCCAGAAGGGAAAACGCTTTGGCCAGACAATCGCGGTGTTCCTTTGTTGTTTCCGACATTGCTTTTTCATCCTTTCCGCAGGGCCTTGGCGGCTTCAGTGCCCGCCTGCGCGCCCTCATACACGGCCTTTGCCACCTGCAGAAGGCCCCCGGTGCAGTCGCCCGCCGCATTACAGGCCGGGCACGGTGGTCTGCATTTTTCGTCCACCACGATGCGGTTCCCGCCACCTCTGCGCCGCATCTTCCTAGCCAGTGCGGTGCTGCCCGCCACGCCCAGCGCCACAAATACACCGCTGACAGGCAGCTGCCGCGCCGCCGGACAGCTGCACGCCGGTGACAACGGTTTCGCCCAGAACAGCCTCCACGGCCTGCGGATATGGTGACCTCCGGCGGGAAATCCGCCGTCAGCGGTGCGCCGTTGGTCAGCAGGGCAACGCTTTTTGCCACCGGCAGCAGAGCCTGCACCTCATGCAGGGGCGTACCTGCCGCTGCCCAGCACCGCTACATCCCTTTCCACGGTAGAAAAAAGGCGTCGCAGGCGGCACAATAGCTCACGCCGTGCCCTCCAGCCCGGCAAGGCCCGGGATGCGGCTTTCGCCCGGATGCACCCGTGGCAAGGATCACAGCGTCCGCCGGGTAATTTTTATCCACTGTTTCTACGGTGAGTTTA
>VOFK01000891.1_pt1 | contig 35202 bp, 41 predicted proteins | sample 5384121 | NCBI WGS metagenome assembly VOFK01 (sample SAMN12384730, study PRJNA508395) | human gut metagenome | isolation source: healthy gut J | host: Homo sapiens | reverse complement strand
TATTGCTGTATTGCTTTGTGTTAAACGATACATGAATGGATAAACTGGTACATCAAATTCACCAATAAATTCATTTATTGTTGGATTGAAATTGTCTTTGAATTTTGTTAATCCATCATCTAAAGTTCCTTCTACACCTCCCATATTACTCCATGAACATCCTCTTTCAAATGCCCATTTAAAGTTTTCAACATACTCCTTATATTGTGGCATAAATTTTTAAATCTTTCATCCATTCCAGCATACAACATTTCACAAGTATTTTCCATATTGAATACTAAGTATTCCTGCAATCGCAATCTCTTTTTATCTTCTTGACCAAATTCATCAAATATTTTCTTATATTCATTAATATCTTTATTTACACTTTTGTAACTGATCTTCTAAACGATGTAACTTCTTTTTAGCATTTTCAGGTGTTGCATCAATTTCTTTTTCAATCTGTACCTTCTTTTTCCTTTTGCCTCTTTATCTAATTGATATACGTTGCAAGTCGCTAAAAAGATGACGCTTCCTTCAGGATAATTTTCTAATAATGTCTTGAAATATTCTTTATCTCTTAACGCAACGCCTTTTCTTGATTCCGTCAATTCTACAAGTCTGCTGAATTCATCTAGCAATTCACCTTGTCCATGAATAATTTGTACATTTCTTCGATCTGCATCTTTAATTAAACGTTTCGTATGTTTTGGCAATGTTTCCTCTATATTTTCATATGAATATACGTTCGATTGAAATCTAGGCTGTACTGTATCCACAATACTCATTGTATAGCCATGATGTGTAGCTTTACAGCTTTTAAATATGTCTAAATATATTTCTGTATCCTTATATCTATTTATATTATATGATTTTGAATCATAATCATTAACATGAATAGCTGGATCAAATTTAATGAAGATACAATGATCTTTTTTGGCTAACTTTTTTAATTGATCAAAATAATATTGAACAAGCTCTTTATCCTTATAATCCATGATTGGACCTCTAGGTAAGTAGTACATACAAAATGATAATGGCAATCTTTTTATCAACACTAAACCTGTTGCGACTAATACATTATCTTTATACACACCTGTATACATGTGATCCCAATTATTTTTTACTTTTGCCCAGTTATAACTTTGTAGTAAATTACAATATTCATGATTTTTCACAAATTCATCAAATTCTTCTTGGTTTATATTTTTAAAAAATAAATACGACATATCAAATTCCATCCTTACTTGGACATAATAGATAGTCGTACTTAAATCATCCTTAAATTATTTGTGTTTTGTGTTTTTTCTTTCCTTAATCTTTTTTATAAAATTTAAATGCCACATTATACAGTAATGCATTTACTGGAATATCAAATTCTCCAATATATTCATTGATTCTTGGATGATAAATTTCTTTAAAATCTACAAGTCCTCCTTTTAGAGTTCCTTCAATTCCACCCATATTACTTGTATTACATCCTAATTCAAAACATTTTTCCATTGTTATATACCAAGTTAAATAAGGTCCCATTAATCGTTTGAAATCTTCATTCATACCTGCATATAGAATTTCTGATGTATGACCATATTTTACAGTTAATGTTCCACAAACACAGACTGTTTCTCCATATGTTTTTACATCTTCTTCATATTTACTGATTTTCTTTTCCAACGAATCTTTTAATTCTTCTAATGTGAAACGTTTTTTCTTTGCGTTTTCTGGACAATTATCTAGATCCAATAAACACTTTTCATATCTTTCCTTCGTTTCATTTAACATATCATGAATATGGAAATAAGATAAAGTGATAAACGCATCATCCTTATATGTATCTAGAAGTAATTCATAATATTCCTTTGTTCGTAAAGAAATACCTTTTCTTTCTTCTGTACATTTCATAACTTTGTCGAAATCATCTAATAATTCTTTATGTCCAAATTGAATATCTAGATTTTGTTTCTGGGCAACTTTAATATTCTTTTTTCCTTTTTTGGATAAACTATCCATGCCAAAATCGTCCGCATATTCAACCATATTGTATCTTGGTTGAACCGTTGTATCAAAATCCTTGTTGAATCCATAATGAATAGCTTTACAAGATTTAATATTTTCGAACTCTTCCTTATAATTAAATTCTTTTCTTTCTTCATCTAAATGAAAACTAGAAACTAAAATACTTGGATCGAATTTTATAAACAAACAATGTTCTTTTTTAGCAATATTCTTTAATTCTGTAAAATAAAAATTTAATAATTCTTTATTCTTAAAATCCAAAATTGGGCCTCTAGGCAAATAGAACATTGAAAAAGACAAAGGCAATGGACGAATCAACACCAATCCTGCCGCAATTAATTGTTCGTCTTCATATACTCCAGTGTAAATGGGTTTCCAATTATTTTTTATGTTTGCCCAGTCATAGCTTTGAAGCAAATTGCAACTAGGATGATTTTCTACAAAGTGATCATATTCATTTTTATTTATATCCGACTTAAAAATATACATATACTTTTATACCCCCTTTTATTCCTGCACTTCATTATAACATTTTATTAGTTTTTACAAAAATGGTCTATATATTATCCACATATAATATATATGGATATATATGTTTTTTAAAATTTTATTATGGTATATACAGTTAAAAAGTATATAAATACATGAGTTATACAGTGGATAAAGATCTATTATTTTTATACTCTGTATAACTATGGAAAAGTGTTTTATATCCTTTATTTTACAATGATTCTCTATGTATTTAACATGAATATAAAGTGAGTTATCCCAATGTGATTCATTTTTTTTACACATTTATCCACATGTGCATATTTTATATCCCCAAATATTAAATGGGGATAAGTGTAAAAATCGTGTATAATAATACTACTGCAAGGAGGTTTTACTATGTCTACCATGTCTTATGCATCGATATGGAATGAAACTTTACAAAAAATTCAAGAATCCAACTATTTTGATACTCATACATTTAATTCATGGATTTCTAAAACTACTCTATTTAAAATAGAAGATAATATAGCTTATGTAGCTTATCGTTCGACCATTACTTTCAGTATTTTGAAGAAACAAAAAGAAAAAGAGCTTTTTGAATCTACACTGAGTGAAGTTTGGGGAGATACTTTAACCATTCAATATATTCATCAAAGAGAAATGGAAAAGATGATGCCTGAAGAGGTTGTTAAACAAAGAACGAATGTTTTATTAGAAAACAAATTTAATCCGTCATATACATTTGAAAACTTTGTTGAAGGAAATTCGAATGCGGAAGCTTATGCTGCATGTTTAGCGTGTTGTACTCAAACAACTTCACATCTTTTTAATCCGCTTATGTTATATGGAAATTCTGGCTTAGGTAAAACACATTTACTTCATGCGATGGGAAACTATTTAGCGAAGGAACATCCTGAGTGTAAAGTCATCTATATGTATAGTGGGGATTTAGTTTCCTTATTAATAGAGGCCATGAAGACTAAAAATGTCCATGGAAATACTGTGGAAAGAGTCAAAGAACAGCTTTTAGATTGTGATTATTTTTTAATTGATGATATTCAAAACTTGCAACAGCATTCTAGCAGCCAAGAAATCTTTTTTACCGTATACAATCAATTGATTCAAAAAAATACACAGATCATTATCACAAGTGATATGCATCCTAGTGAAATCAGTGGTTTACAGTCTCGATTAATTTCACGATTTGTTTCCGGATTAACAATCAGCATTTCTAAACCTGAATTCGAAACGAGTAAAGCTATTTTAAAGAAGAAAATAGAAGGGCGCGAAGAAAGTGTAAATATGAGTGAAGATGTTATTGATTATTTAGCTGGTAAATATTCAAATGATGTCAGAAATCTAGAAGGTACCTTAAATCGCTTGATTTTTAATGCTACTTTATTCAATCCTGATGTAATTGATATGGATTTTGCACGAAAAGTACTAATTAAAGAGCCTATTGTATCGCAATCGGATGAATTAACAATTAAAAAAATTAAAAAAGCAGTTACACGCTTTTGATGGTTTATCTTATAAGGATCTAGAGGGTAAATGTCGTCAAAAATTTATTGCGAATGCTCGACACATCTGTGTGTACTTATCTAGAGACTTGCTTCATAAATCTTATGTATCGATTGGGCAAGAATTAGGAGGGCGTGATCATACGACAATTTCTAGTTCGTATGAGCGTGCTAAAAAATTGATTCAAAAAGATGAAGCTTTTAAGACGGCTGTAGAAAAAATACGTAGTACTTTGGATTCTTGATTTATACACTGTATTCCTCATGGAATCCACATCCAAAAATTGACAGAAAAGCATGTATTTTAAAGGGTCTGTGCATTTTTTACACACTTATACAGTCGCTTATATTATAATTAATATATAAATATATTAATAAAAGGAGGATTTTATGCATTTTTCAAATTGATCGAAAATATTTTTTATGACAAACTATCTATAGTTTCTAGAGCTATTAGTGTTTTTTCTCCACTACCTGCATTATCAGGTATCTGTATAGATTTAAAAGATGATTCTATGACTTTAACAGGTAGTGATTCCAATATATCTATTCGTACTGTAATTGTTCCTGGTGAATTGAATAATTTAGATATTGAAGAAGAGGGTTCAATTATTATTGATTCTAAATACTTATTAGAAATTGTTCGTAAATTAGATTGTAAAAACATTGAAATTGAAGTCATTGATTATTCTTTAGTGCGAATTTCAAGTGACAATGGACAATTTAATTTAAATGGTATTCGTTCCAATGAATATCCAGATATTGATTTTACACAACCAAACCATCATTTTGTTCTAAAAAGCAACAGATTTAAAATCTATTGTTTCTCAGACTGCCTTTGCGTGCAGTGATAAAGATCAACGTCCTGTTTTAACGGGTGTTAATTTTAATTCTCAAGGTAATATGTTGTATTGTTCAGGAACAGATTCTTATCGTTTAGCAAGAAAGACAATTGAATTAGGTTCAAGTCAAGATTTTAATATTACCATTCCTAGTAAAATCTTTAACGGAAGTGGTCCGTTCCGTTTCAGATGATGATACTATTGATATTTTTGCAGATTCTAAAAAAGCTCAATTTGTATTTGATAAAACAATCATTCAAACTCGTTTGATTGATGGAACTTTCCCAGATGTACAAAGAATCATTCCAACAAGCTGTGTTTCGAAGATGTTAGTAGACTCATATGAAATTGCAGGTACAATTGATCGTACAAACTTTATTCGTAATGATAAGGTACATTTAATTAAATTAGAATGTACCCCACAAGAAACTCATGTGAAGACATACTCTAGTGAAATTGGTAATTCTGATGAAGTGTTAACAAAATGTGAGTATGAGGGAGAAGAAATCTCATTAACATGTAATGGAACTTATATGTTGGATGCAATCAAAGCTTTAGGTTGTGAAAAAGTATTGATTGAATTTTCTGGTTTTTATGAAGCCAATCAAGGTATCTAACCCTGAAGATGCGTCAGTGTTAATGATTTTGGTGCCAATTCGTAGTTATGATTAAAAAGAAAATGCCGTTTAAACTTGTTTTAAACGGTTTCTTTTTATATCGGTATCTCTGTACGCATAGATATTTATGAGGTTTTATGATATAATTAGAGTGCGAAAAGAGGTATTTTCATGGAATTTGAATTAAGAGATGAGTATATTACATTAGCACAATTGCTGAAAGCTTGTGACGTTGTTTATAGCGGCGGACAGGCTAAGGAATATTTAGCAAGCATGGAAGTATTCGTAAACGGCGTTAATGAAAATCGTCGTGGAAAGAAAATCTACCATGGAGATATTGTAGAAACTAATGGAATAAGGATCGAAGTGAAATGAATGTTGAAAAAAACTGACATGTTTTCATTTTCGTAATTATGAAACCATGTCTTTTTCTTTTTTTGTACCCAAAATGCATTCATTTTTTATATGGAAAAAATGCACAAGGAAAAACAAATTTAATTGAGGCTATCTATTTTTTAAGTCATTTGCGTTCGTTTCGCACAAATCAAATGGACAGTATGATCATGCATGGATGTAATGAATTTTGTGTTCAAGCAATCGTAGAGTCTAATCACAGAAAAGAAGAATTGAAAGTGATTGTGGATCATCAAAAAAAGCATTTATTTCGTTTTCAAAATCCGGTTAAAAAATATTCAGATTTTATTGGGATTGAAAATGCCATCTTGTTTTGTCCTGATGATTTATCTTTATTTACTTCATCTCCAAAAAAATCGAAGACGATTTATTGATATGGAATTGATGAAGTTATCAAAAACTTATACATCTACTTTGTCTTCTTACCAAAAACTTTTAAAACAAAGAAATCAAGCTTTGAAGCAAAGTAATATAGACGAATGTTTAGTACAGATTTATTTAGACCAGATGATAGAAGTTCAAAGTGTGATTATCAAACAAAGAAATGAATTTCTAAATTCTTTGATGAATAAAGCACGTGAGCTTTATCCTTTCTTTTCAAATGAAAAAAGAAGAAATAGGTGCAAAATATATGACTTTTTATTCCTATTGATCCGGATATGAAAAAGTCATATGAAGGAAGCGTACGATAAGGTTTTTGAAAAAGAAAAAAGATATCATCAGACTTTGATTGGAATTCATAGAGATGATATTTTGTTTGAATTAAATGAAAATCCTGTATGTGAAGTCGCAAGTCAGGGACAAAAAAGAAGTTTTGTATTGGCACTTAAGTTGGGGTTGGCTCAAATTATTTATGAAAAGAGCGGGCAATATCCAATATTGTTGTTGGATGATGTATTTAGTGAACTGGATGATTTTAGAAAGCGTCAGCTAATTGAAAAGCTTCCTAGAGATATGCAAATTTTTATAACAACAACAGAGAGATTAAATATAAATTGGAATCGTGAAGTGCGATTCTATGATATAGAAAAAGGGAGAATCAAGGAGGTCTTAAAATGAGTCAGGATGAATTACAAAAAGAGATTCTTGAATTTGAAGAATTAGAATCACAAGCTACACAAGTAGAACATTCGTATACTGCGGATGATATTCAAGTGTTGGAAGGGTTAGAAGCGGTTCGTTTGAGACCAGGAATGTATATTGGTTCGACTTCGGCTCGTGGACTCCACCATTTGGTTTGGGAAATCGTAGATAATGGTATTGATGAGGCATTAGCTGGATTTGCGAATCGAATTGATGTAACAATTGAGCCAGATAACATTATTGCGGTACGTGATAATGGGCGTGGTATGCCGGTTGGAATTCATGAAAAGACGGGAATTAGTGCAGTTGAAACCATTATGACAGTTTTACATGCTGGTGGTAAATTTGGTGGGGGCGCATATAAGGTTTCCGGAGGTTTACATGGTGTTGGTGCTAGTGTTGTTAACGCATTGAGTGAATGGTTAGAGGTTACTGTATTTCAAGATGGAAAAATTTATTTTATTCGTTTTGAAAATGGTGGTCATGCGGTTGAACCATTAAAAGTTATTGGTGAAACAACTGAAACGGGTACTTTGGTTCGTTTTAAGGCGGATTCGCAGATTTTTAAAGATACAACTATTTATGATTATGAAACATTAAATTCTCGTTTGCGTCAGCTTGCATTCTTAAATAAAGATATTCGTTTAACTTTAACAGATAAAAGAACGCCAGATGGTTTAAGCAATGACTATAAGTATGAAGGTGGAATTATTGAGTATGTACAATTCTTAAATAAGAATAAGAGTACAATCAGCGATAAAGTTATTTATGTAGAAGGATTGCAGGATGGTATACTTGCAGAAGTAGCCTTGCAGTATAATGATGGCTATCAATCAAGTATTTATTCATTCTGTAATAATATTCATACGCATGAAGGTGGATATCATGAAGACGGTTTTAGAATGGCTTTGACTCGTTGTATAAACACGTATGCGAAAAACAACAACATGATCAAAAAGGATGAAACTTTATCTCAAGATGATGTTAAAGAAGGTTTGGTTGCGATTATTTCTGTAAAGCATCCAGATCCTCAATATGAAGGACAGACAAAGACAAAATTAGGAAATAGCGAAGTTCGTAAGATTGTTTCTAATATTGCTGGAGAACAAATCAATCGTTTCTTCTTGGAAAATCCAGATATTGCCAAGGCTATTGTGGAAAAAGCAGAGATTGCCAGCAAAGCCAGAATTGCGGCTAAAAAAGCTCGTGAATTAACACGTCGTAAATCTGCATTGGATGGTATTAGCTCATTACCGGGTAAGTTAACGGATTGTTCAAGTAAAGATGCAAGTGAATGTGAAATCTATATTGTCGAAGGGGATTCTGCCGGGGGCAGCGCGAAACAAGGTCGTGACGCGAAAACACAAGCAATTCTACCTTTGCGTGGTAAGATTTTAAATGTTGAAAAAGCTAGAACACATCGTATTTTTGAAAACCAGGAAATCCGTAGTATGATTACTGCTTTTGGATGTGGTATTCAAGAAGATGTAGATGTATCTAAATTACGTTATCACAAGATTGTTATTATGACCGATGCCGATGTTGATGGTAGTCATATTTGTACATTGATGTTGACGTTCTTATATCGTTTTATGAAGCCTGTTATTGAAGGTGGATATGTTTATATTGCACAACCGCCTTTATACAAGGTGCAAAAAAGGTAAAAAGATTGCCTATGCATATAAAGAGCAGGAAATGGATCAGTTGCGTGAAGAATTTAAAGATGGATACAAAGTTCAGCGTTATAAAGGTTTAGGTGAAATGGATGCAGAACAGTTGTGGGAAACAACTATGGATCCACATCATAGAGTATTGAAACGTGTCACTATTGATGATGCGATGGAAGCGGACAGTGTATTTGATATGTTGATGGGTGAGGATGTAGAGCCTCGTCGTGAATATATTCAGGAAAATGCTGTATACGCTAATTTGGATTACTAGTAGGAGGTCCTTATGGAAGAAGAAAATAAGCGATATGACTATGTAGAAGATGTTGAAATATCCAAAGAAATGCGTACAGCCTTTCTAGATTATTCAATGTCTGTTATTGTTTCACGTGCATTACCAGATGTTCGTGATGGTATGAAACCTGTTCATCGTCGTATTTTACATGCGATGAATCAATTGGGAATTACTTCAGGTGTAGCACATAAGAAAAGTGCTCGTATTGTTGGTGAAGTTATTGGTAAGTATCACCCTCATGGTGATACAGCTGTATATGATGCAATGGTTCGTATGGCCCAAGATTTCTCTTATCGATATCCACTAGTGGATGGACATGGAAATTTTGGTTCTCTAGATGGAGATGGAGCTGCGGCAATGCGTTATACGGAAGCTCGTATGTCTAAAATTTCTATGGAAATGATGCGTGATATTCAAAAGGATACGGTTGATTTTATTCCAAACTATGATGGTGAAGAAAATGAGCCGGTTGTGCTTCCAAGTCGTATTCCAAACTTATTGATCAATGGGGCTGTTGGTATTGCGGTTGGTATGGCAACAAATATTCCACCACATAACTTATCAGAAACAATTCAAGCTATTTTTGCGGTAATGGATGATCCGGATATTACGGTTCCTCAATTGATGGAAGTCATTAAAGGACCTGATTTCCCTACTGGTGGTATCATTTTAGGTCGTAAAGGAATTCGTCAAGCATTTGAAACAGGTCGAGGATCGATTATGATTCGTTCGAAGTATCGTGTAGAAGAATTAACAAATGGAAAGAAACAGATTATTTTCTATGAAATTCCTTATCAGGTTAATAAGGCAAACTTAATTACTAAGATGGCTTCTTTAATTCGTGATAAAGCTATTCAGGGGGTTACTTATCTAAATGATGAAAGTAATCGTGAAGGTATTCGTATCGTCATGGAATTAAAGAAGGATGCACAGGAAGAAGTAATTTTAAATCAATTGTTTAGATTAACTCCTCTTCAGACTTCATTTGGTATCAATATGTTGGCACTTGAAAATGGGCGTCCTAAACAATTGCCTTTAAAAGATATTATTCATGATTATATTGATCATCAGGTTGATGTAGTTGTTAGAAAGACTCAATTTGAGTTAAAGAAAGCACAAGATCGTGCACATATTTTAGAAGGTTTACGTATTGCGATGGATCATATTGATGAAGTTATTCATATGATTCGCAGTTCTAAAAAAGATGAGGCAGGCTTATCTCAAGATTTATGTGATGCGTTTGGATTGAGTATGATTCAGGCAAAAGCAATCTTGGCTATGCAATTAAGAAGATTATCTGGATTAGAAAGAGACAAGATTGAAAATGAATATCAACAATTATTATTAACGATTGAAGATTTAAAGGATATCTTGGCAAATCATGATCGTGTTCTTCAAATCATTCGTGATGATCTAAATGAAATTGATCAGAAATATGGCGATGAAAGAAGAACTGAAATTAGTGATGCTTCTGTTGATATGGAAGATGAAGACTTAATTCCAGTTGAAGATGTAATTATCACATTAACTGAATCAGGATATATTAAGCGTCAACTTGTAGATACATATCGTGCTCAAAATCGTGGAGGACGTGGTATTAAATCATTAACGTTAAATGAAGAAGATTCTATCGATACAATGATTTCAATGTCAACACATGATTTCTTATTGTTGTTTACAGATAAGGGTCGTGTATATCGATTAAAAGGATACAATGTTCCAAGCGGATCTAGAACATCTAAAGGAATTCCAATTGTGAATTTAATGACTTTGGAAAAAGGTGAAAAAGTAAATGTTCTTGTAGCTGTTCCTAAGGATGATGAAAGTGAAACATTATTATTTGTCACAAAGAATGGTATTGTAAAACGTACATCCGTATCTGAATTTGAAAATATCAATCGTAATGGTAAGATTGCGATTAGTTTAAAACCAGATGATGAATTACGTTTTGTGAAATTAACTACAGGTCAAGATGAAGTAATTATTTCTGGATCAAATGGTAAAGCTGTTCGATTTAATGAAGATCAAGTTCGTATCATGGGACGTAGCGCAAGTGGTGTATTAGGATTCAATTGTGACGGCAGTGAAGTTGTAGGTGCTGCACTATCAAGTGAAGGAGACACAGTTCTTGTTGTTTCTGAAAATGGTTATGGTAAACGTAGTAAGTTCGAGGATTATCGTTTGACTTCTCGTGGTAAAAAAGGTGTTAGCACAATTAATATCACAGAAAAGACTGGTAAGCTAATGTGTATGCGTGCGGTTACTGGTAAAGAAGATGCGATGATTGTTGCCAGTGATGGAATCATGATTCGTGTGGCTTTAGAGAATGTAGGAATCTATGGAAGAAATACACAAGGTGTAAGATTGATCAACTTAAATGGGGACGCGAAAGTAACGCGTATGACATTGGTAGATCATGAAGAGCCTGAAGTAGAATCCGAAGAAAATACAGAAAAAGAATAATGCATGTAAGGAGTAGAATTATGATTTTTTTACTCCTTTTTCATATGATAAATCAGATAGAAATAACCCGAATACATTGTATAAACGACACGTTGATTGCCTATTTGATAGAATGGATATAAATTATTATAGAAAGAAGTGATATATGTGAACGCAAAAGATATGGGAATGTTTATCTGTAAGTTAAGAAAAGAAAACAATATGACGCAAATGGAATTAGCTCAACAGCTACATGTCACAGATAAAGCTGTTAGCCGATGGGAACGTGGAATAGGATATCCAGACATTCAATTGTTACCTGCCCTATCTGAATCTTTGCATGTTTCTGTGGCTGAATTGATATCATGTAAAAAGAGTTTTAATTATTCGAATGAAGAAGTCACAAATATTATTCACAATTTAGATGTATACAAAATGGAAAGTTTTAGACAAGATAGAAAAGCAGATAAAATTTCCTTAATACGTATGATCTTTGTTGCGGCATGTGTTTATATTTCTGGTCATGGAAGCATTATAGGATCTTTATGTATTGGAGCTATTTTTGCAATGGCAGTAATTGGCTTATACTATTTGTATTATGATAATTCAACAAAACGAATTTATGCCTTCTTTTCTCTATTAGGGTTACTTTTGTTTATTCAGTTTTTAATATTCATGGGAATGGATTATAGATGGATTTCTTATATTTTAATGTTATAATTAAGTGGCGAAAACTCCATAGCTTGCTATGGAGATGAAAGCCACTTTTTGTATTGTATAATGCGTATAAAAAATATATAATATATGTATAAATAGTTCGGAGTTGATATCATGGGTAGACCTAGAACAAACAATGTTCAGATCAATATTGCCATTCCTGGTGAATGGAAAAAAGAACTGGAAAACCTTGCCAGAATCTATTCGGTTGAAGAAGGTAAAACAATCACTTTTCTAGATTTGATGCGTAGAGGCATTCAGGAAAAGTATCAGTTAAAAGATGTGAATGATCATGAAGAATGAGAATTATCATCGTGCTTCTCATTGTAAGTATTTAGTTCAGTATCATATTATATGGTGTCCAAAGTTCAGATGTGATGGTATGGATGAAACCTTGAAGAAGATTCTTTCTGAAGTTTGTGATGCGTATGGATATATTATAAAAAAGCTTTAGAGGTCATGCCTGACCATATACATATTTTTGTAGACTGTCCTGTAACGACTGCACCTTGTGATGTTGTTCGAACATTGAAATCTATGAGTGCAATCCAATTGTTCAAGGCGTATCCGGAATTGAAGAGATTCTATGCGAGATGTGGAAAATTATGGTCAAATGGATATTTTATATCTTCTGTAGGGCATGTCAGTGAAGCTGCAATCAAGAAATATATCGAGGAGCAGAAAAATGATACAACCCGAATTGAAAGCCTATCGTAGATGTTCAGATAGACATGTATTAGTATTAGAAACGAATCTGACTTATGTAGAAAAGTGTCAGATTTTTCATTATGCCGATTTGGTTCGTAAAGCTGGTAATGAACTGACTGGGATCATGAAAAAAAGATATGATCAGCTTGTTCGTACGAAAAGGTATCGCAAGCTAAAAGGTCTTTATAAGAAATATAAGGATGCCGATAATAAGAAGGCATTAAAAGATGTATGTGATCAGATGAAGGAAATGCAGAAGCAGTATGATGTGACATGGGATTACTGCAGAACTTCAATGATTCCTATTGGAAAGAAATATGAAATTGATGCCGTATTTGCACTGACGAAAGCGGAGGATGTATTTCGTGGAATCGAAAAATGTCTTTATTCGGATGGAGAAACGATTCATTTTAAAAAGCGTGGAGATCTTCCATGTATTCGTGCTAAACAAACAAAATGTGGAATTGTTTTAAAGTATACAGAACATGATTTGATGTTTAAATTAAGAAACATTAGATTTGGTGTAAATATCAAAGACCGCTATGAACAAGAGGAAGTGGATGCCATACTGTATTATTTGAAGCATGCAGAATTCATGGATTCTATAGCGGCAAATACATATAAAGAAACCAACATTTGTGTCTCAACATACAGACCTTGTTACGTAAGTCTTGTATGTAAAAAGATTCGTGGTAAGTTAAGAGTCTATGTACATATCACAATCGAAGGTGTATCTAAACCGAAACAGGATCGTTTTGGCAATGTGAAACACAATAAAGGAAAAGGTATTGTTGGATGTGATATTGGAACTCAGACAATTGCGTATACAACAGAAACAAAAGCAGGTTTAAAAAATCTTGCGGAAAGAGGAAGTTGTATTGAAGTCAATGAACGAAAAGAAAAAGACGGATCTATCGTGCAATGGATAGGAGCCGTAGAGCAATGAATCCAGACAACTACAATGAGGATGGAACTATCAAAAAAGGAAAAAAGAAGAAGTGGACATACTCAAATCGCTATAAGAAATTGAGAACGAAACATACAGAACTATGCAGAATCAATGCGACCAATCGACATTTAGCTATCCATGAAGATGTGAATGAATTAAGAAGCTTAGGGGATGTTTTTGTGACAGAGCCAAAGAATGCCAAGAAACTGCAGAAGAAAGCTAAAACTGGAAAGCGAAAGAAAAGATTTGGGAGATCTATCAAAAATAGATGTCCAGGCTATTTTCAAAGTCAAGCTAAAAGGAAGTTCAGAATCTATGTTGAAGTGCCAAATGATTATAAGGCAAGTCAATATGATCATACGAGTGATGAATACATCAAGAAATCGTTGTCACAAAGAATGTATAAACTAAGTGATGGAACAATGGTACAAAGAGATCTATATTCATCCTTTCTTTTTGTACTGCATTGATTTAAATACAAATAAAATCGATAAGAATAAGTGTATTCATGAATTTGAGAAACAGTATAAAAAATCAAAATGAAACGATAGAATATATCCAGATGAATCAGATCAAAGTCATGAATAGTGGAATAAGAGTAAATTAAATAAATGTTAAATAGGGAGATTGACCCCTATGCTTCCATGTAGAGATACAGAAAACAATCGCTAATGTGCTAAATGTAGTGCTTGATTGTAGAGTTCACTGCTCCAACAGAAAGACAGGAATCCAAAGTTTGAAAATAATGTACGATTGCTGCATAATGTTGTCAGTTAAGAACCCTCACTGCTTGCGGTGAGGAGTAGTCAGATATAATTGTGATATTGAATATGATTTGTAGATAAGTAGAATCATATGATAAATCCGATTTAATGAGGCTATTTCGCAGAATAAGCGGTTGACTTTAGCTTTGTTTTAATGGTATAAATGTGTTGAAAAACAAAGATAAGGATAAGTAGATTATTTAATATATGGATTAGAGACAGTATGGTTGGTGAAAATACTGATATGAGTAATTGAATAGCACCTTAGAGTGATCAAATGAAATTAGTAGTTTGATCCGGTACATACCGTTATCATGTTAAGAGATCATATATGTATATATATGATAAAAAGGGTGGCAACGCGAGACATCGTCCCTTTATGGGTGTGAGTGTCTCTTTTTTATGCAAGGAGGATATCATGCTAGATATGAAATTTGTCCGTGAAAACCCGGACATTGTTAAAGAGAACATTAAGAAAAAGTTCCAAGACTACAAATTGCCTTTAGTTAATGAAGTGTTGATGGAGGACAAAGAACTTCGTCAAACACAACAACATGCGGATGATTTGCGTGCGAATCGTAAAAAGATTTCTAAAGAAATCGGTAAATTAATGGGTCAAGGCAAAAAAGAAGAAGCTGAAGAGATTAAGCAACAAATGGCTGAAATCGCTCATGAGCTAACAGCTTTAGAAGAAAAAGAAATCAAATTAAGAGAGTCTGTAACAGAAAAAAATGATGCAGATTCCAAACATCATTGATGATAGTGTTCCGATTGGAAAAAGACGATAGTGAAAATGTTGAATTAGAAAGATTCGGTGAACCTGTTGTTCCTGATTTTGAAATTCCTTATCACACTGAAATCATGGAACGTTTAAGTGGAATTGATTTGGATGCAGCACGCCGTGTAGCTGGTAATGGATTCTACTATTTAATGGGAGACATTGCTCGTCTACATTCAGCAATCTTAAATTATGCTCGTGATTTCATGATTGATAAAAAAAAGGATTTACATTTGTTATTCCACCATATATGATTCGTAGTTCAGTTGTTGATGGTGTAATGTCATTTGCAGAAATGGAAGGCATGATGTATAAAATCGAAGGTGAAGATTTGTATTTGATTGGTACAAGTGAACACTCTATGATTGGTAAATTCAAAGACACAATTCTTGAAGAAAAAGATCTTCCATATACATATACTTCATACTCACCTTGTTTCCGTAAAGAAAAAGGTGCTCACGGTATTGAAGAACGTGGTGTATATCGTATTCACCAATTTGAAAAACAAGAAATGATTGTTGTTTGTAAACCTGAAGATAGTATGGAATGGTTTAAAAAATTGTATATGAATACTGTAGAGTTCTTCAGAACATTAGATATTCCAGTACGTACTTTGGAATGCTGTTCAGGTGATTTGGCAGACTTAAAATGCAAGTCAGTGGATGTTGAAGCTTGGTCTCCACGTCAAAAGAAATATTTTGAAGTAGGAAGTTGCTCTAACTTGACAGATGCTCAGGCACGTCGTTTAAAGATTCGTGTTAAGGGTGAAAATGGAGAAAAATATTATGCACACACATTAAACAACACTTGTGTTGCTCCACCAAGAATGTTGATCGCATTCTTAGAAAACAATCTACAAGAAGATGGATCTATCTTGATTCCAGAAGCTTTACAACCTTATATGGGTGGTAAAAAGAAAATTGGTTAATCCTTAAGGCTGTCATTTGACAGCTTTTTCTATTGCGAATTGAAAATGGATTTGATATAATAACTTAGCTACTACAATGATGTCTTATGAATCAGGTCAGGTCGGGAACGAAGCAGCCTTAAGTAAGCTCCATCATGTGTAGTAGTTTTTTTATATGAGGATATGAATATGGATGATGTGAAATGGATGAAGGAAGCTATCAAGCAGGCTAAGAAAGCAGAAAGCTATGATGAAGTTCCTATTGGTTGTGTCATAGTAAAAGATGATAAAATTATAGCTCGAGGATATAACAAGCGAGAAACTATGCAACAGAGTATTGCGCATGCTGAAATCATGGCTATTCAAAAAGCTTGTAAAAAATTAGGTACATGGAGATTGGAAGATTGTGTTTTGTATGTAACTTTGGAACCGTGTCCTATGTGTGCAGGTGCCATTATCCAATCTAGAATCAAAGAAGTTGTTTATGGAGCATCAGATCCTAAAGGAGGGTGTGTAGGTACATGTACAAATTTATTTGAAGTATCTGAATTTAATCATCATCCAATATATAGAAAAGGCATTCTAGAATCTGAATGTTCAGATCTATTGAAACATTTTTTTAAGAAGAAAAGAGATATGAAAAAGAAGCAGAAATCATAATTCAAAAAAGATTTCTGCTTTTCATATATATAGAATACATCAAATAAAATGAGTAAAACTATGATAAAATAGGATACAGGAAAACAATATAGAAAGGATATAAACGAATGGCATATCAAGCGTTATATAGAAAATATAGACCAAGTAATTTTGATGAAGTTGTTGGTCAGACACATATAATTCAAACATTAAAAAATGCGATTGTTCAAAATCGTATTGCCCATGCCTATTTATTTTGTGGGCCTAGAGGTACAGGAAAAACTTCAATCGCAAAAATATTCGCGAAGACATTGAATTGTACAAACAGTCAGGATGCTCCTTGTGGAATCTGCGAGAACTGTAAGATGGCCGCAAACGGAAGTCATCCAGATATCATTGAAATAGATGCGGCTAGTAACAACGGTGTTGATGAAGTAAGAAATTTAATTGATAAAGTAAAGTATGCTCCTATGCAAGGAAAATACAAGATCTATATTATTGATGAAGTTCATATGATGACTTCAGGAGCATTCAATGCATTGTTGAAAACAATCGAAGAACCTCCTGCTCATGTGATTTTTATATTTGCGACAACTGAACCTAATAAAGTATTGCCTACGATTATTTCTCGTTGCCAAAGATTTGATTTCAACAAAGTGAGTGTAAATGATATTAAATACCGATTGTCTGTGGTTTGTAAAAATGAAGGAATAGAAATTGATCAAGATGGTTTAACATTAATTGCACAGCTTGCAGATGGAGGTATGCGAGATGCTTTATCTATTTTGGATCAATGCGTAGCATATTGTACATCTCATATTGATGTGAATGATATCCGTAAAATCTATGGTGTCATAACATCAGAAGATATTGGTCAATTATTTAGTTCAGTTTATAAAAAAGATGTAGATCGTTTTATAAAAGATATTCAGAAATATTCAGATATGGGAATGGATATAAAACGTTTAACGGCAGACTTTATTCATATGTTAAAAGATAGTTTAATTCTAGATTATTCAGAAAATTCTACTTTAGTATCGGATATGAATAAAGATATGATTCGGAAATATTTCAAATCCGCTCCTATTCATTTCAGAATTCAATGCATGGAAGAATTGATGGATACATATAATAAATATACGTATGCGTCGAATGCATTGGATTATCTAGAAGCTTCTTTATTAAAGATTTCAAATTATTCATATGAACCAAAAAGTACTAAAATTGAATCTGAATATGATAATAATTCGGATATTGAAGAAGAAGATAATTATGAAACGTCATATGATGATGGTTCTGATAACTCAGATATTATTGAGAAAAGCAGCAAAATAGGTGATAAAAATAAGGCTTTAGAGAAATCTGAAATTTCTGATGTTTCACGTGAAACATTAAAACAGTCAGAAAATGCGGATAATAAAATCATATTGAATGATGATTTTGTCGTTCAACTACTTGTTGGCGCAAACAAAATGGAAAGAAACATAGATACAACTAAATTCAATAATATAGGACAATTCACATCAAGTTTAGAATTTGGAAAATATGCAGCTACTCTAAGAAACAGTGTCATAATGGCAAGTGGATCAAATTATATTGTGGTATGTACATCGAGTGAAATCTTCGCAAAACAAATTAATGAATTTGAATTAAATTATGGATATGAAGATTTTATGGAGGTGTTATTAGGAAAGGCAAAGAAAGTATTCGCGCTGGATAAAACGCAACAAGCAAGAGTTCTTGATGTTTTTAAGGAAAAGATGATTAGTGGAAATCTTCCGGAACCATTTCAAGTTCAATTAAGAAGAAAAAAGAGTCTATAACAGAAAATAACATGAGTATAGAAGATCATATGAAAAGTTTATTTCCAAACATTGAAATAAAAGAAGATTAGAAGGTGAAATATGTATCCAAAAACATTTGATGATTTAATATATGAATTTCAGAAATTACCAGGAGTAGGTGCTAAGACAGCTGAAAGATATGCATTTACTGTACTTAGTTGGAATGAAGATGAAAATATCTGAAATGGCAGAAACGTTAATTAATTTAAAAAAGAAAGTAAAAAAATGTACATGTTGTGGTAACTTAACAGAAGATGAACTGTGTGAATTCTGTAAGAGTTCAGAACGCAATCAGAATATCATATGCGTTGTACAAAACCCAAAAGATATATCTGTAATTGAGTCTATGCAAGAATTTAATGGTGTATATCATGTGCTAGATGGTTTGATTAATACACAAAAAGGAGTGTTACCAGACCAATTGAATATTATGTCACTCTTAAAAAAGAATCAATGAGAATACAGAAGAAGTTATATTAGCGTTGGATCCAACTGTAGAAGGGGAGACAACATCATTATACATATCTAAACTTTTAGAAGGTAAGTGTAGAGTGTCAAGATTAGCTCATGGAATACCTGTAGGTAGCCATTTAGACTACACAGACGCTATGACGTTGTTAAAAGCGTTTGAAGGGCGTAAAAGCTCTTAAATATGCCTAATCGTATGAAGTATGTTATGATATTTCATACGATTTTTTATTATATGTGACTAAATAAGGAATATTCATACATAAAAACACTTGTTCATATGATTGAACCATACATAAAAGGGTTGTTTATGTATAGATTATAAGAATAGCATTTATTTAAAGGATATTATTACATTTTCAGCTAAAAATCACATGAAGGAGCAGAAAGCCTTAAAGCAGTATTCTGACATATCATATGAAGAAAATAGGAATAATCATATTAATTTCTAAGTGTTTATATATTCATGTGAATTCAAAAATAGAAAAAAATAAAATCTGAAAACAAATCTGAATTTAGAAATGTTGAAAATAGGAATTCATATGATGAGAAAATTCAGATTCAATGGTCATATGAAAAAGAAAATATAAAAAATGCACTCATATGAATTAAATAAATGAGATATGAAATTAATAATTGTAATCATGTGATATAAATATGAAAAGGAAATGATTTAAATAACACATTTACGATCTAAATATAATTTATGACATTTCATGTGAGAAAGATATGAAAAAGATTAAATGAATTATGATATATATAAAAATAATAGGAAATTCATATATAGGTATAGCTTTATTTAAAAAACTATGATAGACTTATCGTGACTCGTTATATCATTGTTATGAATTTCATAGGAAGGGGACGTGAATATGTCTGAAGAAGCGTCAGCAATTGATGTGTATTATGATATGGATATTGCACAAATATGTCAGCACTTTAATAAATCAAGAAATACAGTAGATAAAGCTATCGCAAAGTTGGTAAAAGATAATCCAGATAAAGATTGGAAGTATAAAAATCCAATTACACGTAGAATTACTATTAAAGCTGAAGGTGTTGAAAGGTTATCTACTTACTTCAGAAAAGAAAAGCATGAAGTTTCTACTGTAGAAATGGAACTTCGATTTGAAAATGAAAAATTAAAGGCGATTATAGAAGAAAAAGAGAAAGCCCAAGCTCAGATCGAACAATTATATCAAGAAAAATTGAAATTAGAAATTGAAAAGAGCAGACAAACATTCTTATTGGAAACTCAAACAAAAGATGAAAGAATTTCTGAATTAGAATCTGAAAATCAGAAATTAAAAGAAGTGGAAGAACTTTATAATAAAAATATAGAGGAAATAGAAAATTATAAGAAAAAAGAAGAAGAATATAATTCCAAATCCTTCTTCTATCGTTTAACTCATAAATTTTAATCATTCATTGCCCTGGCAATTTTGCTAGGGCAATTTTTTTGCCATTTCAATCCATATTGATCCAATATTGAGTTGAAAAATTGAATTCCATCGTGATCGGATGTGTATTCATATTCGATTTCATAATCAACATGATTTTTAAAAGTGGTTTTATCTAAGCATAATTCTCCGTTTTCAAATTCATATACATTTCGTAAAGTTGTAAAATTTGCCGTTGGATGTAAATTTTTAGGAATTTGATATTGATTGAACCAATTTAATATTTCTGGGTCTTCAATCTCATTTATGTTTTCTGAAGATATTTCTTTTTCAAATTCATAGTGTGTGTATTCATCTTTTTTGATTTTTAATGTGAATATCTTTTTGTTTTCGATTGTTCTTATTCGAACGGCACCATGTTGTTTTTTTACATCTTGATTTGCAGTATCGAAGTATGTATTTGTTTGAATGATTGATTTATGAAAATCATATGAATTCATAATATTATCGTAAACTTGTTTGTTGATTAGTAATTTTAATTCTCTTTCAATATTATCGTACATTTATATCACCCATAAATATGTTACAATATATTAAAAAAAAGAGGAAGTGATTTAATGCGTTTTAGTATAGTGGATCGAGGAGATGAAAACTCTAAAAGAGTTGCCGATACTCTAAAGAAAAAATGTTTTTCTATAGGATGGCAGTATGATGATGAACACTGTGAAATTATTTTTTCTGTAGGAGGAGATGGCACTTTATTAAGGGCCATCCATACATATATATTGATAAATTAGATGAAATCCAATTTGTTGCGATACATACAGGAAATCTTGGCTTTTTTACGGACTATACACAAGATGAAGTGGATCATCTAGTTTATGATTTGAAACATAATAAACCAGTGGTAGAAGAGTTTAATTTACTTCAAATGGATCTTCCTCAAGTAAATGAAACATTATATGCTTTAAATGAAGTTCGAATCGAAAGTTTAGCCAAAACATTGGTATTGGACATTTCAATTGATGATGAATTCTTTGAAAGCAGTCAAGGTTCAGGTATTTGTGTAAGTACTCAATCTGGCTCTACTGCGGTTAATAGAGCTCTAAAAGGAGCGGTTGTTGATTCAGGGTTAAAGGTTTTACAACTTTGTGAAATCATGCCTATCTCACATAAGAACCATCATTCTTTAAAAAATCCATATATTATGAACGATAATCGAAAAATTAGTGTTAGAGGCGATACTTTGGCATATGCTCATGTATGCTATGACCATTTAGAAAAGAGATTTAAAATCTATATCTGAAATCATCATACATTCAAGTACAAAAAAAGTACGATTTGCGAGATACCGTACTTATTCTTATTTAACAAGACTTAAAAATTTATATTGATTTTTTTCTAGAGCGATTCAAATGAATCGTTCTTTTTGTTGCGGGTGAAATATTTAAAATAATTGCGAAAGATATAAAATATGAAAGAATACTACTACCACCATAAGATATAAGTGGTAATGTGATTCCTGTAATCGGAAGTAATCCAACAATCATACCTGTATTTTGAAGTTGTTGATATAGAAGCATGGCAATAATACCAACAACGATAAATCGGTCTTTTTTATCTTTTGTAGCATAAGCAATTTTACACAAATAAATATCTAGTAATAAACAAAGAATTAGAATAAATGTTGTTCCAATAAAACCGAAACACTGACCGAATGCGGCAAAAAAGATAAAGTCGGTATGTGCTTCTGGAATAGAAATGATATTTGCCTGTAAAAACCATAGCCTGTTAGACCAGCGCTTCCTAATGACAATAATGCGGTATATAGTTGGTTTGAACTACCTCGAATATTGCTTTCAGGTTCTAGCCATGCATCAATTCTTTGTAGTTTATATGAAGATATAAATGAAGAAAGGATTTCGGGATATTCAAAATATAAAAACAAGAATGTTCCTACTACAATAGCTAAAAAGGCAAAAATTCCGATGACATATTCTTTTCGAATACCACTACAACTTACTAAAATAAAAATATTGAAGACAATGATAATACATATACCAGTATCTGGCTGCATCATGATTAAAAATAACGGTGGAAATAGCACTTTTGCGATTTGCCAAAGTAATAATAAATCATCTTTATGTGTTGGGTTTGGATGTTCATTTTGATGCTCAACAATAATTTGTGAAACTAAAACAATTAAAACGATTTTGATAAATTCACTTGGCTGAAAACTACCAATCAACGGCAATTGAAACCAGGAAATGGCACCATTGACTTCACTTGCGAAAGGAAGTGAAATTCCAACAAAGTTAAATAACATACGGGATAAAAACAAATAAATAAGACATAACATTAAAATCTTATAGGCTATATTCATATAAGAATATATTTTTTTATTTTGGAGAATTGTAAGAAAGAACATTGCGATGAAACCTACAACGAACCAAAATAATTGACGCAATAAATATGAATATCCACTTCCGGATTTAATTAAATTGAAAGAATTATATAACGCAAAACAACTAGTTAAACCAAAAAGGATTAGAATTAGAATCAAACCAATATCAATTTGAATGGACTTATTTTTCCATTGAATCGTTTGTTTCATTAGTAAAAACCTCCTTATTCAGTGTTTTTAATTATAACATATTTATTTTGAAATTTTGGTATAATAGTCATGTTAGGATGATGATTTATGACAGAAAAAAAATATACACCAATGATGCAACATTATTTAAAAATGAAAGAAGAAAATATCCAGATGCGATTTTATTTTATCGCTTAGGGGATTTTTATGAAATGTTCTTTGACGATGCAAAATTGGTATCACAAGAATTGGATTTAGTATTAACAGGAAGAAGTGCGGGTGTAGAAGAAAAGGTGCCAATGTGTGGTGTTCCTTTTCATGCAGCTAATTCATATATTTCTCGTTTAGTAAAAAAAGGATATAAAGTAGCAATTTGTGAACAATTAGAAGACCCTTCTAATGCGAAAGGATTAGTGGATCGAGGAATTGTAAAAATTGTTACACCAGGAACTTATATGGATTCAACTATGGATGCCAAAACTACAAACTACATGGCATCGTGTGATATTTCTAGTTTTGAAATTACAGTGGTTTATTGTGAATTAAGTACGGGTGAATTGAAATATCAAACTCTACAACGATCATTAGTTGCTTTACAAAAAGCACTGTTAGAACAAAATGTAAGTGAACTTGTTTGTCCGATGGCAATGGATAAAAAATGGATGAGTGCACTAGAAGAAATGGAAACAATACTTATTTCGAAACATAAAAAGTCAAGTGTTGATTCACAAGATCTACCATTATTAAATGGAATTGAATCCGAGTCATTAAAAGAGGCGTTTGCACTTTTAATGGCATATTTAAAAGATACACAAAAACAACATATTGATCATTTCTTGCCGATTGAATCGATGGACAAAGATAAAGTGCTAGTTATGGATTATGAAACCAAGAATCATTTAGAACTGGTTTCAAGTCAATCAACAAATGCTAAGGCAGAAAGCTTATGGTCTTTTATGGATAAATGCCAAAGCGCAATGGGATCAAGACTGTTAAAAAGGTGGATTGAATATCCGTTAATTGATGCAAAAAAAATTGCGAAAAGACAAGCCGCAATCAAAGATTTAAAAGAAAACTTCATGTTGAGAGAAAATTTGAAGGAACATTTAGTTTATGTATATGATATGGAAAGACTTGCAAGTCGTATGGCTTATGGTAGTGCAAGTCCTAGAGATGTTTTACAACTTGTTGCTACACTAGAACATGCAAAACCTATATTGGATCTAGCTATTTCTTTGGATTCATATCCAGAATTTTCTCAAGTGCCAGATTGCCAGGAATTATATAATGAAATTAAAAATGCGATTGTAGAAAATCCGCCACTAACACTAAAAGAAGGTGGTGTATTTAATGATGGTTACAATCAAGAATTGGATGAAGTAAGAAGAATTGCCAAAAAAGGGAAAGATTTTATTTTAGAACTTGAGGCTAAAGAACGCGAAAGAACGGGTGTAAAATCATTAAAAGTCGGATACAATCGTATTTTTGGCTATTTTATTGAAGTTCGTAATGGGAATTTATCAAATATCAAAGATGAATTTGGATATCATGCGAAACAAACACTTGCTAATGCAACAAGATTTGTTACACAAGAATTAAAAGAAAAAGAAGAACAAATTTTACATGCACAAGAAACAAAGGTGAAGTTGGAACAAAGTTTGTTTAATGATTTATTATTAAGAATAAAAAAAGATTTATTTGATCTTCATGCGTGTGCACAAGCATTGTCTACAATTGATGTACTAGTTTCTTTGGCAATCCTTGCTAGTGAAAAAGGATATGTATGTCCAGTTTTTCATCCTGGATACAATGTCAATGTAGTAGAAGGAAAACACCCGATATTAGATGATCGTATGAAGAAAAAAAGATATGTATCGAATGATTGGAAAATGTCAGAAGATGAACATGTTCAATTAATTACAGGGCCAAATATGGGTGGTAAATCAACTTATATGCGACAAAACGCTTTATTGGTGGTAATGGCACAAATGGGAAGTTTTATTCCTGCAAAAACAGCAGAATTACCTATTTTTGATCGCATTTTTACAAGAATTGGTGCTTCGGATGACATACTAACTGGAAAAAAGTACATTTATGGTAGAGATGATGGAAGCAAATGCTTGCTTTGTGTTATGCAACAAAAAAACATTCTCTAATTTTTGTTTGATGAAATTGGTCGAGGAACAGCAACATATGATGGTATGGCTCTTGCACAGGCAATGCTCGAATATATTGATGAAGCTATTGGTGCAAAAACATTATTTTCAACACACTACCATGAATTAACAGATTTAGAAAAAGAACATCCATCAATGCACAATGTTCATGTGGATGTTCGTGAAGAAAAAAATGAAATTGAATTTAGATACCGTATTATTGACGGAAAAGCAGATAAGTCGTATGGTATCAATGTTGCGCGTCTTGCGCATTTACCAAAAGTTGTTTTGGACAGAGCGGCACAACTTCTAACAAATTTTGAAAATCAAGATAACAATCAAAATTATCAACCAAGTTTATTTGTGATGGAACAAGTGCAACCAGAAAAGTCCAAACTTTTACAACAATTACAAGAATTAGATATTGATTCAATGACACCAAGAGATGCTCTGGATTGTCTGTATGAATTAAAGAAACTAAGTGAAAAAATCGAATTATAAATATGAAAATCATATGAATGGAGGTGCAAAGTATGGCTAAGATTCATGTTTTGAGTGAACATTTAACAAATATGATAGCGGCTGGAGAAGTTGTTGAAAGACCAGCTGGAATTGTAAAGGAATGCGTTGAAAATAGTATTGATGCAGGTGCTACAGTCATAGAAGTTGAAGTCTTTCAAGGTGGTATTGAAAGAATTGTGATTACAGATGATGGTTGTGGAATGGATCATGAAGATGCACATTTAGCTTTTATGCGACATGCCACAAGTAAAATGCATTCTGAAGAAGAATTGTTCAATATTCAAACGATGGGATTTAGAGGAGAGGCATTACCAAGTATTGCTTCTGTTGCCCAAGTCGAATTACAAACGAGCAATGGTGAAGAAGGTACCTTATTAAGATATAACTATGGTAGTTTGGATGTGGATGAAAAATGTAATTGTCCTAGAGGAACAAAATTAGATGTTTCTGGATTGTTCATAAAAACACCGGCTCGATTCAAACATTTGAAAAGTACTTCATATGAATTTTCTGTCATTGCAGATTTAATGAATAAAATGGCATTATCACATCCGGATATTCGTTTTCAACTTTCTCATGATGGGCGAGTTGTATTTCAAACGAGTGGAAATGGAAATATTCAAGAAATTCTATATCAAATGTATGGGAAAGAAGTAGCACAGAATGCAATTCATTTTGAAGGAAGTAATGAAGATTTTCATATTCATGGATATGCGATTCAGCCAAAAATAAATCGTGCAACAAAATATTTTATGTTTTTAACTCTAAATACAAGATTGATTCGTAGTGTCGCAATCCAAAAAGCGATTCTAGATGCTTATAGTGATTATATGCCGAAATCGTTTTCCAATTGTAGTATTACAGATGGATTCAGATACACAATTGGTTGATGTAAACGTTCATCCAAATAAATGGGAAGTTCGTTTATCAAAACAAGGTGAAATGTTAGATTTGATCAAGAAAACGATTCAAGATTGCATTAAATGCATCTCTAAAAAAACAGTTTCAGTAAGTAAACCAGAAAAAGAAAAGTGTTATATTTGAACAGCCAGAAATACAATATTCATATCCTGTTAAGCCGCGTTTAAAAGAAGATAAAACGATTGAACAAAGTTTTCAAAACTATAAGCCAATTAAAGAAACAATAGTTGAGGAAAAAAGAATATATGAAGAAAAAAAGATTCCTGAAATAAAAATACAAGAAGAGCCTATTTCATATCCATTACCTAAAGTGGAAGAAACGAATGATAAGGGTCCTGAATTTTTTAAGCATTTGCAGGTTTTAGCCCAACTTCATGATTCCTATATATTATGTAGTAATGAAGAAGGATTAGTTATTGTGGATCAGCATGCTTTGCACAAGAAAGATATCATTATGAACAATTGAATGAGAAACTATTGGTTCAATGTACAAATAAACAACCATTAATGGTTCCTATTCAATTGGATGTATCAAGTAATGTTTTAGCTCAATATATGACAATCAATGAAAAAACAGCATTTTTTGGGATTGAATTTGAACCATTTGGCACAGATCAATTGATTCTTCGTGAAATTCCACTATGGTTTCATGATGTGGACCAAAAACAATTCTTACAAGATTTATTAGATTATTTTGTGGAAAATCAAGACGTAGATATGGCAAAACTTAGAAAACATATGATTGCGACTATGGCTTGCCATAGTTCAATTCGTTTTAATCGACCATTATCTATGCAGGAAATGGAGCAAGTCATTTTAGATTTACAAAAGTGTAAACAACCATATCACTGTCCCCATGGAAGACCTACAGTTATTGTGATGAGTGATGGTGAGTTGAGAAAGGAATTTGAACGTGGATAGACAAAAAGTTTTAGCAATTGTAGGACCAACTGGAATTGGAAAAACAAGCCTTTCTGTATGGTTGGCAAAACAATTGAATGGAGAAATAATATCTTGCGATAGTATGCAAGTATATAAAAAAATGGATGTTGGTACAGCAAAAGTTACTAAAGAAGAAATGCAGGATATTCATCACGAATTGATTGATGTCCAAAATTATGATGAACCTTATAACGTAAAGGTTTTTCAAGAAAAATGTCGTACAGCTATCGAAGATGTTGTAAAAAGAGGAAAGTTTCCCATTTTATGCGGTGGAACAGGACTTTATTTAAAGGCAGCGTTATATGACTATGAATTTCAAGAAGAACAAGAAGATACAGCTTATACAACCTATTTAAATTCTAAAACAAATGAAGAATTGGTTGTGATGTTAGAAGAAAAAGATGCAAAAGCTCTAGAAAAAATTCATCCTAACAATCGTAAACGTTTAATTCGTGCTCTACAGATTTGTCATAGTGGTACTTCAAAATCAGAACAAGAAGACAAACAACAACATATTCCATTGTATGATGTATACTTTTTAGGTTTAGATGTGAAACGAGAAATTTTGCATGATCGAATCAATAAAAGAGTGGATATTATGTTTGAAAATGGTTTGGTCAAAGAAGTAGAAGAATTATTCTCAAATCCCAAAACATGGGAATATACAAGTTTTCAAGGTATTGGATATAAAGAATTTAAAGATTATTTCTTAAAAGAAAAAAGTATAGAGGAAGTAAAAACAGCTATAAAAACACATTCTAGACAATATGCGAAAAGACAATATACATGGTTTAAAAAATCAAATGCCTGTACATTGGTTTGAAGCACAGAATAGAGATGAAATATATAAGGCAGTAAAGGAATGGTTGGATGATGAAGACAAATGAAAGAAGTGAATTGTTGCTTGGAAAAAAAGCTCTAGAAACACTAAATGATAAAACGGTTCTCGTTGTTGGTGTGGGTGGAGTTGGATCTTTTTGTGTAGAAGCCTTAGCAAGAACTGGGGTAGGTCATCTAATTCTAATAGATAAAGATTGTGTGGAACCAAGCAATATTAATCGTCAATTGGTTGCGACTTTAGATACAGTAGATCAAATTAAAGTCAATGTATTGAAAGAAAGAATTCGTACACTAAATCCAAATTGTATTGTGGATACATTTGCATTTTTCTATGATCAAACAAAAGATGATGCGATTTTTTCACAACCTATTGATTTTGTGGTAGACTGCATTGATTCTATTCAAAGTAAAAAGGATTTAATGCAAGCCTGTATAGATCGAAATATACCATTCTTATCAAGTATGGGAATGGCTAGGCGCAAAGATCCTACAAAACTTGTTGTTACAGAAATAGAAAAGACAAGTTATGATCCAATGGCTAAACAAATTCGTCAATGGAAACGAAAAAATCGTATTCGAAATAAAATATGGGTTGTAGCATCTACAGAAATTCCTATACCAGTAGAATCAGGACAACCATTACCAAGTGCAATTTTTGTTCCTGCAAGTGCAGGACTACTTCTTGCGAGTACCTGTGTAGATCGATTGATTGAAGTATAAAACGGAAGGAAGAGTATATGAAGGACGTATTTATTGTAAATCCTAAATCTGGAAAGAACATTCAATATGAATTGATTAAGGAAATTAAAGAACATTTTCAAGGAAAAAGAATCATTATCGAAAAAAAAACCAAAGGTCCTGAACATGCGACATTTATCGCAAAAAAAATATGCTCTATCCAATGAACCTGTACATTTATTTGTTTGTGGTGGAGATGGAACTTTGCATGAAGTTATTAATGGATGTGCAGAAAAAGAAAATGTGATTATTTCAGTGATTCCGATTGGAACAGGAAATGATTTTGTGAAATATTTTGAAGATTTAAAAAGAGAAGACTTTTTAAATTTGGCAAACTATTCAGAACCAGAATATATAGATTGTGACTTAATAAAAGTAAATGGAGAATACTCAATAAATACCGTTTCCTTTGGTTTTGATGTTGAAGTCGCAAAACAAGTAAATGAACTAAAGAAAAAAATGCCTACAGAAGGTATTATTCCATACGCATTATCCGCTTTGATCAGTTTAAGAAAACCGATATGTAAAGAATATCAAATTCAGGTCGATACAAAAAAATTACCGAAAGATAAATATGGATTTTTAGTATTTGCGAATGGAAAATACTATGGTGGAGGCTTTAAACCATGTCCAGATGCCAATATTGATGACGGATGGATGGATGTTTGCTTGATTTCAAATGTGAAAAGACATCAAATCATAAAATTGGCAAAAAAATACCAAGAAGGAAATCACCTTCAATACACAAATCTAGTCTCTATGTATCAGGCAAAAACAGTTCATTTAGATACGGAAAATGAGCTTATTTATGCAAATCTAGATGGAGAAGTCAAAGGATTTAAAAATCCAACAATCGAAATTGTAGAGAAGGCAATTCGACTTGCCCTTCCTAGAATATCGTGAGTATGATACAATATTCAAAAATATAGGGAGTGTGAAAAATGGATTCGGATTTATGGATACAAATCCTAGAGTTAGTAGTTTTATTAACATTATCAGGCTTTTTTTCTTCAGCTGAAACGGCAATGGTTTCAGTCAGTAAAATTCGTTTGAGAACATTAGAAGAAGAAGGAAATAAAAAGGCTGCATTAGCCTTAAATATTGGAAAATCAGTCGAAAATGCTAAGTGCTATATTGATTGGTAATAACTTAGTGAATACTTCAGCTGCAAGTATTGCTTCTTTGATTGCGTATTCTTTTGGTGGAGCTGCTGTAAGTATCGCAACATTTATTATTACTTTTTTAATTTTAGTATTTGGAGAAATCACACCAAAAACATGGGCTACGATCAATGCAGATAAACTTGCGATTGCGTATGCACCAATCATTTTACTTTTGATGAAAGTTTTAACACCAGTTATCTGGTTTGTGAATTTATTTAGTTCAGGTATACTAAAATTAATGGGAATACAAAATTCAAATAAAAATATATCAATGACTGAAAGTGAATTGCGTACAATTGTAGATGTTTCACATGAAGAAGGTGTCATTGAAGAAGATGAAAAAGATATGATCAATAAAGTATTTGATTTGGGGGATGCCAAGGCAAAAGATGTAATGGTTCCTCGTGTTCATGTTGTGATGGCAGAAATCGACAGTACATATAAAGATTTATTGGAGATATTTAGAGAAGAAAAATTCACGCGTATTCCAATTTATCAAGATAAGATTGATAATATTGTCGGTGTTGTAAATATGAAAGACTTGTTGATGTATGATGATTTCTCACATTTTGATATGCAGAAAGTTCTACGTAAACCTAAATTTACGTATGAAAATAAAAAAGTATCTGAATTATTGATTGAAATGAAACAATCCACATTTAATCTTGCGATAGTCATGGATGAATATGGAGAATTCTCAGGTATCGTTACGTTAGAAGACATTATTGAAGAAATTGTTGGAGATGTACAAGACGAATACGATGCACATGAAGAAGAAAATATTATTAAATTAAATAATCAAACATATGATGTAAAAGGCTATTTAAGTTTACATGATTTAAACGATTATTTAGATTTAGATTTAGATAGTGAAGACTTCGATTCTGTTGGAGGACTTGTCATTGATGCACTAGGCCGTTTACCACAGACAAATGATGAAACAACTTTACCAAATGGAATTCGTATCAAGGTCTTAAAGGTAGAAAAAAAACCGTATAGAATCTGTACGATTGATTTTTTACCGGATATACAAAATGAAAAGGATGCTTAGTAAAATGGTACCCATAAGGAGGACAACAACGTGACAGTTGTGATACTCACTTGTGGGTATCTTTTTTCGTTGTTTTAAAATAAATATGTCAAGAGCCAAAAGATTTACGAAGGATGAAATAGACGTATTGTCTAAGTCACCCTATGTAAAAAATATTCGAGAAAACAGACTATCATTCACCTATGAGTTTAGATGTATTCTTTATGATGAATGGATCAAATATCCTTCAGTGGCTCAAATAAGAAAAGTTCTCACGTTACATAATTTTAACTGTACAATAATCGGATGTGACGTTATTAACAGGCTACATAGAAATTTTAAAAGAGATGGTCGTCCTACTGGTGGGAAGAATAAAGTGTTTGGAATACGAAATTCATTAGTTGAAAAGTATGATAATGAATTTTTGATTAGTTCAGGAATTTTTATGAAATTCGGAAAAGGAATTCGATTCACTTCTGAATTTATTGATAAAGTCTATAAAGAATATCCTAAAGTATCTATCGAAACTCAGTTAAAATCTTATGGCTTAGCCCCTAAAAGAGTTGGTTATCAAAGAATCTACATGTTAAAAAAGGTTCTTGAAGGTGTAAATCCACGTGATGAAAAAATTGATTCAGATATAGTAACCAAATACATTCATCATCCATATGTTCAAAGGTGTACATCTAAACAATTTGTTCTTAATAATAGTTTTTATAATGAAGCTTCTAGATTTAAAGATTTTCCTATAGATGAGGTTCTTGGCATATTTGAAATCAATGGATCTAATCTGCCTGTTGGTGTATGTAACAGAATTAAACATAAATTGAACAACTGGAATATTGAATCTTTGAGTGTCTTAGATGAAGTTGATTTGGATTTCAAAATTCGTGTTCAATACAATAAGATTCAAGCTTTAGAAAAGATGTCTTTGATGCATTTCAACAGATTACGAAACAATCTTCCACACTATACTTTCAATCAAAAGAAAGTGTTGTGTATGTGGATTAAGGACCTTCCTCATGATCGATACGATTATTCCATTCAATCGATCCTTAAGAAGATTGGATTATCCAGATCATCCTACTATTCGATTCTTTCAAATGACAACTATGGTATGAAGGATAAGCAGGATGAGATTGATTTTCAACATATAAAGAAAGTTATGGACTATAAAGGGTTCAAGAAAGGTTCACGTATCATTTATATGATGCTTCCTGGAATGTGTGGTGTACATTTTGGAAGAGCCAAGATCCTTAGACTGATGAAAAAATATGGTTGTGTATGTACTGTGCGTAAGGAACGCCCTGAATCAAAAACGAATAAAGAGAATTTAAAAAACAATCGAAAACCAAACCTGTTAAAAAGAAGATTTCGTCTGGCAAGACCTAATGAAATACTGCTTACAGACGTGAGTTATTTAAAATACAGTACAAATAAAACGGAATACTTTTCATGTATAAAGGATGCGGTCACAGGCAGAATCGTAAATCATGTTACATCTTCTTCTAATGATTTGAATCTGGCTAAAGCTACGATAGATTGCCTTGATCCTTCTGAAAATGCTCTTTTCCATTCAGATCAGGGGACACTTTATTTTAACGATGCATTCCAGAATAAATTAAAAGAACTAGGTTACGAACAATCTATGTCCCGTCGAGGCAACTGCTGGGACAACTCTAGTCAGGAGTCCTACTTTGGACATATGAAGGATGAGTGTGACTTCTCTAAATGCTCCACTCCGGAAGATGTGAAGAAAAGAGTTGATGAATATGTGTACTACTACAATTATGAACGCCCTCAATGGACACGAAATAAGATGACTCCTGTGGACTATGAAAAATATCTTTATTCAATGTCGGATGGTGAATATTCAAAATATATGGAAATCGAGCAGGAAAAATATGATAAGATGATGGAAAAAGCAGGAATAAAGGCATTAAAACGAGCAGTTGAACTTGGTGCCTTTACACAGGAGAAATTGGAATTATGGCTCAAGTAAAAAAGAAAAAGAAGAAACAGACAGAAGCACAAAGATTAGCACATCGTGATGCGGTCATTGCGCATGCAGACAATAAATTCGTTGCAGAACTTACAGAAAAGATGGACGCATTCATTTATACAAAGGATTTTTATATTGCCCTTTATAAACAATTGGAAAAAGGAATGACAGCTATCGAAGCCTATGAATCATTGGGATTCGACACAAAAACACTTGGAAAAGACTGTGCGCAGTCTGCAGCTAAGCGAGCAAGACAAAAGGCTAGAAATGGCGAGTTTGAACCAAAAGCAGATAACTTTGATGGAAGTGTTCCAATTGAAGAAATGCCTGAAATGAGTCTTGAAGAAAAAGTAGCGTATCAGGAAGCTCGTATCAGATATTTGGAAGATTACGTAGAATTTCAAAAAAAAATGCCATCCATATTGGAGGAGATATACTCATCGTACAACGTCAAGAAGTAAAAGATGATAAATTCTACATGGCATATGACTATATAAAAAGAGGAAAAGCAGAAGAAAATGGATATACGAACACAAAGGTTTTCAAGATGTTCGGTATCAGCAGTACAGGATATTATAACTATGTTGCACGAAAAGAAGACAGAAATGGAAGACTAGCAGCTAAAAGAAAAGATGAAAGCTACGTAATTCGTTGTTTTAAACATATCATTGGAAAATTGGGATTTATCCCTGGTAAAAGAACATTCCGCCGCCATATGTTTAGAAGATTCAACTATAAGATCAGTATATCCAGAACGTCAAAAATCATGAAAAAGATGCAGATCACAGCACAACTTCCTAAAAAAGATGCCTATAAAGGTCAGGCTACACATCACCATGAATGTATGGCCAAGCCAAATCTTGTCAACCGCAATTTCAAACTAGGAGTAAGACAAGTTGTTCTTACTGATATCACTTACATTCATTATGGTTACTATCGCACACCTGCCTACATGTGTGTTTTTAAAGACGCCTATACAACAGAGATACTAGGATGTGCCGTATCAAGTAAAATGGATGTAGCACTTATTCAGGAAGCCTTCAACAATATGATGGATGATCATAAAAGTGAATTTCCAAAAGATATGGAAGTATACTGTCACAGTGACCAAGGCTCCCAGTACCTTTCAACTACATTCAAACAATTATTAAATGAAAATGACTTTATCCAGTCCATGTCAAGAAGAGGCAACAGCCAGGACAATGCACCAATGGAATCTTTTTTTGGACGCATGAAAACCGAAATAATCGACATTATCGCTAGATGTAAAAATCTAGATACTGTAAAACAATTGATCAACGGATATATAAATATGCACAATAATGAACGTTATCAGGAAAACCTTGCAGCCCTTTCTCCAAGTGAATTCTATACATACAAAGTAACAGGACAATATCCATTGGATAATTACTATGGAATAGAAGCTACAGAATTAATGTCGCTTGAACAGATTATTGCGGCAAAACTAGAGATGCAGGAAAAGAAAAAAGAATTAAAAAGAGAACGTCAAATGATCAATGAACAGCAGTCTCGATTATTTACAGATCCACTTGAAATCATAAAACGAGATAAGAAGAAAATGAAATCCGAAAAGAAGAAATGGGATAAACAGCTTGAACTTGTGGAAAACCAATTAGCGAAGATAAAAGATGTACTACGAAAAATTGATGACGCTTTACGCTTCTACTACTATGAAGCAACCGATGAAATCAAGGAACAATTGAAAGATCCATTGAACTGGAAGAATCATACAC
>VOFK01001643.1_pt1 | contig 35214 bp, 46 predicted proteins | sample 5384121 | NCBI WGS metagenome assembly VOFK01 (sample SAMN12384730, study PRJNA508395) | human gut metagenome | isolation source: healthy gut J | host: Homo sapiens | reverse complement strand
CTCAATTGTGCTTCGTTCAGTTATTGCTACTTCACTGCGGAAAGAAGACGTTTCTTCTAAATTCGTATTAAAGAAATCGAAAACAAAGATCAGTATCATTTTCTACACTCTCGTAAACAGTTACCTATATATTTATCATCTGCACCGTTACCATAATCAATATTCTTGTCATCATTCTTTTTTATCAACTTCATATATTCATCCCAATACCCACATCAGTCCAGGATTTTTCACTGATAGGAAAACATCCTATACGACCATTACGGACCATTACTTTTTTCCATCAAGTGCGTTATATGGAAAAAGGTATCAGAATTTCCTCTATTAAATGAGTGTTCCAATATATACATTCCCGTATTTATCTTAAAAATCCAGTATTGGTTTTTCGGATATAGATTTAGGACTCATCTTCAGCTGTTTCAATCACGCCATAAGGAATAGAAAAATTCTTCACCGCAACTACTAATGTCAGTTCATTCTTATTTTCTTTGTGATAGCGTAATATCTCACTATAATCTTCATTTATAAGAATATCACAATTACTACAAAGAAAGTAGAATTCAACTTTCCTTTAGTAATCTCAAACTACCAGCTGTTCCCTAAAGGCTGTTTATTTTCTTTAAAATAATCAATAATATAATGAAGATTATCAATCAATTCGAAATAAGTTTTAATTAAATCTGCCTTATAATTTACAGACATATAAAAATGATTAGATCCACACTCCACGAATCGATCCGATAATGTCTTCCAAAATGGTTTTTTCACTTATATAAGCGGTTTGGGAAGTACATTTGTTAATGGTCTCAAGCGAGTTCCTTGTCCACCAGCCATAATGACAACAGGTAAATCGAAAGGATAATCGACAAGTCACAACCGGTTTCTCTATAATATCTTTCCCAGAAAATAACCTTTCGCAAAAATTCCCTTCCCCATCTATTACAGGCATAAATTCCATACGATGTTTAAGCATCTCATATTTTATTTCAGCCTCTGATTGATTTACAGTGTTGCAAAAAGTATATTCTCGACGCATAACCTTACTAACCGGAACATCCATAGGAATATTGGCTATGATAGCACGTTGTATATCACCAATACTAATTCCCCTTAAACAGTTCACCGTCAAAAACACCAAATAAAGGCGTTTCATTGATTGGGACATGAGTGTAAATACAGAAGACAAGCTATCTGTATAATTTACTATGAGATCTGAATAAGCCATTACAATCTTATATAAAATTTACTTTGACATAAGCATCAGTAGTAAATAGTTTCGAATAATATAAATTCTTCACAGGAATAGCTAAATTTTATATATATTTATTCTCCTATATATCAAAGTTTGATTTTTTTTAAAAGAGCGGGATTACCCGAATAAATACCTTTGTGAAGAAGGTTCTTACGAACCATAGCTCCAGCGGCTACGATACACCCTGCAGTGATTTCCGTACCGTTTTACCATGACAGACTGGCTACAGAAAAGTGTGCTCACCTACATGGCAGTCACCATTGACCATCGCACCCGTAGAGATATGGCAATAGTCCCCAATCAAAGCGTCGTGCTCTATATTGGCAAAAGTATTGATAATACAGCCCTTGCCTATCAATGCACCTGCATTGACGCAAGCATGATGAAGGATAACCGTACCGCATTGGACAGTCGCATGCCGGGATACATGAGCCGTCGTGAAGCAATAACAGTTGCAAGGTTTCCACCGGCTGCCTCTATCCTCTCATGGAGGCGGATACGCAAATACGGATCTTTAATAAAGCCCAAGGTCACTATAAAAATCAAAATCGGAGACCAAACGGGGGAATGTCGTCATCGGTACCGATAACCGGATAACCCAATATCCGCCCTTCTACATTTTCGAGCAAATCCAAAATCCCCCCGATGGCAAGCCCCATGCTTTCAGCCGCTTCTATAACGGATTTACAGTGACCACCGCCACCAACCAGTATCAGAGGTTTCATTTTTTCCAGTCTTACACTACTCGGGATATTTACAATCCTGTCAGCCAACCATTCGGTATTCTCCAAACAGTCCGTCTCACAATGTTTAAACATTTCCAACCGGTTCATCAGTTTCCAGACAGGACGAGTCATCACACCATGGTCATTAGTATATTCGAGAAACTCCTGCTGAGAAGCCTTATCCTTAAGTAAGAGGACATTCAACCAATAGTTGGAACGACAGTTTTCAGGTTCTGTGAAAAACGCTACATCAGGAACTGTAGCAAAGAATTTCCTATATTTCTCAGCCGTTTCACGCTTATCCTGTACATAGCGTTCCAAGTTTTTCCAATTGGGCACAACCCAAAGCGGCATTGATGTTGGGCATACGATAATTATAACCGATATGGTCATGTACAAAAGCCCAACGATGGGGAACTTTTCGCCTGAGTAGTCAGATGTTTGGCCAATTTGCCCAATTCCTCATCCTGAAACAAAAAAGCATACCGCCGCCACCGGTAGTGATAGTCTTATTACCATTAAAACTGATGGCTCCCACCTTACCGAAAGTACCGGTGTGTTTCCCCTTATAAAAAGCTGCCGATACTTTCAGCCGCATCTTCGACCAGTTCGATATGCCAAGCATCACAGACGGCAACCAAGTCGTCTATCTTCACAGGATGACCGAAAGTATGCATCGGAACACAGGCGCTTTATACGCCTACCAGAATGTCTATTATAACAAACTCCATTCTTCAGTTCCGCGTTCTTTTCAACCATGCATTTACTGCTTTCGGAGAAAGCCCTAAAGTCTCTTTATCCACATCAATAAAAACAGGATTTGGCACCGATATAATTGATAGCATTACAAGTAGCTACAAAGTCAATGCCTGAGTCAGGATTTCATCTTCACGTTCCACACCGACAAGCAACATGGCCATGTGCAAGGCATTGGTACCGCTGACACATACCACCGCTTTCCTGGAACCGGTATAAGCGGCAACCTCCTCTTCAAAGCGATCTACGAATTTACCAACACTGGAAACAAAGGTGGTATCAATACACTCTTCGAGGTATTTTTTTTTCGTTTCCAATAAACTTGGGCACAGAAAGGGGACGAACTCTTGACTATTATAAAATTCTTTAATAAAGGAAGTAACTTTGCTGCAATCCATATTTAAATAGTTATTTATTATCTATCAATTTTGTAACATTGGCATCTAATTTCTTACATAAACTATCAGTACGTTCTTTCACCGTCAATATCATAAAAAAGAGACTCTCTTAAATACTCAATAAAGAACATATTAAATAGATTAGAATTACAAACAAAGGCATTGTTTATAATATAAAAAATATTACTGCCATCAAACCAGTTGCCAAATTGATATTGTTGATACCATCGTTCAAATATAGGATTTGCATGGATTAAAAAACACCAAATGATAAAGGTGCAAAGAATCTGATAATAGATATAAAAATATTATTCCCTATTGTCGTTTTCACAAAAAATAAAAACAGACAAAAATGCACAAATGACTACTAAAGGGTTATTGTATTGAAGAGAACCTAAAACTGGAATATCATAAAATTCAGAAAATAGCACCAACTATTGACCCTAATAAATACAGCGCTAAAAATACCCACTTTGATGGTAACCCCAAATAGATAGTCTTTATCCATGCTGTGATTATATACAGCATAATAAACCACATAAAAAGAATACCCACCCCCTATTGCCAAATAATGACTACTCGATAATGGAGAAAGAAAAGAAAAAAAAAGAAAAAACACATATGGTCATTAATGATAACTGTTTTAAAGACATATTATCCAACATCTTTTATTCAAAAACGGAGAACACAGATATAATATTATATATCCAGAACAAAAATCATAGGCTTCTCCTATAATAGGAAAAAGACTTAGCTATATCCACTAATGTTATTTGTTCGCCAAGTAGTACCGCGACTGATGACATAACCACAGTCCAAAACATTATTGTCCATATCAAATTTAGTACTTTTGTGAAAAAAAGATGTAGACTTTAATCTTAAAAAACCATGCACTTATTATAATAAATACATCAACCGCCACGATAGACAAATGTTCATACAAATCAATGCAAAGCTCATAAGAATCATTACTATTGATTTTTAGAAAGCCTCCGAATAGATTCGTATGAAGAACTAATACCATCATCATTGCTATAATTCTCAATAAATCAAGAGAGTACGTTCTACCCCCTAATTTATTGATTACTAACAATTTACATTTTTTCATCAAGATTTTTTCCTTTTTCATCATGCTCAAAATTGGGGATAAACGCTTAATAGCAGTAATAACTTCTTTCTTCCTTAGTAAAAATCCGGTTCTGCAAAAATACTTTCCATTTCATTTAGGAAACTATCAATTTCCTCTATAGGACGTTTCTTTACTTCTTCAATTACTCCCTAAACTAATAAAACGCTCCAAATTTATTTTTCACCAGGAATATAGAATTCCTCGTATGACTTCTCCCCTGTTGTATCACTTTTTAAAATAAACTACCGGATAGTTTTTACTATCGAAAGGCCTCTCTGAGGCAAACTTTTTTGCGGTTCCTCATCCGTGGAAAATTCTCTTTTTACATACCCAATAGTCTTTATATACCATCGCATATAGACGAGAATGTCAACATTTGTTTTTCACCCAATTTTGGGAAAAATATCTCACCATTTTTTTGCCAAGAATACAAGCTAACATACAAATTTGACCGCTTTCTTCGGGAGAAACGAAATAACGTTTCACATCATTAGAGCAGCCAAAGGTTGTTTTCTTCATTATCCGTTGTATCCATCCATCCGGCAGAGAGAACCATTAGAGAAAGCGACATTAGCAAAACGAGCAGTAGTCACTTTTGAATTTTTTGAAGTATAAGCCATAATCATATCTTCCATGATACGTTTACTGGCTCCCCATAATATTTACCGGATTGGCGGCTTTATCGTGGATACACAGAAAAAATGCTTAGGTGGATATTCAACAAGCAAGTCAAGTTTCTTTTGCCTTGATAACATTATTTTCTATCAATGCCTGAACAGAATACTTATCCTTTTTCGCTACGAACATGCTTATGGGCTGAGAAATTGGCTACTATATCAAAGCCTTTTTCCTCACGAAAAAATTCTTTCAAAGATAGGATCTACAAAATTCAGAGTAAGGCCGTACGATATTCCTAGTAGGTACATACATACCGTATGTGGAACGTAAATCGCGTGTCAATTCTGCTAGCCCGTTTTTCATTCAAATCAACAACAATTAACTTAGATGGTTTAAACAGTAATATGGCTTTAATAAAAAGAAGAACCAATGTAGATCCGGCTCCACCTATTACGCATACACTCTTGTCTTCAATCTCTCGCTTCAGTTCTTCCTTGTTAGTCTCAATATCAGCCATAAAAGACTAACAGAACGCATCGAATCCTATCCGAGATAAATTTATTCAGATTAAACATAATTTCTTGATATATTTTTATAGTAAAAAATATTGAATATATTAAATACTGATTTGAATATTTACTTCTATTTAAGGTAGAATACTTTATACCATTCAGCAAACTTCCTTAATCCAATCTGTAATGGTGTCTGGGGTTTAAATCAAATCACGTTCCAGATCTGTAGTGTCTGCATAAGTTACAGGCACATCACCTATTTGCATAGGGACAAGCTGCTTATGGGATTCAAAAATCATAATCATCAGGAAGCACTCAGCGCAAATAAGTTCTTTCTGGAGTATTTGTACGAAATCAAGCAAACTTTCGGGATGACTGTTACCAATATTATACACCTTATAAGGTGGTACTGGTAAGCCATCCTCTCAATCCTACGCTGAGGGCTTCTATGAATGACACGTTGTACACCTTCCACAATATCATCAATATATGTGAAGTCACGCCAGCAATTACCATAATTGAAAATTTGGATATTTTCTCCTTTTATCAGCTTGTTGGTAAAACCAAAATAAGCCATATCAGGTCTACCAGCAGGTCCATAAACAGTAAAGAAACGAAGTCCGGTACTCGGAATATTATAGAGCTTGCTATAGGCATGCGCCATCAGTTCGTTACTCTTCTTGGTAGCGGCATAAAGACTGACAGGATTATCCACTTTGTCATCGGTACTATACGGGACTTTGGTATTACTGCCATAGACAGAACTGGAAGAAGCGTACACCAGATGCTGTACTCCATTTTGCCCATTATCATAACTGTGGCGGCATGCTTCAAGAATATTGTAAAAACCGATAAGATTACTTTCGATGTATGCATCAGGATTGACAATACTATAACGTACACCTGCCTGAGCAGCAAAGGTTAACTACCACATCAAAGCAATAATCATTAAAAAAGGCGATTGATAAGAATTTTATCAGCAAGGTCGCCTCTAATAAAAGTATAAGTACTCTCGAGGGATATCGAGCTGCAATTTGTTCTATACGATTTAAACGATATTCCTTAATACTGACATCATAATAGTCGTTCACATTGTCAAGTCCTACAATATGAATCGGACTCTCGGTCGTAAGAAGTCGTTCTACTAAACTGGAGCCTATAAAACCGGCAGAACCGGTAACTAATATAATCATAAAAAAGTTAGTCTCTACGGAAAATGTCTCGGGTAAATACTTTTTCTGCCACATCGTCCAGACAAGTGTCATACCGGTTGGCTATAATGGCATGGCTCATCTGCTTGAATTTAGTAAGATCATTAAATCACTGCACTTCCAAAAAGAAGTGCCGTCTTCAAAGTGCAGGTTCGTAAATAACAACCTCTCACCTTTTAGCCTTAATACGTTTCATAACGCCCTGTATGGATGACTGACGGAAATTGTCAGAATTTGATTTCATCGTTAATCGGAATACGCCTACAATAATGTGTTGCTCTTTCTGTGCTTCCCATTGGCTGGAAGCAGTGTAATAACCAGCTTTTCGTAATACTTGATCGGCGATGAAGTCCTTACGGGTACGGTTACTCTCAACAATGGCGGTCATCATATTCTGAGGTACATCAGCATAGTTAGCAAGTAGTTGCTTTGTGTCTTTAGGAAGGCAATAACCACCGTAACCAAAGCTAGGGTTATTATAATGGGAACCAATACGTGGATCAAGACCTACACCCTGAATAATAGACTGAGCATCAAGCCCCTTCACTTCAGCATATGTGTCGAGTTCGTTAAAAGTAGCTTACACGTAAAAGCAAGATAGGTATTTGCAAAAAGTTTTACAGCCTTTCTGCCTCTTTTAGCCCCATAAAAAAAAAAGTATCAATATTTTCTTTGATTGCACCTTCCTGTAACAAGTTAGCAAAAAAATTGCGCTGCGTTTTCCATAGCAGAGATGTTAGCAATAACTCTAATTGCAGAATTCTCTTCATCAAGATCAGGTTTATTTATTACTTTCGGAATACCTACAATAATTCTGCTTGGATATAAATTATCATACAATGCTTTTGACTCACGTAAAAAAATTCTGGAGAAAAAAAAGAAGATTAAAGTTCTTCCCTTTCAATTTCTCATCCACAAGAAACCGTAAAGCATACTTCACATAGAGACTACGACAATACCCCCCACAGGAATAGTACTTTTTTAATCACCATTACAGCATTAGGATTCACGCTTAACACAAGATCAATCACATCCTCAATGTGATGGGTATCAAAAAAATTTTTCTGTGGATCATAGTTGGTGGGAGCTGCAATTACCACAAATTCAGCATCCCTATATGCTTCTGCTCCATCTAAAGTAGCTGCTAAATTCAACTCTTTCTCCGCAAAATATTTCTCAATGTATTCATCTTGAATAGGCGATATGCGATTATTAATTTTCTCTCTACTTTCTCAGGAATTATATCGACCGCTATAACTTGATGATGCTGTGACAACAGGGTGGCAATAGACAACCCTACATAACCAGTTCCGGCTACTGCAATTTTTCATATATAGTAACTTGAATTCGATTTCTTATTGATATGTGTATTTAGAAGATAAACTTGAATCAAAAATAGAAAAATTGTATCTTTGAAAAGATATTCAAAAAACACTTAATTATTCTATTGCCTCATGGGAATATTGATTTTCTTCAAAATTCTTCAGATCCTCAATAATCTCCACCTGCTCCAACGTCAACTGTGACTGATCCCACGTATTGATAATAGCATGTGCTTCTTGAGCTAATTCCTTATCATAAACTTCGCTATAACAATAAGTCAAAAGTCGAACTTTTGAGCAATGATGCCGGTAGTTTAGGAAGGACTTCCCAACTACGGTCCAATACTCGCTGAATGTATTGCTGCTTATGACCATTATCGTAAAAATTGTAGCGGCAAAGCCACTAAAAAGACCAAGACAGAGTTCGGCTTCCGCTTCTACAGTCTTGCCTCGAGTACCGTAAAGATCAAGAGCCTGCTCGTAAACATCACGATTCAAACGCGTGAACTGGTCAACGTAGATGGGACTTTCCGTCCAACCCATAAACAAGAAGATTATGGGCTAAGGAAAATAATGAATCCATTGACTAAGTATGGTTTATGATTGATAAATTATGAATTACAAATAGAAAATTATTCAACAGGTTCAACGAGTGATGGCGAAATAAAGGTAGTAGCAACAGCCATGACACCTTCAATATTGACCACTACACGACGATCGTGGCGAATACGGACAAATTCACCTATTACCCCCTCGAATACACCACCCGTAATACGTACTTTTTGCCCTTTTGCCAAATGTAATTCGGCAGGTTCCACATAAAGAATAGCTTCCTCGTGGCTACCTGCCACAAGAATAAAACTACGCATCTGCGCATCGGGGATGACTACAGGTCGGCAAAACTCACGATTCATGATAAAACGTATAGGCATAGAAGATTCCAATTCATCTTTCAAAGCATCTATACGTTTACGAGTAGAGTGAACAAAAAACAAGGTTATGAATAGCCGGAAGTAATCTACGAACACGCTTACCAGACTTTATGACATATTCATAACGCATCGGAATGAAATTCTCAATTTTCTCAGCATCCAAAATCGCTTTCAAAGCCAACTCACGACTGTAAGAAAAACCCGAATTGCAAAAACCAATTCATATCCGATTGAGGATTAACAGTCGACGGTTGAGTACCAGAATTGCACTGTACAGCAGAAGATGTCTTTACTGAGGAACGAGACATTATAATAATAATTGTAGAGTATAAAGTGATTAAATCCTAATGAAAAAGGCGTTCTTTAGGGGACACCGAGTACTGAAGCACTTCCGATCAATTTATGTAATGCAGTTATTTTCAACAGTTTAGTTAGCATCCATCTTGTTTTAGAACTTCCTACCATCGCGGAAAAAAGAAGTAGAAAAACAGTTATGTTAGTTATTCGCTCATAAAAAGCTGAAAACGAAGACATTAAAAACAAAGAATGTTTTTTAGACGTTCGTTTAATGGACGTCAATATTTTAGAAAAGTAAAAGGGAAAAAACACTTAGAAATTTGCAAAAAATAAAGATGAATAAAGTTTGGCTCAATAAGCTAATAGACAATACTTTATGCCTATACTCAATAATTTATGAAAATATTTTTATTGAACATTTTGTTCGTTTCAAAAATACAGGTTATCTTTGTGTCCATTAAACGAACGTTTAAAAAACACTTTTTTACATCCACATATTTTTCTGATACACAAATAATTGCCAACAATTACATATATTTTCCACTATTTAATTCCATTTAGGACTTGCCCACTTCCCCATGAAAAGCTAACTTCGCCATTCATGACATTTTTCCGTCGTTAATTATTTGCATTAAAACAAGAATTATTATGTACGATAAAAGAATAAAAGCGCAGAATAAAAAAAACTGCAAAAGGGAATAACAACAACAGCAAAGTTGCTTTAACACAAATCGTTAAGAAAAAGAGAGGAGTAAAGAGAGGAGAAGATATTCAAGGAGTTTACCTGAAAAGGGATGTATTGGAAATGCTCCTTTTGGAGATGTTCATGGAAGGAGACATGGGGGTCGATCCAAAGGCAGGATTAGCCACATTGGAGCGTTTCATAGCCGAACGGAAGATATTTGTTACAAAGAGCGGTAAACCTCTATCATTCAATACCATAAAGGATGATTTCACTGAGATTCTCAAAGAATTTCTAAGAAAAATAACCAATAACAAAAAGAAAAAATAATAACAAAAAACAGTAAATAATTAACGACATACAACTTGTGCATGAAGATATATCTTTGCCGGCACTTTAGCAAAGATCAAGCCATATATCAAAAAAAGATGCCGCTTCTTCAAAAGAACGGCATCTTTCTTTTTATTATGACTCCAACACCTGCTAAACAAGAAACAATATTAATATAAAAGACAAACAATGAAAAAGTCGGCAAAGAATGCTTCACTTCACGAAGCACTGAGAAAACTATGGAAAATACGTATCATGCTTGAAAAAGGTTATACCCAAACATGTGCAGAATGGATGGCAGAAAGAATTGAGAGCCTAATTGACCACATGCAATATGGGCACGCTCTCATCGCATTCTACAAACAAGACGGAACATTCAAACTGGTGAAAGCAACACTGATACATTACGAAAACGAATTCCACAGAAACTACGAAATCACCCGAGTGACAGGCACCATCATCTTTTGGGACGTGGAACAACAGGCATGGAGAAATTTCCAACTGGAGAATTTTCTGGAGTGGAGACCGATATGCTGAAAAAATTAATTATTAAAGAAAAAGATTATGGCTATGACGTATGGGGAATCATGTATTTCCCATTGAATGTGAATTTCTTTGAAGACGCACCGATAGAATTGATAGAAGCCAAATTCGGATTGGTGGGAGAAGCGGCAGTGATGAAACTACTATGCAAGATGTACAAGGAAAAGGGATATTACCTGTTGTGGGGAGAAGAGCAATGCACGCTCTTCTCACACAAAAACGGGAATTGAGAAAAGTTGTATGGAAGGCATCATCAACATTCTGGTGGAGAAAGATTTCTTCGACAAAAGATGCTACGAGGAGCGACATGTACTGACTTCTGCAGAAATTCAGAAAATTTGGCTGGATGCCACCAAGCGGAGAAAAAGAGAATTGACGCCACTACCCTATCTGCTGATAGAGAAAGGGAATGACACCAAAGCAGAGGCTGATCATAAACCGGAAAAAAGAAGACGGTTGCATACAAAATCAAAAAATTACATGCAGTCTGCAAACATTTCACCCGAAAATGCAGACAATTCAAAACAAAGTAAAGTAGAGCAGAGTATAGCAGTTAAGGAGGAAGAAAGTCCTGTCGGGGGAGCTTATTTCTGACACCGCCGGGACTATGCACACAACAGGCAGACACACAACTACGACGGATTGATGTTCACCTTGCAACAGATGAAAATTGTCAATCCCGAAGAAGTCAATGCAATTCTGCGGCTGTCTGATTACGGAAAGCTGAGAGATACGTATGGCAGGTGATACACAGCACACGCTGGGGCGAGATTGTCGCCAAAGGGAAATACCTGATTGCGGCACTGGTGAAAGAGAAGAAAAAATCAGGCTGTTGACACCAAAGAAAAAGAAGTAGCAAAGACAAAAAATGAAGTTAACATCATTGGCTACACGATGTTAACTTCATTAATATGAAGATGTTAACTAATTACATCCCGTTTAGTTAACTTAATTACAGCGATGGTATTAACTTATCATACATAAGTCTCAAGCAGCCTTCACCCCTTTCTCCTTCCGGCACAATCGTTACCTCCTGAGTAGAGGCGGGGCAACAGCACTGTTTCACCGGCACATCGTTATTATTTCGTTCCGGTTATCATCCGTCAGACGGCAAGAACCTTCCACACAGATAAAAATAACGAAAAGAATCCAGTTCCGAATAATCACAAGTAATCTCTTCCGTCATGTCATATACAGAAGTAGTGAAATAAGGACTCGCTACCATCTCAACGGGTTCATTCTGTACACGTTCGTATTCGGTACGGAAATCGTCCTGCACATCGGTAAAGTTAATGGCATCCATAGCCTGACTTGTGTGCAATTCGCGGGATTTGCCGTCTTTATCCTTACGATTATAGTCGAAAATACGATAAGTTATGTCGGAAGTCTGTTGAATTTCCGCAACGAATGCTCCGGCGCCAATGCCATGTACACGACCGGCAGGGACGTAAAACACATCTCCCGGCTCTATGGCGCAAGTTTGAAGCACTTCGGCAAATGTTCCATTGTGCACCCGGTCTTTATATTCCTTCGGAGTTATCTCCTCGGCAAAGCCGGAAATCAATTTCGCACCTTTATCCGCAGCAATAACATACCACATTTCGTTTTTACCGAAGGCTGTTATGACGTTTTTTGTGCAAGTTCATCATCCGGATGCACCTGAATGGATAAATCCAACTTGGCATCGATAAACTTTATCAGCAATGGAAATTTGCTTCCAAACCGAGCGTAATTTGCTTCACCGACCAGCTCATCCTTGTATTTACGAACCATTTCGGGTAAAGTATACCCTTTGTCCACACCATTGGCAACTACAGATTCACTACCTTCTACTGCTGAAACTTCCCAGCTCTCACCTACATTCGGCAGAGTTTCATTCAAGTGTTTGAATGGGATAATCTTGTCGCCACCCCAAAGTGTCTGTTTCAGGATGGGCTCAAATTTTAGAGGATACATTTGTTGTTTTTAATTAGTACAATTCAATACTGTTACAATACTTTTTAGATTAACGCGACAAACATACAAAAAATATCAATTTGTATTCTAATTGTCAAACGCTAAACTTTCATAAAATGTTCCCCATATTTCCTCTCAATTACTTGGGGGAACAAAAGAATTTCTCTTTTATTTGCAAGAAAATTAAATAATACCATGGAAATATGACAGACACAACTCCGACAGAAAGTAACTTGTCCGGTTTGGACAGAAAAGCTTTTCAAAAGAATATAAACAGCAGGAAAACAGATTTATATATCCTCAAAAATGCTCAGGGCATGGAAGTGGCGGTAACCAACTACGGTTGTGCAATTCTTTCGATTATGGTGCCCGACAAAAACGGAAAATTTGCCAATGTCATTTTAGGACATGACAGCATAGAGCATGTGATTAACAGCCCGGAACCATTTCTAAGCACAACAATAGGCCGCTACGGAAACCGGATTGCCAATGGAAAATTTACTTTATACGGCGAAGAACACCAACTGACCATCAACAACGGTCCCAATTCACTGCATGGTGGGGCCGACCGGCTTTCCACACCCGTATATGGGATGCGGTTCAGCCCAATGAATCGACCGTCATTTTCAATTACATCTGCCGACGGTGAAGAGGGCTTCCCGGCAATCTGGAAGTAGAGATGACCTACCGTCCGGAGGACGAAACAAATGCCTTAGTGATAGAGTACAGAGCCACCACCGATAAAGCGACAGTGGTCAACCTAACCAATCATGGTTTCTTCAACCTGGCAGGTATTTCCAATCCCACCCCAGCGTTTTGAACAATATCATTACCATTAATGCCGATTTCTATACTCCTATTGATGAGGTGTCCATTCCCACCGGAGAGATCCTAAAAGTAGAAGGAACCCCGATGGACTTCCGTACTCCCCCACGCCATCGGTGAACGCATCAATGACAAATTCCAACAATTAATAAACGGATCCGGATACGACCATTGCTATGTACTGAATAAAACGGAAAGTGGCGAGTTAAGCCTCGCGGCTACCTGTACCGACCCTGTCAGCGGACGTACCATGGAAGTATATACTACAGAAAACGGCCTGCAGCTTTTATACAGGAAACTGGTTGAATGGATTCACCGGTGCTCATGGGGCTACTTTCCCGGCAAGAAGTGCCGTATGCTTTGAAGCGCAATGTTTCCCTGATACCCCCAACAAAGCTCATTTCCCATCGGCAGTATTGCTCCCCGGAGATGAATATCAGCAGATAACCATCTATAAGTTTGGTGTAGAAAAATAGTCAAAATCGAGAAACTAACTAACCTAATTATAAACTTATAAACAATTATTAACCATGACACAACAAAAACAGAATGGTAAACTCATCGCAATCATAACGATGATTTTCCTTTTTGGTATGATCTCATTTGTTACCAACCTGGCTGCTCCTATGGGAATTGTACTCAAAAATCAGTTTTCCGTATCCAATGCCTTAGGAATGTTGGGCAATTTCGGCAACTTCATTGCTTATGCAGTAATGGGAATACCAAGTGGTATTCTATTGCAGAAAGTAGGATATAAAAAAACAGCGCTTATCGCAGTAGCTATCGGCTTTATAGGAGTAGGTATCCAGTTCTTATCCGGACATTCCAACCCTGAAATAGCATTTGCCGTATATCTGTTCGGTGCATTTATCGCAGGATTCTCTATGTGCTTGCTGAATACGGTCGTAAACCCGATGCTGAACAAGCTGGGCGGTGAAGGGAACAAAGGTAACCAGTTAATCCAGATCGGCGGTTCTTTCAACTCCGTAATGGCAACTATTACTCCGATGTTCGTAGGTATCCTCATTGCCGGCTCTATTGAAAAGGCTACCATCTCTCAGATATTCCCTGTGATGTACACAGCGATGGCCGTATTCGCACTTGCATTCCTCGTACTGTTGTTCGTTCCTATACCGGAACCTAATGCTGCTACAGCAACGGAACCGATCGGCAAGCTGATGTCCGGCGCTTTAAAATTCCGCCATTTCATCTTGGGAGCTATTGCAATCTTTGTATATGTAGGTATTGAGGTTGGCGTACCGGGTACACTAAACCTATTCCTGACTGACCCTGTGGAAAAAGGCGGTGCCGGTATTGCATCCACCATCTCCGGATTTGTAGTAGGTACTTATTGGTTCCTCATGTTGATAGGCCGTCTGGCAGGTGCCTCATTAGGTGCTAAAGTATCCAGTAAGGCAATGCTTACATTCACTTCTGCTTTGGGCCTGTTGCTGGTGTTCCTCGCCATTTTCTCCTCTACCAATTCTTTCGTAAATCTGCCTGTGCTTCAGCAGAGTGCCACTGGCGGCTTATCTTTCGGACTTGCAGAAGTACCCATCAATGCCATGTATCTCGTATTAGTTGGTCTGTGTACTTCTATCATGTGGGGTGGCATCTTCAACCTGGCAGTGGAAGGTTTGGGTAAATATCTGGCAGCCGCTTCCGGACTGTTCATGGTCTTGGTATGTGGCGGTGGTATTCTTCCCGTTATTCAGGGAGTCGTTGCAGACATGGCAGGTTTCATGGCAAGCTATTGGGTGATCATTGCAGCTCTTGCATATCTGTTGTTCTATGGACTGATTGGTTGCAAAAACGTAAACAAAGACATTAAAGTCGATTGACAGACAGAACTAACAATATAGGTAATAGATTTATTCACCTTAAAAAATAATATCATGGATATAGAATACGTAAGAAGCCGTTTCATCAAGCATTTTGACGGAACTACAGGAGCTGTTTATGCTTCCCCGGGACGAATCAACCTTATCGGCGAACATACTGACTACAACGGTGGTTTTAGTATTCCCCCGGAGCAATCGATAAAGGCATGATTGCAGAAGTAAAACCGAATGGAACAAACACAGTCAAAAAGCTTTTATTCCATTGATTTGAAAGATTATGTAGAATTCGGACTTAACGAAGAAGACGCTCCCCGTGCCAGTTGGGCCAGATATATATTCGGCGTATGCCGCGAGATGATCAAACGCGGTGTCGATGTAAAAGGATTCAATACAGCTTTTGCAGGCGATGTGCCTCTGGGTGCAGGAATGTCCTCTTCCGCCGCATTGAAAGCACTTATGCTTACGCATTGAACGACCTGTTCGGCGACAATAAAATCGATAAGTTTGAATTGGCCAAAGTGGGTCAGGCTACAGAACACAACTATTGCGGTGTGAACTGTGGCATTATGGATCAGTTTGCTTCCGTATTCGGCAAAAAGGCAGTCTCATCCGTTTGATTGCCGTTCATTGGAATACCAGTACTTCCCGTTCGAACCGAAAGGCTACCGTCTGGTACTGGTAGATTCTGTGGTAAAACACGAACTTGCTTCGTCGGCATACAATAAACGTCGCCAAAGCTGCGAAGCTGCTGTTGCCGCTATCCAGAAGAAACATCCGCATGTAGAATTCCTGCGCGACTGCAACATGGAAATGCTTGAAGAAGCCAAAGCCGAAATCAGTGCAGAAGACTTTATGCGTGCAGAATATGTGATTGAGGAGATTCAGCGTGTACTCGATGTTTGCGATGCTTTGGAGAAAGGCGATTACGAAACGGTAGGCCAAAAGATGTACGAAACACACCAGGGCATGAGCAAGTTGTATGAAGTAAGCTGCGAAGAGCTCGACTTCCTGAACGACCTTGCTTTTGACTGCGGTGTAACTGGCTCTCGCGTAATGGGTGGCGGATTCGGCGGTTGTACAATCAACCTCGTAAAAGAGGAATTATATAACACATTCATAGAAAAAGCCAAAGAGGAATTTAAGAAGAAATTCAACAGAAGTCCAAAAATTTACGATGTCGTAATCAGCGATGGTGCACGAAGACTAGAATAAGTAAACACATGATAAAAGCAATAGGGTGATAAAGTGGTTCTTCACAATATCACCCTATTGTTTGTTACTTTTAATCGGCCTATCACTCTTTTTTAATAAATACCTTCTGTCGTCATTTGTATACGCTTCATCGTTCCATCTTCATTGTAATACAAACGCTCTATGCAGACCGAACGGCGAAAACTTCCTCCTGTAGGATTAATGCCACCGTTATGATAGATAAAATACCAATTATCCTTAAACTCTATAATAGCTTGATGATTCGTATTGCTATTTCCAGCCAATTCATTTAAAAATCCCTTTGTATTCCCAAGGGCCCGTTATACTGCGACTCATGGCATAGCATATCTTCTCCGGGAATTCGGAAGCATAGGAAAGGTAATACCAATCGCCTCTTTTATGAATCCAGGGAGCTTCTGTGAAACGGGGTAAGTCAACCGGAATAATCGACCCGTCCAATTCCACCATATTCTTTTTCAGTTTGGCGAAATAGCACTGACTGTTGCCCCAGTAGAGATATGCCTGCCCATCATCGTCAATAAAAACAGTGGGATCTATATCATCCCAATAACTTTTGCTGCGGTCTGCTGTCATATCGTTGGTAATGAGGGCGGAACCACGGGCATCTACAAATGGACCTGTCGGTGAATCGGATACGGCTACACCGATGGACTTACCGGGAATCGTCTTATGCTCCACCGTTACGTACCAATAGAATTTGCCATCACGTTCTATTACCTGGCTTGCCCAAGCCTCGCCTTTTGCCCAAGAAAAGTCCTTAGCCTTTAGAGGGACGGCATGTTCTGTCCACATTTTCAAATCGGAAGAGGAAAAGACACACCATTCTTTTAAGTCATAATGCTCTTTCGGTGGAGGACACTCATCATGACCACCATAAATATACATCTTTCCATCATGTACCATCGCTGCCGGATCTGCAATAAACTTATGCTTTACTATCGGATTTCCCGCAGCAACAAAAGTAGTGTCACTTTGTGCCGACAGCCCCTTGCGGAACTGCCAGCATCAAAGAACTAACCCAAAATAAATATATTTTTCATCATGATATTCCCTTTGAGTTCAAGACATCAATACTTCAAAATATATACTGCGAAAGTAACAGGCTCCAAATCTACGTTCAAAGTATGCCCATTCACATCCAAAGATGTTTCTTGCGGAATGATTGCCAATGGATTCTCAATAGTATTGTCCTTATCCATGTCAGCGGAAGAGAGTTTGATACAACGTGCTCCCGACAGAACTTCTTTCTTTTTCAATCCGTTAAAAATCAAAGACAAAGACTGCTTTTTGCCTGAGGTATTGACCACTTTCACTATGATCTCATTCTTATTTTTGTCACATACGGCACTCGCAAATAGTCCGTTCTGTCCCTCGGCACCCGTTACAGGCTTTTTATTCATAGTCAGAGAAAGAACGTTCGTTCCCTTATGCGTTGCGAAAAGCTTTCGCTGCACATAATAGCTCACTGTACACACTGAATTCAAGTTATCAAACCATATCATGTCCGGACGCCACTGCCAACCTTCTACATGAGCAAAAATAACGGTGCATAGGTAGCCATATGCACAATATCCGCATTCCGCTCCAGTCCGGTCATAAAGGCTGCCTCGAGTAGTGAAGCATGGAAATGGTTCCACTTCTTTCCTTTGCCATGACAGGCATATTCTCCGGCAAAAACTTTCGGGCCTTTACGGTCGTAATTGTCATAACGCGCTCCCTGGCTTAGGAACCATGCTTCGGGACGATAGAAATGTTCGTCCACCAAATCGGCTTTCAGACTTTTCATTTCCGGCCAGAGATAATCAAACTGCTCACCTTCCGAATCAGGACCGGAACTACCCACAATCTTTATGTCGGGGTATTTCTTGCGAATGGCTTTGACAAAGGGTACCAGATGTTCTGGATATTCCTTTCCCCACTGCTCGTTACCTATACCTATAAGTTTCAAATTGAATGGTGCAGGATGTCCCATATCGGCACGTATCTTTCCCCAGGGAGTATCAACTGCACCATTTGCAAATTCTATCAGATCGAGCGCATCCTGAATATAACTCTCCAGGTCACAAAGAGGCACATGCGCATCCATATTTGGGTTTTGAAACTGACAAGCCAAACCGCAACTCAATACCGGCAACGGTTCCGCACCGATTTCTTCGGAAAGCTGGAAGAACTCATAAAATCCCAAACCATAACTTTGGTAATAATCGGGGAAAAGAACCGATGCGGGAAAGTATATTGCCAACGATTTTCATTCAGCGGACGGTTCTCTACCATACCTACCGACTTTTTCCAGTCGTAGCGTGATGCGATATCAGTACCTTCTACAATACATCCGCCGGGGAAAACGGAATACACCCGGCTTTATATCTGCCAGTGCCTGCACCAAATCTTTACGAAGCCCGTTTTCATGTCCTTGCCAGGTATCTACCGGGAAAAGGGAAATATGTTCCAAATCCACCGTTTGCCGGGAAGCAAGGAAAATACGAAGAATAGCTTTCGGATTGGTCACTTCCGGCTTTAGTATCACCTGATATTTTTTCCATTCCTTTGAATCAACCGTTACATCGGCAGCTACAAAAGCCTGCTGTTCGTTCATAGATTTCGTATCGGCCAGCTCCACACGGATTTTAGCGGGTGTTTCCCCTTCTGCCACACGTGCCCATACAGAGAAACGATACTCAGCGCCTTTTTTTTCCAATACCGAAAAAGATCCTTCATTGTCTAATCCGGTCTGTTTATGCGGATGTCCGGCATACGCCAAACGCACATAATGCGGGTTTCTTTCAAAAGGACCGTCATCTTTCAAAGATACCTTACCGAATGTCTTCCACCCCATAAAATGTTGCGGAAATTCAAAAGAACGATTCTTCACAAGTTCGGCATACAGACCGCCGTCGGCAGCATAATTGATATCTTCGAAAAACAGACCATACATAGTAGGCTGAATTTCCGCTCCCGGTTTCCCGGCTTGTATCACCAATTCATTTGTTTGTGCTTGCAGTGCCGAACCTGCCGCAAGAGCCAGCACCGCCAATAAACCTTTGTATTTTTTCATGGTATAAAATGTATATATGATTACTTAATTCGCTTTCCCCCATATAGACCTGCCACAACTGTCCAGTCCTGTGAAAAGAACAGTTTCCTTTTCGTTTTCCCAATCGTGTCCGGCAAATATAATCAGATTATTTATAATTTCACCTTCCAGGGTCAGGGACAATAATTGCTTTGCTTCCAAAAGTTCCCAGGTACCTTTATTCTCACCTAAATTTCCGTTCTTCTCCAAGGACAGCAAATGAGACACGTTCCACTCCTCTTCTTTGAGCTGTCCCTCCCCCCATAGGATCTGGCCTGCCTGCAAACGGCGTTCATACGCAGGTTCCTGTATGCGTATAACTTCCCACTCTCCTGCCATATCTTCTGCCGAGAATTTACGGGAAACACTGCCTGTATAACGTTCGGGCGACACCACCGGCCATCCGTCGGGCGTAAAAAAGACCTGTCTCAGATGAAGATCCATCATTTGGTTATGGGGTGACAGGCGTCCCTGATGTGCCATAAAGTATTGCCCTTCATCCGAGGTGAATACACTGCAGTGTGCAGTCCCTGCCCAACCCGGATGATTATGAAAGCGGTATGGAGCTGTCAGAATAGGAAAATTATTAGTAGTGTCTTTCAGTTCCACGCCGGAGAAATCAACAAACGGGCCTTCCGCTTTGTCCGAACGCCCTACCCGCACGTTATAGGTGGTCATCAGCGGATCGTATGAAACAAACAAATAATACTGTTTCAGATCAGGATTGTAAATAATCTCGGGAGCTTCCAGATTATCTTTCTGATAATTGGCGCGGCGTGCGGTGAGATGCCCCTGATCTCCCTCCTCGGCGGGAAGTCCGGTTTCCGGATCCAACTCTACGCAGTACAACCCTCCAAAGAATGATCCATAATGCATCCACCACTTTCCGGTGACAGGATCGGCCATGACGCTCGGATCAATTGCATTCATTACCGAAGCCTCATTGGTCTTGACAACACAACCTCGTTGTGTCCAAGGGCCTTCGGGCGATGCAGCCTCTGCCATACCTATATACGATGTCTTGCGGCCAAAAAGCCGATACGCAATAGTAGAGTCTGTATTTATCACCGAAAAGGGATTATATAAGGAGCCCAGATGTTCGTTGCTCCCTCACCTCCGGCATGCGAACGTACCCACTCCACAGCTTCCTGCGGTATTTCCGGAAAAGCCCAGCCAACAAACTCCCATTTGACAAGGTCCTTGGAACGGCGCACTTGTATGTATCCCAACGGAACATTTTTTTCTTCGGCTTCTTGACGGTTCTCACCTAAAATGGCATCGGTAGAGTACATATAATAATAATCACCCAATTTACGACAAGACGGATCATGCACATTGTAAGTTCCCCACAAGCGGTAGTTGTCCATAGAGGACAAAAAAGAGTAGTCATCCTGCCAGGGGATTAGGCGAAGCTATGGGAGTAAAAACCGGAGAATTACAATTAGCAAACAGAATTCCCATAGACGTGACGGCCACACATAACATTTTTCTCATAATATCAGCAAATTAAAAATACAATGCAAATGTACGCCATACCCAAAGCAGTAGAGGTGGATATATGACCTTTTAAGGTGGACAATCTTCCAACTTCACAAAAAAGACCGCAGACTTTTTATATCATCACAAGTAATACATTAACTTTGCTTGTGCTAATACCAAATGATGAAACAATGCATAAGTTTTTTCGTATTATTATATTATATATCGCTTTGGCAAGCCCCCGCTTTTTTGTGGGCTCAGGAGTCTTTTACCAACCGGTATAACACAATCTACATAACCATGAATGAAGGGCTTCCCAATAATTTTGTCGATGATATCTACAAAGACCGGCAAGGCTTCCTTTGGATTTCCATGTCGGGAGGTGGACTATCCCGATACGACGGCTATGAATTCGTCAACTTCACTCCGGCTACCCCACTTGCCGGCTCAAGAGCAACTTCATACGCAAAGTCTACGAAGACAACTTTCAGCGGCTTTGGGTTGTATCAGGAAGGGGGCACTGATATTATCGACCTAACAACCATGCAGTCCGTATTGCCTCATGATCCCCGAAAGAAGCTGGAGACACTCATTAAGCAACCGGCATTCATGGTTACACAAGATGCCAATGGATGTATTTGGCTGTATTGCAGCAATAGCCTGCACCGTATTGCTTTCCGCACTAATGGAGATATAGAGAGTATTCATTCACTAGAGATTCCTAATCCTTACCGATACGATATCATCTTTAAGGACGTGGAAAATGAGGGAAAAGTATGGATAGGTATCAATGGCGCACTATACAAAGTAGGTATCACTGCACAAGGCAAACTAGAGGCAACCTTAATCGACGATTGCCTGAGTTTTGCACCGGATCTATATTTTACAGACTTCATAGCCAAAGAGAATGAAGTATGGATCGCCACCGACAAAGGCCTGTACCGATATAATAAAAACGAAGGTATAGTGAAACAATATATGCATACCCCTGACAATCCGCATTCCCTCTCACAAAATTTCCTGACCTGTCTCGCCATAACCAACGACAAACAATTACTGGTTGCCAGCCTGAAAGGCATCAACATATACAATCCCATAAAGGACAATTTTGAACGCATAAGCGATCAGGCATCCAACACCGGCAGTAAGCTACTGAACAGCAATTTCATCAACTGCATCACCGTAGAAGGGCAGCATATTTGGGTAGGAACCGAAAGTGGCGGCATCAATAAAATGACCGCCAAGCGTCTGTCCATACAGAACTATCAGCATGATAACAAGAATCTCCAAACAATCTCCCACAATCCGGTGAACGCCGTTTACGAAGATCATAGCGGAAACTTATGGGTAGGCACCGTAGAAGGGGGGCTGAATAAAAAGGCAGTAGGAAGCGACAGCTTCATCCATTATACATACGAAAGCGGCACTCTTACCCACAACTCTGTTAGCGCCATCACCGCCGACGGGCAAGGAAGATTGTGGATTGGTACATGGGGCGGCGGCATCAACCTTATCAACCCACAAAACCCACAGCATAGAATAGAAGCAATCACAGCCCGGAATAAAGACAACTACCCCATAGACTTTATCGGAGCTTTGGCCTACGACTCCATAAACAACGGTATGTGGATCGGAGCAAACCAGGGATTATTTTTCTATGACCTAGCGCATAAACAGCTTTGTTCACCATTTGCCAAGCGTGCCGCCGAAGACATACGAGGTTGCATCGGCTCTATCATAGACAAAGACGGGCAATTATGGATGGGATGTCTGGACGGCGTTTATATCATCGACCTGCACTCCCCCGCTCCGTCTCATTGCCTGAGGGAACATTCCGTTACCGTCATCTGAAGTACAAACTGGATGATCCGTCTTCCGGACTGATAGAAAAGATATGTTGCTTTTACGAAACTCAGGACGGCACACTGTGGTTGGGCAGCAACGGTTATGGCATTTATAAACGTATGCAGAACGAAGATGGAAAAGACAGTTTGTCTGTTACAACTCCCTTCATGGCCTGCCAGACAACAGTATCCGCAGTATCCTGGAAGATGATAAAGGATGTATCTGGATAGCAACCAACAATGGGCTGTCGCGCTTTCAACCCACAGAAAACCACTTTATCAACTACAACCGGCAAGACGGTCTTGCCGATACCCAGTTTTACTGGAATGCTGCTCACCGTTCACAATACAGCAAAAGGCTCTACCTCGGCACCGTATCCGGACTGGTTGCCATAGATTGCAACCTGCCTGCCCTTACAACCCAGTCTTCCAAAGTACGGTTCACCCGTTTGAAAGTAGGAAACGAGGAAATATTCCCCGGCAACGAATACTTGCCGCTTGATATTGCCGTCAGTAAGGCTATCCGCATCCACGAACGTGAAAAATCTTTTTCACTGGAATTTTCCGCACTCAACTACGAGTCCGACAATACCGCCACTTACAGTTATCGCCTACTGGGTTTTGACAACCGTTGGATACACGTGCCTGCCAGCCGGCGTTTTGCTACTTACACCAATCTGTCTCCGGGAAACTATACGCTGCAAGTGAAGTACACGCCCTACACCCCAACCGGAGAGGATAATATAACGGAACTGGAAATAACAATCCAGCCCTATTTTTTACAAGACAACCTGGTTTTTATACTGCTTGTAATAATCCTTGCCACATTCGCTACATGGCAATTCTACCAATGGCGCATACGAAGCCTGAAAGAGCAAAAAGCAAGATTACACCAAAAGGTGGAACAACGCACCCATGAACTGAAAAAGCAGAAACAACTACTGGAAGAACAGACCGAAGAGTTGTCCCGTCAGAACCGGATGTTGAAGCAACAAAACGAGAAAAATTACCCGGCAGAAAGCGCAGCTTACTAAAATGACACGTAAGATACAAGAGCTGACCTTGGATAAGATAGCATTCTTCACCAATATCACACACGAATTCCGCACCCCAATCACACTGATCATAGGACCGATAGAGCGTGCATTAAAGTTAAGCTACAACCCTCAAGTCATCGAGCAGCTACATTTCGTGGAACGCAATTCTAAATACCTGTTATCGCTTGTCAACCAGCTTATGGATTTCCGTAAGGTGGAGTCGGGCAAATTGGAAATCGTAAAATCCCGGAATAATTTTCTGAAATTTGCCAATGAACTGATCATACCTTTTGAAGTCTTTGCCAAAGAAAGAGACATCACAGTGAAACGTTATTTCCGGATGCCTTCACCGGAAATCTCTTACGATGAAGAAGCGATGCACAAAGTGCTGACGAACCTGCTGAGCAATGCCATTAAATTTACGCCAAACGGCGGAAGTGTGTCTTTGTTCATAGCCCTGCTACCTCCTGCCGATAACCGCAAATCCATGCTTTACATCTGTGTCAGCGACACAGGTAGCGGTATTCCTGATGATGACACAATCAAAATATTCAACCGTTTCTACCAGTCGCAAGGACAAACCAAATATCCTATGTACGGACAGGCTGGAAGCGGCATCGGACTTTACTTGTGTAAACGCATCGTACAGATGCATGGGGGTGAAATCCATGCGCAAACAACCATACGATAGGCTGCTCGCTACGCATCCTCCTGCCAACAACACCGGAAAGCAATACGGTGGAAACACTGGTCGAAAGTGCCCCGCAACTTATGACTTCCGATGCGCTACCCCCATCCAATACTTTCGGAAAAGGTTTATCAATCCTGGTGGTCGAGGACAACGCGGATATGCGTGGATATATCCGTTCCATCCTACGGGATAAATACAATGTGTTCGAAAGGCCCCATGGAGCAGAGGCCTTGAATATATTAAACTCACATTCGGTAGACTTTATCATCAGCGACCTGATGATGCCCGTAATGGACGGCATTGAACTGTCCCGCCGGGTAAAAGAGAATTTCGCTATCTCCCATATCCCTTTCCTTATGCTGACAGCCAAGACATCGCAGGAATCACGCCTGGAAAGCTACCGCATAGGAGTTGACGAATATTTACTGAAACCTTTTGACGAGACATTACTGCTTACCCGCATCGAGAATATCCTTGAGAACCGTAAACGTTATCAAAAGAAGTTTGCCATAGCCATGGATGTGGATGCCTTGAATATGGAAGAGGAATCGGGCGATAAGAAGTTCCTCAACCGCATCATGAATGTCATTAAGGAGAACTACAAAAACTCCTATTTCGAGGTGAGCGATTTCTGCGAAACGGCAGGTGTGAGCAAAAGCCTGTTGAACAAAAAGCTACAAAGTCTTGTTGGGCAGTCCGCCGGACAATTCATACGCAACTACCGCCTGAACATTGCCCGCGAACTAGTACTGAAAAACCGGGAGAATAAAAGTATGAGCATTGCAGAAATTGCTTATGAAGTAGGATTTAATGACCCTAAATACTTCACGAGATGCTTCACCAAATACTTCAATACGACACCGAGTTCACTGCTTAATGAAAGAGAAGAGCCTTACTTACAGCAATAAACAATAAACCTACATAATAAGCTGGATTCTCTACACTTAAAATTCGTTTATCCACCTCTAAAACCCATTTGTCCACCCCCATTTACACCATAAGCCCTACTTTTTGCCATACAATCATTGCTTATTTCTTCAGGAAATCCCTCAAGGAAAAGCAATGGATTGGAAATCTAATTTTAATATTAATAATATGAAGAACGACAAAGAGAACAGCTGTCTATCGTATAGATGGCATTGGCTAAATTCAACCTCCCCCAGTTTTGTGAAGTCTGTTACCTGACTCTCCCGGCGGTCAATATAGGATCGTATATTGACTAATATAATATTATAATATAGTTAACGGTGATCTAATCTATTAATTTAATAATCTTAATTCTTTTTTTAAAAATGAGGAAACATTTATTTCTTTCCGTAATGCTTGGTCTGTGTGCCTTTAGCGGCATGACGGTGTATCCTACATCTGCCATGGCTACTGTGACACAATCTCCGACTATCAAGGTTCGTGGTCAAATTGTCGACGAACAAAGGTGAACCTATGCCAGGAGCTACCGTCAGAGTTAAAGGCGGACAAGGCGGAACCATTACCGACCTGGATGGAAACTTCCAGTTGGAAGTTCCCGGAAACGCTATCCTTTTGATAAGCTATGTGGGTTTCAAGGAACGCGAAGTAGCAGTTCGCAACCGCGCCATTATTGATACCATACAATTACAGGCTGATGACCAGATGCTGGAACAAGTGGTTGTTGTAGGTTATGGTACACAAAAGAAATCCGACTTAACCGGTTCTGTTGCCGTAGTAGATGCGGAAGCTTTGAAACAGACATCAAACTCCAACATCTCCACCATGCTTGAAGGCAAGGTTTCCGGCGTGCAAGTCACCTCCGACGGACAGCCGGGTGCCGATCCTACCGTACGTATTCGCGGTGTAGGATCTTTCGGCAGTACTTCTCCCCTCTATGTCATTGACGGCGTTCCCATGGGAACTTCCATCCGCGATTTCTCTTCCAACGATATTGAAACCATCCAGGTATTGAAGGATGCTTCGGCTGCCGCCATCTACGGTTCACGTGCTGCCAACGGTGTGATTATCATCACCACCAAACGCGGACAAAAAGATCAACCGCTGAAAGTGGACTACAATGGATATTTCGGTATGGATTATATTCCTAAGGGAGTCTATGATGTAATGGATGCCGACCAATACAGCCAATACATCGGTCAGGCTTGTGTAAAACTCCAACACTCCGTTACCAACGGGATACAAGCTCAACAGCGAAACCGGGAAATACCATTTCCAAGATGACACCAATACCAACTGGTTCGACGAAGTATTCAAAACGGGTATCCGTCAAAACCATAATGTAAACCTTTCCGGAGGTGGTGCTCACAACACCTATAATATAGCATTAGACTATTTCAACCAAAAAGGAACACTCGAAGGTGCCGGTCCTAACTACGAACGTTACACCGCACGTGTCAACAACAGTATGGACACCAAGTTCATAAAGTTCCAGACCAGCCTTGTTTACTCCCACTCCGACCAAGATAACATGGGCCTGTCCAATGCTTCCGAATACGTTCAAGGTCTGTATGGCGACGTAACCAACATTCTGCGCGGAACCTTACTGATGCAGCCCACCATCAAGGCATACGATTCTTCAACATGGGTGCTCGACAATTTGGTGGGAATTGCCAACAACTTCAATTATGATGCTTACGGCTATGGCGTATACTACGATACCATACATGGTGATATCTCCGCTTCCAATCCATTACTGGTAAACAACCTGCTGCAACGCAACACACGTGTGGACCGTTTCGTGGGAACAGGCTCGGCAGACGTAGACATCTTCAATATGTTCGGCTTCAACAGCAAAAACCACAAACTCAACTATAAAATAAACCTCTCTTACAGCAAAACCTTCTGCAAGGACTTCACTTGGATTCCGGCATGGGTGCAGAGTAACCGCGTCTATCTATCCAAGAGTAATGAACGGTTGACCAAGAGTTCCCGTATTTATTCGGACGCCTTGATAGAGAATGTGCTTACTTACGATGGTACGATAGGCAAACACCACATCAACGTAGTGGCAGGTCAGACTTACGAAGAAGAAAACACCGACCTGCTGACCGGATGGGGAATCAACTTCACCGAACCTTATTTCCTACAACTTCAGAATGCCGCCAACACGTATTCCGAAAGTTACGAATACAAGCATGCTATCTTGTCCTACATCGGTTGTATCAATTACAACTACGATGACAGGTATTTATTATCGGCAACAGTACGCCGGGATGGCAGCTCACGCCTGACCAGAAGTATCCGTTGGGGAACTTTCCCTTCCGTCTCTGTGGGCTGGCGCTTCGACAAAGAAAGCTTCTTCCCTTTCAATCCGGACGTCGTGAACATGTTCAAAGTTCGTGACAAGCTATGGCGAGCTGTAATGAGAACATCGGTGAGTACATGTATCAGGCCGTCATGTCACGCAATAATATGACTTACAATTTCAACGGTAACGTAGTGACCGGTTCTGCCGTTTCCACTTTCGTGGACAATAACCTTGCATGGGAGAAAAAGAAGACCTACAATGTGGGTATTGATCTTGCTTTGTTCCGCAATCGTTTGGAGTTTACAGCTGAGTGGTACAAGAATACCAGCGAAGACCTTCTGTATGCTGTTCCTGTTCCGGAACAAGCCGGAGTGTCCAATACCACCGTAACGATGAATGCCGCTTCGATGAACAACTCCGGTTTTGAGTTCTCCGCTACCTACCGTAACCGCGACCATGACTTCAAATATGAAGTATCGGCCAACCTTAGCACATTACGCAACCGCGTAACCTCATTAGGTTTCGGTACCGATTCTTATATCTCAGGTTCTTACATCACTAAAGTAGGCGAAGAAATCGGTCAGTTCTACGGTTGGGTTTATGAAGGTATCGCCCGCACGCAAGAAGTTCTTGACAACCACGCCACACAAGAAGGCGCCCAAATTGGCGACTGCCTCTATAAAGACGTAAACAATGACGGTAAAGTAGACTCCGAAGATCAAGTGGTATTGGGCAGCGGCATGCCAAAAATCAATTTCGGCCTTAATGCCCGTTTTGAATACAAGCGCTTTGACCTGAGCATCGCAACGTTCGGCGCACTGAACTATCACGTTAGCGACGACATCTACAACTCACTCAACTCTTGCTATGGCTGGGGAAACAAAGAAGTGGGTATGCTCGATGCCAACCGCTTTAGCGAAGACGGCAGCACTTACCTTTCCAACGTGCCACGCACCTATGTTACCAACAGTGCCAGCTTGGGTTGGAACGACCTCTTCAGTTCACGCAAGATTCAGAATGCAGCCTATTGGAAAATAGCCAATGTAGAATTGGGCTACAACTTCCCGGATAAGTGGTTCGATAAATATGTATCCGATGTACGTTTCTACGTATCGGCACAGAATCTCCACACATTTACCGGCTATCATGGTTACAATGTGGATTATGCAGGAGGAACTTTCACTCCGGGATACAATTTCTGTTCTTATCCTACTGCACGTACTTTCATGTGTGGTGTTCATTTTACATTCTAATCTTTACCTTTCTAGTACCTAAATTAAAAACAGATCTTATGAAACTAAATAAATATTCACTTGCTCTCATTTTGGGATTTGGCATGTTGACTTCCTGCAACGACAGATTAGAACTGTTGAATCCCAACCAGCAAACCTCAAGTACATTCGGCTTTAATCCTGATGACTTGGAGGAATGTGTGATTGCCGCCTACAACCACATCCGCATGGAAGGTTCTTATGCTCGTGTAGGCTACACCATCGATGTATGTCGTGGCGATGAAGCCTGGAACTCTTCACAAGTGTGGTATCTGCCTTTTGATGATCTTAATGCTGAAGTCACTTCAGACGTTACATGGTGGCCCTGGCGTGAGTGGTACTATACTATCAATGTGTGCAATTTCACCATTTCACGCTGCGGTGAAGATAACAGCCAGCTTACCGAAAAAATGAAACGCATCAAAGGACAGGCGCTTTTCCTTCGCGCTCTATCCTACTACAACTTAGTGGGCTATTATCAGAATCCGCCTCTCATTACGGATTATGCTACCTACTCTTCGTTAAACGGACTTTATGGCGCCAACAGCACCTATGATGCAGTGCTCGACCAAGTGGAAAAAGACTTTCTGGAAGCAATGGAATTGCTTCCCTCCCGTGATGAAGGCAGTGAATGGAGTGGTGGACGTGCCACCTGCGGTGCTGCGGCTGGCTATTATGCCCGCGCCCTCATGATGCGTCAAAAATACAGCGAAGCACTTCCGGTATTGAAAGACATCATCGGCAAAAAGTATGGCACTTATAAACTGATGGACAACTACGGAGATAACTTCCGTGAAGGTTCGGCATACGAGAACAACGCAGAGAGCCTCTTCGAAGTACAATTCCTCGACTATGGAGCGCAAGGCACCGACGATGAATGGACACCGGTAAACACAAGCCCCAATGCCACACAAGGCTCGGCCGTTGAGAGCAACTTCGCTCCAGGTGCCTACGGCGGATGGGCCGACATCTCGGCTTCGCCCTGGCTTTACCAGCTTTTTAAAGAAGAGCGTACCACCAGTGGAAAACTCGACCCCAGACTCTATTGGACCATTGGTACCTATGAAACCGATTGGGAGAACTTCGAGTATGGCAATGTGGCTTATACAAATACACTTAAAGCCACTGATAATATCGTGACCAACAACACTTTCGGAGGTCTGCCGATTGCCAAATTCACGAATCTCCGCACCGGATTATATAGCACTGTAGTTACGGGCTTGCACGATGGCATCAACCTGCGCCTGATGCGCTATTCCGATGTACTGCTACGCGCTGCCGAGTGCGAGAACGAAGTCAACGGTCCTACACAGCAGGCTATCGACTGGATCAATGAAGTGCGTAACCGCGCCAATCTGGTAGATCTGAAGCTCGAAGACTTCAATTCTGCCGACAAACTCTTTGAACAGATAGCCAATGTGGAACGTCCTAAGGAATTCGGATGCGAATTCGGACGAGGCTTCGACCTCATCCGCTGGGGATTCTTCTATGACAGCGGACGCCTGCAACAACTAAAAGAACATGGCACAGTGCGCCGCTCCATAAATGGAGTAAAGGATCCTGTGAAGTACAGCGATATAGCAAGCGACTCCGAACTGAAGAGCACTTTCGATACTTACAGACCTGGACATGAGTTTCTGCCTATCGTACAGCAGTTGATGAACAACAATCCGAACCTGACAGGAAACTCAGCCAATTACAGTACAGATAATTCCATTTACTTCCGGGAAAACAAATGGAAAGTACGTCCAGTCGTAGAGTTAAGCAAGTAAATAAACTTAGAAACACACTTCCCTCAGCCCTACGGGTTCAACCGGAACAGGCGGGAACGTTTCAAACCATTACCTATTAAAAAATAAAGAAAATGAAACATTTCTATAAAATAACATTCTTCTGTTGTGCAGCAACCTTGTGGATGTTGGCCTTGGCAAGCTGCGAAGGAGGCGAACTCTATGACGTAAATGCTCCCGAATGGATTTCTGATAAAATACAGGAAATAGAAGACTCCAAGAAAGAACCGGAAGATGAAGTACTTGAAGGTATGCAGGAAGATGTATACACCATCGGGAATACGGATTTCACCTCCGGTTTCTGGACTGCTTTTTCCAAGTATTATGTGGTACCTGACGGTGAGAAATGGAATGCAGTATTCAATCTTAACATCAACCCTGTCGATAATACATATTACAAGAACTTTGCCCTTATCATCACCAATGATGTGGAACGTGGCGGTGAGGGATATACCGAATATGGAGCTATCCGCTTTGATGTTACAGGTAGCCCTGAAACTTATAACTCTCAGTGGGGCGATCATATTGACTTCCAGTACATATCGGGCACCTTGCTTCTTGATCCCGTTGATAACAAAGACGAGAACGTACAAAAGTTAGGTGGCAAAGTAACGCTCACCGTAGACCGTACCAGCAAAATGCTTTCACTGTCAAGATGACCAACGGAGTGGCTACTAAGACCTATGCACAACCGAATAAAGAACCCAACCTGAATGTAGATGCAAGCAACACCAACATTCGCTGCTTCTTAGTCCCCGAAGGCTCTTACATCGACTTCCTGCAAACCAACATCGTTCCTGTCGGTGGGCTTACATCTGCCGCAGACAAAAATCCGGTATCAATGGTATTGCAGAATGTCCCGCACAGTATATCTTTGGGTACTTCACTTGAAGAGGCCATGACTAACATCTCTGCCATTGTAACCTTTGAAGAGGGAGTGACTAAAACCGTAACGGCTTCCGAACTCTCATTCTCAGCCATCCCAGATATAAATCAAACAGGAGATAAGACTCTTGTAGCTGTCTACAACAAAACCTTCAAGGGCGAAAACTGCGACAAACCGATTGTGGCTAACGCGTCTTTTAAGGTTGTGGGAGTACTTCAATCTATTTCAATAACCACTGCACCCTCGCGTACAAAGCCCTATTACTACACCTCGGAAGAAGCCAAGAGTTGCATGATGCCTTTCGACCCAACAGGCATGGTAGTTATGGGAACCTACTCTGACGGGAGTTTGGCAGTCATTGACAACGCAAAACTCAGCTTCTCCGCCATTCCTGCAAAGGCTGGTTCGCAGCCGGTTATCGTTACCGCCGGAGAAAACATCACCGCAACGGTAAATGTCACCGTCTCCGAAGCTACTGTAGTGAAGAACAGTACCGACATGATAGGAACCGAAGATAACTCAACAGCTTTTCTGGGGTGCCCACTCGGATGATTTCAATGTACCTGCAGGTCAAACAAAGTCTATCACTTTCACCAACTACAGCAGTCTGAGTGATAATTGGAACAACTTTGTTGTGATTCTCCGTAAAGCCGATCTTACCGAATATGCAGTGGTTCGCGCCGATAATTATGGCTGGGGCACTGGATATGGCGCCTGCACTCCTAACGGAACACAAGGCGACTGGGCCACTTGGCTTGCTGGTATGAATGGAGCCAAAGTTACGGTCTACGTGACTAATTGCGGTGATGGTACCGCCGATGTTCAAGCAGTGATGCAAGGAACCGATGATGCAATCTCCACCCAATACTATTGGGGCATCAACACCATAGATGCAAACGACTTAAACTTTGCACTGTCTGTTGACGGTTGCCACCTCGTCTTCAATAATTAAGAATAACTATTAAATTCGTTATCATCCATATCGTTTCTTTTTTATCAACGGAACAATATGGATCTTAAAAACTTACCCAAATGAAAAAAACAACATTTTTCTTACTATCCCTACTGACAGTATTCGTTTTTTACAGCTTCTTGTTCCGATGGGCTTGACAACATCGAATACAACAGAAACAGCGATGTAGTTTTAGCCACTCCCGAAGCAACTGCAACGGGCACCTCCCTGAGCGTTAAATCATCAATCACCGGCAATCTGAGCAGCGTAGTCAAGAGAGGATTTTGCTATAGTGTAAATGTCTCAAATCCTACTATCAAAGACAAGGTGATAGAAGCAGATGAAAATTTCAGTGCCACCCTCTCTGGATTGAAAATCAATACTCCTTACTATATACGTGCATACGTTTATGGTAACAGCCGGTACACTTACTCGGAAACATTCACGTCGACCATAGAAATCACAGACCTTAATGAACAATTAAAGAATTATGTGGCTCCGGAATACGAAGATAATTATGCGGGCATTGCAAGCTGGTCCAATCGTACTCAATGGAACTTGGCAAACGTGCACGATCCCAGCGTTGTGCTTGCCGAAGACGGATACTACTATATGTATCAGACAGATGCCTCCTACGGCAATGCACATACAGGACATGGGCACTTTCACGCCAGACGCTCCAAAGACCTCGTGAATTGGGAATACCTGGGCGGAACCATGCCGAAGCTTCCCGACTGGGTGATGCCGAAGTTAAATGAGATACGCAAAGCAATGGGATTGGAAGCAAGCGCTGCCGCAGAAAGTGACTTCGGATACTGGGCCAAATGTGCAGAAAGTTAAAAACGGACTGTATCGCATGTACTACTCCATCGTAGTACCCGGCTATCTGGACGGCGGAACCGGAGCGACCGCCTGGAGTGAACGTGCTTTTATCGGCCTGATGGAGAATAGCAATCCTGCCAACAACAGCGATTGGGTGGACAAAGGATATGTAGTGACCAATGCATCGGACAAGGGACTGAACTTCAACATCCCCAGCACCCAATACGACAACTGTTATTACAAATGGAATGCCATCGACCCCTCTTACATCATTACTCCTGAAAATACCCACTGGCTGATATACGGTTCATGGCATAGCGGCATTGTTGCTATGGAATTGAATGCCGAAACCGGAATGCCGAAACAAGACTTAGGTATACCCCTGGGCAGAAGGAAATGCTCCGGCAGAATACGGGCAGCTGATAGCCACCCGCGACATCAACAACCGTTGGCAAGCCAGCGAAGGCCCTGAAATCATTTACAACACAGAGACAGGCTACTACTATCTGTTCGTAGCATACGATGCACTGGACATACCTTTTACAATACACGCGTATGCCGTTCCAAAAGCATCACCGGCCCTCCTTATCGGCATCGATGGCGCCAATGTTACCGAAGGAGCAGAAATGTTGCCGGTAGTGACACACCCGTACAAATTCAGCAAGAGCAATGGCTGGGTAGGCTTCTCACATTGCACCATCTTCAACGATGGCAATGGTAATTGGTATTACTCTTCACAAGCACGTCTCCCCAAAAGCGTGGACAACGCTATTATGTTAGGACATGTACGCAGCATCCGTTGGACTAAAGACGGTTGGCCCTTGGTTATGCCCGAACGCTACGGAGCCGTACCCCAAGTAGCCATTACCGAAGAAGAGCTCATCGGAAATTGGGAACACATAGACTTGTCCTACGCTTATGGGGTTCAAAAAGAATCTGCAATCATGACGCTGGCCGCCGACCACACCATTACTGAAGGAACATGGAAAGGCGGCAGATGGAGCTATGATGCAGAACAGCAAATTCTGACAGCAAATGGAATAGATCTTTACCTGCAACGGGAAGTTGACTGGGAAGCCAGTCCCAGAACACCTACCATCGTCTATGCCGCTTACGGAAGTAACCATAAGACATATTGGGGTAAAAAAGTAAAATAAGTGTTCTTTTCACACATTGAAACAGCTTTGAGATACACCAATTTCAAAGCTGTTTTTTTTCTTTTATGTTACATAACATACAAAAGTGTATATATTACACCAAATAAAAGTGTTACTTTTTACACCCGAAATAAGATAAGAATCTAATTTTTCAAATTAAATAACACCATGAAGAATCACATTCTTATTGCCGGAATAGCTACATTAATGTTAGCTTCCTGCGCTCAGAAAAGTCAAACGGAACTTACTCTTTCCGGCCTTAACCCGACAAAATTTCAAACTGTAGTGAACGATGCCCAACAGATCTTTATACATTAAAGAATAAAGCGGGCATGGAAGTATGCATCACTAACTTCGGCGGACGTATCACCCGCTTATGGTAGCAATACGTAACCGGAACGAAGTACAAATTGAT